>LNFM01001630.1_pt1 | contig 50038 bp, 43 predicted proteins | sample 596031 | NCBI WGS metagenome assembly LNFM01 (sample SAMN04254537, study PRJNA301005) | activated carbon metagenome | isolation source: dual media filters at the Ann Arbor, Michigan drinking water treatment plant | place: USA: Ann Arbor | reverse complement strand
ATTCTTCATCAGCACCAAAAGCTCCACCGCCGGCATCGACGGCCGCTCAAGTGGATGGGGCCACGGTTGATGTTCCGCCCACGGAGGACCCGGCATGACAGAAGTTAAACCGGGAAAACGCACACGTAAATTCGTCGGCGATGAAGAGCAGTTTAAAGGCCGATATTCGCCGCACGTTTTGGAAACACTGGCCTTGGCCTATCGGCCCTTCCGATTTCGGATCATCGCTCTTCTCATCTGCGGTTTCGTCGGTCGCATTCTCATGTTGGGAAACGCGAACCTCGTAAGCCTCTGGGCTGATCCAGCAGCGCGTCCGGACTGGATGAGTGATTTTTCGAATCAGAATTTTCTGCAGCTTTTAGGTGGAGTGACGGTTGTTGGATTTTTGTTCATTTCGCTTTACCGAGTCGCTTTCTCGCGTCTTTCGGCCCAGGCGATTTCTCATCTCTACGATGAAGTCACACTTCGGACGTCGCGTCTGGCGATGAGTTTTTTTGATACGCAGCCCGTGGGTCGAATTGTAACTAGGTTTTCCAGCGACTACGGAAATGTGTTCCGTCTCTTTGGTGGCCCGCTGGCCGAATTTTTCGCGATAATTTTTGATCTCTTGGCGATGGCGATTTTGATTGGACTTGCGAACCCACTATTTCTGGGCCTCTTTTTGTTGATCGCACTTCTGCAAGGCGGGGTTTACAAACTCAATCAAAGCACTTTGCGGCGAGAGCGACGAGCGTTGTCTGCCAGTCGATCACCGTCCATTTCTCATTTTGCGGAGAGCGCACAAGGCGTTACGTCCATTCGAGTCTTCGACCGTGTGACGACGTTCTTTGATCGCTTCGAGGAACTCAATAAGCAGTACCTCAGTCGACGTATGAGAACGTCGAATTTCCTTTATTTGTTTGGTCTTCAGATGGGGGCGTTGACGGCCGTTTTATTTTTGTCGACGGGGGTTCTTGGTTGGTGGCTTGTTGAAACTCAGCAAGCCTCGGTCGTCTCTGTCGGTGTGGCCTTCGCGTTCATCATGTTATCGGCGGCCAGCATTCAAATGTTTTTTGAATGGATGGCTCAATTCGAAGAGGCGATGACAGGCGTAGAGCGTCTCGATGAATACTTGCGCCGCTCGCTAGAACCCGGCCTCAAACTTCCATCAGCGGCAAAGTTTGAATTGGGACACCCAAGATACCTTCCCAACGACGAGGCAAGATTGTCGCGCGAGCGAATCACGTTGCGACGTGCGGCCTCACTTCAAGTTAGAAATTTGAAGTTTCGTTACGCTGAGGACCTTCCCTGGGTTTTGAACGGCGTCGATTTTGAAATTAAAGCGGGAGAAAAAGTCGGAATTGTTGGACGGACCGGAAGTGGAAAATCCAGCCTGATACAGGCTTTGTTCCGGCTCTATAAAATCGACGAAGGCGAAATCAAAATTGAAAATCAATCGGCGGCGACGGCGGAGACAACGAGCGGCGCGATTTCAGGAATTGATCTTGGAGTGTACCGACGCTCGATTGCGTACATCGCACAGGAGCCCACGTTGTTTCGAGGAAGCCTTCGCGAAAATCTCGATTTGCTTGAACTTTCCTCCGACGCACTTCTTATCGAGGCGCTTGAGCGTGTCGAACTTGGCGGTTGGTTTCGTGAACAGCCCGCCGGGCTCAGCACGGAGATTGAGGAAAAGGGGAAAAACCTTTCTGCCGGTGAACGGCAGCTTCTCTGTATGGCGCGATGCTTACTGCAAGATGCTCCCATCGTTGTGATGGACGAAGCCACCAGCGCCATCGATCCACAGACCGAGGATGTCCTGGTCAAAGCGACCGAGGAATTTTTCGCGGATCGCACGCAGATCATTATCGCTCACAGACTTTCAACGCTGATTCACTGCGACCGCATTCTTTGGCTCCAGGGGGGCTTAGTGAAAATGTTTGATCGTCCGGCTGTTGTGCTTCCGATGTTTAGGGAAGCCGAGCTTCGAGAGATCGTTACATAATTCATTTGGTCGCCTGGACCATCATCTAGAGTGCGCTGCTTCCCAAAAGGCCTGCTAGGCGCCAGTGAAGCCAATCTGTAACGTCAAATCTCAATCAGGTTCCAAAACGGAACTGCTCACGGATGAGCGGTCTTGAAGCCTGGTCGAATCTTCGAGTCCTCGATCTTGGCATGGACGCCAATTTAGATTCGAAGTTCCCTTCAAGAGCACTGACAGGATGTCGGATGCAGGGTCGGCACAGCGGGGCCGAGGCGAAATGGACCGGATCCGTTTTGTCACCCCGAGGCAGTTTAAGGAAGAACAAAAGTTTCGATCCCAACCAAGGAGGGTATCCAATGTTTCAAAAGAACAATGGACGTAAGTTAAGTTTCGCAACCAGTTTCGCAAGCGCAGCTGTCGCCGGTCTTATCGCGATCGCGGGATCATCGGCTCGAGCTCAAGAAAAAATTGCCGGAGAGTATCTGGTAAAATATAAAACCAATTCTTTTTCGACGATGTTCTCGCTGAAAAGTACGCCAGCACTTCAAGTGATGGATCACAATACGGCCGGCCAGATCATGAAGATCAAAGTCAATCCGGCGCAAGAGGCCTTCGCGTTGGCGCAAGTTCTTCGAAATCCCAACGTCGAGTACGTTGTTCCTAACATTCGTCTGCGAGCTTTCCTCCATAGCCAGTCGGAAGTGGGCGCTCTCGTAAAATTACAAGACCAATATGCTAACAAGGTCACTCGTGTTGAAGAAGCATGGGCCATCGCGGGCAACAAAGGTTCAAAGAACGTCCTCGTCGCTGTTATCGACACAGGTGTTGATTACGGCCACGAGTCTTTAAAAACTCAGATGGTTTCTGGATATGACTTTGTTCAGAACGATTCGGACCCAATGGACATCACTGGTAAAGCCAACCCGGGACACGGAACACACTGTGCTGGAAGCGTCGGTGGCAATGGTGTAGTCGAGGGCGGAATCCAAGGTGCAAGTGCTGAAGTTTCAATTATGCCACTTCGTTTCCTCAACGAAGAAGGCGGCGGTGATTTGAACAACGGTATCAAGGCCATTGATCTCGCAATTAAAAATGGCGCGAAAGTTATTTCTGCATCATGGGGTGCCACTGTTCCTCAAGCACAGGCTCAGCCGCTGATCGATGCTGTTCAGCGTGCGAGTGACGCTGGGGTGATCATGGTTATGGCTGCTGCTAACGACGGCCGCAACAACGATACGACCGACGTATTCCCAACAAACGCTCAGACCGATAACTCGATCTCGGTATCGGCGTCGGGACCCAATGATGAAAAGCCATCGTGGTCAAACTATGGCCGCGCGAACGTTCATATCGCAGCTCCTGGCCTTGATATTCTTTCGACAATTCCAGGCAACAAGTACATGAGGCTTTCTGGAACTTCGATGGCTACGCCACTCGTCGCAGGTATCGTTGCATTCTTGAAAGCGCAAGATCCAAGTCTTTCGGGCCGTGAGATCCGAGCTCTCATGCAGTTGACGGGCGCAAAAGCGCAGATCGAAGTCGCATGTAACTGCCGCGTCGATATGTTGGCAGCGACAGAGACGATTCTTGCGAAGAAGCTTTTCATCAGCCCTGCGGCCGCGACAATGAAGTCGGGCGATACAAAGCAGTTCTTCGGTACCTACGCGAAGGGTTCTGTTTCGTTCGAAGTTGCTGATACAAACATTGGCGAAATCGATTCGACCGGAAAGTTTACAGCGAAGGCTGAAGGCGAAACGTCAGTCACAGTGACTGACTCGTCGGGAGCTACATCGACGTCGCTCGCAATTCGCGTCGGCAATTCGACCGGTGGTGGCGGCCCTGGAAATCCTCCCGGCGGCGGCGGTGGCGGCAATTGCCCACTTGGAGATCAGATGATGTGCGACATTATCTGCGGTATTGCTCCAGAACTTCCATTCTGTCAGTAAATCTTCGATAGCAGTTTAAAAGTTGAGACCTTAATTGAGTCTCATGAAAAAAGCCGATCTTTAGAGGTCGGCTTTTTTTTTGGAAAAAAAGCTGACGCTTAGGACGCCTTCTTTTTTCTTTCGACGTACGAATCCACGGTATCGTTGATGAAATTTTGCACGCGGTATCGCTTTACAAGCTGGGCCGCCGCTTTTTGAACATGCATTTCCGAGACACCGCGCGAAGTGAGGCGGTCCCACTGCAGCGATGAGATAGCTCCGCTACGACGAATGTAACGAACATACTTCTGATTGGCGGGGAGATGAAGATAGACGTCGAAATCGACGGGCACATCGATTCTTATATCGTCGATACTCAATTTTAGCATTCGGGTATCATCGGAAACTTCGAGGGGCGTTTTCAAATCACTGTTCATGAAAAAGCTGAGCGCGATTTCATCCCCGGCGTGAACGGACTTGTGAAGAAACTGAGCTTCGGCTGCGGACCATGCTTCGAATTCAACCTGCCGAATTTTCAGGTTCATTGCATCGTTCACTGTGAAATCAATGTCGTGCTTTTTTAAATAGGAAAGGACCTCGCCTCGCAGGTCGCCCGCAAACTTTGCGTCGGCATGTCGATCGCTTCCGAAGGCAACGACGACCACACCAGAGATGTTCGGAGACTCCACTTCAAAGCACGCGACGTTGGAATTTCGCAGGAGCGGAACATTGATGATTAAGTTCGGACTTGGAACTGCCACCGCCCTGAGGGCCAATTTCGAGCAGTTACTTAGAATGGATTGGTGTTCAACTGTCCGTTTGTAGTGAGGGTCGTCGGGTGTGAGCAGCAAATTTGATGGAACAAGGTTGGCCAAAGCCTCGAATGTCGGATCAAGTCCAGGCGCGGGATTATATCCCTGAGCGCCGCCCGCGCCATGCGCGGGATTATAGCCTTGAGCGCCGCCCGCGCCGAGCGCGGGATTATATCCTTGAGCGTTGCCTGCGCCATGCGCGGGATTATTTCCTTGAGCGTTGCCTGCGCCGAGCGCGGGATTATTTCCCTGAGCGCCGCCCGAGCCATGCGCGGGATTATAGCCTTGAGCTCTTCCCGCGCCATACTCAGGATTATATCCGTTGCTGCTATTTTTATCGGGGTTCAAGTTTATCGACAGTGAGTCACTGGACTCAAGGCCCGAGAGATCGGGTGTCACAGGATTAAACCCTTGCGAACGTGGATCGTAGGCAATGCCAGAGTCCCGCTTGTGGCCTTCTGATTGACGGTTCGACATTTTTCCATCGACGCCGACGTGTCCGCGCTCCGATGTCGAGCTCGAGCCAGACCCGAAACCGAGGTTTGTACCCAGCATTGGACTTTGCCCTTCGCCCGAAAAAACCTTCGCCATGTCTTGATCCGCAAAGGCAGCGCTTTGGCCCGACTGAGATCCTTCGGCGGATCGCTCGCCAGCAGCAGTTTGTTTTTCTTTTTCGATCTTCAAAAGCATTCGTTCAATCGATGGTCCGCTGACGGGAGGAAAGAGGACGTAGGGGTACTTTGATGACCGAAGGATCATGGAGCTTTGAGGCGTCAGGCTCTCCGTGAAAAGAATGATGGGAACTTTTAAGGTTTGCGATAAAATGTCGGGCACTTTTGCGATGCTCGGGTTCGGATGGTCGACCCCGATTAATACGTAGTCGACGGGATCCTTCAGAAGGCTCATCAGTGCCATCTTTACGTCGGTTGTCGGTCTTAAATCCCAAGAGCGGTTCGCCAGAAAATTTTCAGCCGAGCGAAGGCTATGAGGTTTAGCTTTTAGTATAAATATGCTTTTGCGAGCCACGTCAGTGGACTCTGATGAGTCTTCATCCTGATTCCGGCGCTGATTCACGCCGGGTTTATGGATGTCCGCAGACATGCCGCTCCTCGAAGAGTGATCGCCCAACTAAGGGCAATTATCAAAATGTAATTAAGGCTTTGTCGGCGTTTGATTGGATGAATGTGAATAAATTGTGAAGACGTGCGGAGTACGCGATTCCGTCGTTTTGAACCTAAGACCTAAGGCTAGTCGAGGTCTGGTGATGGGTATCAGAATAAAAAAAGAGCTCTTAACCCGGGACTGATCGATTCGACGGCGCGATCAGTTGCAACTTCCGGAAGAGTACCGACCCGCACTTTTTTAAAAGCCGTCCGGTGAAAAGAAAGTGATGGACCCAGGGCCCAAGTTTTATTTTCCTCACGGTCAAACCAAGTCGGAAGCCATCGGAATTCGAGAGCCCACCCCGTGCCGTCCCGAAAGCTTGTCTCTGTCACGGCGCTAGTGGTTTTCTGCTCGGCAAAAAGTAAATAATCGAAGCGCGCTGAAAAGGCGTTTCTACGCCACATGAGAAATGCTCCAGCGCCATAACCTGCAACTTCAGAGCTCGCGTGAAGCCCACGTTCTGTTTTCATAACAACGCCGTAGCCGAAACGATCCACCGATCCGACTGACATTTCTGCACCGGCTGCGAGGTCGACACGAAAATTACGCTCGCTCGTTGCTGCGCCCGATGCGTCCTCGCGGCGCTCGGAAGAAACTTGAAATCCCAGCTCACCAAGACCTAGAGTCCCGTCGGCCGCAGGTGCAGGTCTCGCGAAAAATAGAAGCATCGTGACCGTAGCGCTGGCGAGTAAATTAAGAGGGTTTTGGCTGTGTCGCATGCCCAGAGTTTAGCCGGAGTCTGAAAGGATTGCAGCTCCAAGAATGATGGAACGAATCTTGTCCTTTCTTTGGCTCAGGGTCGGGTAGAACCGATCAGCTGGATTAGGGTCCTTGGCATTGACACAAAATGTCTGTTTTTGACCTTTTTTGGCCCTAGTTTGGGAGAGACGAAGTGTTCGGTTCAATGTCCAAATTTTGGTACTTTTCGAGATCAGTGTCCCGCTCATCGGCAGTGCTTTTTGCACTTTCTTTGACGTCCCTGATGACCGGCTGCGACCATTTTTTCGGACACGACGAACAGATTCAGGATCCGCTTGTTGTTCAAGAGCAGGGACTCTCTTGCGTCCGTTCGGTCGGAGCAGATGTTGTCGGATATCTTGACGGCCAAGACCAGGATCTCGTGCGCATTGCCGATTGTGTTTCAGGCGCCTTAACGAAGTTTGCCGACAACACACGCGGCGCAAGCCCCGACGGGTGGACGCGCGGCGAGCTTTCTTCGTTTTTTGAAAATTACTTTAAAGAAGAGTCTCAGGCTATCGGATCGGCGAACGACGCCGACGGATCCGCTCGAAAAGGACGTTCGGCGTCGAACCCTGATGTTGCGCCATTCGATGGTGACTGGGTTGCCCAAGCACGCCGTCGGGCCGTAGTGACTGAGCTCTTCCGATGGAAGTCAGCCCTCATCGGCGGTGGCGACACGACTTTATCTCGAGGAGAGCTCACGCGAATTCGCAATCTCTTAAGTAACTCCCGTCCAGCCTTGGCGGATCTTCGAGGGAAGGGCCGACTTCTTGGATTCAAACACGACCTTTCTGGAATTTCGGCCGATGTCGAAAGTCTCGAGCGTACGGTCGGTGCTCTCAGATCCATCGGTCAGCTTCTCACAGACGAACTGAATTCAAATCTCTCATCGACGACAAATCTTCGAGCGCGTGAGCCGATGAAACTGCAAACGCTTTCAAGCTCGCTCGAACAAGCTGGTCTGCGGGTTTTAGAACCCATCGAGCGGCGCCAGCTAATTCAAGCTGTTAAAAGTGTGGTGCTCGCGGGCAATCCTCAAGAAGTTGCGGGCGACGAATGGGGTGAACTCGTTTTTCAAACTGCGGAACTTTGGGTGGCAGCTTTAAGACTGCAGTACGGAATAGTTCAGAACGTAAGTGCGTTTGACCGCGATCTCTATCTTGTCGAAATGACCGTGCGAGATTTAACAAAATCAATTCAGCGTATGGTGGATCGCCATGGCGGTCGCATCAATTCAGAAGAAATCCGCGGTCTCGTCAATCAGTTGGGATTGAACGGACTTCTTCCAGCCAATTTACAAGCGAAGTCGATCAATGGCGCTCTCGAGGTCATTTTCGGTAAACTTCTTGGCGGCAATTCGCGCCCCGACCAGGCGGAACTAAAAAAGGGCTTGGTTGCATTTCACTTAAACCGAATCAATGAAGTCGTGCGCGACTGGTCGGAAGGTCAGCGGGTCGCCGTTGCCATCGCGGGCCCAGCGGGTTTCGCTACGATCGATCAGGCAAAGTTGACGATGAGCCAAGTCGCGACGACGTCGAAAGATCCGATCAATGAAGTGGTTCGTTTGCAAATGTCGGAATTGATTTTGCGCGGTCGCCCTCTCATTCGAGATTTGACGGGACGACTTCTCTTGCTTACCAAGGAGGCCTACACGGGCTATCGACGGTCGGATTTGGAGGCCACGAACATCGCGCGAACATTGATGAGCGCGATGATGCGAGGTTATTCGCAAGAGTCGGCGCGCGCCGGTTCAATGCCTCAAATCACCGAATCAGAAGTCCAAGAAGTTTTCATGGACCTAAAAACATTGGGCCGTGATCTTGGGATCGTTGATGTGCGTTCGCTGCAATCAGGGACCCGAACGTTTATGGAGGCTAACGTATTTTTGTCGGTGGCCGATGGAAATCAGTACATCTCTCTTCACGAGATGGTTGAGTGGTTTGAGACAGTTTTAAGTGCGGGAATCCTGGCCGATCGAATGCACCTTGATCTGAGCAGCGACACAGCAGGATCGCCGCGCTGTGGAACGGCGCCACTGGATGTCTTCGGAAAAACGCGACTGAAAGCTCAGTGCTTCAGGGATAATATCGCAAGCGTTCTGAGAGATCGCCTGTCTCATTTGCCGAACTTCATTCGGGCTCTCAATCAGGCCGAGCGAGCTCGTCAATTGCCGCAGTTCATTGCAAGCCTCGAGCGCGCCACACGTCCGCTTGGAGCTTCGGATCTGCCGTTGGAGTCGAGCGATCTTCGCGTGATTTCTCCGGTCATACATTACGTTGAAGCTCTCTTTGCTCGCTATGATGTCGACCACTCTGGAATTCTTGAGACGGCCGAGGTGTGGAGCGTTTATCCATTGATCCGTCCTTTTATTAAGAAGCTCGCCGTTGGAAGTGATGGAAAACCAATGGAACTCTCGGCCGGTCTTGAGAAGGCTGTTTTCTCTTGGATGATCGAAAAAGGGGAGCCGCCGTCAACGTCGCTCGGTGGTGGCATTGCATTAAAGCTTCACCAATGGTCGATGGCGCTTTCATCCAACGAAAAAGCTAGCTTCGACGATATCGTAAAAATTCTCGCCGGCTTTAACAAAGTGGGGCGCGATAAAAAGAATATGGATGTTCTAGCGATGTACACGAAAAGTGGAAAAGAGTGGGAACAAGGCATCACTCGCGGCGAAAAGAAGATGCTGGAGAAAACTCGAGATCTATTTCAATGTGCGGCCGACGCCGACACGGACTTGACACGTCTCGTTCAGTCTCGGCGGTCCGACATCTTTTCGATCAATTCGAAACTTGATGATGAAGAACAAGCCCTTGAGTTTTTGACGAGATTTAAATCGTTGATCCAGTCTGACCCGCAGCTTCAGCTATTATGCTTGGCCTTCTAGTTTTAGACTAAACCGAAGGAAGATCTCGCCCCGTCATTTTTATCCAGTAGGGCGAGAGATCAAGTCGCACGTCCAACTTCTTTACGAAGTTAAAAATGCCTCCAAGTTTTCGATGAAGGAAAAGTATCCGTTGGGGTGGTGGCGAGTACTGAAGCGCCCGGGCGAACTTCGCTCCGATATCACGCGTGCGTTTTGCGTAATCGGCATCGTCAAATTGGAAAGGCTGCTTTGATGCAAAGAAGGGCTCGACAGAGTTCATGAGAAGCTCGGCAAAAAGTGCCTTTGTTTCTGAACTCTCGCGTTCGCTGATGAGTCCGAAAATTTCGCCTTCGCGAACGATTTGCTGCGGATCAAGTGATCCCATGGCGCCGAGGAAGGTCCGATATCGAATTCTAAAATCATCTTCGTAGCGAAGTGTGGCGCCAAAATCGAGAAGTACGAGAGCGTCGTCGGGTGCGATCAGAAAATTGGCGAAATTGGGATCGGTTTGAACCAAGCCCCAATCAAAGAACTCACGACAAAAGAGATCGAGCAAAGCGTGTGCAACTTTTTGGCGGCGCTCAAGACTTGGACGAGATTTCAGCCAAAGGTCGACGCCGACCCCATCCTCCCAGCTCATCGTAAGAACACGTCGACCGGAATGAGATTCTATAGCCTCGGGCACGCGGTAACTTCGTGCCGCTTCCGGTTCGAGCTGCAGGAGGTGTCCCCGGTATTCTTTCATCAAGCTAATCTCAGCGTCGTAGTTGGCCTCTTGCTCAAGCACGCGTTGGAACTCTTTAAAGAGTGGATCAAGATCCATCTCCCGACCTGAGACTCCGATAAATGATTTTGCGAGGCGTTTTAGGATTTTTAAGTCTGAGTCGATCGACTCAGCAATTCCAGGGTACTGGACTTTGATGGCGACAGCGCGTCCCGCCAGCTGGGCTCGGTGAACTTGTCCAATACTGGCCGCGGCATCGGGCACGATGCTTAAATTATCAAAGTCGCCCAGTTTCTTTTCGCCGATATCTTCCACCAAAACTTCGCGAATAATATCGAAGTCCATGGGCTCGGCCGTCGCTTGAAGCTTTGCAAGCACGGCCATCGCTTCTGGTGGGAAGTAGTCGCCGGAATCAATGGAGAGAAGTTGGCCGGCTTTCATAGCGGCGCCCTTCATCTGGGCCAAGTTTTCGGCGATCCACTTGGCTTGATCGAGGCGTGCGTTCATTTTGTCGGCGGTAAGTTCATCCGAGGCTTTGGAGAATTTTGATTTGAGGGACTGAGCAATTTCGCTGGTGCCGATTTTAGCAGCGAGCGAGAAAAGCTTGAGAGACCGGGATGCAGGGCTTTTTTTCATCGATTAAGACTGTAAACGCATGTACGCTTTAAGAGAACGGCTAAAGTAATAACGCAGGACTGTGTTCAAGGAGAACTGAAGATGGCAAAAAAGAAGAAAACAGCAACGAAGAAAAAGCGCCCGGCGAACAAACACCACAAGCGTCGTTTGGCAGCAAAGAAGAGCCTCACCGGCCGTAAAAAGAAGAAATAGTCTCGCAGCTGGGGCCGCGTCGCCGTCGCAATTTCAGCGACACGTGCATCGTGCCCTCGCCGTCTCGGCTCGGGCCGTCCGGGCCCTCGACCCGCCAGCAGGCGGGTTTCCCGATGCGGAGGTCGCCGAACATGCGACGGCGCCGCGGTCCTTTGTTTAGAACCTGAGCGAGCTTGATTGGCAGTGGGACAGGAATTCTTTTCTTGTTGAGGCTGACGTTCTGAAGTCGCCTCTCACTTCGCATGTCGCCGTTGTAGAGGTAGTATCTCGGATTCCACGGGCGACCACACAGTAGTGTTTTGCGTTGATATGAACTGCAACGTGCGGTGTTTCTAAGAGAACTTCCATCGCGTCAGCGACTTGTTTAGTGAGGCGCTCTTGGACTTGTGGCCTCTTCGCAAAAAAATCGACAAGACGGTTAATTTTCGAAAGGCCAATCACTTTGTCCGTAGGAATGTAGGCGACGGTGGCTCGGCCGTCGATCGTCTGAAAGTGATGCTCGCAGGTTGAGAGAACCGCAACGTCGCGAACAACGATCATTTGATCATATTCCATATCATTTTTGATGGTCGTAATTTTCGGAGTTGTCGCCGGATCGAGGCCGGAAAAAATCTCGTCAACGTACATCTTGGCGATGCGCCGAGGCGTCTCGGTCAATGAGTCATTATTAAGATCCAGACCGAGAGTCTCAAGAATATCTCGCACTGATTTTTCGATACGGGTTCGCTTTTCCTCGTTAGAAAGCGCATTAGGGCGCTGCGGCGAGGGGAGGACTTTGCTGAGCCATTCATTGTTTGCCATAGGCCGATACCCTTGGTGGTATTTGATGATTCTGTCAACCGAGTGAAATGTTCGTTTCGAAATTCCTGAAGAGGTGGCCGTGAAAACAACTGGGAAACTGAACGTTAAATCTGCTGTAGCCCGAGTCGCGGATCGTTTTGGCCTGGCCCTTCCGAGCGACCCTGAAGCGTTGGAAAAATCTTTCACCGAGCCGCTAAAGCGAAACGCCTTTTTCCTGGCGTTTATTCCGTCTCTCGCATTCTTTCGGATTTCAGTTCCGACTTTGAACCTTCGTGAGTGCCACGTCGATATTCCATTTTCATGGCGAACGCAGAATCCATTTAAGTCGATTTATTTTGCGGCTCAATCGGCGGCGGCCGAGCTCAGCACGGGGGCCCTTGTTTTACGGGCCATCGCAGCTCACCCCTCAATGTCGATGTTGGTCGTGAAAATGAGCGCTGAGTTCTCAAAAAAAGCTAAAAGTGATGTCCGGTTCATTTGTCGGGATGGCGAGGCCATCCACGCGGCCGCTGTACGGGCCTTGGCTGGAGAAACCGTCAATGTCACAGCCACGGCGATCGGCCAGATGGCCGATGGAACTGAAGTTTCGCGCTTCACCTTCGAATGGGCTTTAAAAATTAAGTCCTAGCTAGGCGGACGTTGTCGCGCGGGTCCTCTGGTGTTACGGTCCCGAGTTCATGATTCATTTTTCAAGCGTCACCAAACAAAGCGGCAATAAAATACTTTTTACCAACGGGAACTTCCAGTTGAACCCAGGTGAGAAGGTGGGCCTCGTTGGGCCGAACGGCGCCGGCAAAACAACGGTTTTCCGCCTGATTGTTGGTGAGACGATGCCGGATGAGGGACGTGTCTCGAAACCCGATAAAACGGTCGTTGGGTATTACTCTCAGAGCATTGATGAAATGCGGGGCCGTACTGTTCTGGAAGAAGTGAAGTCAGCAGCAGGGTCGCTGACCACGATGGCGAACGAGCTTCAGCGCCTAGAGGCTCGCTTATCTGAGCCAATGGATGACGATGAAATGATGAAGACGGTCGAGCGCTACGGCGAGCTTCAGGCCGAATTTGAACGGCTTGGAGGCTATGATCTCGACGCGCGTGCGGCCGAAATCCTCACCGGTCTTGGAATTCCTCCCGAAGAACAAGGTCGAATGACCGAGAGCTTTTCCGGTGGATGGAAAATGCGAATCGCGCTGGCGAAAATTCTGGCCCTTCAGCCGGATGTGCTTTTGATGGACGAACCGACGAACCATCTAGATATCGAGTCGATCGTTTGGCTTGAGAGTTGGCTAAAAGGTTACAAAGGTTCGGTTCTGATGACGTCTCACGACCGCGAATTCATGAACCGAATCGTGAACCGTGTTGTTGAAGTCGCGCATAAGACGATCACCGTCTACGGCGGCAATTACGATTTCTACGAGCGAGAGCGCGCCATTCGCCTCGAGCAGCTTGTTGCGGCCGCCAAACGACAAGACGACATGCTCGCCAAAGAAGAAGAGTTCATTGCGCGATTCGCCGCGCGGGCTTCCCACGCGGCTCAAGTTCAGTCGAGAGTAAAAAAATTAGAGAAAATCGATCGGATCGAAATTCCTCTGGAAGAAAAAGACATCAATATTGTTTGGCCAACACCACCTCGCGGTGGTGAAGAAGTCGTGAAAATTTCTGGTCTAGGAAAAACTTGGAGGACGGGCGAAGGGCGGGAGAAGCTCGTGTTTCGAGGCGCTTCAGCCCTTGTGAAACGACTGGATCGGATCGCGGTTGTTGGAGTGAACGGCGCCGGAAAATCGACCTTACTTAAGATCATCACAGGCCAAACGGAAGCCACAGAAGGTCAGGCCGTCATCGGAGCCTCGATTGATGTCGGTTACTTCAGCCAAAACTCACTTGATATTCTCGATCCGGACTCCACGGTCGTCGAAGAAGTTCATTCAAGAATACCGAATTCAAATCTTGGATACGTTCGAAGTCTCTTGGGGGCCTTCAAATTTTCGGGGGACGACGTCGATAAAAAAATCTCGGTTCTTTCAGGAGGAGAGAAGTCGCGCGTCGTGCTTGCGACCATTCTTGCTCGGCCCGTGAATCTTCTGGTTCTGGACGAGCCGACGAACCATCTTGATATCGCTTCAAGGGAAGTTCTGCTTGATGCCGTAAAGAATTTCCCTGGCACCGTTATGATCGTAAGTCACGATCGCCATTTCTTGAAGGCCATCACAACGCGAGTTTTTGAAGTCGATAAAAATGAGCTTCACGTGGTTGACGGTGACTGGGACTACTATCTGGAAAAACGCGGCCACGCGCGGGGACTCTAGCCCCAATGAAGCTTGTTTTGCGCCGCCTAGTCTTGAGTGACGAGAGAGCGTTTTTTGAGGGCATGAAGCTTTGGGATGGCCATGCGCTGACGTGGTACACTTTTGATTGGCAATCCGGGATGAGGTTCCATGAACTCCTTGAGAAACTTGAAAATGCAGTTCAAGGCCGAGATCTACCACCCAATTTTGTTCCTTCCACGGCTCTCTACGGATTTCTAGGTGATAACATCGTGGGTCGCCTCCACATTCGGCACGCTTTGAACGAAGAGCTGCTTCGACGAGGTGGAAATATCGGCTATTCGGTCGCGCCCGTTTTTCGCAGACGAGGATTTGCAACCGAGATGTTGAAACAAGGTCTTGATCATTGCCGGGGTCTTGGAATGAGCAAAGTTCTTGTCTCGTGCACAGACACGAACATCGCTTCTTGGAAAGTCATCGAAAAATGCGGTGGAGTTTTAGAGAACATCATCCAAGACAGAACAAACGACGGAACTAATGACGAAAAAGTCCGGCGATACTGGATTCACTTCGCGTAGCCGACAAAAGCTTGGATTTCGACTTCGGTGCACCGCCGAGACTTTGCTTTCTTTAGAGCCCCGTAGAGAAAACCCTCGAACGATGTGGGGGTGCTTTTAAAACACGTAGCCGTAACACCCTGGCTGCGATCGACAACATCCCAAGGAACCTGAATGGCTCGGGTTGCAAGCACGCGGCGACTTTCGGTCGAAAGGTCCACCTCGAAGCCCTGGACGGGGGCTTTCTTCAGCGGCAAATAGAGACTGAATTTTTTGACGCCAACTGTTTTAGGTTGGATAGCTTTCTGCGAAACACGACATCCGAAATAAGTCCCTTTAACAGCAAGTCCGACGATCGTGTCACCGATAATGCCAGCGGATTTTGATGGTTCAAGCTGCACAACCACAAGTGAAGATGTCAGCGAGTCTTTTGCTGCGAGACCTTCGGCGATAGCGGGTTCGAAACATGCTGCTGGCGCTGATGCTGAGACATCGGCGTGGCTGCGGCTTCCAGCAAGCGAAGCTCCTAAAAAAAACACCAGAAAGAAGAAGATAGGTGAAAAGATCTTTTTCCAACCCTCGACTTTAAATCCGACGGTTCCAAAATCAGGGCCCAAAAGAAAAGGTCGCTTGATCAGTTTTCCATTTTTAGAAAGTAGAGCGAGAGACTTTTCCTTCGATAGACCAGCTTTCAGTTGGTCAGCGACTTTAAGTTCTCGGTAAAGAACGCCCGAAGTATTGAAGAGGCTTTTAAAGCTCCCGCCACTGTTTTCCAAATACTGCGACATTTGTTCGAGCTCGTTCAGCGAGGGCGGATGGTCGACAATGTTAATCGCTTCGAATTCCAAACCATTCTTCGTAAGATACGTGATGGCTTGTTTGCAGGTGCTGCAGGCGGGGTAGTGATAAAGCTTCACGTTCATCTCTAAAACATCCTTTCGCGAGCCAAACTAGTTTGTCAGGTTACGTTGCCAGATTACTTCGGAAGATACAAAATCACCCGGTTTGCTTCGATCGCGAGCGTCGAGATGCGCCCGACGGCTTTTGGCTTTTCAAAAACCGCGTGTGCCACGCTCCTAAGTTCGGTTCGATCAGAGGACTCGACTTTCTTTGTGAAAAATCCCACCACGAGACCTTCAACATTACTGCGAGAAAGTTCCGCGGTACCTGAAGGTTTTGGAGTCATGAAGTCCGTTTTTTTGAAACGACCTTTCAGTAAGAACGGAACGGTTCCGGGATTTTCGAATCCAAACTTCTTTAAGGTCGAGTCCAAGAATGCGTGCAAGCTTTCTCGGTCAGCGAAGTCTATGGTCAGCGGAACTTCAATCCACCGTGTCGTTGTCGTCGAGATAAGATCCGACGTCTTAACTTTCAAGGAGGAGCTGACAGTCATTGCGCCTGTGGCGCTGACTCGCGCTACGGAGACGTTGCCATTGGCGATGACGATGACGTCTTCACCATTTTCGCTAAGACCAGCCGCATAGAGGTTCTTTCTTTGCAAACTTAAGAGTTCGATCGGCTGACTTTGCACTCGAACATCAAAGTGTGTCGGCGCAGCCATCAGGCCAGAGGCAGGCGCTATCAAAAATGCTAATGAAAAGGTGATCAATGCAAACATCGCGACCAGATTCCCGTCTCAGCTCTCGACCCGAGAGGATTCACGCTCACTGTCGCCATCTGAAGAGGTGGCCGCTTTTCTTTCTCGTGCGGCCAAAAACTCGCGTAAAAGACCTACTGCGATGGTTTCAAGCAGAGTTCGCAACTCGCTTCGCGGGTCATCTTCCAAATTAAGTTTTGATTTTCGTTCCTCGGCTTTTTCATTGCTTCCTATGATCCATCCAGTGAGCGCTGTGAAGACAGCGATGCCTAAAAGTGTGGTCGCTGAGATCATGAGTCCCGAATATGATACTGATCCCGAGCTCTCCAGCTGGAGACCCATCTCGATGACTGCAATCAGAACCGATGAAAAAACAAGAAGCCCCGAAGTTGCAAAAAAGACTCCCGCCAAAGCGAGTCGGCGTCCGACTTCGGCCGCACGCAGGCCGGCCTGCTTAAGGCTTTCGCCTTCCTGCTTGGATTGATAATTTAAAAACGCTTGAGCAAGTAGCATGAGTGGATTCATCGTTTCGATCCTCTCGAAGAGCCCAAAATGTAACCGATGGCAGCAGCTCCGAAGAGCGCGACCCACGGATTTTTCCTTACAAAGGTCACAGTGTCTTCCGCCAGTTTTTTTGCGACCTCTGACGAAACCTTAGCCGCATCGTCCAGAGATTGCTGTGAAAAAGTCTCGGCCATTTTGTCCGACACGGTGTTGGCCAGTGTGCCTATCAAGGTTTCCGGCGTCTCTGCGTGTGATTTCAATGTTTTCGCTTTTGGTTTTTCCATTTTGATAAGATTGGCAGAGTTAAAATTCAATGTCAGTACCATATTGTCAGTCGGCCGATGTAAGGCGATAATCGAAGTGTGAAAGTGTATTTTTCTTTTTGAGGCGTGGAATGAACAAAAATGATCTCGTTCGAAAAATCACCGCGCAGCTTGAGGTCGATCTGGCGGCCCTAAAAGCTGCAGCGCTTGAAACTTATTCGGCCGCGACCGGCGACGAAAGCAAGCCTGAGAATAAGTATGACACGCGGGCTCTCGAAGCGTCCTACTTGGCGGGCGCACAAGCCAAACGAGCGGCCGATCTTGAGGCCTCATTGGGCGTCTTTAAAACACTTGGCGTAAAGAACTTTGATTCTAAGAGCCGGATCGAGTCGACCGCACTTGTCGATGTTGACTTGGACGGGAAAGAAACTCGCGTCTTCATCGCTCCGGCCCGCATCAGTCTCAGCCTCACGTTCGAAAGTACGACGATTCAGGTCATCACTCCACAAAGTCCCCTCGGAGAGGCGCTCTTGGGATTGAAAGTTGGAGATATCGCAAAGGTCGATCGTGGATCGCGGCAACTTGAGTACGAAGTCGTCGCTATTTTCTAATAGAGCATTTTTTAAAAAGAGCACCGCTCTTGCAGTGAAGCAAAAGCAAACCTCCGCCGGCCTCCAGTTCGCTTTCGGCGCTGAGAAAGGTGTTACTTTTATGAAACCTCTACATGGCGCTGCTGGCTCGGCACTGGCTGTGATTGCAGCGTTCCTTTTTTGTTCGCAAGTAGCTCTCGCAAGCAGAGCGGACCGAGTCGTTCTTCGTGGGCTAGAAAAGCCTTTTGCGGTCGTTGCCGCTCCGGATGGAATGATTTGGATTTCAGAAAAGCCCGGACGAATTAAAATCTTCGATTCGAAATTCCAACTTCAACAGACGCTCACTGCGGCTTCGGGAAATTTTCCTGACTTTGTTTTTTTCGGCGAAGGCGGTGTACTTGATATCGCGTTTCATCCGCAGTTTTCATCCAATCGACAGATTTATATCGCATACTCGGTCCTCAAAAACGGTGAGTACTTGACGCGGGTCAATCGGTTCGTCTTTTCGCAAGGCGTGCTTTCAGATCACCGCATAATTTTTGATGGTCCCGGTGGAACTGCAGGAACTCATTTCGGTTGCCGCTTGGCGTTTGATGCGAACGGAATTCTTTTTGCTTCTTTCGGAGAGCGACGAGACATGCACAAAGCTCAAGACATGACTCTTGGTCACGGAAAAATCGTTCGACTGCAAGACGACGGTATGATTCCTCGTGATAATCCCTTTGGCTCTCGAAACCCTATTTTTTCTTTAGGGCATAGAAATCCTCAAGGTCTCGCATTTCGCCCTTCGGATGGGCGTCTTTTTAGTTCTGAGCACGGACCGACCATCTATGATGCGCCTGAGGGAGGGGACGAAGTGAACGAGATTCGTGCCGGTCAAAATTATGGATGGCCGCTGTACCATCATCGTGAAACAGCTCCGGGGTTTGTCGCTCCCATCGCTGAGTACACGCCGGCTGTAGCTCCTTCGGGAATTGCGTTTTACACGGGATCTAAAATTTCTGAGTGGACGGGCGATCTATTTGTCGCCATGCTGCGCGGCCGTTATCTTTTGAGGCTCCGAATCGATGGTGGCGGTCGCGTGTCAGACCAAGAAAAATTGCTATCTGGTCGCTATGGGCGCCTGCGCGACGTTGAAACTTCAGCGTCGGGAGCAATCCTCGTGCTCAGTGACGACGGCCGATTGATCGAGGTTCGCTAGAGCGGAGCTAAAAGCTCAGCGTTTGTTCGTTTTCTGGTTCATTTTCTTTTTTTTTTGACGCCCCACCAGGGTCCCAAGTCTCGATCGGCGCTGAGAGCGTTCGGTTAGCTTCAGCCTCATCGATAAGAACAAATGTGTCGGCGGCCTCGTTGAAGGCGTAGACGTTCGCCGTGCTCAACTCGAACCACCAGCCGTGCAGATTCAATTCGCCTTTGGCAATCCGCTCTTGGACGAGAGGGTAGGACCGTAAATGTTCAATTTGTTGAAGTACATTCAGCTGCGAGAGAAGGTTGACCGGGCTCAAGCCGTTTTCGCTGGGTGTAAGCTTGCTGAGAGCGGGCTCGCCGTGACGAAGCCACGCTCGGAGGTTTGGAGCTTTGATTGTGTTTCTTCCCGCCAGAAGCGCGTGCATGGCACCGCAGTCAGAGTGTCCGCAAACAATAATGTCTTTAATATTCAGCGTCGTGATGGAGAATTCGATCGCGGCCGCTTCCGATTCATCGGCGGTCGAGTGGCCTGCGATTCCGCAGCATGGAATCATGTTGCCGACGTTCCGAACGACGAAAAGGTCGCCCGGATCCGTCGAGGCGAAAACGTTGGGCGCGACTCGGCTGTCAGAGCAGGCGATAAAAAGCGAGTCGGGCTTTTGTCCCAGCGCCATCCGTGCGAATTTTTCGCGCGACTCAGGCAAAATATTCTGACGGAATTCGATGATACCTTTAACGAGCTTTTTCATGGGTGCACGGAAAATACCCCAAGTCGGCTCCGAGCGACAGCCCTTTTGACGAACTTTTAACTGTCGCGAAATGTAATTGGAGGGGTTTTAAGGCTCTAAATCGTCTTTCGTCGCCACTCCCAGGTAGGAAAGCCGGGTCGAAGTTGTCGTCGTGAAAGCAAAACCTTCGGGAACAACCCCAGTAAAGAGGCTCTTCAAAGTGATAGTGCTAAACCGAGGACGAAGACCCACGAGGTCCCTGGGCCTCATCGAGTGCCTTAGGCACATGTCTTTAAGTTCTTCTGGTTTGATAAAGAGGCTGAGCACATGCATGTGTTTCGGGGTGTTTTTAACAAACCACTCCACCAACTTTATGATGACGATGTAGGCCAGCCAATTCCGATTGAAGGTGTGAAAAAAGAAGAGTCCTTCAGGTTTTAAAACTCGCGAAACTTCCTTGATCACTAGCTCGGGGTCATCGACGTGCTCAAGAAAATCCATCGATGTGACGACATCGAAGCTTCTATCTGGAAATGGAAGTTTGTAAGCGTCTCCGTGCACGTACTGCACTGACGCTGTTGGGTCATGAGCCGCCGCGACTCTCAAACTGTCTTTTGAAATGTCGAGTCCATGAACTTCAAGTTTTCTTCCACCCGGCGAATTTTGTGCGAGGGCATTAGACAAAAAACCAGCGCCGCAGCCGACATCAAGAACACGGAGCGGTGCTTTTGGAGAGTACTGATCAATCTTTCCCAGGACCCAAGGCACTTTCGTGGCCGACTCCTTTCGCAAGAGTGCGACGGGATCGTCGTGGGCCGTGTACCACCGATCGCCCAGCGTCTCGTAGATGTCGTTGTTAATGGGAGTCTTGGAAGGCGCATCAATGAGGTTCATCGTGTAGCCTCTTTGGAAAAGGATCTTCTCGCTCGCGCAGTTCGTGGCTCGTAAAGGATCCAGTAAGCCACCTGGTAGATCGCAAAAACAACCGTGATGAAACACTGGATAACGATGACGGTTTTCATTTGCGAGAGACTTTCCACGTCAACGCCCGCAAGCCTCACGAGTTCCGGCCTGGCCGCAAGAGTCCAGACGGCACCACTCACGACAAAAACCAGGGGATGAAGCAGGAACAAAATGGAGTGGAGCCACATTTCTGCGGGCGAGCAGTGTTTGGCGTGAACCCATTCATCTTTTGTTACGAAGAGGCAAGAGGCACCGGCCAAGCCTATATACGCGACCAAAGCGGCGGCTGAAAACGGAACAAAGATTAGAAAAAGAAATCCAAGTGTGACGGAAAGGGTGTCCAGCGGGTGCCCCAAGCGCTCCCATCTTGGTAGGCCGCGTTTGTGATGGAAATAAAATTCATCAACCGCGATGGCGAGACCCTGAAGTAAAAATGGCAGCATTGCGAAAGCCATCAAGTACGAATTCATTTTCGGCGATCCACGGTGCGGAAGACGCTTCCAAATATCGTGAGTCCTGGTCCGAAGGCGAGACTCACAACAATGGTTCCCGGGGGCGTGGCGGCTTCAAGAAGTTTTTGCCAGACGTGGGGCAAGGTCGCAGACGACATATTGCCACGATGTTTTAAAATTTCCTTGCTGGCCTCAACCTGACGCTCAGAAAGCTCGAGCGTTTCCTGAACGGACTCGATAATTTTCGGACCACCAGGATGAATGGCGAAGATTGCGTTCTTTAATGTTTCCGCAAAATTTTCGCCGCTCTCGGCGATTAATTTAGTGAGGAAGGGTCGCAATTCAGCAGCAATTTTTGATGGTACCTCGCGAGAAAGTGTCATCTGCATGCCGCCATCAGCGGTGATCCAAGTCATATCGTTTTGGCTCTCAGAAAGAATCTGTTCTCGAATCGTAAGAACTTCGAAACCGTGGATGGCATGAGTGGGATGCACGGCCGAGTACTTGATGTGACCGTCGGCGAACAAACTCTGCACGACGAGCTGCTCGGGTGAAGTGTTTGACGGGTTCATGTGAAGGGCACACATCTCGGTGTGAAAGATATCGGCACGCGACGTCTTGTCGCCCCGATCACCGAGAGCAGAAATATAACCTTCAGCCATGCGCACGGCGGGGAGGCTTGCGTAACAACCCATATGATACGCGTGCGTGATGCGAGTTGTATCTCCCCATCCTAAAGAATTGGCGGTCAGTTGCGCGGCGCTGGGTGAAACGTATCCAGTACAGGTCACATGAATAAGATGAGCCGGTGGATGATTTTGAGAAGCTTCATTGTCGTAGACTGTTTTGAACACACGCACCGCTTGATCATTGAAAAAGAGAGCGCGCTCCTGAATCGTGGCATCTCGTTCCCCAAAGTCCACAGCTTCAAAACGACGAGAGGAAATTTTAGGAGGCTTCACGCCATAACGTTTGACAAGAGGGGCCACAGATTTTTTTCTGTCGTCGGGCGCACGAGCGGCGTGCATGGCTGTTAGCCGCTCGAGCGTTTCCTCTTGTTCAAGATGAATCGGCGGCAGGACCGACTGAAAATCAGTCAGAGCTATCAATGCTTTTCGCTGTTCAGTGACTTGAGTCTCTTTCACAGCACCGTTTTATCCCGACTTTTGATCAAATCTCTACTGCCACAATTGCATCATCACAAAATCTTGAATAGCGGGTGAAAGTGCCTCGTCTTCGCGTGGCATTTTCACCGTTGTACCGTTATCGTCCCGTCTTATGCGGTACGAAGTTTACTATTCTGATCATTATCCCTTGCCATTACCTGACGGACATCGGTTCCCAGGAACTAAGTACGCTATGCTTCGTGAAAAGCTTGTGGCTGAAGGAGTACTTGATGTGGATCAGCTGATTCCATCTCCCGTGGCGAGCGGCGATTTTTTGGCGTTGGCGCACGATGCGAGGTACGTGCAGTCGATTGTCGATGGCACTGTTCCGATCGAAATTTTAAAGCGGATTGGATTTCCTTGGAGCCCCGAGCTTTACAACCGCGTCGCAGCGACGGTGGGCGGAGCTGCCGAAGCCGCACGCGCTGCTCTTCGCGACGGAATAGCTGGATGTCTTGCTGGGGGAACGCACCACGCTCATTATGATCGTGGAGAAGGTTACTGCGTCTTTAACGATATCGCCGTTGTTTCGCGGTGGCTTGTTGGGAAGTTTGATCTTCAGCGCATCGCCGTTTTGGATCTTGATGTTCATCAAGGAAATGGCAATTCCTCGATTCTAGGAAACGATAAAGAGATTTTTATTGCTTCGATTCATGGTGAGAAAAATTATCCTTTTAAAAAAGTTCCTTCGACGATCGATATTGGTCTGCCCGATGGTGCGACAGACGATGTTTACCTTGAGGCACTGTCGGAAGTTTTAGAAGCTGTGGAGGTTTTTGAGCCGCAATACATTTTCTATCAAATGGGCGTCGATCCGCTGAAACAAGACAAGCTTGGAAAGCTCGATCTGACGTACGAAGGCCTTATGGAGCGCGATCGGCGTGTTTTAAACTATGCAAAATCGCGTGGCATTCCGATTTCGCTCGCCCTTGGGGGCGGCTACTCGGACCCTATTGAGGCCAGTGTTGCTGCGTACGCGAATACGTATCGCGTCGTGAATGAAGTGTACCGTCCCTACAGGCCGGAAGCCAAATCGTAACCAATTGATTTTACTCAGCTTCTGACTTCTCGATGCTGACGCAGGATCTCATAGAAATTATCTATCATCGTATCTAACATATCGATTTTACCTAACACACAAAAGCGCTTAGTCTGGTTTTATCAAGGAGACCACTATGCAGACGATCATCAACACGAAGATTCCAGATTTCAAAGCCCAGGCCTTTATCAAAGGTGATTTCAAAACGATCACTCAAGCTGACCTCAAAGGAAAATGGTCCGTATTTTTCTTTTACCCAGCGGACTTTACGTTCGTGTGCCCGACAGAGCTTGGCGATATGGCTGACAAGTACGAAGCGTTTCAGAAAATGGGAGTCGAAGTTTACTCTGTAAGCACGGACACGCACTTCACGCACAAGGCATGGCACGACGCTTCGGACACGATTAAGAAAATCAAGTATCCGATGCTGGCCGACCCAACGGGATTTTTGTCGCGCTCGTTTGGTGTTTACATTGAAGAAGAGGGTCTCGCCTACCGCGGAACTTTCGTCGTCGACCCAGAGGGAAAAATTAAAGTCGCAGAATTTCATGACAACGGCATTGGCCGCAACGCGGATGAGTTGATGCGAAAAGTTCAGGCGGCTCAGTTCATCGCTAAGAACCCCAACGAAGTTTGCCCCGCAAAATGGCGTCCGGGCGAGAAGACGTTGAAGCCGGGCCTGGATCTTGTCGGAAAAATCTAAGCCTCACTTTTTCTATTTGTTCGAATTTAGGAAATAAACACCGGTGGTCCAATAGGGCTCCGGTGTTTTGAACGGAGTTATTTTATGTTGGACCAAGACCTTAAAGATCAGCTGACGACAGTTTTCGAGAAGCTCGAATCAAATATCGAGCTCGTCTACCATCACAGCGACAATTCCAATCAGTCGGAACTATTGGAACTACTTGAGGGCTTGGGTTCAACATCCGATAAAATTTCGGTCCGAGCGTCGGGGCAAAATGCTTCGGCTCCAAGTTTTCAGATCTTCAAAAATGCGAAGCCGACTGGGATTAGTTTCCGCGGAATTCCAGGCGGACACGAATTCACGTCGCTCGTCTTAGCTATTTTGAATTCCGACGGAAAAGGCAAAATGCCCGACGCAGGAATTTCTGCGCGCATTCGAAACCTAAAAGGTCCGATCCGGATCAAAACATTTATCTCTCTCACGTGCGAAAACTGTCCTGAAGTCGTTCAAGCCTTTCATCAGATGGCTCTTATCCACGGTGATTTTCAACATGAAATGGTCGACGGGGCTTATGCTGAAGATGAAGTGACAAGCCTCGGAATTCAAGGCGTACCCAGCGTCATTGTCGATTCGAAGATGATTCATTCGGGACGTATTCACTTCCTAGATCTACTCACAAAAATGGAAGAGACGTTTGGTACTTCGGCGGATGTTTCCGAGCAACCGGCGCGAGATCTTGGACATTTTGATGTCGTCGTGATTGGCGGGGGACCTGCCGGAGCATCGGCTGCAATTTATAGCGCACGAAAAGGACTGAAGACCGCAATGCTTGCGGAGCGCATGGGCGGCCAGGTGAAAGACACAAAAGGAATCGAGAATCTTGTCTCGGTCATTTACACCGAAGGACCCGAATTGGCCGAGCAGCTTCACAAACATGTGACGTCCTATCCCGTGACCATTTTTGATCAGCGCCGGGTAAAGCATTTGGGTAAAGACAAAGTCATTCAGCTTGAAGGTGGAGAAACGCTTCGTGGCGACTCGATCATTATTGCGACGGGGGCAAAGTGGCGCGAGCTTGGTGTTCCAGGAGAAAAAGAATACTTAGGTCGTGGTGTCGCTTACTGCCCGCACTGCGATGGCCCGTTTTATAAAGATAAAAAAATTGTGGTCGTTGGCGGCGGTAACTCGGGAGTTGAAGCAGCGATTGATCTTGCCGGCATCGCCGGCAGTGTCACGCTTGTCGAATTCGGTGACTCGCTGAAGGCCGACCAAGTTCTCGTCGACAAAATGAAGTCACTCTCCAACACGAGCGTGATCACGAATGCGAAGACGACGGAACTTCGCGGCGATGGACAAAAAGTCGTGGCGCTCAAATATGTCGACCGAGTCTCGGAAAAAGAGATGGAAGTCGATGTCGACGGGGTGTTTGTTCAAATTGGTTTGCTGCCCAACAGTGGATTCGCTAAAGAAACAGTTGAGCTCACTAAATTTGGTGAGATCGTGGTCGACGTCAAAGGTCACACAAGCGTTCCGGGTATCTATGCGGCCGGCGATGTAACGACGGTTCCTTACAAGCAAATCATCATCGCAATGGGCGAGGGTGCGAAAGTCGCGCTGACCGCGTTCGAGGACAAGGCGTACCACAGCGCAGTGGTCTAGCTCGTTGATTTAGTTCGTTGGCCTAGACGGCTAGCGCGATGAGTGCGGCTTTGGTCGGGTTTATAGAAAACTCGCGAACTGTTTGTAAAGAGATTGTTAGGTGAAGCCGAAATCCATGTGAGGCACAGTTGATATCGCTGGTTTTTCTGCGATTTCAGTCCTCGGATTGGATTTTAGAAATGGCTTCATCGAGTTTCCATCAAGTCACGGCAGCGCTGGTGATTTCACTCGTCGGTTTTTTTATCGCAGGATGTGCATCGTCATCCCTGCGGGTTGCTTCAACACCCGAAGGTGCTGACGTTACGATTGTTTCGAAAGATCGTGCACCTATCAATGCGGGAAAAACTCCGTTTGAATTGGAAAGCAAAAACTACCCCGAACTCTTCAGCGAGTCGTTTCAGCTGCAAGTCACAAAACCTGGTCACTCGCCGATCTCGGTCGTCGTGCCACGGCTTCCAACGGGTGGTGTCGGTCGTATCAATTTGAACCTTCGAGACGTCGAGCTTCCGAAAGTTTGTCAGAACCAAGAAGAGTCGATCAACTCGCTGGCCAAAGGAATTGCTGAGTCGGCAAGTCTGGTTCAGCGTAAACGTCTTGATGAAGCGACACGAATTTTAGAGGACCTGGCTGGAAAATTTGGAACCGTTGCTGTCATTCATGATCTCTTGGGCAATGTCTACTTTCTGCAGAAGAGCATGGATCGTGCGCTGGAATCCTACCGCCGCTCCAACCGTTTGAATCCAAACAACGTTGATACGATTCGCATGATTGAGCGGATCGAGCGACTTCAGGGTCGTGGAACGGTGGGGGCGTAAAATGTCTTTTATCGCTGGTATTTTTATAGCGGTTTCGGCTCTGGCTCTGTCCGTCTGGCATCTCAACCAAGAAGCGTCTTCGTTCGTCGACTTCGTGGGATTTGCAACGGTGTTTGGCGGAACAGTTGCCGTCGCTGTCATAACAATTCCTTGGCAACATCGTCGCTTGGTTTTTCAGTCATTGCGCGGCTTGTTTATTTCGAACCAGCAAAACGGAAGCTCGATCGTCGCCGATTGCGTCGCTTTTCTGTCGGACCTCCGGAGCGGAACTCCCGTTGTCGTTGAAAAGTCGGCGGGCCTCGCTGGCGAAACGATGCGCGATGGCGCCGAGTTCATTGCGCTGGGATTCTCAAAGGACCGTATTCACGAAATTCTCGAAGAGCGAATTCATCAAAGCTATGAGCGGCAAGAGAGCGTCGCGAACGCCTTCCGATCATTGGCGAAATATCCGCCCGCCTTCGGTCTTGCGGGCACGGTTTTGGGTCTTGTTACACTGATGAAGAGTGTTGCGACCGGTGCCGACGCGAAACAAACCGGAGCTCTGATGGCTATCGCGCTGATGGCGACATTCTACGGTCTGTTAGTGGCCAATATGGTGGTCAACCCTGCGGGCGAGCACATGTTGAAGACGGCGCGCATCGAGAAAAAGAAGGCGGAAGTTGCCCTTCATTCTGTCCTCTTACATCTCGAAGGAGTTTCGATGCTTGAAGCTCAAGAAATTCTCAACTCCTACGTCAGTGCGGCCAACCGCGTGAACGTAATGTCAGGCCCTCTTGGTTCTGAATCGGCTGCGGCGGCATAAATGGGTGTGATGAAACGGCGAAGTCATTCAGAGACGCAAGAAGTTGATACCGACGGAAGTTGGGCTATCAGCTATGGCGACATGATCACGCTGCTTCTTGCATTTTTCATTCTTTTCTTTTCGACCGATCCCGAGCGCGATCGGCTGAAGCTTATGGAGCAATCGTTGATCATAAAGCTTGATTCGACTTACAAGGCGAAAACCGAGAGCAGTGCTCGTGGCAATGATCGCAATCCGGCCAGTGAAGTTTTGGCTGCGGACCTCATGGGTCCAGAGGAATTCGAAGCTAAAGTCTACAAGGTTGGCGAGCGACTCATCGTCGAGTTTCCAAGAACTTCATTTTTCGGTCTTGGCAAAGTTGAGCTGACAAAAGAGGGCGAGCGAGAGCTTGGCGGTTTCGTGGCGAAGTACATGCCTTACGCTGGGAACTATATCCTCGGCATTCGGGCCTTCACGGACAATAAAAAAGTTTTGCAGACGGAGAATCGTCGTTTCAAAGATAATCTTGAGCTTTCGGCTCTTCGATCTGTCGCGGCGATGCGTGTATTGCAAAAAAGTGGCGTTCCTCTTCAGCGAATGCGGCTGGGCGGATACGGTGAGCTCAATCTGACGGCCGAGGATCTTGCGAAGGCTGTCAAAGATGAACCTGATTACGTTTCAAATGGAATTGCTCTCGCACGAAAAGTCGTTCTCGTGATTGAACCCGAGATGAAGGAAGATTTATGATCACCCTGGCTGATAGCTGCCTCGAGAATTTCTCACGGCGGTTCTTCAAATTATCTCTCATCACAGCGATGACAACGGCCCTCTTGGTTTTGTCGTTTGGGCCCCGTACCGTCGCTGCGCAAGAGGTGATGAAACATCCGCGCGTTGTCGAGCTCGAAGATCGACTCAATGGTGATGCCGCGGCCTACATCAAATCTCGATTTCCAGGTGTACCATTCATGGTGATCGTTCGTGTGGACCCCTTGCGCCGAGACGCACTTTCCGGAGATGGCGGAGAACGAAGTGAACGTCTTCCGTACTTTGAAGCCCTCGATAATGAAGAAGAAATTCGCGATGAGTGGGACAACCCACAAGTTCCGCTGATGGCGCTGTTGAATCGCGTTCGCCGAACTTCCGTCCAGATTTCGATTCCTTCGAAGCTGAAAGAAGCCGAAGTCAACGAGATGAAAGATGGTATTTTTAATATTCTACACCTGACTCCGGCGCGCGATACCATTGAAATCAGTCGACGAGAGTGGGCGGTCGATGAGGTACCGTGGCTTGGTGTTTATATCGCTGGCGCAGCTATGTTTTTGTTGCTGGTCGGTTTACTCATCATCAACCGCACCTCAGCCAACCGTATTGCACGAGCGCTGACAGAAATGAAAGTTCAGAATGGCAGTGGCTCTCAAGGTGTTTCGGCGCCACCACCCATGGGCTTTGAATCCGAAGCTTCGGCGGGTCGATCGGGACAGAATCAAGAAGTCACGTTCAACGACCCAATGAAAATGAAAGAACTTGCCAGCGGTTTGATTTCGTTTTTGTCGAAATCTCAAAAATTTCCAAACCATCACGACATGTTCACATTGGACCGACTCGGCGTTCAAGCGCCGGACAAGCTCGGTGCGCTCCTCTTGGAGTTTCCGACGGAAGTACAAGTGGAACTGTTCAAGTACAGTTCTGGAAATCACTGGGTCGAGGCCCTCAACGAACCTGGCTTTCTCGACTTTGACTGTTTGGAAGCTCTTCAATCCGTTTCACAAAACGTTCGCGACGAGAGATCGCGGAAAGTTTCGAAAGCAGTGCTTGCGGTTTGGCGCCTGGGGGAACTGCGATCGAAGTTCCTTCGTACGATCTCAAAAGACGAGGCCTTCTGGCTTTTGACGGAAATGCCAAAGTCTATTGGTGTCGCGGAAGCTCGAAAAGTATTTCCCGGAGCTTGGGGTGCGATTCTGGATCCGAAATTTGAACCCAAAGAAGTCAACGAGAAGCGTCTTTCAGAAATTCACGATGCGGCGGCAGCGCTCGAGACGCTTCACGATATCGGTATGGTACGAAGCTACCGCGCCGACAAAGAACTGCTTTCTTACGTGAAGTGTGTTGATCCCTCGGAAGAGCGAGATATTTACGAAGCGGCAAGCGAAGCTTCGATGATTCATAAAATGCGGTCTCCGTTCTATCCGGTTTTCTCTCAATCGGAAGAAGTCCTAAAAAAATTGGTTTCCAAAAACCCGGTCGATCGTTGGGCTTTGGCTCTTTTCAACGTTATGAAAACCGACCGACAGCTGATCGATCGACATTTTTCGGATAAGCAAAAGTTTCTTTTGATCGAGCGTTTTAAGCGATTCGATCAGAATTCACCAAGTCTAGAAATGATCGGTACAGCTCGAGAAGCTATCGGAGCGTCACTTCGTCATACTCTAAAAGAGATGAGTCTGGTGAAAGAAGAAACGTCTGCGCCGGTTCAGGAAAGTGAATCAACCAATGAAGCGGCATAAGACGATTGCAGCGTGTATCATCGCGCTGCTTTCTTTCTCCACCACGGCAAAAGCTGGGAAACTTGTTGTTTCCGGCGGCGCCTATTCTTTTTCGGCAGAGAATGCGAGTAACAAAGTTTCGGCGACGCTTTCGGGTCTCGGATCGTATCAAGTCGCTTACCGGCAGCCGTTTTACGAGAAGTTCGAATTGGACTTCGGATTTTCTCTTTTGGCGACAGACATTATCGGTGGAGATCTATCTTTTGGAATCGACATTGGCGCTAATTACTACTTTCTCACCGGTTCTGGCGAGATCAAGTCTGATTCTGATCTTGGCGTCGTTGTTCTTAACGATCAATGGCGACCTTTCGTCGGTGTGAGTTTTAATCAGCGTAATTTTCAGTCGACGAGTTCGCAGTATGCGGGCTTCGGCGTAAAAGGTGGAACCGAGTACCAACTGAACGATGAATTCGCGCTGCACGGAACAGTCCGTTACCTTTTGTTGGGTGGCCCGAACAAATCGTCCGCAACTCAGATCGATTTACTCAGTGGAATTGTGGTTCAGTTTTAAACAGTCGTGTGGGGACGTATGAACGTTGAAAAACTAATAGGAGCTCTGCTCTCGCTCACGCTTCTCTCTGGTTGTACCTCCGGGTCGACAGCCTTCAGCGATATTATAGGTTCCGCCGATGGCGGCACTGGAACAGCAAGTATTGCGATCAACTCGTTTTCCCCTGCTTCGAGCGCTTTCACGATCAAGTCGGATGCCTCACAGCCTTTTTTAGTTTCAGCTGTTGGCAAAGGGACTCTTGCCTACGTCTGGACTCTTGATGACGTCGAGATCGGTGCTAATCTTCCAAACTTCACATTGAACGCAAGTGCTTTGACGATTGGGAATCGAACTTTGAAAGTCACCATTCGTGACGAAGTTGGATCTGTCAGTCAAACATGGGATGTCAAAATCAACGGAACGCCGGTCATTGGTACGGTAACGCCGAATCTAACGACGGTTCTCCTTCGTCGTCTGACGACTTTGAATTACTCAGTTTCAGTCACAGACCCCAACACCGACACGCTCACCTATGTTTGGAAGTTGAATGGACAAGAGGGTGTGTTGACCTCAAGTACCGGCACTCAGGCTTGGACCCCGGAGCTTACAGAGGTCGGCAATCACACTGTGAGTGTTGATATCTTTGATGGACCCGCATCCGATGCGGGAACTTATAAGGTGACTCGGTCTTGGACGACACGCGTGAATAACTTTAGCATTCCGTGCAATCGACTGGACAACGATGCGCAGACTAACAAGACGTGCGTTTTTGTCGGTCTTCCAGGGATCGGCGATGGTTTGGATCCCGACTCGAATCCTGCCGACTTTCTCATTCGTCCCGCAGCATTGAAATTCACACCTCAAGGAAATCTGTTTATTGCCGACGACGAAAATCATGTCGTATGGCTCTGGAATCGCTACACGTCTCCGTCGATGACGGTGGGTGGCGTTGTGGTTCCGCTCAATCAAATGAAAGTCGTCGCGGGCGCAGGCTATGGATCGTCCTTGAACACCTCAAGCAATCGAGCCTTGCGGCAGTTTTTTAATAGTCCACACGGACTTGAATGGGATGGAACGTCTCTCTACATTTCAGATGCTTCCAACAACCGAGTTGTTCGAGTCAATACGGCGGGAGATCTTGAAACTGTCAATACGGCGGGTTGTAACTCTCCTCGTGGTCTCGCGCTGTCGGGAACTCAGCTTTACATTGCGTGCTCTTCGTCTCACGTCATTCGAGTTGTTAATACTACGACTCTCGTGGGAGCGACTTTCGCTGGTACTGGCGCCGCCGGTGATCCAACTTCGACGAATCAAGGTACTTTCACGGATGCCACTCAAGGCCGTTTGCGAACGCCCTATGGGCTTGCGCTGGACAGCGCGGGTGATTTGTATCTCTCGGAATTCGATGGATGCCGAGTTCGGGTCTACAATATCAATACACCTGGAGCGAAGCAGATCTACGGCGCTGGCTGGACAGTGGATCAGAATAACCAACGAATTATTCTTGGTACGTCAGGCGCCGCGCAGTGCGGAACCTACACCGTTGGTGAAGCGGTGAATCTTTCCGTTGCGGCCGATGCGCGCGTCCGAAATTTGCGGTTGATCAATTTTGCTCCCTCAGGCCAGCTACTTTTGACCGGTCAGAACATGGACCGAGTCATCGCATTAAATTTCAATTCGGGTTCATCGTCATTTCTGGGTCAAACGATCGCCGGCTATTCGATCAACACTTTGATAGGTAGCGGGGCGACAGCTTATAGCGGCGAAGGACAGCTCGCGCGAGTGACAAATCTTAGTCACGTTTTTGATTCGGTTGTCGATCCGATCACGAACGACCATTTCGTTGCGTCGAGAGATCAGCGACGGTTACGAAGAATCAACGGAACGACATTTCGAGCCTCTCTTCAGGCTGGAAATGGTTCGTATCGAAACCTCTTTAACACCGGTCAAGGGACGGTGGAGGCAAGCGCTGAGAAACTGAACCAGCCGCGAGGTTTTGTGCATGACGCCGTGAGCGGCCAAGTTTTCATTGCAGACAGTGCCAACTTTCGGATTCGAGTCCTCAATCGGTTTGGCGAAGTCACGCAAGCGGTGGGAACCGGCGTTCTGGGCGCTGGTGGCGAAGAGGATGAGCTTCCGACGAACACCACAATGAATCAACCGCGCGGACTTGCAGTGACGCATTCAACGGCGACCTTTGGTGGTCATCTTGTTTGGGCTGATTCACAAAACCACCGCGTTCGAATCTGGAATCGAGAAGGGGTGTCGCGCCTGCTGTTTGGTGTGACTGTTCCCGGGGGTATGGTTGCCACCATCGGCGGCAATGGTTCCGCAGGAACTTTGACCACCGGACAAGCCACTTCAGGCGCTGCGTTTAACGAGCCGTCGGGTGTCGCTTACGACGGCACAAACTTGTACGTCGCCGACCGAAACAACCACTGCATCAAGCGGATATCTGCGTCCGGAGCTCTAACCGTTGCCGGCGGTACGTGCGGATCAACAGGAAATGTCAACGGCGACGTCGGTACGGCGCGAATGACGAATCCCGAGGGCCTTGCCTATTACTCGCACGGTGGCCACACCGGAATTCTTGTCGCGGCCCAAGGTAATACTCGAGTGAAGTTTATGAGGATCGCGGGTCCTTCGACCTTGTTGTTCGGTACAGCGATTCCCGTTGGTGACACAAACACCGTTGCTTGCGGTGGTACTTTCCATACCGAAGGCGTGGGCGCAGGCTTGATACCATGCAGTGGCGTTTACGAAGTCGCTTCCAGCGGAAGCAAGTTTTGCTTTGTGAACAACGGATACCACAACGTTCGCTGCGTCGATCCGACCGGTGCCACGACGACGGCGATCGGCGCGGTTCAAGGTATCGATGATTCGACGACGCTATTCTTTCCGAAGGCTCCATTCTCGAGCGTTGGATTTGATAGTACGGCCACTTTTCCGAACTACAATTCACAAGATGGGGTCACCGCGTTCTTCTTGCCGGTGCCATTGTCGACGGTGGCCGACCAGCCGTCGAACACCCAAGATCTTGGATCTCTGGTCTTTCCTCGAACTGTTTACATGCTTGATGACCGAACGCTCTTGGTCGGGGATCTCATAGGTACGGTTCGAAAAGTGAAGCTTCCCTGACCCTTGCGGATCTAAGTCTCTGGATAGTAGTAGATTTTGATGTTCGTTAAGTTCGTTCCGTTTTGAAATTCGCAACTTTGAAGGGGAAGATTCTCGTCGCCTTGATAGGCGCCGATGTGGGGTTTGAAGATACAAGCCTCGCCGCTTTGGCAAAGTCCATTGTCGTTTCCGATCAAATCATTCGGAATTTCCATCGCGTTTCTAAGTGCGTAACTGAAGTAAATATCAAAGGACTCGGTTCCGTTGATGCTGGCAGGGCAAGCTGCTCCGTTGGTCGGAGTGCCGTTCACGAAACGGGCCTCTGTAGCCGTCGAGGTCAGCGAAAAATCAAAAATATTACATGTGTCCGCGCCACTGCAACGTCCCCGAGCCGCGAGATTCTTTGTCCAAAGTCGGAAGCGCGAGGAAAAGTTTCTCCAATCGGTCAAAGCTGCGAAAGTACTTACGCCTGTCGCATGCGTATTGGCCGTATCGGCAACTACGCCAGTCCAATAAGCACTTGTGTCCGTGGTTGTAAGTCTGGTCGCAGTACTTGCCCCCGCATTGTCACAAGCAGCCCCGCTAAGACCTGGGCTTGCGCCCGCACTGGTGAAAGAGCAACTGGCGGTATTGCCATCAAGAATAAGTTTGCCGGTCCAAAGGAGATCAGTGCTTCCGCTTGTGATGGAAACAGCCAGCGCGTTGTTTCGGAAAATATTATTTGATACAGTCCATTCCTCAGCACCATTAAACAGAATTCCGGTTCCATTGTTTGAAACTACATTGCTCTCGAAAAAGCTTCTACCGCTGACCCCATTGGCCCGCATCACGGCGCCGGCCCCTGTGTTGTTGGCCATGAAGTTTCCGCTAAAATAGTTACTGTCAGTGCTTGAACCGGCGTCGAGTCCGTCTCCACCGTTGTTCGAAACTATGGAGTTCTGTACTGTGTTGTCTTGAGAGATTCCAAAACGCGCGCCGGAGCCTACATTGTTGAAGATTTTAGAATTGAGAACTGTTTTGTAGTATCCTGAACCATCGAAGCCGTGGCCTCCAGAGTTTTCAACTGTCAAGCGATTGAAGGAACTGAACCATGCGCTTGTTCCTGACCAGACACCGTAAACGCTTCCACCTGAAACGTGCAAATTATTGTAGAACCCATAATATCCACTGACCTGTCGAATTCCAACGACACCCGACGTTTTAATGTAGGTATCGGTCATTTTAAAATAACCGGCCTCAATGTAGGCACCGTAAGAACTTGCATGGGTTGTCGTGATTTCAGAATTATGAACCCGGAAGTTATTTACGGCCGATGTGAAGCTTGATCCCGTTCCGACATAGATGGCGCGCGCTGAAAGCGTATAATTGATTTTGGCCTCAATCCATCCACCTGCGTATCCGCCCGCAATCATACAAACAGATTGCGCGCCTCCGAACATAGTTTGGCAATCGATGGCGCCGAGGGACGCTGTGTTTGAAATCACAGTGTTGGTTCCAAGCGTAACAAGAGCAACTTTCGTAGCGTCCATTTGAATGCCGCGCGTGGCCGCTGATGCCGATACCGTGTATATCGTGCCGGAAGTGTTTAAGCTTAAGACGGCATCGGCAGCGCCGCTATTCAATGTGAGCGGCGTGACTGGGTTCGTCCACCATGTGCTTGAGAGAGTGCTCTCAGCCACAGTGATCCCACTTTTTTTGATAGCCACGCTGTTGGATTTAAACGAGTTCGAATTCAAAAGATCGCGAAGACCTTTTCCGTCTTTGAAACCCAGCGAATAGAAAAATGTTTGGCTTCCTTCGTCGCTACAAGCCCAGCGAAAAGCCGTCAAAGTTTCTTCGACCGAAAGGCCGTCACAGTTTGCCGTATCAGGCAGCACGACTTTGCGTATTTCACCACCGTGAAAATTAATCGATGAAGAAAGGTCGGTTCGATCTTCTTGCTCATGAATTTTCTTGGTCGTGACCCGTGGAAGATAATCCATGAAGTTTGCGCCGTTGATCGGAAAAGCCGCAGCAACTGTGACGTCAAGTTTCACCACATCAAAGAGATCCGTTTGAAGTTCGGGGCCATCATCGATGTAAAACCGCAGTGTGTAACCAGTCGCGGGAAGATCCAGTCCCAGAGCGCCGAAGTCAGCGATACCGCCAACAGTTGTTACTTCAAGATCTCCAAAAAGTTCTGCAAGACCCGTTGGGTCATCGACGATCTCGGCTTTAATGACGACAGGCTCTAAAACGAGGCTTCCGCTCTCGTCGTAAACTTCTATTTTTAAACCTGTGTCGAGAGCGCTTAGCGCGAAAGCCGAAGTCGGAGTGTTGACGATTTCGAGTGTGAACGAAGAAGGTGATGACGAAATGACTTTTGATCGCAAAGCGACGAAGCGCTCGGCCACTTCACAGCCCGAGAGGCCGACCGCCAAAATTATGAATCCTATAAACAGTCGAACTTTGCGCATACGTACCTCGGTCGAGTCTGCTGTTACAGACTTATCGGCCGATTCGTACGAAATCTTTAGGTCCAGTGGATCGACTTAGCTGAGTATTATTAAGTACTTATGGCGTTTTATCAGTTTGAGACATGCTTGGTCCGTCGAAGCGTTACCGGACCAAAGGTTAGGTTCTTTTCAAGCTATTCGACCACGTTGATGATGGCTTTTCCATCGAAGGACCAGGCTCCTGAAGCGTTGTCGCCACCATTGCTCGACAAAATCAACGGACGTTCAATGACCACCAGTTTCTTCTTTTCTACGGGCCACTGAAGTGAGGCGTCGGCGCCAGCATCGTCATCGCCGACACTCATACCGATTGTGATGAGTCCTGACTTACTGATCGCGAGGTATCCGTCGCCGATATTCGTTTTGTAAGGAAGTTTCCCGGAATCGATCGAAATCGATTTCGAATAGATAGTTTCATCTATCTTTTCCGTCATGGTCCAACCGGACGCTTTTAGTTCTTCGTCTTCGATGTCTCGGGTGGTGTCGCCGGACATTTTGAATTCGGCCTCAACTTGAATCGTGGTCGCCGTTGCGACAGCAGTGAAACCTGTTAGACCGATGAGAAGTGTAGTCAGCGACATGATGAGAGTGTTTCGTAGCACTTTAAAGCCCCTTGATTCGATTTTTTTGAGAGCCTCGAACTAACATCGCGTATCTGGGAATCAAAGAGTCTTAAGCTATGAACGTTTTTTCATCGGTTGTGGAAATCTTGTGCGACCGTTTATGATTAAAATCTATGAATCTGGCGGATTAGTGAATCCGGAGGACCCAATGACGAACAAAATGCCAAACCAAATAACAGAACAGATAGTTCTAGATTTCTGGTTTCAAGAGCTCGGCGCAAAGAAGTGGTTCGCCGTGTCCGAAGAAATCGATAGTTCGATCCGCGAGCGATTTTCGATCGCGCACGAGATGGCCGTGCAAGGCGATCTATTATTATGGCGAACTCGGGCTCGTGGAGCTTTGGCTGAAATCATCGTCCTTGATCAATTTTCGCGAAACATGTTTAGGAATCAAGCCAAAGCCTTTGCTTCCGATGAGATGGCTCTGACCCTCGCCCAAGAAGCTGTCACAAAAGGATTGGACCGAGAGTTGGTCGTGGCCGAGCGTAGGTTCATATACATGCCGTACATGCACAGCGAGTCGCTGAAGATTCATGAGGAAGCGGTTCAGCTTTTTTCTCAGCCGAGTCTTGAGGAAAATTTGAAATTTGAATTGAGGCACAAAGAGATCATCGAGAAATTCGGACGCTACCCACATCGGAACAAGATTCTAGGTCGGATATCCACGCCTGAAGAAATCGAGTTTCTAAAAACTCCGGGATCAAGTTTTTGACTCTATTTTTACTGGCGGTAGCAGGTTTCGTGAACCGTATCGCCGTTGATATTGATACTGATATCGTAAAGGTCTCCCTCTGGAGTCAGGCTCAAAATCTCAGAGAATTTAATCGGTTTTGGTTTATCAAGGGCTGTAAGTCCCGTCACAGTGAGGGCGGTTGAATCGCAGGACGCTGTGACTTTTAAAAGGTCGCCAGACACTTCATCGATGACATCTTGTTCATTGCCGTCCGTCGTAAAAGTGAATCCCGAAAAAGCCTTTCCGTTCGTTAGGCTTGCTCCCATCTTGTACTGCCAAGTGCCGTCGGGACGAGGAGTCTGCGCGAAGGTGTAATACATGTCCGGGTGGGCCGTGTTGGCGTTACAGAAATATGTGCCCGACAGATCGGGGCAGGCCTGGGCGGCGGTGGCATTCAAAGCCGTCGTGGCTAAAAGTCCGATGACCATCTGAAGCGTCGTGAGAGTTTTCATTTTCAAGATCCTCCGACACTAGCTTTTGAAATATTTCGGAAGAAGTAAACTTGCTTCGGTGTTTCGTGACGCGCAGATCCAGGGGCCGACGGCGAATTTTTTGGAGAATGTCGGTTTTCAATCTTCGTTCCCTTGTGTGTCGACGTCCAAACATTCCGTGACACCGCAATTTTTCAGGAAAATCTCATCGTGAGAAACTATGACGACAGCTCCAAGAAATGACCGTATGAGAGTCTCCAGAAATTCAACGTTGGCGAGATCGAGATTGTTCGTCGGTTCGTCCAGTATCATGAGCTCGGGTTTGTCGTGATGAAGAAACCCTTTGGCCAGGACCGCGCGAAGCCTCTCCCCACCGCTGAGCTCGCCGACTGGTTGAAAAACACTGTCGCCGGGAAACAGAAATTTCGCGAGTTCGTTTCGAATTCCTGTTTCATCGATGTGGCAGGCTTCTCGAATGTTTTCCAAAACTGATTTTCCAATATCGAGCGTCGCACACCGTTGGTCGACGTAGAGCGTTTTTAAGTTTCCTGTTCGAAGCTGACCCCGCGAATTAAATTTTTCGCCGAGTATAGCTCTAAGGAGCGTAGATTTCCCGGAACCATTTCCACCTTTGATGGCTCGCCGAACGGGACCGCGCCAAATGAAATCAAGATCCTCGTTGTAGATCCAGTCTTGAAACCGGATATTGAATCCGATGCCCTCGACGACAAGTTTCCGGTCAGGGATTTTTTCACCTGCAAAGCTCGTAAACATGATGGGGTCGACTTTCAGTTCTGAAAAGACCTCGTGAGCCTCGCGAACCGTGGTATTGAATTTCTCGTACGTCGCAAGGTCGATCTTTCCGGATGTAACTTGGGCGTGACGCTTTCTTGCACCGAGAAGAATCTTCGGCATATCGCCACGGGCCGCATTATGTGCGCCCTGACGACTTCGCTTGGCCTGTCGCTCGATTTGCTCGGTACGACTCACCTTGGCCGCAGTCCGTTCGGCTTTCGCGACGTCGACGGCACGGTTCAGACCGTCACGTTCCATTTTTTTTGCGTCGAGATAATCGCTCCAACCGCAACCAAACTTCGCAAGTCCCCGTGGCGAGAGCTCTAGGGTTTCTTCGCAGAGTCCCAGGATCTGGCGATCGTGGGAGATTATCAAGGCTCCGTTCGTTCGTTGTTTCAAAAAATCGATGATCAGAATTCGACTCTCATGGTCAAGGTCGTTGGTCGGTTCATCAAGAATTAGAAATCGGTGATCGACAGCGCGAGCCAGCCGAACGCGCATCCACTGGCCGCCGCTGAGATTTGTGCAAGGTGTTTCCATCGAGATTCCGTTGAGTAGTCCTGCGCGAAATAGAGACCATTCGGCCGCGGCACCAAGGACGTCGTTCACATTGAGCGGGGGTGGTTCCTCGCGTTGTTTTAAGTGCGCTATCGACTCGTGACGCCGAACAGTTCCGGATGTTGGTTCGAGATCTCCAGTCAGAAGATTTGCGAGCGTGGTTTTTCCAACACCATTTGGACCGATCAAACCGTAGATTTTTCGGGCAAGAGAAAGATTTAAACTTTTGAAGAGATCGCGTCCGTTCGAAAACTCGAACGAAACGTCGACCACATCGATGATCGATTTCATAAACAAACCCCAAGTACAGTCACGCAAGTTGTTGAACCGTCTCGGCGACGGTCCAATGAAAAATAGAATAGAAAAGGGCGGTTTGTTTACTTGCGCATAGGTCTCTGGTTGGACCAGAGAAGTACAATATACACCTTGGAAGGCAGGATTTCTAGCTTGATCTAAAAGTCGATTTAACGGGGTTTGAAGCTCACCAGCTTAAATTCCCAAGAGTTTTTTTGTCTCGGCGTCGGGCTTTATTTGGCCAACTCGGAAATCCATCATTTTTCGGCGGACCTCTTTTGGGAAATATGTCAGGTGGACGAGGGTCCCAAAGACATCTGAGACTTCCATTCCGGAGATGACAAAGCCTTGCTTCAACTTCGGGATAATGACGGCGTTGTTGGTCGCGTTGTGCCGGCTCCAAATACTCTGAAAGCCAAGTTCAGTGGCGACTTCAAGCGCTCGCTTCACGAGTTCGTTGTAAAGTCCCTTGCGCCGATGCGCCGGAAGGATCGCAGAATTTTGCATGTAAAACGAGCTTGCAGAGTCTTGCCGGCCCAGGTGCCAGCCGACGAATTCATCGCCATGAAAGACGCCAAGGCGGAGCATGAAGGGTTCTCCCATACTGCCGTCTAATTTTTTTATTCGAGCGCGCTCGTCGTCCGACAAAGCGTCACGCAACCGAAAGACGAGCGTCTCGTCGTCGAAAATTTTTGTCGCGTGCTCTTGAAAGAGGGGATCGAAATCTTCTTTCGACATCGATCGAATTTCATAATTCGAAATATTGGGATTCGACATATGCCATCAGGCGTAGCACTGGAGAGATAGAAGATAAACAAGAAAGCGGCTCGGACCGCGATGCAGTGACGGTCAGGTGCTGACGCCTCCCAGCCTCTTTATTTAAGTTTCGGGATAATAGTAGATTTTGATGTTCGTTAAGTTCGTGCCGTTTTGAAATTCGCAACTTTGAAGCGGAAGATTCTCGTCGCCCTGGTAGGCGCCGATGTGGGGTTTAAAGATACAAGCCTCGCCGCTTTGGCAGAAGCCATTGTCGTTTCCGATCAAATCATTCGGAATTTCCATTGCGTTTCTAAGTGCGTAACTGGAGTAGATTTCAAACGACTCCGTACCATTGATACTTGCAGGGCAAGCTGCTCCGTTAGTGGGGGTTCCGTTCACAAAACGAGCCTCTGTACCCGTCGGTGAAAGCGAAAAATCAAAGATGTTACAGGTATCAGCACCGCTGCAGCGTCCGCGGGCCGCGGCCGCTTTCACCCAAAGCCGGAAGCGCGATGAGAAACGTCGCCAGTCGGTCAATGCCGCAAAAGTGCTGACACCTGTCGCGTGCGTATTGGCGGCGTCTGCGACGGCGCCAGTCCAGTAGGCACTTGTGTCGGTCGTGGTGAGTCTTGTCGCGTTGCTGGTTCCTGCATTGTCGCAGGCTGCGCCGCTGAGGCCCGGACTTGCGCCCGCTGCAGAAAAAGAGCAATCAGCGGTGTTCGCATCCAGAATAAGCTTATTGGTCCAAATCAGATCGGTACTTCCGTTGGTAATGGAAATAGCGGTCGCATTGTTTCGGAGGAGGTTATTTGAAACGGTCCATTCCTCGCTGTCGTCGAAGCGAATTCCGATACCATTGTTCGAAATCACATTGTTTTCAATATAGCTGCGGCCACCCGTAAAGATGCCGCGGAGCTCGATTCCAGCGCCCCCATTATTTGCTATGAAATTTCCGCTGAAATAGTTGCTTTCGGTGCTTGGCCCACCGTCGATTCCGGCGCCTCCATTGTTGGCAACAATCGAGTTTTGAACGGTGTTGTCGGTAGCGATTCCGAACTCAAGTCCCGCGCCTACATTGTTAAAAATTTTAGAATTTAAAATCGTCTTGAAAAAGCCTGTCGAGTCGAAGCCCCTGCCGCCCGAGTTTTCAACCGTCAGACGATTGAAATAGTGCCTCCACGCATTTGTTCCCGACATTACTCCGAAGAAGCTTCCGCCTGAAACGTGCACATTATCATAAGTGGCGAGGCCTCCGTAGTCGTGGAAAATTCCGGCGACGCCGGACGCTTTAACGTAGGTGTCAGTCATTTTAAAATATCCGGCCTCAATGTAAACGGCATACGAACTCGCGTGGGTCGTCGTGATCTCACTATTGTGAATTCGGAAATTGTTCACCGCCGAATCGAAGCTTGATCCTGTTCCGATATAAATGGCGCGAACGGCCAGTGTGTAATTGATCTTGGCTTCGATCCATCCGCCCGCAAAACTTCCTGCGATCATACAGATCGATTGTGCGTTGGGAAACTGGGATTGACAGTCGATCGCAGCGGACGCAGCTGTGTTCGAAATCACCGTGTTGGTTCCGAGCGTAACCAGAGCCACTTTCGTAGTCGCCATTTGGATTCCGCGGGTTGCCGCCGAAGCCGACACCGTATAGATCGTGCCGGAAGTGTTTAAGCTTAAGACCGGATCAGCAACGCCGCTATTCAGCGTGAGTGGTGTCACCGGATTGGTCCACCATGTATTAGAGAGAGTACTCTCGGCCACAGTGATCCCACTTTTTTTGATGAAGACTTGATTCGATTTGAAGGAGCTTGCGTTCAATAAGTCACGAAGTCCTTTTCCGTCTTTGAAACCAAGCGAATAGAAAAATGTTTGGCTGCCCTCATCGCTACAAGCCCAACGGAATGCTGCTAAAGTTTCCTCAACCGAAAGACCATCACAGGTTGCCGTATCAGGCAGAAGGACTTTGCGAATTTCACCACCGTGAAAATTTATAGACGTAAAGAGGTCGCTGCGATCTTCTTGCTCATGAATTTTCTTAGTTGTTACGCGAGGGAGATAATCCATGAAGTTTGCGCCGTTGATGGGAAAGGCCGCAGCAACGGTAACGTCAAGTTTCACCACATCAAAGGGATCCGTTTGAAGTTCGGGGCCATCATCGGTGTAAAACCGCAGTGTGTAACCAGTCGCGGGAAGATCCAGTCCCAGAGCACCGAAGTCAGCGATACCGCCAACAGTTGTTACTTCAAGATCTCCAAAGAGTTCTGCAAGACCCGTTGGGTCATCGACGATCTCGGCTTTAATGACGACAGGATCCAAAACAAGACTTCCGCTCTCGTCGTAAACTTCAACTTTTAAACCGGTGTCGAGAGCGCTCAGCGCCGAAGCCGACGTCGGTGTATTCACGATCTCAAGTGTGAATGAAGAGGGAGATGACGAAATGACTTTCGATCGCAAAGCGACGAAGCGTTCGGCCACTTCGCAGCCCGAGAGGCCAATCGCCAAAACGATGAAAGCTATAAACAGTCGAACTTTTCGCACACGTACCTCGGTCGAGTCTGTTGTTACAGGCTTATCGGCCGTCCTAGACCAGAACTTTAGGTGGGCAAGTGCAGATTAAGTGAGTCTTATTAGGTATATAGACTTGGTCCTGGCGATAGCCGGTGAGGTCTCAGGGTAGAGGTAGATTTTGCTGTTCGTCAAATTCGTACCGATTTGAAACACGCAGCTTTGAAGCGGAACACTTTCATCGACCTGCCCAATTCAAAAGTCCACTCACGACAGTTTCGATGTTTCGAGTTGTCTTCGCGTCGTCGACACTGCCGTCGATCTTTTTCATGCGAAAGCCATGATCTCCTCCGACCACGCTGACTTGAATGTTACCGGACGAATCCTTTAGATAATCGTACAGAATGGGAAGGAGGCAGAGACTATCTCGGTCTCCCATCGCCATCAGCACGGGGCGTATTTCCTTTTTTAGACCCGGATAGTTTTCTTCACACACTCGTTGAGGTTCCTTCAGCGGAAGGCCTGCTTCATCCGTTGTGTAAGAGCAAATAGGAGTGAGAAGCGCTAGCCCTTTCACCGAAGGGTTTGACAGGAAAACAGAGTGGGCGACACCGCTTCCCAACGACTTTCCGACAAGAGTGATTTTGTCAGCATCAACAGAGGCGAGCGTTTTTGCAAAATCGAGAACTATTTTAAAATCTTCGATTTCGTTTTTTAGTTCCGCGGAGGGCGCCGGTTTTGATGGGTCCTTTAAGCAGTAAGCCCACTCAAAACGGACAACTGTAAATCCCGCCGCCGGACCTAACCGGCCGATAGTTTCAAACAACGGACCTTTCGAGTTGCAGCTTTGTCCCGGTGCTACGACCAGCGTTGGGCTTTTTGCCGACGCTTCGTGAATCGTGACTTCCAGTTCATCGCCCCGTGGTGTTGTGAGTCGTTTTGTTTCGGGCGTTGCAAGAGCCGTCGCTGCGAATGTTGTTGCGACTGTTGCTGCAGAAGAGGTCGCCGAGAAAATTAACAGCGCAACCAAGATAGATGTCTTCATTATTGTTCCCTCGCACGAATCGATATCAGTCGAAACGGGGACTGTCTAATTTTTCGAAAGGGATTCGCGGCAACCCAATAATTACGCTGCTGAAGTATTCGGACGCACCGCTTCGCCGCCGCGAAGAATAGGTGCGTCATTGCCCAGCCGTCACTTAGGAGCTCAGGCCGAGGCGCTCATATCTCTTTTGAATGGCTAAAATCGTTACACCGAAGAAGACCGCAACGACCACGAGGATGTTGTTCAAGAGTCCTTCGGTTCCAAACGACACTTTTATTAAGATAGTCGAGATAATGAAGCCCGAGTTTCGAATGACTGTGCTGAAGCGGTCCGTGCGCAAAAATGAGATCAACAGCAGAAGAACATCGGCCAAAATTAGAATCGTAAAAAATTGGTCAAAGAATATTCCGTCAATGGGCGGTGCTGTTTCTGCTGCAGATTTAGTTTGGAAGAAACTCAAATGAACCCATTCAAAGAGGCTGTAAGCGGCTGTAATGACAAAAACTGGAACAAGGAGCGTTGCAATCCAGTTCTTCGAACGGATGAACAGCGTCATTCCTTCAGAGAGCTCTGGTTTCAGCGAGGACTTTTCATCTTTTTGGGGATTCAAACTGTAGAATACCGAAATTAGAAAAAACAGAATCAGTGTCGTTACAAGATCGTAGGTGAAGACCAAATCGCCTTTCACCGAAAACCAATCGGACGTAAGTTTAAGCTCGGAGAAATCCTTAAAAAGTCGTCGAATCAGCACGAGTGTCATGATCTCGTATTGCTTCCCGATGTAGACAGTGATGGATTTTGGCAGATAGTAGATTAGCAAATAAACTTCATAAATTAAGATGAATGAAAACGGAGTGTAAATTGCTGCTATGGGGTTCGTGAATAGTTTTGCGTGGTCGTCGACGTGGACGAATCCGGCGTCGACGAAGGTAATCAAAATTAAGTGAATAAAGAAGCTTGCGATCGCAATCAGCAAGATTATTACTTCAATGCGACTCTTGGTTCTTTCAGAGAGAAATCTGGAGAACAGAGAATCTAGTATTCTGTTTGCGAAGTCTTTCATCATCTCTGTCGAGGAATAGCTTTTCGATTGGCAAAGTCAACGTCCCTAGGAGTTGGCAAAGAATTCTCGAATACCTGAATTCTTGAATTCGCGAATTCTTGAATTCTTGAATTTGTGAGCGTTACGGGGCGGGAGCTTTTTTTTGATCGGCGCTTAGTTCAGCGGCTCGCGCGGCACTGACCTTTGATTGTTTTTTAAATCCCGCCGCCGCTTCGGCCAGCGAAAGATTGTGCCAGGCGGTGGCGGAATTTGCGTGCAGCAAGACAGCTTGCCGGAGGTGTTTCACCGAAGTCGAAAAATCTTTTTTTGCGTACGTGATATTGCCGAGCCCGATCAATGCGCCAAGGCTTTCTGGCCAACGTTCCAATATTGCAGAGTAACTTTTTCTGGCTTCTTCTGTCTTCGAAATCTGCTCAAGACCCGCAGCCGCTTGTAGATGTGCCAATTCCGATCCCGAAGCCGAAAGTTTTCCTGGTGGAAGCACAACGAGGCCCCAGTAATTGCCCAGCATCCAAGATCTTTCGAATTTTCTTAAGTCCCATCGTTTTCCGCGCTCGGGGCCCGAGTGCATAATAGCGACTTCTTGATCGAGATCGTAACCGTAGACAAGCGCATAGTGGTACTGCGGAAGCCACGTCATGGCGAGATTTTCGAAAACGATAACGGGGTGGCCCGCGTGGATTTCTGAAAGAAGCGCTGTTAGGCCTTCGATCTTAACGGCCATCATCGAATTTCGACGAGAGGCGCTGATCATGTCGGCTTGAAAACTTCCCTTCATTCCGGGGGTATAAACTTGTCGAGCAAGATCGTCCGCCGAAATCTTGACTCCATTCCAATTCATAGCCATTGCCAAAGTCGCAGGCCCACAATGGCCAACACTTTGATCGTTGAATGGAACGTCGGGAATTTCAGAAGAGCGCGCTAGGCCCTGAGGCACTGCGCGGAGAAGTTCATCGGTTTGTCGGGCGTTCGTCACGCAGCCTTGCGTGACGAACAGGAGGCCGAACAGCAGAGACCGAAGAAAAAACAGACGCATTTTAGATACGTTGAATGAGGAAGATAATCAGGACGACGATCAGGATCGCGTAAAGAATATTTCCGCCCGCTCGCGCTTCATCAATTTGACCCGACAGAGCTCGAAGTTCGCTGGCTGACAAACTTGCCAATCGCGAGCTTATTTCATCGGAAGAGAGTCCACGTTTTGCCAATTCGCTGCGAACGTCCTGGCTCTGAAGAAAGCCTGCGACTTTCGCTTGAGCAGCTGCATCGGCTTGTGTGCGAGCCATCTGTTCAACGACGACGCTTGTCGAGATCATCTCTTGAGCCATCAAAGTTGCAGGAATATTCGAGAGCAGAACGGCCATTGTCATCGCGACGGCAGTAATAAAAGTGCGAGAAAACTTACCAGAAAAACCCATAAAATACTCCTGTTGATAAAGACTTAAATCGACCGCCTTAAGTGTCGACCCGTTCGGTGTCGATATCAAACTTTTCTCGTTGTTCTCGGCAATTCTCGAGGGTGGGTGAGTCAATTTGTGAATGAGTCAGGGAAGCTACTTTGGATAAATCCGTTTTTTGTTTCCGAGGAGGAAATTCTGAGATCTCAAGACTCCATCCAGCATGAGCTGGTAAGACTTTTCGGGTGAAATCTGATCATCAAATTTCTTCAGTGGCAAAAGCACGACCGAAGAACTTCCGGATTCCCCGCGAGGAATTGCAGCTGGCGGCAGTCCCGCTCTCATCAAAATGTAATTGGCGACGAGCCGAGCCAGTCGGCCATTTCGGTCTGGAATCGGGTGAATTGAAACAATGATCATCCTGGCTTGTGCCGCGAGTTCGACGGGATTCATTTTTCCTTCATTTTTTTCAAGCCACTTAAAGAAATCATCGAGCGCTGCTGATTTGACGGCGCCTGGGATGAACGAAAGGGTGGGGTCGAGAATTTTTTTGCCGTTCTTTCCGATACGAAACATGTAGTTCACATCCTCGGGGCCGAGGAATCCAGCGCTCCCTGCGGGATGGTTGGGATGGCCCCCCTGAAGGACCAAAACTAGAGACGTGAGTTTACTTAGATCGAATTTCTTTTTTTGACGGATGAGTTCGATCAAATATTCGGTGGCCTCGCTCCAAGCTTTTCCATCTTTTTTGGAGGTGACATTAATACCATCAATTTGCGGCTTCAAGAGATCTAGCAGGAGCGTTCTTCGCTCACCCATGACCTCTTTCGGGCTTAAGAAGGGACCGGTTTGCTGGGCGTTTTCTTGAATGAGTGAGAGCTTCGTTTCTAACTTCTCGCGGACTTGAGGAGTGATTTTTCTTTCCACAAGCAATTTGTAGCGATCAAACACGGTGAAAGTTAACGGAGAATCGTTGAACAATCGGAGAGCATGGTCGACGTTTCGCCCTTTCCCTTCGAGCATTAAACTGTATTGGCTAACGGCCTTCTTAAAGGTCTCAAGTCGAAAGCCAAAGTCATACTTGTCCGTCTCGCTGTAGGCTTTGCGCGAGACTGCATTGTGGAGATCCTCTTGAGATAGAAAAACTTGCGAGCAGAGCGATGGCTGAGCTGATTGGGCTGGAGACCCCATCAGGACGAGGCTCATTAAGGAAGGAAGCAGACAAAGCTGTATACGCATTTTTCAGACGCCTTTCTGCAGTGAACTGACGTTTCGAAGCCGCTCACAATGCAGAACCAGGTCCGACCTGTCCTTCGTTTAAATTTGAAATGACGTGATTCGGGAGGCGCTGCCCGTTACTTAAGTTCAAGTCACCGGCAAAGTTACATCATTGAAATTTTCGACGGGCCTACAAACGCACACTCTGGTCCTTTTATTTGGATCCCGAAAATCTGGGCACATCCCTAGCTACGTCTGATCTTCGACTTTCAGTCAATCTGTTCGACCTCTAGTTCCCGACCGCTGATCACGGAGTTTGCGGTATTTGAAGCGATCGTTGTTTTGATCAGTGGAGCATTACCTAGACCTAAGGCAGCAATCGTATTTCGGTAGTTCACGACGTGATAAACGTCCAAGTTTGAAGAGTCGGTAGGCGTTTTCTTGAATGCCATAATTAGGCTTAATACCATCTAGAATCTGGTGATCCGCCAGAATCAGGAGCAATGCGATGTTTTCGAGCGATCGACTTAAGAAAATTGCGGCCGAAGCGCAATCCGCTAAAGAAGATAAGAAAAAAGCCTGGAATACGAAGTCTATCAAAGAAAAATTTGACGAAGTCGTCATTGGAAATGAGGGCTACAAACAAGTTCTTTCGAGCGTTCTCGCTGGCTATTTAAGCGAACTTAAGACGCGCCATCATGTCATCGTTTTCGGTCCGTCGGGAACCGGGAAGACGTACATGCTTGAACAGACGTTACCTGACCTAGATATTCCCTATGTCGTGATCGACTCCAGTTCGCTCGTGCCCGCTGGCTACTCGGGAAATACACTGACGGAATCACTTAAAGAGTTTTATAAGTCGAATCAAACAGCGAGTGACCGCGGAATCATCGTCTTGGATGAATTTGACAAAATTTCCGAGAAGGCGAACGGCGGCGATACGCACAAGTCGCATTCCATCCAGGGCGAATTACTGACGAACATCCAGGGAAAAAAAGAGGGTGGAATCGATACACGTAACTCGCTGTGGATTGTACTTGGCGCTTTCGCATACACCGACGAGATGAAACAGCACCCGCCAGCCATCACCAAAGACGACCTAAAAAAGTATGGATTTAAGAACGAAGTTTTAGGCCGAATCACGATGGAAGCCATGACTGAAACGCCGACGATGGAACAGATGCTCGAACGCATTGCCTTCAGCAAAGACATGAAGAGCTTCTTTGATCAGATGAAATTGGACGGCTTTGAATTGAAGTCGGACGACTTCGAAGACGAAGCTCTGCTTGAGCTGGCGATGGTGGCGTCGAACCCTCTTTATGGAATGCGAGCTGTGCCGACGGTGCTTGCGGCGATCAAGCAGAAGGTCGTGTTCTCTGGCGAGTTCAAGGCTGGGGAAGTTCGCATCTCTGGCGCTTTAATCAAAAAAATAAAATCTGAGCGAAATCTCGGTTAATAGGATAATAGGAGCTTTTTATGATGTTTCAGTTTGCCGCGAATTGGCGGAAGTCCTTTTCGCTGGTCGTACTTGGAATGGCAGCTTTCGTCGCAATGCTTTCTGCCGTTCATATTTGGGGACCTCAAATTCCAAGCCTCATAGGTGTTTCACGATTCCTATTGATCATTTTCAGTGGAGTCGTTGCATTCACTGTTTTTAAACCTGGGTTTTTTGAAAGTCTTTTTCAGCGCGTTGTTGCCGACAACGAGCTCCTTCAGAAAATTGACGAGCTAGGGCGCATCGACAATCCGACGCCGGCGCAAATTTCAGAATTTAAAGCCGTCGTGAACGCAAATCGTTCTCTTTTGGCATACGACTGGAAGAAGCTTCAAATGAAATCGCCAATGCATCAGGCAACTCTATCTAACAAGCCTCACCTGGTGAGCGCACTTCTCGAGTGCGGGGCTGATCCTTTCGAGACGATGGGTCGAGGTAACGGTCTCGATATCGCGATCGGTGGGTTGAGCCGCGGTCTTGCACCTGTCTTCGCGAACGCTTTTAAAAAGTATCCGGCCGAGAAGTTGGCACATCATGGGATCAGTCGCGCTCGAATCGCAGTAGCTTCTGGTGATTTGGAAATGCTGAAGTCGTGCAGCAAAGCCGAAATGGAAAGAAAGAGTAGCGAGGGACGTCAGGCGATTCACGATGCCATTTCACTTCGTGCGCCGGTCCAATTGATTCAAGTTCTTATCGATGCAGGCGTCGATCTGAACGAACCGCTGGAATGGTCGACGAAAGCGAACGCCAAAGAGTACGTCATAGCCTCTCAAATGGCTGCAAACATTGCAGCAACTCCAGAGGAAGAAGCTACTTTGATTGCTATTCTTCAAAGTGGTCGCGCAAAGATAACCACTCAATTTCCGATTTGCGGCGACGCCGTCTTCGTTGCGATCAGTCGGGGATTGATCAAGACCGTAAAGTTAATGGAAGCGACTTACGATTGGTCGACGTTCAACGAGGGAAATCAAACCGCTCTGGACGCTGCAACGGCTTCCAAAAGTTTAGCGATGTACGAGCTTGTTCAGAAAAACATGGTATCACGTGGTCTCATCAACTCGGCGTCGTCGTCAGCGTCGGCGCAGCCTGCGACAAAAAGTGCAGCAGCCACATCTGCAAGCTCTTTAATTGCTAACCGCGCTGTAACGCTGGAGGAAATCGAGACGAAAGTTTCGATGAGCCTCACAAATCTCGTCGAGATGGATTCCTTCGGTAAGGATCTCGCGCAACAGCTTCATGAATTTGTTTCGGAAAGACCCAAGCAAAGCCGCGGGATTGTGGTTTGGGGCGATGCAAGCGTGGGGAAGTCTTCAATCGGGAAGAGTCTATCAGGTTTCCTCGCGGATCACGGAACTCCTGGACTCGAGATTCCTGAAATTCCTTTCGAATACCATTCGCT
>LNFM01001626.1_pt1 | contig 50092 bp, 41 predicted proteins | sample 596031 | NCBI WGS metagenome assembly LNFM01 (sample SAMN04254537, study PRJNA301005) | activated carbon metagenome | isolation source: dual media filters at the Ann Arbor, Michigan drinking water treatment plant | place: USA: Ann Arbor | reverse complement strand
CGCGGCTCGTGGCGGTCATCCCGAAGACATGTACCCCGGCCGCGAGCCGCAGAGAAACAACAGGGAGATCGTCCCGCTCCCACGGTATTGACAAAGATGTCGATAGCCTCTATCAACAACGCTGTCGGTTGCAAGAGCACCGGATCGGAGGCGCCAGCGCCATGAGTATCGACTCGACCCTGAAGAAGCACGGCTACGACATCCCACGAGCCCGCACCGCGATCCTCGCGTTGCTCGACGACCCTGATGATCTTCCGAAGGTGTTCACGGTGATCGAGGCGCTCTCGGGCAAGACGACCGAGCGCATCTACAAGCGCGTCGCGAAGTCGGCCGACGGGGCGAAGCTCATCGCCGACGCGCCGAACATCCTGCCGATCCTGCGAGATCGCGCGGCGCTTCGCGCGATGCCCGAAGGCTCTCTGGGGCGGGAGTACCTGCGCTTTCTCGAGAGCGAAGGCATCACCGCCGAAGGGATCGTCGACGCTTCGGACAAAGGGCAGCTCCGCGAAGGCCTCGAGCAAGCGCCGCCCGAGCACTTGTGGGTCGGCGATCGGATGCGAGACACGCACGACTTGTGGCACGCGGTGACGGGCTACAAGGGAGACGTCGCGGGAGAGATCGCGCTATTGGCGTTCTCGTTTGCGCAGGTGAGCAACCCGGGCGTCGCGCTCATCATCGCAGCGGCCATCAGCAAGGGTCTCGCGCGAAGCCACGGCAAGCTCGTCCTCGAGGGCTTTCTGCGCGGGCTGAAGGCTTCGTACCTCCCGGCGCAACGCTGGGAAGAGATGCTCGCCCTTCCCGTCGGCGAGGTGCGCGCGCGGCTCGGGGTCGGCGATCCGCCTGTGTACGAACCGGTGCGCACCGAGCAGCTCCGCGCCGAAGGCGTGATCCCCGCCAGAGCGTAATCGCAGCGTCGCGTCGCGCTCAGCGCTCGGCGTGCCCCTTGGCGAGCGCGACGAAGCGCTCCAACGAGCGCGCCGCGCCGTCAACGCCGTAACGGCCGCCCTCGGATCCCGCGGTATTCGCGGAAAAACAGGGACAACCAGGCGGCATGCTCGTTGCTGCCTCCGCGCGTCCATGGAGTCGACGACACGACGCGAGCCGCGATCACCTGCGTCTCTGGGACTCATCGCAGCGCTCGGCGCAGCCGCGTGCGGACCCATGAATTCGAGTGCGACCGACGCGGGCGCGGACGCAGCGCAGTGCTCCGTCGAGCTCACTGCGCCCGCTTCGCTGACGGTCGGACAGGGCGCGCCGCTTCGCTTCGGTCTCTCGGGAGCAACAGCGCGCAGCGCGGTCAGAGTGCGCTCTGCGCCCGAGGGCGCGTGGGGATCGAGCGACGCGCCGTTCGAGTCGGTGCTCGTCCGCGCGCCGTACACAGCGAGCGGTCGCGTCGAAGTGACCATCGACGTGACGTGCGCCAACGGAGGAAGGGCAGAACGCACAGCGACGCTCGACGTTCGCCCGTTGCAGTGGCGCTCGCTCGCGACGTGGACGGGGCTCATGGATGGGCCGCCTGGTCGCGAGTACGGATCGCAGTGGATCGACCCGAGCGAGCCCGACCGCATGCTCGTGTACGGCGGGTTCGTCTATGTACCGCAGCAGTTTACGCCCAGCTTCGATTGGTGGGAGTTTTCGCTAACGAACAACCGATGGACGCCGCTGACTCCGATGGACACGCCGCCCGGGCTTCCAGGGGGACGGCTCGCGCTCGGACCGGACGCCGGGCAAGGCTTGTACTTCGGCGGACTGATGGGCATGCGCGCGACGCCGCAAGGGACGTATCGCGTGCACTATGCCGCTGGAGCCGCCCCGCGCTTCGAGACCATCGACGTGATGAACTCGCGCAGGACCGGGGACTATCAGCCCGGCCTCGTCTTCGACGCGCCACGCAATCGCTACGTGAGCTTCTGCGGCACCAACACGGCGACGGGAAATCACTGCAACGTGTGGCTCTTCGACCCGAGCACGGGACGGTGGACCGCGAGCGATGACTCGGTGAGCGAGAGCGTTCCCGAGGGGCGGGCGGGGATGTCTTTCGTGCACGACGCAGTCGAACAACGAGCGGTGATCTTCTCGGGCGACACAGGCGGAGGCTTCGCCGAGGGGGTGTGGCAGCTGGATCTCACGCAGACGCCTCCGCGCTGGTCCGCGGTGCCGACGAGCGGCGTGGCGTGTCCGCCCCGACGAAACAGCGGGTTCGCGCTCGATCCCGACGCGCGACGCATGATCGTGTGGGGCGGAACCAACGACGGCAGGACGTCTGTTGCTGGGCTGTGGTTTCTGTCGCTGGATCGCGGGCACGAGCGATGGGACCGCGTGGATGTGCCGAACGGACCGCGCATTCGCAGCTCTTCGATGGTCGTCTACGACGCGGCGAGAAAGCGCTTCGTCATGGGCTTCGGCAACGGACCGCAGCCCTTCACGGACCTGTGGGCGCTGGCGCTTTGAGCGGGGCGTCTGGCATCAGTCGCGCTCAGCGCTCGGCGTGACCCTTGGCGAGCCCCGCCCATCGCGAGAAGCGCCACACGAACACGGCCACGCCGACGCCGACGAGCGCGCCGCCCAACATGTCGCCCGGGTAGTGCACGCCGACGTACACGCGAGAGAACGAGACGATGACCGCCGCGATCATCGCCGCGATGCCCGCGCGTCTTCCCCACGCGAGCCACACGATCGTGGCCCCGGCGAACACGACCGCGCTCGTGCCCGACGGAAACGAGTAGCTCGCGCGGCGAGGGACGTCGCCGAGCACGTGAACCATCCGTTGAATTTGTGGGTTGTGCGGAGGTCGCGCGCGCTTGACGATGCCCTTGATCCACTCCTCGGCGACCATGAGCGAGAGAAACCAGGCGAGCATCCCGTCGCGCAGGACAGGGGCCGCGGCGCGGCGCTTCCAGAGCAGCATCCCGAGCCACAAGAGGGGCGGCCACCACACGCCGTGCTTGGACAGAAACCCCATCAGGCCGTCGAGCCTGCTCGGACGAAGGCCGTTGATGAGCAGAAACAGCGAGGCGTCCACCGGGCGGCTACCTCGTGACCTTTCGTCCGATGAACAGGTAGTTGAACCCGCGGAGAAAGAAGTTCTGCTCCTCGGCGGCCTTGTGAAAATTGCCCTTCTCGAGGGACTTGTTGTGACGGACGACCGAGACCACGTCGACGATCTCGAGGTAGCTCGCGAGCGAAGAGAAGAGCCCGAAGCCCACCGGCGCGAAGCCCTTCTTCTTCTCGTAGTAGTCGCAGACGTAGAGCCCCAGGTGTCCGCCGGGCGCGAGGACACGCGCGCACTCGCGCAGGGCCTTGTCCATCTCGCGAAAGTACGCGGGGTCGTAGGCCGAGAGTTTACCGATGCAGCGCGGGTCGTCGGAGTAGTCGATGTGATCGCCGTACGGCGGGTCGAGAAAGACGAGCTGCGCGCTGCTCGAGTCGACGGGGAGCTTTCGCGCGTCGGCCCGCTCGATGTCCGCGCGAAACGGCGCGAGGTCGAAGCCGCGCCCGCGTCGAGCGGTGTCCTTGGCGACGTCGAGCGTCGTGCCCGAGCCGCAGAAGGGATCGACGACGAGATCGCCGGGGCGGGTGTAGCGCTGGATCAAGTTCCAGATCACGTACGAGGGCGTGGCGCCGACGTACCGTTGATCGCCTTGCATCCCTTCGCCGTAGTGCTGCGACGGATACTCCCAGAGCGTGGTGGTCTGCACGCGGAGGGGTGGCTTCTTCACGCGGTCGAAGCGCGCGGGGCCCGCAGGGTTGGGCCTGGCTGGAGGTCTCGCGGGACGGTTGTTGTTCACAGTGAGTGGCGGTTCAGCTTCGGGGTGGCGCCATGAACGGGTAGCGAAAATCTCCCGTCGGCGGCGCGAGGTTCTCTTTGATCGCCCGCGGAGAGACCCAGCGCAAGAGGTTCAAGCCGCTTCCGGCCTTGTCGTTGGTCCCCGAGCCGCGCGAGCCGCCGAAGGGCTGCTGGCCCACGACGGCGCCCGTGGGCTTGTCGTTGATATAAAAGTTGCCCGCTGCGAAGCGAAGCGCGCTCGACGCCTGCTCGATCGCGCGACGATCGTTGGCGAAGACAGCCCCCGTGAGCGCGTACGGAGAGGTCGAATCGACGAGCGCGAGCGCGTCTTCCCACGCGCCGGGCGCGGCGTCGTCGTAGGCGAAGAGCGTCGCGATCGGGCCGAAGATCTCTTCGGACATCAGCCGTCCCGTGGGATTGGTGGTCTCGAAGAGCGTGGGCGAGACGAAGTAGCCGCTCGAGTCGTCGACGGTGCCTCCGGCCACGAGCGAGTACTCGCCCGAGTAGCTCTTGGCGTAGTCGATGTAGCTCTTGTGCTTGGCGAACGCGCGGGCGTCGATCACCGCGCCCATGAAGTTCGAGAAGTCCCGCACGTCGCCGACGGTGATCTCGCGGATCATCGCGCTCACCCGCTCGCGGAGCTTCGGCCACAGCGACTTGGGAACGTACACGCGCGAAGCAGCCGAGCACTTCTGCCCCTGAAACTCGAACGCGCCGCGGACGATCGCGACCGCGAGCGCGTCGAGGTCAGCGCTGGGGTGCGCGAGGATGAAGTCCTTGCCGCCCGTCTCGCCGACAATCCTAGGGTAGGTTCGGTAGCGATCGATGTTCGCGCCCACCGTGGACCAGATGCGGTTGAACACCGCGGTGCTCCCGGTGAAGTGAACGCCGGCGAGGTCCGGGTGCGCGAGCGCTTGCGCGCCGATCGCCGCGCCGTCGCCGTACACGAGGTTGATCACGCCGGGCGGGAGGCCCGCTTCGAGAAAGAGCTCCATCAAGAAATGCGCGGAGAAAGCCTGGGTCTCCGCGGGCTTCCAGAGCACGGTGTTGCCCATGAGCGCGGGGGCCGAGGGCAGGTTGCCCGCGATGGCCGTGAAGTTGAACGGCGTAATCGCGAAGACGAAGCCCTCGAGCGGCCTGTGATCGAGGAGGTTCCACTGGCCCGCGGGAGAGAGCGGCTGCTCGGTGTAGAGCTTCGTCGCGTAGTGCGCGTTGAAGCGCAGAAAATCGATGAGCTCGCAGGCCGCGTCGATCTCTGCCTGGTGCGCGGTCTTGCTTTGACCGAGCATGGTCGCCGCGTTGATCGTGGCTCTGTGCCTGGTCGCGAGCAGCTCGGCCGCGCGAAGAAACACCGCCGCCCTCGCCTGCCACGGCGTGCGCGACCAGGGGCCGTGCGCGCGCTTCGCAGCGTCGATCGCCCTGGAGATATCCTCGGATCCAGCGCTGTGCGCGCGAGCGAGCACCCGCTTGTGCATGTGCGGAGAGCGCACCTCGATCGACGCGGTCGTGTGCGTGCGCGCTCCGTCGATCACGAGAGGGAGCTCGATGCTCTCGCCCGCGAGGCGGTCGTGCGCGCGCTCGAGCTCTGCTCGCTCGGGCGTGTGGGGCGCATACGAGCGGATCGGTTCGTTGGTGGGAACAGGCAGCGGATGGATGGCTTCGATCATCGGCGTGATCAGAGAGTGTGCGACGACGCAGGACCGCGGGTCCATGGCGCGCGGTGACGGCTGACACATTCTCCCGATTCGCTTGATTTCACGGCGATCAGCTGAGTTAGGATCCGCGCTCGATGCGTCGTTTCGGACTGTTGTTGGGGTTCTCTGCGTTGCTCGTCGTCGCGGAGGCCGGGGCGCAAACAGGACCCACGCAGCCAGCCACGCCTGTTGCGACGAGCACCGCGCCCTCGCCCGTCGCGCCTGCCGATGCAGACGCGCTCATCGCGCAGGGCGTCGCGCTTCGAACACAGCAACGAGACGCCGAGGCGCTCGCGCTCTTCGAGCGGGCGCACGCGATGACGCCGAGCCCGAGGGCGCTCGCGCAGATCGCGCTCGCAGAGCAGGCGTTGAATCGGTGGGTCGCCGCCGAGCGTCACCTTCGCGAGGCGCTCGCGAGCGCGACGGACCCGTGGATCTCGCGCAATCAGGGCCCGCTGCGCTCTGCGCTGTCGGTGATCGACTCGCACCTCGGCAGGCTCGAGGTGCGCACCAACGTCCCGGGCGCAGAGCTCTGGGTGGCGGCGGTGCGCGAGGGGACGCTGCCGATCGCGGCGCCGCTGCGCGTTCCTGTCGGCGCGCTGCCGATCGAGGTGCGAGCGCCCGGCTACGTGACGCAGACGCGCACGGTGAACATCGCGACGGGGCAGCTCACGAGCGAGACCGTGACGCTCGCGCAAGACCCGCAAGTCGTGGGCCCGATGGGGCCTTCGACCCCTGGCGCGCCCGCGGACCTCAACGAGCAGTCGGGTGCGCGCTTCGTGCTCATCGCAGGACTCGGGCTCGGAACGCCGACGATGCTCCCGGTGGTCGGCGTCGGGGTTCGCGTCGGGTTCTTTCAGAACCGCTTCGAGATCCAGGGCCGCGCCGACCTCGCGCTCAACTGGGATCCGTTTTCGAGCACCCAGTACTCGTTCATGAACGCGATGGGTCAGCAGCAGCAGGGCATTTACTCTCCGCACCGATTGGGTCCGAGCCTCGGCGTCGATGGGACCTTTCGCGTGAGGCCGATCTCGAATCGATCGATCTGGTACGCGGGCCTCGGGATCATGGGGCGGCTCGGGTTCGTGTTTCCGGCGGCCGCGCCGCCGGGCGGAGGGCCCGCGCCACCCGGACAATTCACGTACGCCGTGGGTCTCGCGATCGAAACGGGATTCTTGTTGGGCGCGCGAAGCCAGTGGGACCTGAGCTTCCGATTCTTGTTCGGACTCGGCGCGCTGAGCGGCGTCGTCACGCTCGGCTACGCGTTCTGAAGCGCGACGCGCAACGGGGGGGCAACGGGTGGTCTCGGGGTTGCAACATCCGACGGTGGGTCGCGCTGGCCCGCTGGAAATCTCCGAAGAAACCATCGGGCGACTCGCGATTGTGCGACACACGGTGGCACAATCCACGGCGGAGACGCCCTACAAAACCCATGACCGACATCGGACCCCGACCACGTTCGCTCCCCATCGCGCCGAAGGCTCCACCTGCGCGGAAGAACCTTCCGTTGGCAGACGAGTCGCGCCCGATCGACCAGTACTGGCGGCCCATCTACGCGGTCTGGGAGATCACGCTCGCGTGTGACCTCGCCTGTCGTCACTGCGGCTCTCGCGCAGGAAAAGAGCGCCCCGACGAGCTCACCACCGCCGAGTGCCTGGACATGGTGGACCAGATGGCCGCGCTCGGCGTGAAGGAGGTCACGCTGATCGGCGGCGAGGCGTACCTGCGCGAGGACTGGACGGACATCATCCGCAGAATCCGTTCTCACAAGATGATCTGCTCGACGACGACGGGCGGCCGAGGGCTGACGCTCGAGCGAGCGTTGGCGGCGAAAGAAGCAGGGATCCAGGGCGCGAGCGTGTCGGTCGACGGGCTCGCTTCGATCCACGACCAGCTGCGCGGGGTCAAAGGGTCGTGGGCCGCGGCGATGCAGGCGTTCGACAACTTGAAGGCCGCGAAGATTCCCTACAGCGCCAACACGCAGATCTCGCGCCCTGCGCTGAAAGAGATCGAAGCGACGTTCGACGTCCTGGCGGACAAGGGAATCCACTCGTGGCAGGTCCAGCTCACGGTCGCGATGGGGCGCGCGGCGGACGAGCCCGACCTGCTCATCGAGCCCTGGCAGATGCTCGAAGTGATGCCGATGCTCGCGCGCATTCAAGCGAAGGCGAAGCCGCGCAACATTCGGATGTGGCCGGGCAACAACATCGGGTACTTCGGGCCGTACGAGAGCGTGCTGCGCGGGACGCTCCCGAGAGGGCACATGGCCTCGTGCGGCGCAGGGCGCTCGACGCTCGGCATCGAAGCAGACGGGACCATCAAGGGATGCCCCTCGCTTCCCACCAGCGATTGGGCTGGCGGAAACATCCGAGAGAACACGCTCAAGGACGTGTGGGAGAAAGCGACGCCCCTTCGCTACACGCGCGATCGCACGGTCGACGACCTCTCGGGCTACTGCCGCGACTGCTACTACAACGACACGTGCCGCGCGGGCTGCTCGTGGACGACGCACGTGCTGTTCGGAAAACCGGGCAACAACCCCTTTTGCCACCACCGCGCGCTCGAGCTGCTCCGCGAAGGAAAGCGCGAGCGGATCGTGCGCACACAGCCCGCGCCCGGAACGCCCTTCGACTTCGGCAAGTTCGAGATCGTCCTCGAGGATTGGCCCGCCGACGAGCTCGAGCGGGCGAAGGAAGTCGTCCGCACCGGCGAGGGCTGGATCTCGAAGGACTGAGCGTTGCTCGCGAGCAACTGAGCCAGTGACGTAGAGCAGTACAGGAGCAGAGACCGATGGTACCCACGATGAGGCCGTGCCCTGCGTGCGAGCGGCACGTAAAGACGACGGACGCGAGCTGCCCGTTTTGCGCGCAAGCGCTGCCCGAGGGATTCAGCGCGTTCGTGTACCCCACGACCAACAAGCGCCTCAGCCGCGCCGCGATCGCCGCGTTCGGCGCCATCAGCGCGTCGCTCGCGCTGACCGCGTGCGGCGCCAGCACCAGCCCCGCCGACAGCGGGGTCGGCAACGACGCGCAGGGCCCGCAGGACGCGCAGAGCACCCCGGACGTCTCGGTCGCCGCGTACGGGATCGCGCCTCCGTACGGCCTGCCGCCGCGCGACGAGTGATCGCAGCGCAGAGAGCGGCCCGCGGCGCTGGAATAGCTCACACATCATCAACTTCGAATCTGTACACACCTTCCTGAAGAGAGCGTAGACGATGGCGAATTCACTGGTTCCTTGCGGCGGCTGCGGGCGACACGTGCGCGCGAGCGAGAGCGCGTGTCCCTTCTGCGGCGCGACGGTCAACGAAGAGGCGCGCGCCAGGGCGGTGCCCGCGGCGAGCTCGCGCATGGGGCGCAACGCGATGTTCGTCTTCGCGACCACGCTCGCCCTCTCGGGCTGCGCGGCGAGCACCAGCCCGACGGACTCGGGCGTCGGCAGCGACGCGCAGCCGACGGACAGCGGACTCGCGCAAGACGGCGGCGGACCGATGCCGCTCTACGGCGGCCCTGTTCCCTTCGATGGCGGGCCCGACGTGCAAGACACAGGGAGCATCCAGGCGATGTACGGAACGCCAGCGCCCGTCGACGCCGCCACAGACAGCGCGATGAACCTCGAGGGCGGCGGCATCGGCCCGCTCTACGGCGGACCGATCCCCGTGGACGCTGGCGTCGACAACGACTCGGGCGAAGGCGGCCCCGGCCTCCGATACGGAGCGCCCCCGCCGAGCTACGACGTGTGACCTCGCTCGAGCTCGACAGACCAAACAACAACCCCTTCGTGAGAGAATAGAAAAACGATGAAGACCCTCGTCCCCTGCGTCGGCTGCGGCCGTCACGTTCGCACCACTGAAGAAGCCTGCCCGTTCTGCAACGCAGCGATCCCGGTCGACGCCGCGAGCCAGGCTGTTCCCTCGGCGAAGGCTCGGCTCGGACGCGCGGCGCTGTTCGCCTTTGGCGCGACGATCGCCGCGACCGCGGCCGCGTGCGGCCAGCCGTCGGGACCCGCGGACACCGGCGTCGCCAACGACGTCCAGATGGCCGACTCGTCGAACATGGCGCTGTATGGAGCGCCCGTGGTCGACGTCGTGGACCCGGACGCCGGCGACGGCAACCCGGGCCTCCGTTACGGCGCGCCGCCGTCCAACGAAGCCTGAGCCAAGAGGATCGCGATGGCTCGCAGCACTCTCGTTCCGTGCCCTTCATGCGCGCGACACGTTCGAACGACGGACGAGCGCTGCCCGTTCTGCGCGACCGCGCTGACCGACGCGATGCGCGCGCATGTCTCGGTCGAGCCCTCGGCGCGCGTAAGCCGCTCGGTGATGCTCGCGATCGGGGCGTCGCTCGCGCTCGCGGCGTGCGGCGACTCGGTCTCGCCCAACGGGTCCGACGCCCGCGCCGACGGGGCGCAGCCCGATCGCCCATCGATTCAAGACACCGGAACAGACACCGGCCTGCCGTGCGAGCTCGACCCCGCGTGTAGCAGCGCCGACTACGGCGCGCCCCCGCCGCCGATGGACGGGGGCTCGGGACAGCGCTACGGCGCTCCGCCGCCGCCCTTCGACAGCGGCGCGGCCTGAGCATCGACGGCCACGCCGGTCGACGCGCGCGACGACGTCACACACAATCAAAGCGATGACCACACCCGAGCGACCGCTTCCTCCGCGCCCCAAGCACCTGCCGATCGCTCCGAAGGCCATCCCCGGCCTTCGTCGGTTGCCGCTCGCTGACGAGTCGCGCCCCGTCGATCAGTACTGGCGGCCGCTCTACGCCGTGTGGGAGGTGACCCTCCAGTGCGACCTCGCTTGTCGCCACTGCGGCTCGCGCGCGGGGCGCACGCGGCCCGACGAGCTCGACACGCGAGAGGCGCTCGACCTCGTCCAGCAGATGCACGAGATGGGCGTCAAAGAGGTCACGATGATCGGCGGCGAGGCGTACCTGCGCCCCGACTGGCTCGAGATCGCGAAGGCCATCTCGTCGCGCGGCATCGAGCTCACGATGACGACGGGCGGGCGCAACCTCACCGAGGACAAGGCGCGCGCGATGAAAGACGCCGGGTTTCGCTCGGTGTCCGTCAGCGTAGACGGCCTCGAGTCCATGCACGACGCCCTGCGCGGCGTGCGCGGCTCGTGGCGCGCGGCGCTGCAATCGATCCGCAACCTGAAGGCGGCCGGGATCCCGGTGTCGGCCAACACTCAGATCACGCGGCCGGGGCTCACGCAGATCGAAGAGACGTTCGAGCTGCTGGTGTCGTCGGGCATTCACGCGTGGCAGGTCTCGCAAACGGTGCCCATGGGCCGCGCCGCGGACGAGCCCGAGCTCTTACTCGAGCCCTATCAAGTGCTCGAGACGATGGCGGTGCTCTATCGCATCAAGAAGAAGGCCGACGCCGCGAAGGTGCGCATCTGGCCCGGCAACGACATCGGCTACTTCGGTCCGTACGAGACCATGCTCCGCGGGACCATGCCTCGCGGACACATGTCCTCGTGCGGCGCCGGTCGAATGACGCTCGGCATCGAAGCCAACGGCGCGATCAAGGGATGCCCGTCGCTTCCGACCAAGGATTACACCGGCGGAAACATTCGCGACGAGTCGCTTCGAGCCGTCTGGGAGCGCTCTCCCAAGCTGCGCTTCACCCGCGATCGCACGGTCGAGGACCTCTGGGGCTTCTGCCGGACCTGCTACTACGCCGACGAGTGCCGCGCGGGTTGCTCGTGGACGGCGCACGTGTTTCTGGGCCGCATCGGCAACAACCCCTTTTGCCACCATCGCGTGCTCGAGCTGCTCCGCGACGGAAAGCGCGAGCGCATGGTCCTGGCGACCCCGCCCGAAGGACAGCCGTTCGACTACGGCATCTTCGAGATCGTCGTCGAGGACTGGCCCGAAGACGAGCTCGCGCACGCCCGGATGCTCGCGAAGAACGCGGAGGGATTCTTGCTGCACACAGAGCGCGCCGCCGCTGAAATGCGGGCGCGCTTCGAGGCGCGCGCGAAGGACCTTCCCGAAGAGGCCGTGCACGAGTAATTGTGCCGTCCATGAGCGAGCGGCGCGACGAGGGGATCTTCTCGCCGCTCGCGCACCGAGACTTCTCCGCGATGTGGGGCGGGTTTCTGCTCTCCCACGTCGGCGACTCGATTCAGCTCCACGCGCAGGCCTGGCTCGTCACGTCGATGACGCGCTCGGGCGCAGAGACGGGGCTCGTCGTGGTCGCGCAAGCGGTCCCGCGGCTCGTGCTGGGGCTGTTCGCTGGGGTCGCCGTCGACCGCTTCGACCGCCGCAAGGTGCTCGTGGTGACGCAGCTCGCGGCGCTCGTGCAGTCGCTGGTGTTCTTCGCCCTCGTATACACACACAGAATCAACTACTCGCTGGTGTTGCTGCTGGCCTTCTCGCTGGGCGTCGTGGACACGCTCAACCTCAACGCCCGCGTCACGCTGTTGCCGACGCTCGTGCCCAAGCCGCTGATCGCGCGGGCGATCGCGCTGCAAGCGCTGGGGGTCAACCTGGTGCAGATCACCGGGCCGTCGCTGGCAGGGGTGATCATCGGCCGCTGGGACGTGGGCGTCTGCCTGTTGGTCAACGCTGGCACGTTTCTCTTCGCGCTCGGGGCGCTGGCGTTCATCCGCGCGCCGGCGACCGAGCCGCGCGCGTCGAGCACGCTCTCGGAGGAGCTTCGCGAGGGATTCGCCTTCGTCCGCGAGCGGCCGATCCTCTTCGGCGGAGTCCTGCTGGCCTGGCTTCACGGCTTCTTCGGCGTCGGCGTCGTCCGTCTCTATGCGCTCTTCGCCAGGACTGTCCTTCACGCAGACGGGCCGCGATACGGCTGGCTCGCGGCGTCCGCCGGCTTGGGAGCGATCCTGGCGAGCGTCCTCGTGACGACCCGCGCTCGGCGAGAGACGCTGCCGCGCAACATCCGCTGGGCGTCGGTGTTCTTCGCGCTCGCTGTGTCTGCGCTGGGATTCGCGACGAGCTATCCGCTCGCGCTCGTGGCGGTGATCGCCCTGGGCGCCGGGCAGATGGCCTTTCGAAGCGCCGTGAGCACCAGTATTCAAATCGAGACGCCCGACCGGCTGCGGGGGCGAGTGATGAGCCTTCTGACCCTGGACTTCTCGCTCTGGTCCTTCGGCGCGCTCGCGATCGGCGCGGCTGGCGACGGGATCGCCCGCGCCACGGGCTGGCCGGGCCCCGAGGGGCTCCGCGCGGCGTTCGTGCTCGGAGGAGTCGCCTGCGTGCTCTGCGCGGCGCTCATCGCCCCTGGGATCCGCGCCGAAGTTCGCGCCAGTTCGCCTTGAAATTCTGAGGATCGCGCACTTGCGATACCCTGCGCCAAAGCTATGGGACGCTCCCTCGCAAAGCGGTCGCCGCTCGTTGTCCTCGCGCTCACCTTGACCCTCGTTCGCGCGCAGCGAGCGCGAGCGGACAACCTCGCAGACGAGGCAGAGCTTCAGTTTCAGCTCGCGGCCGAACGCTATCAAGCCGGGGATTTTCGCGGCGCGCTCGAGCACTTTCTCGCGAGCAACCGGCTGAGCCCGAACCGCAACGTGGCGTTCAACATCGCGCGGTCGTACGCGGCGCTGCGGAGGTTTCCCGAGGCGTACCGGTACTATCTCGAGGCGCTCGACGGCGAGCGCAACGAGAACACCCGACGCTCGATCGAGCAGGCGATGGCGCGGATCACCAGCGAAGTGGCGGTCGTTCGCGTCGACACCAATCCGCCAGGGGCGACCATCTACGTCGATCGACGAGACCTCGGCCCGCGCGGAACGACGCCGCGCTCGCTCGCGTTTGCCCCGGGCAACGTCCGCGTGATCGTCGAAGCCCCTGGGTACGAGCCCGCCGAGAGCGAGCCGCTTCGACTCGAAGCGGGCCGAGAGAGCACCGTGCGCCTCACCCTTCGACGCATCGTCGGAACGATCCGCATCGAGGGCCCCGCCGGATCCGTTGCGCACCTGGACGACGAGCAGTCCGCGGTCTCTTGCGCGGTGCCGTGCTCCCTCGATTCGCCGCCGGGAACGCACGCCGTGTACGTCACGCAGTCCGGCGCGGCGACCTTCAACCGTACGATCAACGTCGTCGCCAGGCAGTCCCAGACGCTCAACGCGGACCTGCGAGCGCTCACGGGATCGATCGTCGTCAACGCGTCGGAGCGAGACGCGCTCGTCGAGGTCGACGGGCGGCCCTCTGGCTATACGCCCACGGTGGTGAGCGACGTTCCGATCGGGCGACGGAGGGTGAGGATCTCGCTCACGGGGTACGCGCCGGTCGAGCGCGAGATCGACGTTCGCACCGGGCAGCCGACGGAGATCTCCGACGTGCAGATGCGCAGCTCGGGCGAGGTCACCGCGGCCTCGCGCGTCGCCGAGCGCATCGAAGACGCGCCCGCGTCCGTGTCCGTGATCGACGGGCGCGAGCTCCGCGCGTTTGGCTACCCAACGATCATCGAAGCGCTGCGCGGCGCGCGCGGCATCGCGGTGCACGACGACGGGATCTACCCGTCCCTCGGCGTTCGAGGCCTCGGGATCCTCGGCAACTACGGAAACCGCACGCTCATCCTCGCCGACGGCCACCCGATGAACGACGACGTGATCGGAAGCTCGTACGTCGGCTTCGACAACCGCGTCGACCTCGACGACGTCGAGCGAATCGAGCTCGTCCGCGGCCCTGGCTCTGTGCTCTACGGAACGGGCGCGTTCTCGGGCGTCGTCAACCTCGTCGGCCGCGGCCGTCCGGTGCCCAACCGCGTGCACGCGCAGCTCGGCGTCGCGGGAGAGGGCGTGATGCGCGCGCGCACTGGTTTTTCACTAGGATTCGGGCGCGACGCGGGCGTGTGGGCGTCGGTGGGCGTCGCGCGCGCGGGAGGGAGTCCGCGCACGGTCGAGGTCATCGACAACACGATGACGCCCCCCGCGCTCGTGCAACGCACCGCGCAGAACAGCGGCGAGATGCTGGCGGGTACGTTCAACGCGCGCGCGTGGTGGAAGGACCTCACGCTGCAGCTCTTCTGGTCCGCCCGCGACATCAACAACAGCCTCGGCGTGTACGGGACGCGCTTCGACGACCCGCGCTCGCGCTTCATCGACAGCCGCAGCTTCGCCGAGGCGCGCTTCGAGCCCAAGCTCGGCTCGATCGGACGGCTGTTTCTCAGGGCGCACGCCAACCTCTATCAGTTTCGCAGCGCCTACTCGTACGACCCCGAGCCCACCGAAGAGGACTACGACGGCTTCTGGTACGGCGTAGAAGCGAGGGCGCAGTTCGACCTGCACCGCGCGATTCGGCTCACTGCAGGAGGAGAGTTTCAACACCACCCGTCGGTCGGCATCGATGTTCGCGCGAGGCCGTCGATGACGATGACGAGGGAGGTGAGCCGCGTTCGCGTTCCGCTCTTCGTCGGCGCGGGCTACCTCTTGGCCGAAGGCGACCCGACCTCGTGGTTTCGCTACTCGGCAGGCGCGCGCGTCGACGTCTACAACACCTTCGGAGCGAGCGTGAACCCGCGCCTCGCGTTGATCTTTCGCCCCGCTCGAGGCGGCACGCTCAAGCTCACCGGAGGTCGAGCCTTTCGCGCGCCGAGCGTCTACGAGCTCTACTACAACGACGGCGGGATGATTCAGAGCCCCGCGTGCGACCCGTCGATGCGCACTCCGTGTCCGCTCGGCCCGGAGACGATCACATCCGCCGAAGTCGAGTACTCGCAGCGGTTTCTCGGCGAGTGGGTCGCCGTCGCCGCGGCGCACGGGTCGATCACCGAGCGGGTCATCATCAACGCCACCGACGGCATGTCCATGGTCCAGCGCTACACCAACGCGACGGCGCCGATCCTCATCGTGGGCGGTGACGTCGAGCTTCGCCGCGAGTGGCTCAGCGGCTGGATGCTCTCGCTCAATTACGGCTACCAGCGAGCGAGGCTGCTCGATCCGATGGGCGAGCAGCTGGTGGTCAACACGCCCGAGCACCTCGCGAGCGCGAGGGCTGTGGCCCCGATCGTCGCGGGCCTCTTGCAGCTCGCGACGCGCGCGACGCTCGAGTCGCCGCGACCGCTGCGGCCCGGAGGACTCTCGGGACAGCAAGAGTTCAGCCCTTGGGCCGTCGTCGCGGACGTCGTCGCGAGCGGCCGCGTCGAGCGCTTCGGCATTCGCTACTCGTTCGGCGTCTACAACCTGTTCGACTGGCGCTACGGGCTGCCCGCGGACGACTCGTTTGCGCACAGGCTCGCGCCGCAGCCGGGACGAACGTTCTTGCTCAACGTCGGCGCAGGCTTCTGAGCGAGATCGCCGCGCGGCCTTCCGTTGAGGCCGTGCGCGGTTAGCGCGAGGGCCGCGCTGGGGCGGGGCGCCCGTCGCTCGTGCGCGCGAGCAGCGCGCGAGCCGCCGCGCGAGCTTCGGCGCTGCGCGTGGTGGCCTCGAGCCGCTCGAGCGCCTGCCGCGCGACGGCGACGAGCGACGCGCTCGCGCTCCGCTCCAACACGATGCTCGCCGCGCGAACGACGCGCGCTTCATCGGCCGCGAGCCACGCCCGAAGGCGCTGCTCGGACAGCGTGGGCCACTGCGCGGCGTTCGTTCCGTTGCGCTCCCAGAAGAGCAACGCGCGCTGCGCGGTCGCGCGGTCCTTCGGGCCGCGGTCGTCCTGCGCCCACGTCCACGGCGCCGACACGTTGACGGGAAACCCCGTCGTCCTCTCGAACGCCGACACCACGCGCTCGAACACCCACGGGCCCATCGGCTGCGCGTGGCTCGGCGCCGCCTGACGCTGCGCTGCCTCGGAGTACGCCACAGACGCGTGCATCCTGCGGAGCAAGAAGGGTACCGCTGCCTGCGCCTCGGTGCTCGCGAGGATCTCGACGAGCCTCGAGAGCGGCGCGTCGTTGATGGCGTGGACGTTCTCGCCGAGGTGCTGGCCGATCGCGAAGGCGCTCGCTTCTCCGCCGCGCGCGAGGGCGTCGAACCACTCGGAGCAGTCGGCCGGAGCGGCGTGGTAGATGCGCATCTCCGGGCTGGTGGTCCAGCACTCGGACGTGCGGGCGACGATCGCGCTCAACGCGCGCACCTGCGGCGCGATCGACGGCGACGGGACAGGCTCAGGAGGAGCCGCGGGCAGCGGATCGCTCGCGCTCACGCGCTCGTCCTCGTCGAGCTCGGACAGAGAGAGCAGCGACGGCGCGCGCGGCGCGACCGCAGGCGAGACCGATGGCCCGACACCAGTATTCGAGACGCTTGCAGAAGAGCCGCTCGATGTGACGGGCGCCGGAGCGTCGCCGGACCCGGACGCATCTCCGCTGCGCCCCGTGCAAGAGACAGCGCCGAGCGAGGCTGCCCCGAAGAAGAGCGAGACCCAAAGCGACGATCGACTGTGCATGGCATAGCTCCGTTTCGAATACAGACCCATTGATTCAACGAACCCCCGCGTCGACGGACTCGCTCTCGATCGGCGCGACGCCCTCGCTGATCGTGCTGCGATAGCGCGCTGGGCCGAAGCCCTGCGACGCCGCTTGCGGCGAGGGCATGAGAAGATGCTCGAACTTCCAGCGCACGACGCGGGGGCTGCTGTCGGGCGCCACAGGGAACGACACGCGGTTCACTCTCGGCTCGCCGGTGCCTGGCGGTTGAACGCGGGAGTCCGCCGCCTGCCGGCGCACGAAGCCGCTCGTCCCGTCGGGGCGTCGCTCGAATTGGTCTGCGAAGCTGCGCGAGAACGAGATCGTCCGTCGCCGGCTCGGATCGTCGTCGAGCCACACCGACAGCTCGAGGCGTCGAAACAAATCACCGGTCGGAAAGGCGTGGCCGACGTCGGTGGGCACGACCGTCGCGCGCACCGCGACGCGCCCGTCGGCAGTGCGCGTCGCGCGCACCTCGACGCGGGCCGAGCGCGAGAGCAGCGAGGGGTCTCGTCCGCCGACGAACGCGTGCGAGCGATAGCGGGTTCCATCCGCGGCGGTGCGCCAGGGCATGTGACAGTCCTGGCATTGCGTTCCCCGGCGGGCGTGGTCGCTGCGCTGCCACTCGCCGAAGGTGTCCTGCATCGGCATGTGCGTGTCGAACAGCGGACCGCCCGGCGATCGCTCAGCGGGAAAATTGAACTGGTGGCACCCCGCGCAGTATTCGCTGCGTCCGAAGCGAGCGTCCGCGCGAACGGGGTGCGGCGCGACCGTCCCCTCGGCGTCACCGCGGCCTGCGCCGCTCGAGAGCACCATCCCGTCTCGCACGTGGCACGCCGCGCACGAGACGCCCTCGCTCGCGGCGAGCCCGCGAGGCGTGTGTCCGCGCGGGCTCAGCGGCGCGTGGCAGTTTCGGCAAAACTCCATCGGCTCGATCTGGTAGGCGCGCTGAAAGACGTCGTCGGTCCATGCGCCCTTGTGCAGCGACGCCGCCCACTCGCGGGCGATCTCGCGGTGGCACGCAGCGCAATCGTTGCTCGTCCCGCGGCCGGTGTGCGGCGCGGGCTGGCCGACGCGAATGGGCGCGTCTCCGCCGCGAAAGAGAACAGCGTTCGAGAGTTGAGTCGGGCGGCGTTGGCCGATCGCGTCGTTGCGCAGCGCGCCGAGCGTCGCAGCGGCGGCCATCGCCACGAGCGCGCTCGAGACGCGAGCAGCATGAACGACACGGCCGGAGCGCAACCGAGGCACGAGCCTCAGTGTACGCGATCCCCTCCCGCGATCCCCCCTCTCGCGGTTCTTACCCGCCGATCGCGCGAGCGATCAGCCCGGGTTGCCGCAGCGCTCGGAGTTGGCCGGCGCCGCAGGAACAACGACGAACACTTCGCGGGTGTCGAGGCGGGTCACGCCGTCACCCACGACGTCGATGAACGAGTGGAACAGCGTCGACTGACGGCAGTCACCCTCGTACACGTCGTTTTGGAACGTGATCGTGAAGCGCACGCGCGTGCCGGGAACAACGCGGTAGAACGTGCTCACGTCGGTGCGAGCGACCGCGGCGCGCATCGCGACGCCGGTGGGCGGCGTCCAGCAGTTGTTGTTGCGAGGCTCGATCTGGCACGACGGCGTGCGCTGCTTGATGAAGCGCGTACCGTCGAACATCATCGGGTTGGCCGGGTCGTTGCGCAGCGACGTGGTGATGTCGAGCGGCACGCGGGTCGCGAGCGTGTTGACCGCGTTGGACACGACGTTGACGAGCTCGGCGGACGCCGCGCCCGAACCCGCGTTCAGCGGGAAGTCGTACACGAGCGGGATGCCGTCGACGTCGACAGAACCCGTACCCTCGGCGGCGACGCGCGCGTCGAAGCAGGGACCATACGTCGCGTGGTTGGTCCACACGCGGCCCTCGCAGCGCTGTCCGCTCTGCGCGTTGATGTTGATCTGGCGCGCGCTGCGGCGCTGGAAGGCCGCCACCATCTGATCCATGTTGTGCGGCGCCGGCGTGATGCCCGTGTACGGGCTGTGGAACATCGTCGACGGAGGCGCCTCGTCGCGCGCGCCGTTGTGCCAGGGCGCGTCGCCGAACTGAATCGTGATCGCGAGCGAGCCCGATCGGAAGCACGCAAAGCCCCACGTCCCTTCGGGGCACGTGGTGGGCTTCACCCAGCACGGCGAGCGGCCGATGGAGGTGGGAGTGCACGCCATGGGCGCCGCGCGGTCGAACAAACCATCGTTGGTGACGAGCTGGTAGAGCGCCTCGACGGTGCTCTCGGGACCGTCGCCGCCGCCGCCGCTCGCGGTGCCAACGGTGACGGCCTGAACCACTTGCGCGCCCGTCGAGGTGCCGATCATGGCCGCGGGGTTGGTCATGATGATGCCGTGAAACGGCCGCGTGCCGCCGGAGCCAGCGACGCACTCAGACGGGCCGAAGCCCGCGGTGCCCGGGCCCATTCCCGCGGTCGTGCAGAGCGGGTGGATCGCGCGGTCCGAGCCTCCGCCGAAGCCTCCCGCGGGGAAGTCATCGTAGTGACCGCTGCCGAACCAGGTGTCGGGGATGATTCGACGAATCGAATCGACGAGCCCCGTGCTCGGCTGCGCGATGGTCGTCGCCACCGCTTGCTGGACGGACGACATCGATCCGGTCGTGTCGAAGATGAAGAAGACGTCGGCGACTCGAATATTGGTGCCGAATTCGAGTTCGCGCTGAACCGGCGGGCCCTCGAACGGAAGGATCAGGTAGTAGTCCTGCATGCGCAGCGACGGCGTGCCGTCGGTCGCGCAGCCCATGCGGCGATTCTGCTGGCAGTAGGCGTTTTCGACGACGTCGAGCTGACCGTCGCCGTCGCTGTCGGGGCGGCAGATGTCCGAGCCGATCATGCGCTCTTCGCGATCGCCGAGCCCGTCGTTGTCGCTGTCGGCGTCGATGTAGTTCGCGCGGCCGTCGACCTGCACCATGTTGAGGTCCGCGGGGTTGACCTCCGTCGGGCACTCGAAGGGGATCTCGTTGGGATCGGTGCGCATTCCCATCGCCATCGGGGCTTGGGCCTCGACGCGATCTTCCGTTCCGTCGGCGTCGGAGTCGAGGTCGCGGAAGTTGGGAGTCCCGTCGTTGTCCGAGTCGGTCGAGGTCTCGATGCGGTCTGCGATGGTGTCGCCGTCCGAATCGACGTCACGCCAATCGGGGCGACCGTCCATGTCCGTGTCCGGCGGCATCGACGGATCCGAGCCGATCTCGAGGCGATCGGGGATGCCGTCGTTGTCATCGTCGGTGTCCGCGTAGTCGGGGATCCCGTCGGTGTCGACGTCGACGGGGCTCGCGGCCCAGCCACCTTCGGGCATATCGCCGAAGCCAGCGAACTCGACGCTGTCCAGGATGCCGTTGTCGTCCGAGTCGAGGTCGCGAAAATCCGGGGTACCGTCGCGATCGGAGTCCGCGGGAGGCAACCGACAGTCGTACGGCATACGGTTGGACGAAGCCTCCAGACGATCGGGTCGGTTGTCGCCGTCCGAGTCCTCGTCGAGATGGTTCGGCGTGCCGTCGCGATCATCGTCGGCCATCGTCTCGAACTGATCGACGATCCCGTCGCGATCGCTGTCCGCGCCACAGCCCCCGACCGGTGGAACTCCAACATCTGCGGGACTGCCGTCGCCCGTGGAAATTACGTCGGGCATCGAATTGCCGGGTCCGCACTGCACTGCGCCCAACAGAAGCCCGCTCGCTGCCAACAGTCGCCATCGTCGGTTCATCACACGTAAGCCTTTCGGGTCTTTGCTACGGCTGCGTTCCGCGCGGTCCGCTTTCGGCCTTCCGCAAGCTCCGCACGCGAAGGTTAGATTTTGCCCGATATTCTTGCGGACGGCCAGAACGGGTCACGTTGATTTTATCGACGGGTCGACCCGCGATGGCCTCGTCCGTTCGTGCTGTAAGACCCGGGCTTGTCGAGCGATTGCGGAGACTCCCTTTCCCGTGCACCCTCCGCGTCGCCGATGGATCTGTTGTTTGTCTCTCCCGAGGTAGCGCCCTTCGTGCGCGCCACGAGCGTCGCGGATGTGGCCGCGGCGCTGCCCAAGGCCCTCAAGGCGCTCGGTCACAAGGCGCATGTCTTCACGCTGTTGCACGGCAAGCCGGACAACCGCGGGCTCACGCTCGCGCGAAGGCTGAACAAGCTGTCCGTCCCGATGGGTCCGTCCGTCGTCCAGGCGGAAATCTACGAGACGCGCCTCGTCTCGGGCGTGAACGTCACGATGATCTCCGCCCCAGGGATCACGGATCGCCCCGAAGTCTATTCGAATTCGGCCGACGACGCGCGCAAGTTCGCGCTGCTCGCGCGGGCTTCGATCGAGTGGCTCGAGCAACAGCAGACGTTGCCGTCCGTCATTCACGCGCACGACTGGGCTGCCGCGCTCGTCCCGCTGTTTCTCTCGCTGGCCAAGGCGAAGAACCCGGCCCTCGCGGGGATCAAGACCGTGCTGACCGTGCACGACCCCGAGCAGCGCGGGCTCTTCGAGCGCTCGACGCTCGCGAGCTCGGGCATTCCCGAGCGATTCTTCTCGCCAGACGAGCTCGAGTTCTACGGCAAGGCTTGCTGGCTGAAGCACGGGATGCTCCGCGCGGACAAGGTCGTGTTGCCCTCGCCCACGTATGCGCGCGAGCTCGCGCAGCCCGAGGCGGGACGCGGGCTCGAGGGCGTCGTTCGCCACCGCGGCTTCGACATCGCGGGGATCATTCACGGCGTCGATTACAGCGTCTTCAACCCTTCGACCGACCCGCACCTCGCCTCGCGCTTCGACGCAGAAGGAACCGCCGGTCGCGAGGCGTGCCGCGTGGACCTCGCCGAGCGCGCAGGGCTCTCGGGCCGCCCCGAGTCGCCGATCTTCGCCTACGCGGGGCCCATCGACGCCGCGCGCGGCCTCGACCTGCTCGCCGCGTGCGCGACGCGCATCGTGCGCAACGACGCGCGCTGGGTGCTCGCGGGCGACGGCGACGCCGGACTCGTGAGCGCGTTTCAAGAGCTCGCGAAGCGCTTTCCTGATCGCGTGTCGTTTCGTCGCGAGTTCGACGAGGCGTTTCTTCACAAGGCCTTCGCGGGGGCGGACTTCTGGGTCGCGCCCTCGCGCAGAGAGCCCGGCGCGGTCTCGCACTTGTACGCGATGCGCTACGGCGCGCTCCCTGTCGCTCGCGCTGCGGGAGCGGTGCGCGACGTGGTGGTCGACTGCGACGCGCGCTTCGAGTCGGGCACCGGGTTTCTCTTCGAGAGCGCCGATCCCGACGAGCTCTTCGGCGCGATCGGCCGCGCGCTCACTGTCTTTCGCCGCAAGGACGCCCTCGCCCGCCTGCGCCACCGCGTGATGCGCAAGGACGTCTCGTGGGACCGCGCCGCACGCCAGTACGAAGCCCTCTACCAGGGGCTCCTGGCCAAACCGCGCGCGGCGTAAGCGCGCCGCGGGGGACATCGTCGAGGCGGCTCGCTAGCCTCGCATGCTCGAGACGGTGTCGAGGAAGTTCGCCCCCAGCGTGCGTCGGATGCGCGTGTGAGACCACTGGCGGTCGAGCATGATCTGCACGAGCCGCGGGAGCTCCAAGCACGTGGGCATGTCCCTCGGCGGCGTGATCGCGCCGTCCCAGTCGCTTCCGAGCGCAGCGACGCTGTCTCCTGCGATATTCGCGACGTGCTCGAGGTGGCGGACGACCGACTCGGCGCGACCGCCCCACATCGAGTCGCCGAGAAACGAGCTCTGGTACATCACGCCGACGACGCCGCCGCGCTCGCCGATGGCGCGGACCTGCTTGTCATCGAGGTTGCGCCAGTGCTCGTGCACGCCGCACACGCCGGTGTGCGTGACGATCACGGGGAGGGTCTTGTCGTGCACGCTGAGGGCGTCCCAGAAGCCCTTTCGCGAGATGTGCGCGAGGTCGACGAAGACCTTTCGGTGGTTGAGCTGGTGGATGTACTCGAAGCCGAACTCCGCGAGCCCCTCGTCGTCGCCAGCGAGCGACGCGGCCGGCGAGCTCGTCACGCCGAGCTTCGAAGACGAGAGGTGAACGAGCGTGATGCGAAGGACCAGGTTGTCTTTCAATCGATCGAGGGCGTCGATGCTCTCGTCGAGGGCGTTGCCGCCCTGAACGCCGATGAACGCCGCGTGCAGCCCCTTTGCGCGGGCGGCTTTGTACTCGGCGACGTTGCGCACGACGGCGACGTCTTCTGAAGCGCGAGACAGCTCGCTCACGAGTCGATCGAGGTTCTTCGAAAACGCCTCGGGCCGAAGCGACTGAGGACGAAAGGGGTTGGTGGTGATGACCCACGTCGCGCCCGTCACCTGCGCCTCGCGGATGCGCGGGAGGTCGACCTGCGAGTAGCAGCGCGCGCCGAAGAGCCCGTGCCTGTGCCGCTCGTGGAGGTCGTAGCCGAAGAGCCGGTGCCAGATAAACGTGTCGACGTGCAGGTCGATCACGTCGCAGTCGAGGTAGAGGTCGATCGCATCGCGGGTTACCCCGAGGGACTGCGCCCAGCCGTCACGGTCTTCGCGCCAATCGCGAAACGAGAGCTTCATCGCTGTGTTGGCGGCGAAGATACCTCGCTACGAGCGAGATGCGACGGGGTGCTTTCGTTCGGGCGACTCCGAGGGCGCGGCGAGCGCGCGAAACTGGCAGTACGCGATGGTGAGAAACGCGCTGAGCGAGACGGTGACGAGCCAGGCGGTTCGATGGGTGGTCGGGGACGCGAGGATGGCGAGCGAGTCGGCGAGCACGGCGAGGGGACGGGTGGCGAGGTCCCAGCTGTTCCATCGGTGAAAACGCCCGAGAAAGATGCCGAACGCGCCCGCGCTGATGGCGAGCCCCGGAACGAGCACCGCGAGCCAGCGGCGCTTCGGGGCAAACGCCAGGAGCGAGCGCTCGGCGTCGTAGAGCGAGCCGAGCCCGAGCATGAGCCCGTTGTGCGCGCACGAGAGTAATAGAAGAAGGTCGAACCACTGGGGCACGTCACGCCTGGGGACGAAGTGCACGAAGTCCGTCACGAGGTACGGCGCGTTGGGCCAGAAGACGAACCAGAGAGCCCAGAGAGGGAGCAGGGTGATGGCTGTTGCGCGCGAAGGACGGCGCTCGCTCGCCGCGCGGAGCACCACCGTCGCCCCGAAGGGGAGGACGGCGAGAAAGAGGTTCCACAACAGGAAGCGAAACGACTGGTGACCGGTGTGGCGGATGCGCGCGAACACGAGCGCCACGGTGAACGCGAGCGACGCGCTCACCCAGGCGAGCCATCGCGTGCGTGGAGCGCGAACGAGCGCTGCGAGTGCAGAACCAAAGGGCGCGTCGGACATCGTCGTGCGCACTCGCTACACGAACGACGTCCCCTTGTGGACCTACACAATCCCCCAACGGACCAAACGCGCCCCCGAGCGGTTCAGAGCCGTGCTTCGAGCGATCAGCCGCCGGGCTCGAGCGTGACCGGAAACATCACCGGCGTCGCCTCTTCGAGCTGCGGAAACACGTAGGTGCGCACGCGGCCTGCGACACACGTATTCAGCTCGTCGGCGTTGGCGATGCCCGAGACGCTCGGCGAGCCGACGACGCGCCCCGTCGTGCCGATGGAGAACGAGATCTCGATGCGCCCGCGAAGGCCAGGGTTGTTGCGCATCGCCCGCGTGTAGCAGCTCTGGACGCCGCCGATGTTGCGGCGAAACACGCGGACGATCTCGTCCGTGGGCGTGCCCGGAAGGGGGTCGGAGACCAGCGTGCCGGTGGACACACGGGTGCGAATCACCCGCTCTTCGACCGGCGTGGTGCTCGTCGCGATGGGGCCGGGGCCGTCGATGCGCCCGGTCCTGCCGAGGGTGTTTCCGTTGGGAGCGTTGGACGCGAGCAGCCCCGTTCGGTTGAGGCCCGCGTTGTTGTTCGTCGCCGTACGAATTCCAGTGCTGTTCGCGAGCGCCTCGACGGAGTCGTCCATCAGGCCCTGGCCGTTGCGGATCATCGCGACCGCCGAGCGATCACCGCCGAGCGCGTTGGCGATCGCGCGAAACTCGTTGCTGTTGTCGAGCGCCCTCATGACTGCGTCCGACGCGGTCTGGGCGCTGCGCATCGCCGCGTTGGCCCGGTCCTCGGCGCTCGGACGCGCGGGCGAGGGATTCGTGTTTCGCGCGACGTCTCGATTACGTGTGCTGTCGTTGCGGCTCGGCGCCGGGGTCTGCGGGTTCGCGTCCGGAGCGTTCGCTGCCTGCTCGGGCGCGGGCTCGGGCTCGCTCGGCGCGGTCGCGAGGCGAACCAGCCGAACCTCCTCGCGGATGTCCATCGCCTCGACCTCGGGGTCGTAGCCGTACTCGACGTAGCCCATGCCCACGAAGGCCATCGCCATGAAGCTCGCGAGGCACGCGTTGTAGCGCCAGTCCTGCTCGGCGAGCGGCTTGTGCAAAATCGCCTGCGGCAGCTGCGGCTTGGGCGCGACCGGCGGCGGAGCGACGAACTGAAAGAGCACCGAGACGCCGGCGAGCGTGACCTTTCCGCGCGCGGTGTCGTCGAGCGCGAGCTCGGCCTCGGCGCCGAACAGCTCGGAGATCGCGCGGATCTTTCCGTCGATGAGCGCGCGGCCGTCGAGCTTCGGCGCAAACGCGAGCGACCAGCGGCCGTCGCGCTTCGCGAAGAGCACGTGCTTCTCGGGCGCGTCGGGGCCCGTGATCACGATCGTGCACGACGGGTGCGAGCCGATCGTCACGACCTCGCCCTCGCGCACCACGCGCTCTTCCGAAATGCGCGCGTCCGTCAGCACGCCAATGCGCAGAACCTTGGGGCCACGCGTGTCCGTACGGACCGCGTTCATCGCCTTCGTCATCGAGCCAACAGGAGTGCGGGAGTGCTGCATCGTTCGACCTCGTTCGGCCCGGTATGACAACGAGGGGGCAGCGGAAGTTCCGCGAAATCAAAAAGAATTTTGTTTCACTTTGCCTGTCACACTCTCTCGCGCTCGGCGATCGGACCGCGTCTGGTGGCCCTGCGAGCCGGGCGTCGGGGATGACAGCTCGGCCTATCGTGCCGCCGCTTGCTGCGCGCGCATGCTCGAAGACGGCATGTCACCGTCGGTCTCTTCGATGGGCGCTGGAGCGCCTGCGTCGAAGCGCTCGCCCGTGATGATCCGCGCCCCGCGCGCGTACACGAGGTACGAGTACGCCCAGTTGAAGAACACGACGAACCGATTGCGAAAGCCCACCAAGAACCACAGGTGCACGAAGATCCACGCGAGCCACGCGATGAAGCCCGTGAGCTCCATGGGGCCGCTCTTGGCGACGGCGCGCGATCGGCCGATGGTCGCCATCATCCCTTTGTCGCGATAGCGAAGCCGCTTGCCCGGGAGCTTGTCGATCCCGCGCTCGATGTTCTCGGCCACGCAGCGGGCCATCTGCATCGCGACCGGAGAGAGCCCCGGCAGGGCTTCGCCGTCGTGCGCCCAGTTCGCGCAGTCGCCGATCACATATGCGTTGGAGAAGCCCGGCACCGAACAGTCGGGATCGACGATCACGCGTCCGCCCTTGTCGAGCGCGACGCCCAGCGTCTTGGTGATGGGAGCGGCCTTGACGCCAGCGGCCCACACGATCGTGCGAGAGGGGATCCGCTTCTCTTCGCCTCCCGCAGACGGGCGCAGCACGATCCCTTCGTTGTCGATCCGCGCGACGCGCTGACCGAGCACGAGCTCGACGCCGAGCTCCTTCAATTGCTCCTGCGCGCTCTCGCTCAAGTTCGCAGGAAATCCGCCGAGAACGCGCTCGCCCCCCTCCACGAGCAGCACCCTGGCCTTGCTCGGATCGATGTTGCGAAAGTCCCTCGCGAGCACGGTGCGCGAGAGGTCCGCGAGCGCTCCGGCCATCTCGACGCCAGTGGCTCCGCCGCCGATGATCACCATCGTCAACAGGGCCTCACGCATGGACTCGTCCGCCTCGCGCTCGGCCTCTTCGAAGGCCACGAGCACGCGACGACGAAGCTCGACGGCCTCGTCGAGCGATTTCATTCCCGGCGCAAACTCGGCCCAGTTGTCCTTGCCGAAGTAGTTGTTGACCGCGCCCACCGCGACGACGAGAAAATCGTATTCGAGCGTGCGCTCGCGCAGGTGCAGGCGATTGCGCGCCAGCTCGACGGACGAGACCTCCTCGAGCAGCACGGTCACGTTCTTCTGCGCAGAGAGCACGGCGCGGATCGGCGCGGCGATCTCTGCCGGAGAAAGCCCGGCGGTCGCCACCTGATAGAGCAGCGGTTGAAAGAGATGGTGGTTGGTCCGATCGACCAGCGTGATCCTGACGTCCGCGCGGGCGAGAGACTGGGCGCAGGTGAGCCCGCCGAAGCCTCCGCCCACGATGACGACGTGCGGTCTGCGGTCTTGCACCGCGGTCGCGTCGCTCATGGCGCTCACGAGGATAGGGGCGTTCTCGTCCTGCGAAAAGGCCCCGAGCGTGGTACACCGCGCTCGCTCGAAGATGTCCGACGGGTTGCTCATGCGCGACAAGGTCGCGGTCGTCACCGGCGCCGGCCGAGGAATCGGCCGCGCGATCGCCCTCGCCTTCGCGCGCCACGGCGCGCGCGTCGTGGTCAACGACCTCGGGTGCGCCAAGGACGGCGGCGGGAGCGACCCTGGCCCCGCCAACGACGTCGCACACGAAATCATCTTGAACGGCGGTTCAGCGGTCGCTCACGTCGGTGACGTCTCGGACGCCGCGACGGCGCAGGCGCTGATCGACCTGGCGAGCAGCACCTACGGCGGGCTCGACGTGCTCGTGTGCATGGCGGGGATCGCCCGCGACAAGACCGCGCTCAAGATGGACGAGGCCTCGTTCGACGAGGTCTATCGCAACAACGTCAAGGGCGCCCTCTTGCCAGCGCAGGCGGCGGCCAGGGTGTTCGCGCAGCAGCGGCGCGGCGGGCACATCGTGCTGTGCACGTCGATCGCGGGGCTCTTCGGCAACTACGGGCAGCTCAACGCGTCGGCGGCGAGCGGGGCGGTCTATGGCCTCACGCGCACCTTGGCGATCGAGCTGAAGAAGCAAGCGGTGCGCGTCAACGCGATCGCTCCGGTGGCGCGCACGAGGATGACCGAAGAGCTGCCGATGTTTCAGGGCATGCCCGAAGAGAGCTACGGCGCGCAGTTCGTCGCGCCGGTCGCGGTGTTCTTGAGCTCGAAGCTGTGCGGCGAGCTGACGGGCGAAGTGCTCTCGGTGGCAGGCGCGAAGGTCAGCGTCTACCGTGTGATAGAGAGCGAGGGCGCGGTGCTCGACGATCCGCGCTCGCTCTGGGACCCGCGCGAGATCGCGCGGAGATTCGATGATCTCTCGAGGCTGTGACGCCTTCAGTGTTCGAAAGGAAGACGATCCGCGATGGCTGACGAAGTTCGCATGGTCCAATGCAAGAAGCTCGGCGAGAAGCTGCCAGGGATGAAGCGCCCTCCGTATCGCAACGAGTTCGGGCAGCAGCTCTACAACGAGGTCTCTCAGCAGGGGTGGGAGCAGTGGCTGAAGGACTCGGTGAAGTTCATCAACACCTACCGCGTCGACCTCGCGACGGCCGCTGGGCAGAAGTTCATGATGGACCAGTGCGCGATCTACTTCGGCTACAAAGAGGGCAACCTCGCGGACACCGCCTGGACGCCGCCGGCAGAGAAGAAGGAGTAGCGCTCGACCGAAGCGAGTGCGCGGGCTGTGGGCAACGCGATCAATCGCGTATCGTGAGCCATGGCACGAGGCGACGCATGGGCGCTCGCGAAGCTCCAGTTCGACGGTGATCGCGCGCTGATCGAGGGGCTCGATTGCATTCGCACGAGAGAAGGCGACGACGCGCGGCCGTGGCTGCTCTCGAAGAAGCGCGCGAAGATGTGCGAGAGCGCGTTCGGGTTCTTTCGGGGGTCGCTCGGGTTCTTCGAGCGGGCGTTGCGCCAGGTGCGCCCGATCGTCGGCGAGCTGTCGGCCAGCGGGTGGATCGTCGGCGACGCGCACGCGGAGAATTTTGGCGCCCTTCGCGCAGACCGAGAGCCCCCGTGGAAGCGCGGCGAGGCGCGGTTCTGGATCAACGACTTCGACGCCGTGCGCGAAGGACCGCTCGTCGACGACGTGCTTCGGCTCGCGACGAGCGCGCTGCTCGCGGGAGCCTCTCGCGGCGGCCATCCCGTGCAGAACCTCGTCTGGATCGACGCGGTGCTCGACGGCTACCTCACCGACGAGCGGGTCGATGCGCCCAAGCCCGTACGCGCGCTGCTCTCGAAGGTCGAAGCGCGCAAGTACGACGACTTTCTGCGGGCGCGCACCGCGGCGAGGACGGACGTCGAGTACGAGGCACACGAATTCATCCGAGGCGACCGGTACCTCTCGCTCACGAAGGATCGCGCGAAGAAGGTCGATCAGCTCGCGCGCGAAATCGCCGCGTGCTACCCGGCGATCGCCGAGCGACCGCACGGCTCCTACCGCGTCGACGACGTGGCGTTTCGCGTCGCAGGAAACGGCAGCCTCGGGCACTTTCGCGCGGCGGTCGTCGTCGCGCCGATCGAGCCCGACGAGCCGCCGTGGCTGTTCGACATGAAAGAGGGCGCCCTGAAGCACAAGGCGTTGATCGCGGCGCGCGCGGCGCTCTCGGCGATCGACGCCCACCCCGCGGTGGTGAAGGCCGACGGCTTGTCGTTGATGATTCGTCCGCTCGCGCCCCAAGAAGACAAGCTCTCGATGGCGAAGATCGACGCTGAGCAATTCGAGCCGCTGTTTCGCTACCTCGGCTCGGTGCTCGGGCGGGCCCACGGCCGCGTGCGAGCCTCGTGGGGTCCCGATGATCGCGGCTCGATCGTCGAGGCCACGGTCGCGCTGTTCGGCGCACACCAGAGCGGGCACCTCGCGTACACGGCGATGTCGCGAAGGGAGAGCGAATGAGCGCTCAGCGAAACCCAGCTCGGCTGTCGCGCTTCGGTCGCGCCTTCACTCGGGCCAGGCGCGCTCGCGGAGCAGCGCCTCGAAGAGCGCCTTGAGTTCGCTCACCGACGAGGCAGCGAGCCGCGCCTCCTTCGGGGCGTCCAGCGGGACGCCGAACGCAGCGGAGACCGTCGCGATCGACTCTCTCAGCGCGAGCGCCTGCCCCTCGACGCGACCCTCGACGCGACCCTCGACGCGACCCTCAACGCGACCCTCGACGTGGCCCTCGACGCGACCCTTCTCCAAACCCGCTTCGTGGCTGTTCGCGAGCGCCTGATCGAGAGCGGGGAGCCCTCCACGCTGCAGGAGGTTGCGAACAGAAGCCTCGAGCGCCGCCTCGCGATCGAACAGCGCTCGGACGGGAACGGGGTTGGCCAGCACCCCAGGAGCCTCGAGCGACTCGCCCTCGCGGCGGGTGCTCGGCGTCTGGTCCTTCTGGTAGACGTCCACGCGTCGTGCCCCCGTGAGCCTCACGACCCACACCCAGCGCGTGCCCGCGTCGAGCAACGAGCGGATCTTGTCGGCGAGCTCGGACTCGTCGGTGCCTCGGTCGGCATACTCCAAAGCCAACGGAGGAGCGCCCTTCACCCAGCCTGGCTCGTTGGGGACGTTTCCCACGGAGACGTCGGGCGCGCGGAGCTCGTCGGTCTTCGAGCTGTAGCCCACGTCGATCCCGACTTCGGTCACCTTCGGGTCGGTTCCGAGCACCAGCGCGCCGACGGCGTTGGCTCCCCCGTGCCGCCCGCCCGATGGAGCGCAATAGATCGCGTGGCCCGATGACAGCTCGTACCGATCCCCTTCGCTCAGCTGCTCTGCGCGAAAAGGGCCTTGCTGTGGTGATCGCTTTGCGTCTCCCATGCGTCCTCGACTGCGCCGTCCGCTTCCAAAGGTAGCACGATCTTCGTCGCGTCGAAGCCCCGCGAGCGCTTCGATGTCAGCGCGGTGATAGCCTTCACGCGATGGTGAGCACTCGCATCGTGTCGCGCGGCGTCGCGAGCGCATGGGCGGCGAAGGGCCTTCGATGAGACGTAGCGCGCGGCACGGTGTCCTCGCGACCGCGCTCTTCGTCGCGGCGTGCAGGTCGCCTGCGACGGTGGTCGAGGTCATCGTCGAGACCGACGCAGACCCAGCGCGGCGCTTCGAGCTTCGCGTGTGCGTCGCTCGTCAGGGAGACGCGATCGACCCTGCTCGATGCGCGACGAGCTGGACGCACGGAGGTCCCGGCACAACCGAGAGCTTCTATGCGTCCTTCGGCGTCCGACCCCCGTCTGGATGGAACGGCACAGACCTCGTCGACGTGCTCTTGCTCGCGCGCCTCGAAGCGACCACGTCGGCGCCCGCGGTGTCGTTTTCGCGGAGGCTGCGCTTCGGGTTCGTGCGCGGCGCGAGCAACGTTCAGCGCGTGTTTCTCCCCGTGCGCTGCGGGGCGCCGAGCGACTCGTGCACGCGAACGCCGCTCGCGTCGTGCACGATCTCGACGTTTTGCGAAGAGCGCAGCCAGACGTGCAGCGACGACGCGATGTGCGTCGATCCCTTGGTGGCGCCTGTTCCGCGGGACGGCGGAGCGAACATGGATGTGCTACCACCGCGGCGCGACGTGGTCACCGAGGACCGTAGCGCCGCGATGGACGTCGCGTCCGACGTGATTGCGACGGACGTCGCGACGGATCAACCAACCGCGGATGCGCCGGACGTCGTGCTCGCTCCTCCGCCGGTGTTGCTCTCACCGCGCGCGGGCGAGGTCGTTCGCGGGCGGCGACCGTTGTTTCGGTGGCGCTTCGGGCCGGGCGAACCCGCGCACATTCGCGTTTGCACCAGTCGAACGTGCGCCGCAGGAACGATCGAAGCGTCTGCGCAGATCGATCGATGGACGCCGGCGCTGGATCTACAAACGCGCCCGCAGCGGCTGTACTGGCAGGTGATGCCGTTCGTCGATGGAGCGCCCGACCCGAGCCGCGCGAGCGTGATGCGACCGCTATGGGTGAGCGGGACGGGCTGCGCAGAGGCACCAGCGCTCGACCTCGACGACAACGGCGCCGTCGACCTCGCAGTGGGAATGGGGACGGCGTCCACGGCGCCGGTGGGTCGTTCGATCGGCGCGGTCGCAGCGTTCAACCATCGAGCGACCATGCCGAACACATGGCCCGCGAACGAGGACAGCGCGTGGCTCGCGGGCGCGGCAGACTCGGGATTCGGAAGCTCACAAACAGTCGCAGACTTCGACGGCGACGGAAACGTGGACCTCGTCGTGGGCGAGGCCGGCGCACCGGGCACCACGGGACAATTGATCATCGTTCACGGCGGCAACAGCCTCATGAACGCGCTGTCTCTCGCGCGTGTCGGCGCGACGGTCGCGGCCAACCATGGACGCTCGCTCGCAGCGCTCGGCGACCTCGATGCAGACGGCGACGAAGAGATCCTCGTAGGCGGGACACAGTCCGCGCTCGTCGTACGGGGGCGGCCGCTGTTGGGCAGCGCTCCACCCGCGGCGGTGATCCCTGCTCCTGCGAGCGCGAGAGACTTCGGTCGCGCCGTCTCAGCGTGCGACCTCGACGGCGACGGAATCAAAGAGATCGTGATCGGCGCGCCAGACACAGGCACGTTGAGCCCGGCCGAGGGTCGCGTGTTGATCTATCGATGGGTGGCCGACTCGGCCGCGTCGGTCGAGTCGATCAACGGCGCGCTCGCGAACGGGCGCTTCGGCGCTGCGCTCGCGTGCGGTGATCTCAACAGCGACGGGAGGGACGACTTGATTGTTGGTGCGCCCGGCGCGACGAGCGGCGCTGGCGAGTACCTCGTGTACCTCGGGAGCGCGACGCCGCCGCTCGCGCGGTTCACGATTCGCGTCAGCGCGGGGGGCGCGGACGCGCTCGGAACCTCGCTCGCGGCCGGGCGCGACATCGACGGAGGCGGCGTGTGCGACCTCGTCGTGGGCGCGCCGCGAGCCGTGGTGTCGAGCATCGCTTCGGGCCGTGTGACCGTCGTGTTCGGCACGCCGACGCTGTCGGGCACGACGATGCTCCGCACAGGCTTCGTCGCGGGAACGCAGGCCAACGAAGGCTTCGGCGGCGCGGTCGCGTTGGTCCCGGACGGGACTGGAGACGGACGGGCCGAGCTGATCGTGGGTTCGGCGTCGTTCGCGAGCACGCTCGCGGCTGTCGGCCGAGCGGTCGTATATCGCGGGCGCATCTCGTTTACTCCGCAGCCCAGCGCGGACTTCGTGTGGGTGGGCGACCGGGTTGACCAGAGGTTCGGACTGTCGTTCGCGCCGTGATCAGGGGGTGCGCGGCTGTTGTCCGAGCACTCGAGAATCGCGCCTGCTGCGGTGCACGATTGCTGCCCGACGTCTCGACTTCGACCTCTCGAGCGACGGCTTCGAAGACAGACTGCGAAAGCGCATTGAAATCACAGTGCTTTGGGTCATCGAGTAGCTCCACCAATAGGATTAAGCAAAAAAACGTGCCATTCGTCTTGACGGGCGTTCTTCCTCGCGCTGCAATCCACGTCCAGAACACGATCGAGCAGAGGGCGGGCAAGCTGCGACGAGCGCCGCTGCGATCCCTCGCCAACACACGGAGACGGATCATGGCGGACGTCATCATTGTCACCCCACAACCGATCATTTGTTCGACGAGCCCGAACCCGACGCTGCAAGACATTCGAACGGCGATCGACATCAGCGCGTGGGACCGGATCGACCTTCAGGTCGGCATGCTCTCGTCCGCGGGAACGTTTGGCAGCGTCCTCGTCGAGATCTTCACCTCGATGCAGAACCTCGTGGACGACGCGAGCTGGTACAGCGGCGGCGTGATGTGCGGATCGGTATCGTTCACCGCAGCGGGACCAGCCAACTCGTGGAAGGCGCTGCCGCTGCCAGCCGCCGGCTCGGCGCTGCTCCGCTACATGCGCTATCGCATCACGCTAACGACCGTGACGAACGCGACGATCATGATCTCTGGCATGGGACGAAGGCTGTAGCCCATGACGGCGCTGAACCACGCGAACGCCACACGATCCGGAGGGCTTCATGGCTGACGAGATCGTGTTCAGCGACCTTCCGATCACTGCGGCGAGCACGGGAGAGATGACGCTCGAAGAAGCGATCGACGTCTCGGGCTACGACGAGCTCGACCTGATGTTGGGCGTTCAGCAGCTCGCCGCTGGCGCGACGGTGGCGGTCTCGATCATCACAGCGATGCAGAAGGAGCAGAGCGCGGGTTGGGTCACGGCCGCGACGTTCGACACGGTGAGCGTCGCCGGAACGTACCAGAAGGTCACGGTTCGAAATTTCCTTCGCTATGTTCGGTACTCCGCCAGCGTGACCAGCGGAGGAGGATCGTTTACGCTCACGGGGCTAGCGCGCTCGTGGCGATGACGTGAAGGCAGGACGAGGTCGACATGCCGTTCGAGATCGTGTTCACGCCGACACCCGTCACGCTCGACTCCACCATGAGCGAGCTCGTGCAGGAGATCGACGCGGCCATCGACGTGTCGTGCTTCGATCAGCTCGACCTCGTCCTCGAATTGGCCGCGACGGACGCAAACGGGCTGCTCGTCGAGGTGCTGACGGGCATGTCGAATCGAACTTCGGAAGGCTGGATTCCCGCGGCGACGTTTCGTGTGCCGAGCGGAGTTTCCAGCGCCGTGCTCGCACGGACGGTGAGCAATCCGCTTCGGTACGTGCGCTTTCGTTGCACCGCCATCAATCAGAGCACCGCGAGCGTGTGGCTCGAAGGGATGGCGCGTCGTCGTCGATACTCGCGGTTCACGCCCGCTTCGCTCGCGGACCTGCGTTGGTGGCTGAAGGCCGACGCGATCGTGGACGCAGAGAACAACACGCCGCTGAGCCTCTGGGTCGACAGTGGTCCGCTCGGCAACGACTTCACGCAGAGCACATCCACGAGTCGACCGCTGTTTCAACGAGGAGCGCTCAACGGACTTCCGTCGGTGAAGTTCGACGGCGTCGACGACTTCATGGAGTCTCGATACGGCGACGAGCTCGGGGACTTCACGGTCGCGGTCGTGTATCGCCGCTACGGCGGAGGAACCGTGTCGTACGAACGCGTGATCGACAAGAACTACGTCGATGGCTTCTGGATCGGGCGCGATGACGTAACCGCCAGCCAGTGGGGCGGCGGAGTGAGAGAGGCGAGCCCTCCGTACGGAGGCTTCGGGACCTTCACCGACGGCGTGGCCAACCTGATGATCTTTCGCCGATCGGGCACGACGCTCGAGATCTACAACGGGCGCAATCTGGTGAAGACCGTCGCGGCGGGCGCCGGGACGACCGACAACGCGCTGTATCGACTCGCAGTCGCGTTCTACTTCGGGTTGTATGCGTATTCGCCCATCGAGATCTTCGAAGCGGCGACGTACGGCGCGGCGTTGAGCAGCGATGCCATGGGGCGACTGTGTGAGTATGTTCGAGAGAAGTGGAGGGTGGGGTGATGCAGTCGCATTCCGAGGTTCTGTTTACCGAAAGGCGACTTCGATGATGCGCGTCTTCGCGGCAACGCTGTTGATCTCGGCGTCTGCTTGTAGTTCGAGTGGAGATCGGCTGGTTCACTGCCGTCAGACAAGCCCGCTCCCAGCGGCTGTCTGCATCGAATACCGAGGGTTGACTTCGGATCAAGAGCGGCTGTACGCAGCAAGCTGTCGCCCGTTGATCATCGACGGAGGAGCACCGACCAGCTCGTTTCAGTGGACCGAAGGAGGCTGCTCGAGAGAGAACTCGGTCGGCGGGTGTCGACAGGCCTCTGGTGGCTTCTCCGTCACTGGCTGGTATTCGCGCAGTGCTATCGCAGATCCGCAACCCCTGCGAATGGCGTGCACGACTAACGGAGGAATGTGGGTCGATCCGTAGCCAACGAGAACGAGCAGCACTCATGAGCAACGAACGCGTAGTCGATCTCTTCGAACTCGGTGAATTCAGCGTCCCGACGCGGTTTCTGGATCGAAGCATCATTGTGCTCACGGACTGGGTTCCCGGCGGAGCGAAGGCGAAGTCAACCGTTACGGTGAGCCGGCACGCCATCCCGGTCGGAGTGCCAGTGGCAACCGTGGTCGCCGCGTTGTTTGTTCAGAGCATCCCAGCGCAGTCGTCCATCAAGCTGACCACCCTCGAGACGATCACGGAGATGTTGGTCGCCGGACGACCAGCGTTTCAACGAAGCGTACGAGTCGAGAATTCGAACACCGACCCACTGGAGCAAACTCAGATTGCACTTTCAGTTGGTCACGAATTGATCGTCATCGTGTACTCGACGTCGGCTCCGAGATCCGCCGACCAAGTCGAGGAATTCAACCGTATCGTCGCTTCAATTCGGCTAGAAACGCCGTCTCAACCGAAGGCGGAGAGAAACGCATGACGCCCCAACACCGCATCCGATGCGTGGGCATTTCTTGCCCTCCGCCTCACGAATCGCACGACAAGCGCGTTCGCGCCGTGTACGGCCCCGAAGAGACGCGCATTCGGACCATTCGCCCGACTTGGAATCCAAGAGTTCGCGCCGTGCGACAAGTCGACCATTGCGGCTGTGTGAGCGAATGCGGAGGCGAGACGAATCCGTTGAGCAGCCCGGAAGCTCCGCAGTCGGTAGGCGAAGCTTGGTCGAAGACGTCGCAGCTCGTTTACTGGGCTCGGCTCTACCATCAATCTCTCAGCACGAACTCCACCCTCGAACTAGAAATGGAGAGATGGAAGGGAACCGGCCTCGAGCCGATTCTCGCCCTATGGATCGGGGACAACTTCCGCTACGAAGCGGAGTGGGAAGAAGCGATTCCGAAGTATCGAGTCGTCGTGGATCGCTTTCAGGACGTCGCAGTATTCGGCCGAAGCATCGCTCCTCGTGCGCTCGAGTCGATCGCGACCTGTCACGTTCGCCTCGGCCAGTTTGAAAAGGCAGTGGAGGCATTGGTCGAACTGACCCGGATGCGAGAACCAGATACGTCACTCGTCTGGGTATGGCTCGAGATCGCGAATCTCTACGAGTTACTGGGCAAGAGATCCGAGGTGATCCGCTCGCTCATATCTGCCACGCAAGCGCCCGACGGAATCGGAGTCCCGAGCCTCGACTGGCGCTACATCGCGAAGCAGCGACTGGCGGCGATGACGACCTCATCACAGACCGCTGGAACAAAACCGGGCGAGCTGATTGCTGCGTTGAAGAACGCGCTGAAACAGCGCGACGGCAAACAACTGCGAGCGCTCGCTTCGAAGTTTCGATTTTCTTTGGGTGTGGCCGCCTGCGACGGGTGGTTCTGTGACGGAGCAGAGGCGATTGATGTGTTGTCGATCGACCTCGAGAAATCCCGTGTCACGCTCGACGATTCTGAGTTTATTGCCAACAATGGTCGAGCTGTGCTGTGGACCTACGGCTGGATGGGAGATACGTTCATGGGACCCGTCGCGTTCATCGTTGAATCGACGGTCAACGGATGGGAGTGGACTGGCGTGAGCAACGGATGGCCGAACGCTCGGTTGCAGGCGCTGTACGAACATCACCACGGCCACACTCCGCACGAAACCAATCAAGACCTCGAACTGCCAATCAAGGCCCCATGGCCAGCAGGCCAGTCGTTCACGGCCGGTGGACTAAACGAGGCCATCGATGTGTTAACAGGTGTCGCAACGCTAGGATTGCCATTTTTCCTCCTGGGGGCCTTGGTTGCCTTGGGTCCCGCCGCCGTCCAAGCTTCGGTGAATGCTGCAGAGCAATGGAATCAGGACGCGAATGCGTACTTCATTCCAGCGGCGTTCGTACTGTGGATTCCGCTCGCGTACCATTCTTCCCGTGACGCGTGCGGATTTGGCATTCGGGGGTTCTACTACGGCGGAGGTGGCCACGTTGCGACCCGGGACTTTGTAGATGCGTTCTTTGCGATCGACTTCGTTCGCTTTCAGCGAGGTCTTCCGTTTCTGAATCTCTCGAATCAGTCTCCAGCGTGCGCCGTAGCCGATGGGATTGTTGTCAGACTTAACCTGCTGAACCAGAGAAATCTCGCCTACCGCCCTGAAGTACGTGCCACGGCAACCACTCCCTTTCAACCTGCCGTCGACACGACGAACTACGTCGAGATGATTCATCTAGACATCAATGACTTCCACTTGCTTGCGCGGTTGATTTCTCAAGCAGGCGCCGTTCCCTCATCGAGTGCACGCGGTGACACTGTGTTCTCCGGATTCGTTCCCGGAGCTGCCACGCAGTTCCGCAACAACCTCGATAGTACCCGACGGAACGCCATCGCGGGCGCTCGCGGAGTCGCAGCCGTTGCCGCTCTCACAACGGTTTCGCCGCCCCGCGGGCGAGTTCGCGTAGCCGCGGGTGAGGCGGGATCGCAGCTTGCGAGCGGAGCGGTTGATCGTCCGATCGGTGGCGATGGAGGAGCGGGTCGGCGACGCCAGGAGCAAGCAGGCCAGGCTCCATACGACCCGTTCAACGAGGCTTTGTACGAAGACCGCCAGAACGAAGCGCGTCGACTTCGGCTCTTCGGCCGCTACGCCAGCCGATACCTGCATCTCGACCCTCGACCTTCAGGCATGTCGTTGTTTCAACTCGTTCCACAAGGAGCAATGCTAGCGATCATGGATTCAACTGGGATCTCAGCCACTCCCCACTTGCACTTCGAGATGCACGATCGCGATCTAGTAATCCCTTGGCGACCGAGCAGCGACTGGCTGGGACCCTCAGTTCGCCCGACGCCGATGGACGTCGACCCTCAAGGAAGGCCACAACAACTGGAGGATCTCGACGACGGAAAGTGTGTGCATTCTACCAACGTGGTTCCTACCGACTACACGCCTATTTTTCCTTGGTCGCGACGATGATCCGAGTCGTAGTCATCATCGTCGCGTTCGGACTGTATGCATGTAGCGATTGTTATATTGGTGAGGTCTGGACCAATCGCACTCCCCCTCCGGAAATGGTATCTACGTTTCGGGATGCGGGTGTGCAACCCGACGCATTGGCAACCGATCGAGATGCTTGTCTGCTTCTCTGCGGGAGTCGGGGTGTCACAAAGTGTTACTATGACTTGAACTGCGTTCCTCGTTGGGACAGTTCTGTCAATTGTGGCGAAATTCATGACGGTGCAGTTGTCGGAGTGGCGACCGTCCACGTGTTTTGCGCAGCGACTATCTGCAGGCGTCTGGGCCTGTAACCAAGTTGGTGCTGTCTGGGTGTGATTGCGGTTAGCCATGCGGCGGCGAGGCCCACCAATAACTGGGTATGGACGCGGAGAAGCGTGTCGATGACGAATTGCCAGCGACTGCATCGGGCCGCGGCGCGAAGCTGACCCATCCCCTCACGCAGCCCGCTGCCATTCTGCGGCGGGCGTGATTTCGAGGGCTTCGTAGAGGACATCGATCGAGGCGTTGGCGAGGAGAAGTCCGAGGTGAAACGTAGAGCGCGCTTCTGGCCGACCACTCGTCGAGAGGTGCTTCGCGAGACCACGGTCTCGCGCGAGGCGCCGGCAACGATGCACGACCAGGGACGACGCCAGCGTGACCGCCAGGTTGACCAGAGGTTCGGACCGTCGTTCGCCCTCAGAGATCGAAGACGACGGGACAGTGATCAGAAATCAACTCTCGCTCGGCCGGGCACAGCGCGCCAGGCGAGCATCCGACGCGTTCGCACGCGCCGCGAACGGCGATCGACGACGGCGCCGTCGAAGCGAGGACGTGATCGAGCGCCTGACCGAGACACCCGTCGCGCCGAGCCCAATACGAAGTGCAAGAGAGCGGCTCCGAGGCCCAGCGCAGGTTCGTGCGACCGGAGAGGGCGCGCAGCTCTGCTCGGTCCTCGGGGCCGGTCGCGTTGAAGTCGCCGAGCACGACGACGCGCTCTCCCGAGCCGACCGCTTCGCGCACGACAGGGAGCATCGCCGCATATTGGCGCTGCCGCTCCCGAGCGCCGTCGCCGCCCGCCTCGAGGTGAACGACGAGCATCCGAAGCACCGTTGCTCCATCACGAAGGCGCGCCTCGAACATCGGCTTCGCGCCGGGATACGTCACGACCTCACGGTGCTGTCTCGACGAGAGCAGCTCGAGCCGATCGCTGTCGTACAGCACTCCGACGCGCTGGCTCCCTTCGCCGACCGAATGGACGAAGCGCCAATGCGCTCCGAGCCTGGATCGCGCGGCGCTCGCGAACGCGACGGGATCGACGATTTCTTGCACGCCGACGGCGGCTGCGTTCAGCGTTCGCAACAGCTCGAAGGTCGGCGCCTCTTGTCGGCCATTCTTGGGATCGTTCTCGATGTTGAAGGTCGCGAGGGGCGTCGGGCTTCGCTCGACTCGTCGGTGCTCAAAGGATCGCGCGCTCACCAGTGCGGCGACGGACGCGACGACCAAGAGCGCGAGGCGCGAGGGGCCGAGCGCGCGCTCGTAGCGCAACGCCAGCAGACGGGCCGTCAACCCGAGCATCGTTCGCGGACGCTGGACGCTCATCGGACGTGATCCTGTGCCAGCGAGCTGCGAAATCCTCGGGCGAAGAAGTGCTCGAGCTGCACCTTGGCGTCGTCGACCGCGAGGTGCGAGAGCTTCGGATCGAAGCGCAGCCCCTTGGCGTCGAACCACGACGACGCGCACACGGCCTTGAATCCAAACGGGTTGGCTCCGAGGTACGTCCACGCGTAGTACACGACCCACGGCCAGTCGAACGCCGCTGGTCGCGCGACGAATCGATGGCGATCCCCGGTGTAGCGCTCGCACCATGACTGAAATCGACGCATTCCTTCGGCGGGGCTCGCCCCCTCGCGGCTCGCTCTCTCGAACGAGCGTCGCGAGCGCTCGACCGCGGGTCCGATCGGCGCCATCAGCACCTCGATCGTGTCGATCACCCCGCGACTCCTGCTGCCTACCGCTGCGCCGAGCTCGGTGAGCGAGTGTGTTGCATACAACGGTCCGCTGGTCTCGACGTCGACCATGATCCACAGCTCTTCGTGATTCATCGTTGCCTCCTCTTCGCTGCGAATATGCAGCGCGATTCGGCCCGACGCGCGGACACGATCCCGGACACGAGTCGTCCTCGGCGCAGCGCAGCCCCCGCGAGTGCGCTCGCTTACCTCACCCCGCGTCCTTCACCATGAGCTCCAAGCGGTCGAGCGCTCTCGAGAGCACGTCTTCGCTCGGCCCGAAGCTGAAGCGCACATAGTCCCGAAAGCGCGAGGCGCGACCGGCGCGACGCTTGCCCGGGTTCACGTCGAAGAACTCCCCCGGAACGCAGATCACCTTGTGCTCCAGCGCCGCGCGAAAGAACGCCATCCCAGTGTTCACCGACGGCGCCAGGTTGGCCACGGATCCCCACGCGTAGAAGCTCCCGTCTGGGTAGCGATCGAACTTCACGCCCAGGTTCTTCAAGCGCCGCAGCACGAGCTCGCGCTTGCTCGAGAATACTTTGTGGATCGCTGCCGTCTCGCGGCGACGGTAGTCCACGTCCATCAACGGGATCGCCGCGCGCTGGACGGGCTTGTTTCCTCCGCCGTCGAGAAAGCTCCCCGCGCTCGCGACGGACTCGATCACGGACTTGGGTCCCACCGTCCAGGTCAGGCGCCAGCCTGGATAGCGCCAGTTCTTCGTGAGCCCGTCGAAGATCACCACCGGGTCGCGATCGACGTCTTCGACGTAGCGCGCCGCAGACTCCATCGTGCCCGAGAACCGCGCGTCGTCCCGCCAGATGTAGTGCGAGTAGAACTCGTCGAGCAGCAGCGTGCAGTCGAGCTCGCGCGCGGTCTGAACCCAGCCGCGGAGCTCGTCTCCGGCGACGAGCTTTCCCGATGGATTGCTGGGGTTCGAGAGGAGTATCGCGCCGAGGCCGCGGCCCATGATCTCGCGACGGAGCTTGTCGATGCTGAACTCGTAGCCCTGCTCGGGCTCGAGCAAGATCGGGATCGCCGTGAAGAGCTTGAACACGTCGAGCAGCTCTTCGTACGCCGTGTAGTCCGGCAGAAAGTGACCGAGGTTGACCGAGCCGAGCGCCGCCGCAGCGCGGGTGAGCGCGACGCGTCCGCCGCCAGAAATACTGACGTTTTCTGCGGTGTACTTCGACGGCATCCCCTTGCGGTACAGCTCGTTGTACAGCGCCGCGACGCTCTCGCGAAGCTCCCACAGCCCCGCGACCGGCGCGTACTCTTGATCGTTGGGATCGATCTCGATGTGCAACACGCGCTCGGGCGCGCCTTCGAGCGGGCCGGTCTCGGGCTGCCCCTGACCGAGGTTGCACCAATCGGGATCGGTCGGAGAATACCCGCGGCGTGACGCCTCGGTGGTCACGTAGATCACGCCGGTCCGCGGGACTTGCCGAAACGCCATCGGACGAAGAGACTCGTTGTCAGTCATCGAATTCGGCCGCGGAAGATACTCGAAACGCGGGCGGGCGTGCGGCGCGCACTGCCCCCGAATGCATTCGGGGGCACCCCGCGCTCACGCTCAGGGCTCGATGAGCTCTTCGAACGTGACCGCTTCGTTGATCACGAAGCGGAGCGTTCCCCGACCGACGCGCGCCGGCCAGCGCACGGTCGCGTTGTACGTGCCTCGCTCGGAGCCCTCGACGACGCGCTCGACCGTCGCGCCCTGCGGCGCCTCCACGCGCACGTTCGCGTAGGGAACGCCGTACCCTCGCGCGTCCGTCAGCCTCAGCGCGAGCGTACGCTGGTCGGTCTGCACATCGCTGGTGATCCGCACGCTGTGCTGCAGCGGCCCAGCGTCTTGCGCGCTGATGGCCATCTCGAAGACCTCCGTGCTGCCCTCGTCGCGCAGACAACGGAGCGTGTGATTGCGCCCGGGCGTGAGCTCCATCGCGCCCGGCTGCAGCGCAGGGGGAGAGGTGTCGAGGCCGCACCGCATTCCCGCGGGAACCTCCACGCGCGCCGCGCGGCCGATTCTGCCCGGGATCACGCGCGGTCCTGCCACTTCGATGCTCTGCACGGCGCTGGCGCGGCCGTCGAGGTCGTCCGCGTCGACCCCCACGACACGTACGAAATAGCGCCCCGCCGGGAGCGCCGCGCGCTCTTCGGTGCTCGTTCCGCTCACGGCCCGATCGTGAACGAGCGCAGAGAAATCCTGCTCGCGCGAGAGCTGCACGCGCCATCGAGCCGCCGGCGTCCCTCGCGGCAACCCCCAGCGAATCGGGACCTCGACGGTGCCGCCAAACGTGTACGCCGGCGCTGCCTGCGGCCGAAGCTGCGCAGCGGCGACGAGCGGCCGCGGGAGCGCAGGTTGATTGAGCTCGACCTTGCCGCCCTGCCCTTCGCGAAACAGCGCCTCGCGACCCATGGCGCGAACGCGCGCGCGGCCGCGAAGCACCACGAGCCGCGTCCGTCGCGCGTCCGTGCGAAGGAGCACCTCGCTGTTGGGTTGCACGACGACCGTGCAGCTCGCGGTCGCGACGGTGAGCGCCGAGGTCGTCGTCGTCACCGAGGCGCTGCCGCGGCGAGCGATCGTGTCTCGCGGCGGAGGCTGCCCGTTTTGCGCCGGCGCCGATGGGTCACCGAAGAGCAAGAGCTCGGCTCGGTCGCGAGCGACGAGCGTCGCGGCGCCGTGCATCGCGAAGGTCGCCGACGCGCCCTCCGCGAGCCTCAGGTGCTGACCCTCGGTCAGCGTGTCGCCGACCGCGGCTTGTCGGCGATTGGGGCCGAGCAGCTCGACCGCCCCTGACGCGGCCGAGAGCCTCGCCTCGCGCGGCTGATGATGAGCTCCGTGCGGTTGCGGCGCGGCTTGCGCGTGCGCAGCACCCCCCGTCGTCACGACGGCGCACAGCGCGATGGTCGAAGAAAACCACGGTCCAATGACAGACCGCGCACGAGCGCTCGCCGGGGAGTCACCTCGCGCGAACGCTCTTTTGATCACAGCGACGAACACAGCGCGAGAGTTTACCAAATTCACCCTCGCGAGGGCGTCGAAGAATCACTCACTCGCGCGTGAGCTCGAACGTCACGCGCGAGAGCGCTCCGGCCCGTTGCACGCCGGCGCCCGCGACGTTGCGGCCCATATCCGCGAGGCCGAACACACGCTCGGGCATCTCGTAGGAGTTGGGCGCGCTCTCGGTGAACCACCACTCGCGCTGCGCGGCCTGTTCGCTGAGCTGCCACTGTCCCCACACCGCCCACGTGTAGCGAAAGCGCCCCGCAGGAAGGCCCGTGCAGTCCACGTCGAACACGCCCTCGAACGGGCCAGGCGCCGCGCGAATCGCCGACGGAGCGAGGGTCACGCCGCGCGCCGCGGGCGGCTCTCTGCGCCACTCGAAGCGCACGTCCGCGAAGGACGGCGGAGGAAGAGACCCTTGCGCGATGGAGCCCACGACGCGCACCCGCGCCCTGCCCCGAAGCGAGCAGGTCACAGGGACGGTCAACGATGTTCCCTGCGCGCGGGCGCGATCGACGCGCACTTCATCGGCGGCGCCGCCAGAGTCCATGCGCGAGGCGTTGGTGACGCGAGCATCATACCCCTCGAAGGGAGCCCACTCGCTCGAGGCGACGTCCTCGGTGGTCCCGGCGCCGATGCGCTCGGTGCGCACGCGACGGAGCATCTCGTTGACGAGCAGACGCCCCGTCGGGATGTCGCGCGTGAGCACGAAGAGCAACAACGGACGGGCGCCAGAGAACTCGAAGGACCCCGAATCGCCCGTGAGATTGGGCCTCCGCGCGGCGAGCGTCACGCCGCTCCACGAGCGCTCGTTGCGGTTGACCTCGGAGACGTGCGCGGTCGTGCGAGCGAACATCTCGCGGTCGATCCTGCGCTCGGAGAAGTACCTTCCGTTGAAGGGCAGCCGCAGGCGAAGGGCCCAGACGCCGTAGCCTTCATCGATGCGCTGGCGCAACAGCGCCGCGATGCACGAGGGATCCGCGCCGCCGGTGCAGGCGACGTCCCCAGTGGCCGCGGCGTTGAACGGCGTGTTCGAGCTCTGCGCGCCGTCGGTCACGATGATCGTGACGCGAAACGGGTCGAGCGGGTCGGGCAGCTGTTGATCGGGTCTTGGTGAGCGGGGAGGCTTGCGCAGCGCGACGTCGAGCGCGCCGCTTCGTCCGCGGTAGGTGTTGGGATCGCGAAGCTGCTGGATGGTCAGCGCTGACTCGCAGTGAAGCTGCTCGTCGAGCGCGCATCGCTCGAACGGGACGTTGAGCCCCTGCGACGCGAGCGAAGCTTCGATCACCTGCCCGTGCAGCCCTTCGAGCGCGAGCGCGCGGCCGCGGGCGAAGCCCTGGTGACTCTCGCTCACGTCGACGACGACGCGCGTTCCCGAGCCCGCGGGGATGGCGGGTCGCGCGACCTGCACGGTGTTGTTGGGGCGCTGCGTTCCGGTGTTGGCGTTGGGGCGCCGACCAGCGTCGCTCCCACCCTTCGAGCCGCACGCGGCGCTCGCCGCGCAGAGCGCGAGGATCACTGCACGACCGCGGATCATCGCTGGTTGTCCACCAGTTCAGCGCGCACGATCTCGCGACCGTCGCTCGCGGCGTAGACGAACTCGCTGGCCTCGATGAGCACCTCGGCCCCGTCTCGCTTCGCGCGAAGGCGGTAGACCACCCTCGCGCCCTCGGTCGACGGGACCACCGGGCCCTCTCCTTCGAGCTCGAGCGGAACCTCGATGGCCCCCTGCCTGAGCACCGCGAGGTACGAGTGCCAGCCCTTCGCGCGGCCGCCGACCACGTGCCAGAAGAGCTGTCCCTCTTTGAGCATGAGCTGCCCGACGGGGTCTGCGTTTTCTTCGCAGAGGCAATGGCGCACGCCCGGAGGGAGCGCGCACGGATCGTCCTCGCGCGCGCGAGGACAACGGACGAACGGACGAATGCGTCGTGCCATGGGATTCGCTGCCTACTCCAGTCTCCAGAGGTTCTTCGCGAGCACGTGCTCCATGAAGAGCTCGAACGGCGAGAACCGAAACCACCGCGTCGGACCGCTCTGCGAGTACGGAAGCTCCGCGAGCTTGTCCTCGAGCTGCCGCTCGAAAAGGTGCTTGAGCCCGCGCAGCTCCGGGTCGAACTTCGCCGGCTCCCACACGCAGAGCCCCTCGCTCACCGTCGGCTCCGCCAAGAGCGAGAGCTGCGCGCTCTGTGGGATCGACGCCTCGGCAAAGAGGTATTGATCGCGTGACGCCAAGCCCATCACAGCGCCCGCGGGCGCTGCGGGGGATCCATAAGCGCCCTGCATGGGTTGCGCGGGAGCCATCATTCCTGGTGATGCCATCATGGGCATCATCGGCGCGGGCGATGGCATCGCCGATGGCATCGAGGGAAGCGCGTTGGCCATCGACGGCATCAACGGCATTCCAGGCATCGACGGCGCCATGGGTTGCGTCGGAAGCGAAGGCTGCCCAGGCATCATGGGCATTCCGGGCATCCCGGGCATCCCGGGCATTGCGGCTCCGGGATTCACGCCTGGCATTGGTGGCATTCCGGGCATCGCAGCGCCTGGACTCATGCCTGGCATCTGGGGCATCCCGGGCATTGCGGGCATCGCGGCACCGGGCATCATGGGCATGCCCGGCATCGCAGGGTTCATCCCGGGCATTGCAGGCATTCCCGGCATCGCAGGGTTCATCCCGGGCATTGCAGGCATTCCCGGCATTGCAGGCATCCCGGGCATCCCGGGCATCCCGGGCATCGCAGCGACGCCGGGCATCGCGGGCGTTGCTGGCATCGGCGTTGTCGGCGCGGGCTGCGCGGGCTGCGCGGGCGGCGCGAAGGGGTTGCCTTCTGCGCTCGGGTCGCTGGGGTTCTTCGGATCGTTTGCCATGTGCGTGCTCGCTTTCGACCGATACGACCGTCGCTCAACCGTTGGGCAGCGCGTAGCTGCCGGCGCCAAACATCGACGCGAGCAGGCCGTCCCAGCGCACCTGCGCCAGCGCTCGCTCTGCGCTCTCGCCGCGCTGCTGCGCGGTCGCGACCACCATCTGCCACTGCTGCGCGAGCATCCATTGCTGCTGCTCGGGAGCCAGTCCGCTCATCGCCAGCGCCTGCGCGACCTTCTGCCACTGTTCGTGGGCGAGGTAGCCGACGCCGTTCTTTCCGACGCTCGTGCCGAGCTGCTGCGCGCACTGAAAGAGATAGCGCTCGCAGTAGGTCTTTGGATCGACCCCCGACGCCTGCGCCATCGCCGCGATGTTGGGCCACGATTGACGCAAGGACATCACCGCGCCTTCGAGCGGCGAGTACTGCGCCATCATCCCCATCATCGGGTTCATCCCGCCCATCATCGGGTTCATGGCGCCGGGCATCATCGCGCCGGGCATCGCGCCAGGCATCGCGCCCATCATTGGCGCCATTCCGGGCTGCGCCTGCGGAGCCATCGCCATGGGCGCCATGGGCTGCGCTGCCATCGGCGCCATCGCGCCCGCCATCGGCGCGCCCTGCGTCGGCGCGCTCGACGACTGCTGCGCGTTGCGCTCCTTGGACGCCTCGGAGCGCAGCCGCTCGCGGTCGTCCTCGCCGCCGAGACCGAAGGGGCGATACCACGGGATCCTTCGCCCCGAATCGTTGAGCCACACGTCCCAGCCGAGCACGCCGTGTCGCTCGGGCGTCCTGCGCGCGACGCCGGATTTGCCCGAGTGAGACTCGAGCAGACCGCGAGCGACCCTTGATTTTCTGTGCGTGCCCTCTTCGGGCATCACGTAGGACATCTCGATCGAGAGCGCCGGCTGCATCATCGTGCGCCCCTGCGACTCGATCACGAGCGCCATCTCGCCGTCGGAGATCTCTTTGGCGACAGGCGTCTCGCAGAGCAGGTCCATCAAGCGCTTTCGAACACGCTCGGCCATCATCTGCTCGACCGTGGCCATTCCGTCGAGGACGATCTCGCCGAAGCCCCAGCCGTTGCCGAGGAGCACCAGCTCGAACTCGACCCGACGCTCGCTCGCCGGTCCCTTGAGCGTCCCGAGGATCCACCGGCGCGTGGGCGTCTCGACCCTGGTAAACAAGCGGTTCTTCGTGAGGTCGATGCGCCCGTCGTGCGTCCGGCCGTGCTCGAGGCACATGCCCGCGAGCACCCTCGCGATGAGCTCGACGATGTAGCCGAAGTACGCCCGCGCGCGACGAACGGCCTTCTGCTCGCGGGCCTCTTGGATCACGTTGCGCGAGGTGACGAGCTGCCTGCCCGACGCCATCGTGCGCACCAGGGCGGCGAGCTGCGCGTAGCTCGCGACGTCGGGCATGAGGCACGTGCCCTGTCGCTCGGTCTCGTTGTTGCCGACGAGCGAGCGGAGGTACGTGCTTCCGCCAAAGAAGATGCTCGTCGAGAACACGTGCGGGTTCATGCCCGTGTGACCGAACTCGTTGCGCCGCGCCCAGGTGTCCTCGATGAGGATCTCGAACGAGCCGCCGCCGAGGTCGAGGTACACGCGAAACATCTTGTCCGCGGCCTCTTGGGCGACCGCGGCCTGCGCCTCGTCGAGCTCGGACCGGTTGAAGATCACCTGCGCGCCGGTGAGCGCTTCCAATTTGTGCGACGCCTGCTCGGTCGCGTGTCGCAGCGACTCGAAGTCCTCGGTGTCGAACGCGAGGGGGTAGCTGTACTGCACGTTGACCGTGCGCGGCGCGATGTCCTCTTCGGCGAGGCGCGCGGCGAGGGTCATGAGCACCGCGCCCTCGAGGAAGCGTGACTGCAGCGCGACGACCTTGTCCGTGTCTCCGACGGCGGGCTTGTCGCGGGCGACCGAGCGCTTCCACTTGAACTCGTTGACGACGTTTTCGCTCGAGACCTTCGAGTGCCCGCCGCGCAGCGGGATCCCCAGCTCTTCGCCGAACTTGAGGTTGGAGATCTCTTGCGCGCCCCGCGCGCCGATGTCGACCCAGCGACGCGTGGCCGCGAGCTCGCTCGGCAAGAGGTCGTTGTAGGGGCCGCTCCATGTTCCGCCCGGCCACAAATCAATGCCGCGGAAGATCGTGTGCGCGCCGCCGTCGATCACTTGAAAAGTGGTGCTCGCGCGGGCGCGGCCCTTCTCGGGCTGCACCGTGCGCCGCGTCCCGTCGGGAAACCGCATGGCCACGACGGTGTTGCTGGTCCCGAAATCGAGGCCGAGCTGCCACGAGTCGCCCGGCACCGCCGTCGGGTCGCCGGGCGGGATGGCGAAGAGCCCGCCGCCCAGGGGATCGCCCGAGCTCGAGCTGCCTTGCGGCGGATAGAACGCGAGCGACACCCACGCGGGCCGCCCCGTGTCGTTGGCGAGCACCCGCTGCGTCGCGGCGCTGCTGCCCTCGGCGCCGTGCTCGGTCGCGATCGAGACCCACCCGTAGCTGACCTCGCGCATGCGCAAGACACCGTCGCCTTGCGGCCTCGGGACGAGCGCGTGCGCGCGAAAATCTCTGCCCTTGGCGAAGAGCTCGAGCCCCTTCTCGTTGGCCGCTCCGACGCTGAGCACGTAGAACTTCCACGCCGAGTGGGGGCGCTTGAGGTGAGGCCACAGTCGCACCGATACGCCGCGAAACGCCTCGGATTCGCCGGCGCCCGAGGGGTCCGCCGGGAGCACGTCGCACGTGACCGTGGGCCACTCTTTTTCGCCGAGGCCGCGGAGCGGCAAGAGGTACTGATAGCGAGAGCGCCCTCCCTCTTGCACCTGCTTGCCGAAGCGCGACGGGTCGCGCTGCGCCTCTTCGAGCGCGACGGGGTCGAGCACGTCGATAAACTCTGGGCGCACGGGCATCGTCGGCCACAGCCGCGCGCCGCCCGACACGAAGGTCGGAACCGCGCGAAAGCACACCATCTCCTTGGTGAGCGTCTTGACCTCGCCCTGGACTCTGAGCCGGAATTTTCCGACCGAAATCACCCCAGGCTGCCCCGCGTTGGCGTCGCCCCAGCGGGCCCACGTGAGCGCTCCCGGTCTGAAGAAGATCCGCTCGAGCGCGCGGATCGAGAGCCTCGTGCTGCCGCAAATGGGACAGCGCAGCTTGCGCCCTGCGGCCCCCTGCTTCGCATAGAGCACGCTCATGTCGAGCCGGCTCAAATCGAAGCCACACGCCTGGCAGTGATGTTCGCTCGCCTGTGTCGTCGTCGCCGCGGCCACCATCGTCGCCCGCGAGCGTACTGCATTTGCCCACCGACGCATCGACCGAACGCGCAAGGGCCCTCGCGACTGGGCTCTCGACCGCGCGCCAGAAGTTGCCTCGGGCGATCATTCGAGAGACCTTCGTCCGATGCGAATTCAGTCATTTCTTGTCCTCACCCTCGCGGGGCTTGCGGCGTGCGGAGCGCCCGTGGTCTCCGCAGACACTGGCGTCGGCGCAGACGCCCGCGCCGACAGCGCCAACACCATCGACTCGAGCGCCATCGACTCGAGCGCCATCGACTCGAGCGCCATCGACTCGAGCGTAGGCGAGGACGCCGCGGTCGACT
>LNFM01001817.1_pt1 | contig 50113 bp, 50 predicted proteins | sample 596031 | NCBI WGS metagenome assembly LNFM01 (sample SAMN04254537, study PRJNA301005) | activated carbon metagenome | isolation source: dual media filters at the Ann Arbor, Michigan drinking water treatment plant | place: USA: Ann Arbor | reverse complement strand
ACTTGACCGGCCGGCGCCCGGCGGGGCCCGATGAGCCTGCTGCTGCGTCTGAGCGCACTCGTCGTCTGCATCCTGCTGCTGAGCATGGCGGTCGGTGCGGTCAACCTCGTGGCCAATGTGCGGCGGGCGGTCAGTGACGAAATGAGTTCGTCGCTCGAACTCACCACCATGCTGCTCCAACTCCAGGTCGACGCCGACCACGGGCGCGAACCCGCCTCCATCGCAGTCTGGCGCGACCGGCTGCAGGCCCTGCGGTATTCGCGACATCTGCGCCTGTCGCTCGCCGGCCCCGGTCATGAGGAGGCGGCGCCGGTCCCGGGGCCGGGTGCGGTGCCTGGGGTCCCGGGCTGGTTCGTGCGCATCATCGCGCCGCGCGGTCCCGAACTGCTGCGACGGATCCCGCTCGGCGACGGGGGGCAGCAGGTGATCGTGCGTGCCGATCCGGCCGACGAAATCGCCGAGGCCTGGGGCGAAACCCGGCTGGCCCTGATGACGCTGGCCGGCTTCGGCATGCTGGCCACTGCGCTGGTTTACGCCGTCCTGCGGCGGGCGATGGCGCCGCTGGCCGCGCTCAGCAATGCCCTGCAGCAGTTCGAGGCGGGCAATTACGACGTGCGGCTGTCGCGCAGCGGCGTGCCCGACATCGATCGCGCCACCGAAAGTTTCAATCACATGGCCGGCGTGCTGTCGCAGAGTCGTGACGAAATGACCCATCTCGCACAGCGTTCGCTCGCCATCCAGGAAGAAGAGCGGCGGCACCTTGCCCATGAGCTTCACGACGGGCTCGGACAGTCGATCAGTGCCATCAAGGCGCTGGCGGTGTCGATCGGACGCAAGGCCGACCCGCGGACCAGCATACCACCGAGCGCGGCGATGATAGCGGACGTCAGTTCGAGCATGTACGACCAGGTCCGCAGCATGATGGCGCGGCTGCGGCCGTCGATTCTCGACGAGCTGGGGCTCGTCAGCGCGCTGTCCAGCATGATTGACGACTGGAACTCGCACCACGAGGACCTGTTCTGTTCATTCGAGCATGTCCGGCCGCTGCCCGATCTGCCACCGGAGGCGGCCATCAATGTATTCAGGATTGTGCAGGAAGCGCTGACGAACGTGGTGCGGCATGCGTCCGCGAGCAGCGTCAGCGTCAGACTGCGCGCCCGCGACGACGACGGGGGATTGCGACTGGAGATCGAGGACGATGGCACGGGCTTCGACCCGGCGACGATCAGGCGTGGACTGGGACTGGTCGGGATCGAGGAGCGCGTGCGGGCGATGGGCGGGAGTTTCTCGCTTGCGGCCAGGCCCGGCACCGGCACAAAATTCGACATCGTCATCCCGCGATGTCAGGCTCTTCCCGATGAACGCACCGTCCTCGAAACTCAAGATACTGCTGGTCGATGATCACGCCGTCGTGCGGGCCGGTTACCGCACGCTGCTGGACGACGTGCCGGGGCTCGAAATCGTCGGCGAGGCAGACAATGGCGATCTCGCGGTCAAGATGTTCATCGACACCGCGCCGGACGTCGCCATCATGGACCTGAGCCTGCCGGGCATCGGCGGCCTCGAAGCGATCCGCCGGATCGTGCAGCGCAAGCATGATGCGCGAATCCTGGCCTTCAGCATGCACGAGGACACGGTGTTCGTGGAGCAGGCGCTGCAGGCGGGCGCGCGTGGCTACATCACGAAGAGCAGCGCGCCGAACGTGCTCGTCGAGGCCGTCCGGCAAATCGCGGCCGGTGGCATGTACCTCGATCCGGATGTCGCCCAGCGCCTCGCGTTCCAGAAGACGCGCGGCGCCAGTTCGCCGATTGCGGGGCTTTCGACCCGCGAATTCGAGATTTTCTGTCTGCTGGCGGAAGGTGAAACCGTCAGCGACATCGCACGGCGCCTGTCATTGAGCGGCAAGACCGTGGCCAATTACGCAACCCAGATCAAGAGCAAGCTCGATGTCAGTTCGGTCGCCGAGATTGCGCGGCTGGCGATCCGGCACGGGTTCGTGAAAGTGTGATCGTCCCGCTCTGAGGGAAGATTTCCCTGGCCTCCCGGGAGCTTCGCTCCCTGCTTTTTCGGTGATTTTCTCTATGATGTGCGCCGACCCGTCCGCCGGGCAACGCACCCTGAGTCCCAGCCGAAAGAGCCTGTGCATGAAACCAGTCCTGATGCTTTCCCCTCTGGCGCGCGCCGTCGCACTCGCGACCGTGTCCCTGTCCGTCGTGTCGCCGATGACCGTGTTCGCCGAAGGCGCCGGCTTCGACGAAGAGGTGCTCGTGGTCGCGCCGACGCCGCTGGCCAGTGGCACCGGCATCGCACCGGAGCGACTGCCGTTCACGACGCAGTCAGCAGACGCCGATGCACTGGAGCGTGCGCAGAGCCTCGATCTCACCGACCACCTGAATCACAACCTCGGTAGCGTGTCGATCAACTCGGCGCAGAACAATCCGCTGCAGCCGGACCTGCAGTACCGCGGTTACTCGGCGTCGCCGCTGCTGGGACTGCCGATGGGCGTCTCGGTCTATCAGAACGGCGTGCGCATCAACGAGCCGCTCGGCGACGCGGTGAACTGGGATCTGCTGCCGGAGTCCGCCATCCACAGCATGACGCTGGTCGGCGGCGCGAACCCCCTGTTCGGGCTCAACACCCTCGGCGGCGCGCTGTCGATAGAAATGAAGAACGGCTTCAATTTCCAGGGTCATCAGGCCGAGGCCTACGGCGGCAGCTGGGGCAGGGCGGTCACCAGCGCGGAAAGCGGCGGCAACAACGGTACTCTGGGCTACTACGTCAACGTGCACTATTTCAGTGAGGACGGCTGGCGCGACGAATCGGACTCCGACGCGTTGAATCTTTACGGCAGCGCAAGCTGGCGCGGTGAAGCCAGCACGGCGGACCTGAACTTTCAGTACGGTGACAGCGACCTGCGTGGCAACGGCGCTGCGCCACGGGGCCTGCTGGCGCTGGATCGTGAGCAGGTGTTCACGGCGCCGGACATCACCGAGAACGACATGCAGGCGGTAGCGCTGGATTTCTCGCACCAGTTCAGCGAACTCATCGAGTTTGCCGGCAATGGCTTCTACCGCACCAACACCACTGATTCGTTCAACGGGGACGCGTCGGAATTCCAGGAGTGCGCGCTCGGCAACGGCGATTTCCTGCTCGAGGAAATCGACGAGGATGCGCTCGAAGGGCTCGGCTTCGACGACGACGACCTCTGCGACGACAACGTGCTCGGGGTCGCCGACCCCGATGCGCTGGAAGCCGCACTGAACGTCCGGGCCGGCGATCCGGAAGCCTTCGACCTCGACGATCTCACCGACGAACTGACGGGCACGCTCGCGCTGTCCGACGACGCCATCAACAATCTGAGCGTGCGCGACCAGGAGAGCTACGGCACCGATCTGCAGTTCGTGTTCAAGCAGGACCTGTTCGCCCGCGACAACTATTTCGTGGCCGGCTTCAACTACTTCCGTGGCAGTGCCGACTTCGACGGGCGCGTCGAACTGTCGGATATCGATGCCGTGACGCGCAGCACCGAAGGGCTGGGCCTCGGCACCTTCGTCGGCGACGGCGCGACCAGCATCGCGACCCGCAGCGAAACCTGGAGTTTCTATTTCCTCGACAACCTGGCGGTCACGGAGCGCTTCACGTTCACCTTTGGCGGGCGCTACAACGACACCGACATCCGGCTGCGCGATCGTTCAGGCGTGCGGCGCGAACTCAATGGGGACCACGCGTTCAGCCGCTTCAATCCGACGGTCGGCGGCACCTTCGATATGAACGAAGCAGCGAACCTGTTCGCGAGCTACAGCGAGTCATCGCGCGCGCCGACGCCGGTTGAACTCGCCTGCAACGAAGGCGTGTTCGAAATCGCGCGCCGGATTGCGATCGAGAATGGCGAGGATCCCGACGACATCGAGTTCGAATGCCGCCTGCCGAACGCCTTCCTGGCCGATCCGCCGCTCGATGAGGTGGTGGCCAAGAGCGTCGAGTTCGGCGTGCGCGGCGTGTGGCACGACATCGAGCACCGCGTCGGCTATTTCCGCACCGTCAACAACAATGACATCATTTTCCAGTCCACCGGCCGCGCGACGGGCCTGTTTGCGAATGTCGACGAAACCCGGCGCGAAGGCGTCGAGGCCGCGCTGGCCGGCAACTTCGGTGGCGTCGACTGGTTCACCGCCTACAGCTATATCGATGCTAGTTTCGAAAGCGCCTTCTCGGTGCTGAGTCCGAATCATCCGGGGGCAGACGCCAACGGCGAAACACGGGTCGAGGAGGGCAATCGCATACCCGGCATTCCCCGTCACAACTTCAAGCTGGGCGCGGACTATCGTCTGCCGTTCGGGCTCGCGGTCGGCGCCGAACTGCTCTACAACTCTGATCAGGTGCTGCGCGGCGACGAATCGAACCAGCTCGAAACGGTCGATGGCTACGCGCTGGTCAACCTGCGCGGCGCCTACGACGTGAACGAGCATGTCGAGGTCTTCGCGCGGGTCACGAACCTGTTCGACACTGACTACGAGAATTTCGGTCTGCTCGGTGAAGATCCGACCGAAGTGCTGCCGAACCTGAACGATGCGTCGCCGCGTTTCCTTGGCGCCGGTGCCCCGCGCGCCGGCTGGGTGGGCGTGCGCCTGACGTTCTGAGCGGGCGGGTGGCATTCTGCGGCGGTTCATCCCCTGCGGGCGGTGCCGTGGGGCCGCCGGGAGGCCGCGCATGTGCACAGGCTCACGACGGGGCGAGCTGGACCCTCTAGACCGGACCGCCTCGTGCACGGGCCTGGCGCCCGCGCACGAAGCCGGGCCAGCCTATTCGTGCAGCGCGATGCCCCAGGGCATCTTGCCGACCGGCACGGTGGCGACGACCTTGTTCGTCGCCGTGTCGATGACCGACACCTGGTCGCTGGCGCCGTCGCTCGAGTACAGACGCGCACCGTCCTTGCTGAGCGCGAGACCCCACACGCGGTTGCCCACCGGAATTTCATGCTGGATCTCGAGCGACTGCTCGTCGAGGACGAAGACCCGGTTGGCGCGACCGCCGGCGACATAGAGCAGCTTGCCGTCGCGGCTGGGCAGGATGTCCTTCGGCTTCGCCTTGTCGTCCGCGAGCGGCATCTTGCCGATGATTTTGCCCGAGGCCACGTCGACCTTCTTCACTTCGCCGCTGATTTCCGACGTCGCATACGCAGTCTTGCCGTCGGCGCTGAACGCCGCGGCGCGCGGTCGCGCGCCGACCAGGATGTTGGCGACGATCTTGTGTTCCGGAATCGCGATCAGATGCAGCATGTTCGTCGATTCGCTGGTCACAATCGCGCGCGTGCCGTCAGGTGAAATCGCCACGCCCTCCGGCTCCAGCCCGACCTTGATCTCGGCGACGAGTTCGCCCGTTTTCGGATTGAACACCGACGCCTTCGCATGCTCTTCATTTGATATGTAAAGGTTGCCGTTCGGATGCACCGCGAAGGTTTCCGGATCCGGGCCGCTGTCGAACTTGCGCAGCACCTTCATCGACACCGGGTCGATCACGGCGATCGCGTTCTCGCCGCTGACGGCGACATAGATCTCGCTGCCGTCCGGCGCCGTGCCGATGCCGCGCGGCCGCTTGCCGACCGGGATGGTGCCGATGACCGTGGCGGTCGCGGCGTCGATGACGGAGACATCGTCGCCGCTTTCGTTGGTGACGAACACCCGGGTGTCGCCAGCCTGGGCGTGAACGGCAGCGATTGCGAGCACGGAAGCGAGAAGAATTCTGCGCATGAAGTCGGTCCTTGGAGTTGAACTTGCAAGAGTCATTTGGCGCCGGCCTCGCAGCGCGAGGGTCCGAGACTGTCGAGGTCCTCGATGTCGACGACGCCGCGCACCGGTGCCTCGCCGACAAGGCGGCCAGCTTCCACCAGCAGCAGCGGCTGCCGCAACTGGCCATTGGGGCGGAAACTCATGTCGACGCCCTTCTGTCCGTCGAATGCGAGCCGCTCGCGCAGGGCCTCGAGCAGGACGGCGGGGGCGGCGGACTGTTCGCGCGCCACCGTGTCCGACAGCAGCTTCACGGCGGCCCAACCGGCCCACGCGTGATCGTCCATCGGCAATTTGAACTGCGCCGTGTAGCGCTTGTTGAGTTGCGCTGCAGCATATTTTTCGAATTCGGGATGCCAGGCCTGCGCGCTGACCTGGCTGTCAGGATGTGCCTGCTGCCACTGGGCAGTCGCGTCGTGCGCCATGCGCGCGCTCGGCAGCACATGGAAGACATTCGCGGTGCACTGGTCGCGCAGGTCGTCGTCCGCCGCGCCCACGTTCAGTACCGGGGTGTTCGGGTGTTGCCGCGCGAGTTCGGCGAGTCCTGCCGCCGGCAGGGCCGAAATGATGGCGACGGCGGTATCGGGCGTGGCGTCGAGACGATACTGCTGACCCAGGAATTCGCCCTGCATGATGGCTTCGTCCAGTCCCTGGCGGGCGCCGAACTGCGCGCTGCTGCCGGCCTCGCCGACGAAGGCGAGCGGGACCTCGAGCGCCGCTTGCGCGACAACGCCCTTCGCCATCAGGCCGAGCGCTGCGAGCGTGGCGAACGACAGTGCGCGTGGCAGGTTCATTTTTGATATCACGTCGGGGCAGCCTTTCGTGGTCAGTCGGTGAGTGGCATTTGACTGCGCATGCTAGCGGAGTTCGATACGGCCGAAGAATACGAAAAATTCCCTTGCTGCCTCGACGCCGCAGGGGTTTTTCGCAGACCCGAACGGGGCGGCCGCTGGCTGGCCTTTTGCCCGGTTTGTCGCTAGGCTGGCGTGGCTTGGGGCCTGCTACCCGGCCGTCGCGATGCGCCGCCTGATAAGTGCGCAGCTGACGCCCGGCCCGCGTCCGTCTGCTGCAGACGGGCCGGGCGCGCCCCGCCGCATATTCAGACCAGCGAAGACGTTCCGGGGAGAACATTCATGCTCAAAGCGCTCCAGCTCGAACCCGAAAAATGCACCGGGTGCCTGCAATGTGAAATGGCCTGTTCGTACGAGAACGAAGGCGTATTCAACCCAAGCAAATCGCGCATCAAGGTATTCAATTTCCACGACGAAGGGCGTTTCGCGCCCTACACCTGCTCGCAATGCAGTGAAGCGTGGTGTCTGCATGCATGTCCGGTCGAGGCCATCGTCATCAATCCGATGACGGGCGCCAAGGATGTCCTCGAAGATGTCTGCGTCGGCTGCAAGGTCTGCACGATCGCGTGCCCGTTCGGCACCGTGAACTACAACGCCGACAGCGGCAAGGTCATCAAGTGCGACCTGTGCGGCGGCGATCCGGCCTGCGCGACGGCCTGCCCGACGGGCGCCATCACCTATGTCGACGCCGAGCACACGGGGCTCGCGCGCATGAAGGCGCACGCCAGCCAGACCATCCCCAAGAACTGACAGGAGGCCGCGAACATGGCATGGACCGGACAAATCCTCCGCGTCAATCTGACCGCGGGCACCTGCGTCGCCGAACCGCTGAACCGCGAGTGGGCTGCGCTCTACCTGGGACAGCGCGGCCTCGCGACGAAATATCTCGCCGCTGAAATCGATCCGAAGATCGACGCGCTGTCGCCCGCCAACAAGCTGATCATGGCCACCGGACCGCTGACCGGCACGATGGCGTCCACCGGCGGCCGGTATTCCGTTATCACGAAAAGTCCGCTGACCGGCGCCATCGCCTGTTCGAACTCCGGCGGCTTCATCGGCAACGAGATCAAGATGGCCGGCTGGGACATGATCATTTTCGAGGGCAAGTCGCCGAAACCGGTGTACCTGTACCTCGAGAACGAAAAGGCTGAACTGCACGACGCTTCGCACCTGTGGGGCAAGTCGGCGTGGGATACGGATCATCACCTGCACAACGAATATCAGGATCCGCTGCTGCGGATCGCGTGCGTCGGCCGCTCCGCCGAGCAGGGCTGTCTGTATGCCGGGGTCATCAATGACCTTCACCGCGCGGCCGGGCGTTCGGGGGTCGGCACGGTGATGGCGTCGAAGAACCTGAAAGCCGTCGCGGTACGTGGCACCAAGGGTGTCGGCAACGTGCGCGACATGAAGGCCTTCATGCAGGCGACGAACGCAGCGAAGGCCGTGTTGTCCGGCAACCCGGTGACGGGCGAGGGCCTGCCGAAGCTCGGCACCCAGGTGCTGATGAACGTGATCAACGAAGTCGGCGCGATGCCGACGCGCAACATGCGCGAAGTCCAGTTCGAGGGCTCGAACCGCATTTCCGCCGAAGCGATGCTCGTGCCGCGCGAAAGCGACGGCAAACCGAACCTGGTGACCAATGCGGCCTGCTTCGGCTGCACGATCGCCTGCGGCCGCATCTCGACGATCGACCCGAAGCACTACACGATCGTCAACCGGCCGCAGTACATGGGCGCGAACGGCGGCCTCGAGTACGAGGCGGCGTGGGCGCTCGGGTCCGACACCGGGGTCGACGACCTCGACGCGCTGACCTTTGCGAACTTCATCTGCAACGAAGACGGCTTCGACCCGATCTCCTTCGGTTCGACCGTCGCCGCGGCGATGGAGCTCTACGAGATCGGCGCGATCACGCTGGCGACGACCGGCGGCATCGAAATGAAGTTCGGCTCGGCCGAAGCGCTGACCAAGGCGGCTGAGCTCGTCGCCAAGGGTGAGGGCTTCGGGCGCGATCTGGGCCTCGGTTCCAAGCGCCTGTGCGAGAAATACGGGCATCCGGACCTGTCGATGACGGTCAAGGGGCAGGAATTCCCAGCCTACGATCCGCGCGGCATCCAGGGCATGGGGCTGGCCTATGCGACCTCCAATCGCGGCGCCTGCCACCTGCGTGGCTACACGGTGTCGTCGGAAATTCTCGGCGTGCCGGTGAAGACCGATCCGCTGACGACCGACGGCAAGCCGGAACTGGTGAAAGCCTTCCAGGACGCCACGGCGGCGGTCGATTCTTCGGGCCTGTGCGTGTTCACGACGTTTGCGTGGACCCTCGAGGATATCGCACCGCAGGTCGACGCCGCGTGCGTCGGCGGCTGGACACCGGAGAAGATGCTCGAAATGGGCGAGCGCATCTGGAACCTCGAGCGCAAGTTCAACATCGATGCGGGTCTGACCGCAGCGGACGACACGCTGCCGAAGCGTCTGCTGAAGGATGCGGCGAAAACCGGTCCGGCGAAGGGCAAGGTCAACGAGCTGCACAAGATGCTGCCGCACTACTACGAGATTCGCGGCTGGACAGCGGACGGCGTGCCAACGCCCGACACGCTGAATCGCCTGTCGGTCTAGTACTGCTGCCTACGTGATCCGCGGGTCGTGCGCGCACAGCGCCCGCCCGCAGGGAGAATCCGCAATGAAACATGTCGTGATAGGCGCCGGTCCGTCCGGCGTCGTGGCCGCCGAAACGCTGCGCAAGCTCGATGCCTCTGCGAGCGTCACCATCGTCGGCGACGAGCCGGAAGCCCCGTACTCCCGGATGGCGCTGCCGTACTTCCTGGTCAAGCAGATCCCGGAAGAGGGCACCCACCTGCGCAAGGGCGCCAACCATTTCGCGCAACAGCGCATCGATATCGTGCAGGACCGCGTGACCGCGGTGGACCGCGCGGCGAAGTCCCTGACGCTGGCGAGCGGCGGCAAGATGGCGTATGACAAGCTGCTGATCGCCACTGGCTCGCGGCCCGTCGCACCCCCGATTCCTGGCATGGACCTGCCAGGCATCTTCTCGTGCTGGACGCTCGCCGACGGTCGCGCCATCGCGCAACGGGCGAAGCCGGGCGCGAAAGTGCTGCTGATGGGCGCAGGTTTCATCGGCTGCATCATTCTCGAGGCGCTCGCGCAGAGCGGTGCCGACCTGACGGTCGTCGAGATGGAAGATCGCATGGTGCCGCGCATGATGAATGACACGGCCGGCAACATGATCAAGGCGTGGTGCCAGTCCCACGGCGTTCACGTGCATACGTCGACGCGGGTGACCGGCATCGCCAAGGGCAGCGCGCACCCGTTCAAGGTCGACCTCAGCACGGGACAGCAACTCGACGCCGATCTGATCGTCTCGGCCACCGGTGTACGCCCGAACGTGGAGTTCCTCGACGGCGCCGGCCTCGAGGTGCAACAGGGCATCTTCATCAACCGCCACATGCAGACCAACGATCCCGACATCTACGCCGCCGGCGACGTGGCCCAGGGTCGCGACTTCTCGACCGGCGAGTCGTCCGTGCAGGCGATCCAGCCGACGGCAACCGAGCACGGTCAGCTCGCGGCACGCAACATGGCGGGCCACACGGGCGCCGTGCATCGTGGCAGCGTCAACATGAACGTGCTGGATACCCTGGGCCTCATCTCGAGTTCGTTCGGCCTGTGGATGGGCAAGCCGGGTGGCGACAGCGCTGAACTGGTGAACCGCGAGCGTTACCGCTACCTCAATCTGCAGTTCGACGGCGATACGCTGGTCGGCGCGACGAGTCTCGGCATGACGCAGCACGTCGGCGTCATCCGCGGTCTGATTCAGACCCGGACCCGCCTCGGCAAGTGGAAAGACAAGCTGCTCGAAGACCCGACCCGTCTGATGGAGGCCTACCTGGCCAGCACGCAGGCCGTGGGCTTCAATGCCGCGCTGCTGAAGTAAGTCGAAAGGAGGCCGCCCCCTGGCGGGGCGGCCGCCCTCCATGCGCATCATCGTCAAACTCTATGCGTCCCTGGCGGAGTACCTGCCGCCCGAGGCGCAGTCGAACAGTTTCCCCTTCGAGATCGACGCCGCGGCCACACCGCACACGGTGCTCGACCTCTGCCGCGTGCCCCGGGCCCGCGCGCACCTGTTGCTGATCAACGGCACCTATGTGCCGCCGGCGGAGCGCGACACCCTCGCGCTGGCCGAAGGCGACGTGCTGGCGGCCTGGCCACCGGTTGCCGGCGGCTAGCAGGGTGAGCAGCGGCCCTTCGGCCGGGCCGCAGCGCGTCACCTGGATCTACTCCCTGTCGCACGCCGACCTGCGGCGGCTGATCCCCCGGCTGGTCGCGCCGGCCGAGACCGCACTCGAACCTGCCTGCATCACGGTCAGCTATCCGGACGGGCGCGGGCTCCGCGTCGAGCTCGACGCCGAAACCGAGCGCCGCCTGGGCTCGTTCCGCCTCAAGTCGACCGCGTTCACCTTCGTGTTCGACGGCTGGACGGCCGCGCAGATTTCAGCCTTTCTGGCGCATTGCACCCGGGGCCTGCAACAGGGCGGCGGCTGAGCCGGCCTCAAGTTGGTGCGCGAACGTCCGATAACGGTGTTGCATGTGGACCACAGCCTGCGTCCTTCAGGGGCAAATCTGTGGTATTTTTTACTGCAAAGTTCTTGCTTCGATGGGTTGGTTGGTCTATGGTTGCCACGCAATCATTTGCGATACCTGCGGGTGCATCAAGAACACTCCACCCGCCTGAGCATCGGCGAGAACTGTAGGGGAGCCGGCCAGCTCGGCGCGTGGGATACAGCAAATGAGGCGTTCAGATCCTTGAGTTAGGAGGAAGTAATGGCTAATCAATTCAATAAGACAAAAATTGCATCAGCGGTCGCCGCGGTCGTTCTCGGCCTGGGCCTCACCTCTGCTGCGAACGCAGTCGTCGTAGTCGGCGGCGACAACGGCTGGGAAGTCAGCTTCGATGGCAACATCAATGCGTTCTATGTAATGAGCGATAACGATGCCGGGTACGATAGCCTCGGCTTGGTAAACGGACCCTCTGCTGGTGGTGTGTTCAACCGCGCTGGCCATAGTCCGTCCGAAGATGTCAGCCGAGTGACATCCGGCTTTTTGCCTGCGTTCTTTTCGTTCAATGTGAAGAGTCCGACCGTCAATGGCTTGACCGCGACGGGCCGCTTCAGCTTCGCACCGACGATCAACAATGCGACGACGAAGGACCAGCTGCACGCCCCGGGTAACCTCGACGGTAGTGGTGCTGCCCTGCAGGGCGCCACGCTGGATACTCGTGAAGTAGTGGTGAACGTCGATGGTGGCTTCGGTACCGTCAGCTTCGGTCGTACGCTGTCGATCTTCGGCCGCCAGGCAATCCTCAATGACATGACATTGTTCGGTGTCGGCATTGGTAATATGGATGGCGCCGGTGTCACCGCCGGCCGCGTTGGTCGTGGTTACTACTGGCCGAGCTTCAATGCCCGCTTCGCGTACAAGACGCCGGTGTTCTCTGGCTTCCAAGCCGAATTTGGCCTCTATGATCCGAGCGTCGAACAGATCAATGGCGGCGGTAGAACTGGCATCCTCGATCAGACCGATACGCCGCGCTTTGAAGGCGAGCTTACCTACGCCACCACCTTTGCGAACGGCAGCTTCAAGGCCTGGGTTGACGGCTTATGGCAGGATCTCGAAAGCACCTCGATCACCGCGACCAACGACGCAACAGTCGCGGCGTGGGGCATCGGTGCAACGGGGTCGTTCATGGGCTTTGCGCTGACCGGCTACTTCTATGACGGCGAAGGACTCGGCCGTTCGCTGCAGTTCGCTGGTGGTACCGCGTGTAACGCGGCCGGCACGCTGTGCGAAGAAGCCGAGAACGATGGTTACTACGTCCAGGGCACCTACACCTTCAGCGGCAAGACGAAGGTCGGTGCAAGCTATGGCGAGTCCACCCAGGATGCGTTCAGCAGCGCCGCGATGATTGGCGGGCTCCAGCATGCGTTCGACAATCAGGACGTCGAACTCAACATGTGGACGGTCGGCGTCTACCATGATGTGAATTCATGGCTGAAGCTGATCGCGGAGTACAGCGCGTCGGAAAACGACTACTCGGCTAACGCCGGCGTAGGCGGCGGTAACGCAGGGTCGACCGAATCTGACACGTTCAGCCTCGGTACTTTCTTCGTCTGGTAAGGACGACCCGGAGACTCCGACTCAAGAAAAGGGCGCATCCTTTGGATGCGCCTTTTTTTTGCCCCCGAAAAAGCCAGGTACAGTCTTTCTGTTGCATGTCGCGATGCAGGAGTGCGGCAGGCGCTGCCGGATACCGGCCCTGCCATCTGCGATTCATCTCCGGTTTATGCCTGCCGGCGCCTGATGCACATTCAAGGTGCTGCGCCTGACTGAACTTCGATATACTTCGCGGCCTCTCAGCTGCAGTCCTCTCTATCCTGCAAAGCATATGAATCATCAGACTCGCCACCCATCCCCCATTGGCCGCACCGTGCTCCTGTGTGCGCTGCTGTGTGTCGTCATCGCTTCGGCCAGTGCAGATCTGATACCGGATATCTTCAAAAAGGTGGAGGTCGAGCGCGAAATCTGGCGCGAAGGCGAGCAGTATGTTGGCTTGGCCGCGCAGGGCAGCACGGCAGCGGCCGCTGCGCCGAATCAGCATCCCACAAAGCTCGACAGCGGCGAAGTGCGCGACGCGTTGCGGTCGCTGGAGCTCTGGGAGAAAGGCGGTCTATTGCGCGACGAGCAGGCGATGCCAGTGTTCACGCAGGGTCAGGCAGAAACCCTCGGCCGCTACCTGCCCGAAGCGCTGGCACGCGCCAAACCAGAACAGGATGCCATTTTCGTGGTACGTGGCTATGGCAGTATAGTCATGGATACACTGAAGGAGCGCGAATGGACCAGCGGCCGGGCCTTCTACGTCGATGGTCGGCTTAATGTCATTTTGGGTTCGTTCAAGGTCAAGAAGGACCGCGGGATACGCAATGCCGAAGCGGCGTATGGTGTGCTCAACAATTACAGCGACATGTACTTTGATCCGGGCACACGCAAGGAACGCTCGGCCAAGATGCCCGGCCGGGTGGTGTCCACTACCGGCGTCAGCTTCTACGGTAGCGATGCGGGTGGCCGCCCGGACTGGATCCTGATCGACGTGGCAAAGGCGGCCGTGGCCTATCGCGAAGGTTTGGTGCCGGAGGAGGAAAAGAAGCGTGACATGTCGGCCCGACAGGAAGCCGCTAAGCTTACCCTCGAGCGCCGTCAGATGCGTGAGGAAATGGCGCGCCTGCGTCAGCAACTGAAGGAAATCTCATCGGGCGGCGCCAGTGCGCGCTCGGTCGAGGATCGTCTGTCGACGCTACAGGAACTGAAGACCAAGTCGCTGATCAGCGACGACGAGTATCAGCGCCGTCGCGACGAGATACTCGGCGACATCTGAAGCCGCGACCCTTGCGTACGCTTTACCCGCTGATCGAGGCCCGCACGCGCGACTGGCTGGACGTCGGTGACGGGCATCACATCTGTTTCGAGGATGCCGGGCCGATCGATGGAGTCCCCGTGGTGTTCCTGCACGGGGGCCCGGGCAGCGGCTGCAAACCGCCGCATCGGCAGTTCTTCGACCCGGCACGCTATCGCAGTGTGCTGTTCGACCAGCGCGGTGCCGGCCTGTCGCGCCCCTTCGCTGGCTGCGACGCCAACACCACCCAGCATCTCGTCGCCGACATCGAGCGCCTGCGCGAGCATCTGAACATTCCTGCGTGGGTGGTCTTCGCCGGTTCGTGGGGCGTGGCGCTGGGCTTGGCGTATGCGCAGGCGCATCCGTCGCGTGTGCTGGGCATGGTGCTGCGAGGCAGCTTTCTGGCCCGGCAGTGCGACCTCGAATGGTTTCTGGCCGATGGTGCCGGCCGCATGCTGCCGCGGGCGTGGGCGGATTTCAGCGCGGCGTTCGTGTCCCCGACCTCGATCATCGACGAGATGCACCGCCGCGTGTTCGGTGACGACAAGCACGCAGCGCTCGCGGCAGCGCGCGCCTGGGGACGCTGGTCAGGCGAAGTGGTGTGTTTCTCGATGGACCACGGCGACACCGATCCCGAGCCGCCGGTCGATATCCTGCTCGGCAAGGCGCGCCTCGAGATGCACTACGCGAAGCACCGCTACTTCCTGCGCGAAAATGAACTGTTGACGCACGCGCACCTGTTGCCGCGTGTACCGATCCACATCGTGCACGGGCAGCGCGACCTGACCTGTACGCCCGCCGCGTCCTGGGCCCTGCATCAGGCCGTGCCGGGCTCGACGCTCGAGATTCTGCGCACCGCCGGCCATTTGTCCGGCGAGCCCCTGATGACGGACGCGCTGCTGCGGGCGGCCGATCGCATGTTGGAACAGATTGGCCCGCGTGGCTGAGGTGCTCGAACAGCTGGCGGATCCCGGCTGCGCGCCGTTGCTGATGGGCGTGCTGAACGTCACGCCCGACAGCTTCTCCGACGGTGGCAGGTTCGCCACAGTAGAAGACGCGCTCGAGCATGGACACCGTATGCTCGAAGAAGGTGCGTTGATCCTCGATGTCGGCGGCGAGAGCAGCCGGCCCGGCTCGCAGGCCGTGGCGGATGACGTGCAGTTCGCCCGCACGCTGCCGATCATCGAAGCGCTGCGGGCCCGGCTTGGCTGGCACTTTGCTATCAGCATCGACACGCGCTCCGTCAAGGTGGCGGACGCGGCGCTGACTGCCGGCGCGACGGTCGTCAACGATATTTCCGCCGCTGGCGATTCGTCGATGCTGGCGCTGGTCGCCGCGCGGAAGGCCGCCATCGTGCTGATGCACATGCAGGGCACGCCGGCCACGATGCAGATCGATCCCCATTACGCCGACGTCAGCGCCGAAGTCGAGGCCTTCCTCGAACAGCGCGCCTCAGCGGCGCTGCGCGCCGGCGTGCTGCGTGAGCGCATCGTCCTCGACCCTGGGATCGGTTTCGGCAAGACCCGCGCGCACAACCTGCAACTGCTGCGCGATCTGCCGCGCTTCGTCGCCACCGGTTTTCCCGTGATGCTCGGCACCAGCCGCAAGCGCTTCATGGGCGCGATCTGCCGCGAGACGATGCCGCACGAACTGATCGGTGCGACGTGCGCGACGACTGCGCTCGGCACGGTGTCCGGCATCCGCGTGTTTCGCGTGCACGACGTGCGGCAGAACCGGCAGGCCATGGAAGTGGCCTGGGCGACGCAGCGCGAAATCGCCGGCTGAGCCGGCGCGGCTCAGGCTTTTTCGTTCGGCGTCAGGGCGCGCGAGTTTTTCGGATTCCTGAACAGCAGCGGACGGGCACGAACCGCCTCGATTGGCTGGGCAGTCATGCGGTCGACTTCGGCAACGAGTTGCGCGTGATGGCTGGATTTGTCGCAGACGGGGTCGGCATTCGTCGCGTCGCCCGTCATCATGAAGGCCTGGCAGCGGCAGCCCCCGAAATCCTTCGTCTTGTCCGGACAGCTCCGACAGGGTTCCTGCATCCAGTCGAAGCCGCGATAGCGGCTGAACGCCGGCGACTCGTGCCAGATCCAGTCGATCGCATGGTCTTTGACGTTCGGAAAGTCGAAGCCCGGCAACTGACGTGCGGCGTGGCAGGGCAGGGCGGCGCCATCGGGCGCGATCGTGAGGAATACCGCTCCCCAACCGTTCATGCAGGCCTTGGGGCGGGTTTCGTAATAGTCCGGCACCACGTACAGGATTTTCATCCGACCCTTCATGCGATCCTGGTACTCGTGCGCGATGCGTTCGGCGCGCGCGAGCTGCTCGCGGGTCGGCAGCAGCAATTCCGCGTTGAGCTTCGACCAGCCGTAATACTGCGTGCTCGCAAGCTCGACATAGTCGGCATCCAGATCGACAGTCATGCGGATGATGTCTTCGATCTGATCGATGTTCTGGCGATGGATGACGATGTTCAGCACCATCGGATAGTCGTATTTCTTGACCATCCTCGCCATTTCATATTTGTGCGCGAACGAATCCGTGCCGCCGAGGTAGTTGTTCAACTCCTCGTCGCTGGCCTGAAAACTGATCTGGATATGATCGAGGCCTGCTTCCTTGAACGCAGCGACTCGCGCCTCGTCCATGCCGACACCGGAGGTGATCAGGTTCGTGTAGTACCCGAGCCGGCGTGCCTCGGCGATCAGGATTTCAAGATCCTGGCGTACGAGCGGCTCGCCACCCGAGAAGCCGAGCTGCGCCGCGCCGAGCTTGCGTGCCTGGCGCAGCACGCTGATCCATTGATCGGTGTCGAGCTCGTCCTTGTAACGCGTGTACTCGACGGGGTTCGAGCAGTACGGGCACTGCAGCGGGCAGCGGTACGTGAGCTCGGCGAGCAGCCAGAGCGGTTTACCCTGCAGCGACGGAGCGGAGCCAGCCATGACCATATGCGGCCTCCAGGAACTTGTAGACGTCCTGTTCAAGATCGGCACCCGGGAACGCGGCGCTCAGATCGGCAACCAGACCGGCGACCGGCGTCTTGCCGTCGATACGCCGCATGATTTCGCCCGCGCTGCCCGACAGCCTGACCATGCCTTCGGGATACAGCAGGACATGACAGTTTTGCGCTTCCTCCCACTGGAAACGAAACAGTGGCGCAATGCGCGGGACGGTGTCGGCCGTGATGAGGGGATCAGTCATGCGCGCAGCTGAAGAACGGTGGCTTGTGTTCGATATAAGCCATCCACATCGCATCGAGCATCGTCCACAGCACGTTCAGTTTGAACTGCAGAATCGACAGCGCGTATTCCTGATCGCTGCGCGTGACGAAATGATCGAGCGTGACTGCGACACCGTGCTCGACATCGCGTCGAGCCTCGCTGAGTCGTTTACGAAAATAACGGTAGCCGCGCTCGTCGATCCACGGATAGATCTCCGGCCAGTTGTCGAGCCGCCGCTGATGGATCGTCGGCGCGAACAGTTCGGTCAGCGACGAGCAGGCTGCTTCCTCGAAGCTCGCGCGGCGCGCGAAATTCACATACGCATCGACCGCAAAGCGCACGCCCGGCAGCACGCGCGTTTCGTCTTCGAGTTCGGCGCGAGTCAGGCCCACCGCCTCGCCGAGTTGTAGCCAGGCTTCAATGCCCCCGTCGGCGTCGGTGCTGCCGTCGTGGTCGAGAATGCGCTGGATCCACAGCCGTCGTGCGGCGCGATCTGGACAGTTGGCCAGTACAGCGGCGTCCTTGATGGGGATGCTCGTCTGGTAGTAGAAGCGGTTTGCGACCCAGCCCTGCACCGCCTCGCGGTCGAGGCCGCCCTCGTTCATGCGAACGTGGAACGGGTGATGAATGTGGTAGTAGCGCTCCTTGTCCCGCAGCCGACGGGCGAACTCGTCGCGTGACCACGCGGGCGCGTCGGACGGGCTGCGCTTGATGGCGAATTCGATCAAGGACTGGTTCCGGGTCGGGGCAGAGCGGTGGGCGCCGCAGTGAACCCGGGAGGCCGGAACCGGCCCCCGGGCGGCGTTCATCACGGAATCAACGGTTGTTGATGTACATCGTGACTTCGAAGCCAAAACGCACGTCGTCGAAAGACGGGGTTTCCCAAGTTGTCATGTGTGTTCTCCGGTAGAGTTTGAACTCCGTGGCTGGCCCGTTGAGGCTCGCCGCCCGCGCTGCGAAAATCGGGTTCGCGGCGCTCGAATTAGATATCGCATCTAACGTGCCATGTTGACGGATTTTGACAATTGACGATGAAGCTCAAGAAAAACAACCGCTTGTCCGGTTCGTGCACGTGCAGGCGGCGGCCGGGCCGTGGCCGTGTCGGCGCGGACTGGTCGATTACAGCAGGCGCTGCTGAACCCATGGTTGCAATCAACCATGCTGCGGCGCGGGGCAGTTGGCCTCAACCTCATGGGTGACTTCATCCGGGAGGCGCTGGTGTCCACGCTCGATGCCGCAGGCCAGGTGCACCTCACGCCGCTCGGTTACCGGCAGCGCGACGGGCGGGTGCTGCTGGCGCCTTTTCATCCGTCGCAGACGCTCGCGAATCTGCAGGCTCACGGTGTGGCAGTGCTCAATTTCATCGACGACGTCAGCGTCATCGCCGGTTGCCTGACCGGCCGTCGGACGTGGCCGGTGACGCCCGCCGAACGCGTTGCGGTGCCGCGCCTCGCGCAGTCGCTCGCGCATTGGGAACTCGAGGTGATCGAAGTGTTCGACGATGCGACGCGGCCCACCTTCGAATGCCAAGTCGTCCTCGAGCGCGTGCACGCGCCGTTCACCGGCTTCAATCGCGCGCAGGCCGCGGTGATTGAAGCCGCGGTGCTCGTGTCGCGCCTCGACTGGCTCGATCCGGTGGCGGTGCGTGACGACTTCTCGCGCCTGCAGACCGCCATCGACAAGACCGCCGGTCCGCGTGAACGTCAGGGCTGGGACTGGCTGTGCGCAGCCCTGGCGCAGCACCCGCGCCACCGCGACACGACCGGCATGCGCGGATGACGGCCATGCTCGCCAGCGTGCGCAGTCTCGCCGAGGCGCGCCTGGTCGCGGCCTGCGGCGTCGACTGGATCGACTTGAAAGAGCCGGCACTGGGCGCACTCGGCGCCGTCGAAGTGGGGGTAATCGCCGACGTCGCGCGCCATCTCGGAGGACGGTTTCGGATCAGTGCCACGATTGGCGACTGCTGGGAGACACCGGCCGTGATTCCCGCGCGGGTCGTCGCGACGCATCTGGCCGGTGCCGAGTATGTGAAAGTCGGCGCCTATGCGGCGCGCCCCGATGCAGCCCTGCTGGGGGCGCTGGCAGAGGCCTGCGCGGGCACGGCGCGCGTCATCGTCGTCTGCTTCGCCGAGGCGCCACCCGATGCACCGGCGCTCGCCGCTCTTGCCGCGACCGGCATTCAGGGCGTGATGCTGGACACGGCCGACAAGCACGGCCCCGGGCTGCGTGGGCTGATGTCGGCGCGCGCCTTACAGGCCTTTACCGACGAGGCGCGTAGACTCGGCCTGCTAAGCGGCCTGGCCGGCCGCCTCACGGTTGAAGACATCGGGCCCCTGCTGGCGCACGCGCCGGACTATCTGGGCTTTCGTGGTGCGCTGTGTGGCGCCGCCGAGCGTACTGGAGACATGGACGCCGCGCGCATCCTCGGCGTGCGTCAACGCGTCGTGTCGACGGCGGCGGCGGGGACATGAATTCTGTCTGATCACGGGAGGAGAGGGCATGGGCTGGCGCGAGAAAAAATCGGAGAAGGTGTACGACGACGCGGAAGTCGAGGCGAAACTCGCCGTCGAACTCCCGGCCTGGACGCTGAAGGACGGCTGGATTCGGCGCACCTACAAGACATCTGGCTGGAAGAGCACGCTGATGGCGGTCAACGCGATAGGTCACCTGGCGGAAGCGGCTTGGCACCACCCGGATTTGAACGTGTCCTATGCGTTCGTCACGGTCAAGCTGATCAACCACGCGGCCAAGGGCATCACCGACAAGGACTTCGCGCTCGCGCGCAAGATCGAGGAGGTGCTGATGTGGCAGCCGGGCCTCGACGAGGACGGCCCACTCGAAGGCACGCCGGAGGATCCCCGCTTCAAATATCTGAAATACGACGGCGCACCGAAAGCCTGAGCCCCGCGGCGGCGCGGATCAGGCTTCGCGCCGCCATTCGCCGGAACGTCCGCCGGATTTTTCCAGCAGACGGATGTCGGTCATCGTCATGCCGCGATCGATGGCCTTGCACATGTCGTAGATGGTCAGCAGCGCGATCTGCACCGCCGTCAGCGCTTCCATTTCGACCCCGGTCTGGCCGCGTGTTTCGACCGTCGCCACGCAATGGATGCGGTTTTCCTCGCGCAGGCAGTCGAAATCGACTTCCACCGCCGTCAGCGCGAGCGGATGGCACAACGGCACCAGGTCCGAGGTGCGCTTGGCGGCCATGATGCCGGCAATGCGCGAAATGCCGAGCACGTCGCCCTTCTTGTGCTGGCCCAGCAGCACCATCGCGAGGGTCTGGGCCGACATCAGGATTGAGCCTTCGGCGCGTGCCCGACGCTGGGTGACCGGTTTGTCACCGACATCGACCATGTGGGCATCGCCCTGCGCATTGAAGTGGGTCAGGCCTGAAGGCATGTGCTTGCTCCGGTTGACGGCGGGTGCGCTAGAATCCGTCGCAACTCTATCCGAACCCGTGCGAGATGGTAAACGTGAACGGCGACACTGCGATATCCGTCAAACTCTTTGCAGGCCTCGCCGAGGCTCGCGGCTGGCGCGAGCGCCGCATCGCGCACCAGCCCGGCATGACCGTCGCGGATGTCTGGCGCAGCCAGACCGGCGATGTCGCGCTGCCGCCGCGGGTGCTGTGCGCGGTGAACATGGATTACTGCGCAGCCGAAACCCCGGTGCAGCCCGGTGACGAGATCGGCTTCTTCCCGCCGGTCACGGGAGGAACGGCATGACCGTCAGCGTGCGCGAGCAGCCGTTCGAACCTTACGCCGTACTCGCCGCCTACGAAAAGCAGCGTTTTCCTCTCGCCGGGACTTTCGGCGCGAGTGCGAGTTTCATCGGCACGATGCGCGATCTGAACGAAGGCGATGCGGTCACGCAGATGACGCTCGAGCATTATCCGGGCATGACCGAGCGCCATCTCGAGGCAATCTGCGCCGACGCCAGTGCGCGCTGGCCGCTGCTCGACACCTTGATCATCCATCGCGTCGGCCTGTTGGTGCCGGGGGATCCGATCGTGCTGGTCGCCGCCTGGTCGGCGCATCGCGCCGAAGCGTTCACCGCCTGTCGTCACATCATGGAAGACTTGAAATCACGCGCGCCCTTCTGGAAGAAGGAAACGACGGCACAGGGCGAGCGCTGGGTGTCACGCAATACGTCGGGCGTCGCGCGCGACGCCGGCACAGGGGAATAATCATGGCGATGCAGATCCGGGTGCTCGGTTCGGCAGCCGGTGGTGGTTATCCGCAGTGGAACTGCAATCATCCGAACAGCCGCCGGGCGCGGGCCGCGGATCCGGCCGCACCGTCCCGCACGCAGTCGTCGATCGCCGTCAGCTGCGATGGCGAACACTGGCTGCTGTGCAACGCCTCTCCAGATCTCCGTCAGCAGATCAACGACAATGCGGTGTTGCAGCCGAGTGCCGCGGGTCCGCTGCGTGCGAGCCCCATCCAGGCGGTGGTGTTGACGAACGCCGACGTGGACCACGTGACCGGTCTGCTGACGCTGCGGGAGTCGCAGGCCTTCAATCTCTACGCCACGGGCCGTGTGCTCGAGGTGCTGGCGGCCAATTCGATATTCAACGTGCTGAACCCCGCGTTCGTGCACCGGCATCCGATTGCGCTCGACGTGCCGTTCGAGCCGCTGCGCGCCGACGGCGCCGCGCTGGGCTGCGTGGTCACCGCGTTCGCGGTGCCTGGCAAGGTCGCGCTGTGGCTGGAAGATGCCGTGCGCGGCGTGGACGTTGGCCAGATCGGCGAAGACACGGTGGCGCTCGAAATACGCGATCCCGCGAGCGGGCAGCGCTTCTATTACATCCCCGGCTGTGCGCGGATGACACCGGAACTCGCCGCGCGCCTGCGCGGCGCCGAACTGGTGTTCTTCGACGGCACGCTATGGGTCGACGATGAGATGATCCGGGACGGCGTCGGCGTGAAGACTGGTCAACGCATGGGACATCTGAGCGTGTCCGGGCCCGCCGGCACGATGGCCGCGTTTGCGGACCTCGGCGTCCGGCGCAAGATCTTCATTCACATCAACACGACCAATCCGATACTCATCGACAACACGCCCGAGCGAAGGGCGGTCGAGCAGGCGGGATGGGAAGTCGCCTGCGACGGCATGCACGTCGCGCTGTAGCGCGGCTCGAGCAAGCCTACAGCAGTCCTTCGAACGGCTGCACGTCCACGATTGCGCCGGCGTCGACGCCGGCGGTGTCGAGCGGCAGCACGATGAAACAGTTGGCCTGCGACATCGAGCTGAGAATCCCTGAGCCCTGATCGCCGGTCGGTGTGACCACGGCATGGCCGTCGCCGTCACGCGTGAGGTGGCCGCGCTGGAATTCGACCCGGCCCGGGCGTTTTTTCAGCGGCTGCGTGACGCGTGCCGGCATCGTCCACGGCAGGCGTGGCGTGGTGCCCATCAGCTTCTCGAGTGCCGGGCGCACGAATTCGTAAAAGGTCACCATCACGGACACCGGGTTGCCGGGCAAGCCGAAAAACCACGCACCGTCGATGTGTCCGAAAGCCAGGGGGCGTCCGGGCTTCATCGCGACTTTCCAGAACCTGACTTCGCCGAGCCGACCCAGGATCTCTTTCGTGTAGTCGGCTTCGCCGACCGACACGCCGCCGCTCGTGATCACCACGTCGGCATCCCGTGCCGCGCGCTTGAAAGCGGCTTCGAGCTGCTCGGGATCGTCGGTGACGACACCGAGGTCGATCAGATCGACCCCCAGCTGCGTCAGCATGCCGAACAGCGTGTAGCGATTGCTGTCGTAGATCTCGCCGAGTCCCAACGGCTCGCCGAGCGAGCGCAGTTCATCCCCGGTCGAAAAAAACGCGACGCGCGGACGACGCATCACCGCCACTTCGGGAACGCCGAGTGACGCGATCACGCCGATGTCGGCCGCCGACAGGCGACGGCCGGGTTCGAAGGCCGCGGTGCCAGCCTGCATGTCTTCGCCAGCGGCGCGCACGTGCTGTCCGCGTCGATGACCGCCATCGAAGCGAATGCGACCCTCGCGTTCCTCGACCTTCTCCTGGATCAGGATCGTGTCGGCGCCGTCCGGCACGACCGCGCCCGTCATGATTCTCACGGCTTCGCCGCGGGCGAGCGGCGCACGATACGGCTTGCCGGCGAACGACGCGCCGACGACGCGCAGTTCGCCATGGCTGCCTGCGGCCGGCAGGTCGGCACTGGCGATGGCGTAACCGTCCATGGCGGAGTTCGTATGCGCCGGCACGTCGAAGCGCGCGATGACGGGTTCGGCGAGCACGCGATCGAGCGCGCCCCGCAGGTGGACGCGTTCGTGCCCCGCCAGCGGGGTCACCGCATCGAGCAGACGCTGCAGCGCCTCCTCGCAGGTCAGCGATGCCGGATCGTAGTCATCGTCGCAGCTTGGCAGCGTCTTGATGGGCGCATCTTTCATGACGGTTCCTTTAACGAGCGCGTGGCCACGCGGACTGCGGCGAGCGGTAGTGTTGCAGCACGAACGCGGCGATGCCGTCGAGGTCGTTGACGTTCAGCAGCGGCATCGGACGTGGCAGTGTCAGCGCGCTGTCGCTGGCGACCGCGATGATAGAGTCGTCTGCCATGCACAACAATCCGCGATCGGCGCGCGCGCGATCGGCGGCACCCAGGGCGATGCCGCGATGGACCTCGAGTTTCGGAAAGCGCTCGTGGCGAAATCCTTCGACGAGCACGAGATCGAGTGCCCGGTCTTCGAAGCGCGCGAGCAGATCGGGCAAGGCCGGATCGCCGGGCGACGCGCGCTCGGCGATGAAGGCATCGCGATGTGCAGAGGCGACCATGACGCACTCGGCGCCGGCCTTGCGGAGCTCGTAGCTGTCTTTGCCCGGGTAGTCGACATCGAATGCGTGATGGGCGTGTTTCAGCACGCCCAGGCGCAGGCCCGCCTCGCGCAGCCGGGGGATCAGGCTCGTCAGCAGGGTGGTCTTGCCGCTGCCACTGAAGCCGGCGATGCCGAGCAGGCGTGGGGCCGGGCGTGTCGGAAGCCGTGCCTCGGCCAGCGCACAGTCCTCGGGCGTATTCAGGTTCTGGAATGCGCGGTCGTCGTCGAACTCCACGGCCGCGCAGCGATGCTGGTCGTACCACGCGGTGATCTTGCGGCGCTGGCCGCGCAGAAAAGCCTCGAGCGAAGGCCCGAGGCTCGCGTGCATCAGGGCGAACACCGGTTGCAGCTCGCCGCCGCTGCGCGCGATCGCGATCTCTGCGGCGTGCAACTGCAGGCCGGTGACAAGCCTGGACACCAGGTCCGCCGGCAGGAACGGCGAGTCGCAGGGTGCGACCGCGAGCAGCGGCGTGCGACAGTGCGCGAGGCCGCTGGCGATGCCGGCAAGCGGGCCCGGAAAATCGCCGAGCAGGTCGGCCACGACGGGATGCCCGTAACGCGCATAGACATCGGGGTGGCGATTCGCATTGATGACCACCGTATCGACCTGCGGTGCGTAGCGCGCCAGCACATGCGCAATCAGCGGCCGGCCGCCGACTTCGACGAGGCCCTTGTCGCGGCCGCCGAGGCGGCTGCCCTGGCCGCCGGCGAGCACCAGGCCTGTGATCAATGGACGCATCCGAAACAGTCGGCGAAGCGCGGGCGGCGTGCCTCAGCCGCCGGTCGCATTCATGTGGCGGAAGATCACCGGTTGTTCGGTCAGCGTGAACTCATGGCCCTTCGGCTTGATGGCCATCGAGTCGCGAATGGCCTGCTTGACGCGTTCGATATCGCCGGGATGCTCGCGCACCACGCACCGCAGATCGACCGAGTGTTCCTGGCCGAGACACAGCAGCAGCCGGCCTTCGACGGTCAGCCGCACGCGATTGCAGTTGTCGCAGAAATTGTGGCTGTGTGGCGAGATGAAGCCGACACGCGTGCCGTGTTCGACGAGCCTGAAGTAGCGAGACGGGCCACCGGTGGTTTCGGCGGTCGGCAGCAGCGTGAAATGGGGCGCCAGATCGCGCCGGATTTCGTCGCTCGAATAATAGGTCTCGGCGCGATCGTGATCGTCGATCACGCCCAGTGGCATTTCTTCGATGAAGGAGATATCGAGTCCGCGCTCTGCCGCATATCGCACCAGTGGCACGACTTCCTCGTGATTGCGGTGTTTCAGAATCACCGAGTTGATCTTGATGCGCTCGAAACCAACGGCCCGCGCGGTGTCGATGCCGGCGAGCACCTGCTCGAGTTTGCCGCCGCGGGTAATCTGGCGAAAGCGTTCCGGATCCAGAGAATCGAGGCTCACGTTCAGGCGCTTCACGCCCGCGCTCTTCAAATCCCCGGCGAGGCGCTGCAACTGTGAACCGTTGGTCGTGATCACGAGTTCGCGCAGGCCGGGCAGCCCCGCGATGTCTTCCATCAGCTTCACGACATTTCTGCGCACCAGCGGTTCGCCGCCGGTCAGACGAATCTTGTGCACGCCGAGTTCGACGAACGCGCGCGAGATCAGCGCCAGTTCCTCGAGACTCAGCACCTGCGGTCGCGGCACGAACTTGGTATCAGGTTCCATGCAGTACACGCAGCGGAAATCGCAGCGGTCGGTGACCGAAATGCGCACGTAGTCGACCACGCGACCGAAGCGGTCGACGAGTTTCTCGGCGGTCGTCGCGCTGGCGACACTCATGGGCGCAGCCTCAAATAACCTAGGGAAATTACTGGGTAATTATAACCACCGACGGTCCCTGCGCGCACGCGCCGGCGACTCATGGCCAGCTCGAGTACGGTTCGTCGATGAGGCACACGTTGTAGTAACGTCGCTCGGACGAGACCTCCTCGCCAACCCAGGACGGCCGCTCGAACACATCGGATTCGCTGTCGAGTTCGATCTCGGCGACGATGAGGCCTGCGTTCGCGCCGTGGAATTCATCGATTTCCCAGACGTGGGGCGGTTGCGGCAGGTAATGGCGTGTCTTGTCGAGGCAGCGCGTGCCACAGAACATCGCCAGCATCTGCTCTGCATCGGCGAGCGGGATGGCGTATTCGAACTCGTGGCGCGAGATGCCTAGCGTCGCGCTCTTGAGGTTCAGGAAAGCGTCCGGCCCCGCCACGCGTACGCGAATGGAAACGCCCGGCGACGACGACAGGTAACCCTGGCGCATCACCGTCGAATGGGTGACCTGCGCGCGCCAGCTGTCGTCGCGCAGCAGGAATTTGCGTTCGATCTCGCGGGCCATCGTCCTCTCCGTCGCGGGCGGGCAGGGCGGCAGTCTAGCAGGCGCGCGGCGCGACGGACCGCGCGCATGTGCGACAATTCGCCGATGAGCGAAGACCCCGGCATGGCCGCGAGGACAGCGGCTGCGAGCCGCGGGCGCATGGTGATCATCGGCCTGCTGGGCTTCGCATCCGGCCTCCCGCTGGCTCTGTCCGGCAGCACGCTGCAGGCCTGGCTCACGGTCGCCGAGGTCGATCTGAAATCGATTGGCGCGCTGTCACTGGTCGGCCTGCCGTACCTGTTCAAGTTCCTGTGGGCGCCGGCGCTCGATCGCTGGCAGATCGGGCGTTTCGGTCGACGGCGCGGCTGGCTGCTGGCGAGCCAACTCGCCGTGATCGCCGTGCTCGTCGCGTGCGCCTTCTGTCAGCCGCAGGTCGCGGTCATGCCGCTCGCGTTGCTCGCCCTGGCGCTGGCAACCGCGTCCGCGACGCAGGATATCGCGTTCGATGCATACCGCGCCGAGCGCCTCGCGCCGGCCGAGCGCGGACTGGGTACCGCGTGGTCGATCGCCGGTTATCGGGTCGCGATGTTCGCGTCCGGCGCCGGCGCGTTGCTGATCGCCGACCGCTACGGATTCGAAGCCAGCTATCTGTGCATGGCGGGGCTGATGGTACTGGGTCTGCTGACCGGCGCCGCGGCGCGCGAAGCGCCGCAGTTGCATGCGGCGCCGCGCTCGTTACTCGAAGCGACGGTCGGGCCGCTGCGTGAACTGTGGCAACGGCCGGGCATCCTCGCGCTGCTCGCCTGCGTGCTGCTGTACAAGCTCGGCGATCAGTTCGCCGGCGCGCTGGCCCAGACATTTTTCATTCGCGGCCAGGGATATTCGCTGACCGAAATCGGTGCCGTCTACAAGGGGCTCGGCATCGTCGCCGCACTGTCGGGTGGCATCGTCGGCGGGCTGGTGATGATGCGTCTGGGACTGTGGCGCTCGCTGCTCGCGTTCGGCCTGCTGCAGATGCTGACCAACTCCGGCTTTCTCGCGCTCGCGCTGACGGGCAAGAGCCTCGTGGGGCTGATGATCGTGGTGGCGCTGGAAAATTTCTGCGGCGGCATGGGCACCTGCGCGCATGTCGCGTTGCTGATCGCGCTGTGCGATTCGCGCTATACCGCCACGCAGTTCGCCGCGCTGAGCGCGCTGGCCAGCCTCGGTCGCGTGGTCCTCGGCCCGGCCGCAGCGGCGGTCGCCGCCCATGGCTGGGTCATCTATTTTGCGCTGTCCTGCGCGGTGGCAGTGCCGGGGCTGGCGCTGGTGCTGTGGCTCAGGCAGCGGGTCATCGCACTCGACGCGCCGGCCGCGTGACAGGGGTGCGCTCAGCGACGATTCGGATCGGGCCAGCCGTAGCGGTCGTCGTCACCCTCGTGATAGTCGCCGTCATAGCCATAGGGATACTGGGGATAAGCGGGCGCTGAATACGGTCCGTAGGCCGGCGGCGGATAACGCTGCGGCGCCCGCTCCTGTCGAGTCACGAAGCCGCCCGGGTGTCGTCCGTCATCGCGGTAGCGATCGTCAGCGCGCCAACGGCGGTCCCGCCGCCGGTCGTCGCCGTAGCGTTCCTGCTCGCGCCGGAATTCGCGCCGGCTGTCGCGGCCGCGGTCGTCTGCACGATAGGCCGGGTAGCCCTGATAGGGCTGGTAGGACTGGTAGGGCTGATAGCCCTGGTAGCGCGGATCGTGGCCGCGCGGCGCGGGTCGCGGGCCGGGGCTGCCGTTGCGGTACTCGATCCAGGTTTCAGCGCTCGTGGCGGCACTGCACAGCAGGCTGCAGAGGATGCCGGCGATCAGGATACTCATGCGCATCACGCGCCTCCGGCTTGTCACGGTTGAAGCATGTCAACCGGCAGGTGAAAAGCGGCGGGCGCCGTCGAGCGTTCGCCAACATCGAACAGGCGCCTGCCCGCAGTGCCGGTGCCCCGCGCGCAGGGCACCGGCCCTGACATATCCTGCCTTCCCGTCTCACAGGACCGCGCCGTGGGCGCGAGGTTCATTCGTCGCGCACGACGCGGAAGCCGATGCTGTCGTTCGAGGAGCCTGCCGGAAACTTGCTGCGCGTCGCGGAGCGCAGGGCTTTCGGGCCGCTCGAGAAGCCGCCGCCACGCACGACACGGTTGCCGCAGTCGCCGCCTTCGAATACGGAACCGTCGCCGGGCGCACCTTCGTAATTGTCGTGGTAGCAGTCGTAGACCCACTCCTCGACGTTGCCGGCCGTGTCGTACACGCCGTAAGGATTGGCGGGGAAGCGCCCGATCCGCGTGGGTTGACGCGGGTCGAGGCCGGTATCGCAGGCGAAGCAGTGCGCCTTGCCGGCGCCGATGTCGCGGCCCCACCAGTAGCTTTCGGTGGTGCCGCCGCGGGCGGCGTACTCCCATTCGGCCTCACTCGGCAGCCGATAGGACTTGCCGGTGTGCTTCGACAGCCACTTGGTGTAGGCCAGTGCATCGTCCCAGGAGACGAAGAACACCGGATGCGTGGCGCGATCGAGATCGCCGGTGCGCGGCGTCTTGCGGCCGGTCGCGGCGGCGAAGCGGGCGTATTCTGCAATCGTGATTTCGTACTGGCTGATGGCGAAGCGCGGCAGCCGCACGAGATGCTGGGGGCGTTCGCTGAAGTCGGCTGAGGAATCAGGGCTGCCCATCTGGTAGCTTCCAGCCGGCAGCCACACCATTTTCGGGCCACCGCCGTCGGCGAAGGTTTCTCCGGTGCCCTGGCGCGGCGTGGCCTCGACAGCCGGCGGGGCTGCGTCAGCCGTCGCGTCGTCATCGGCGGCCGAGTCTTCTGGCGGCGCTTCACCGGTCAGGGCTTCCTCGTTGATGATCGGCTCCAGCCTGGCTTCGTCACCGCCGCCCGGCGCGGGAAGTTCGAGCGCCGGTTGCTGGCTCGAAAAATACCAGTACGTGCCACCGCCGCCGAGCGCCAGCAGCACGCCGAGCACGGCAATGACCTTGCCGCTGCCGCTGCGTTCGGGCTCGCGCGGGATCGGTTTCGGCGCTGGCGCGGGTGGCGGCCGCGTGGCGGCGCCGATGTTGGTGGCACCGGCACCCGGCGCGGCCGTCGCCAGCGTCGGGCGCGGTTTCGCCGTGGCGGCCGGCCGTGCCTTGAACTCCGACTTTTCGCCGACCAGCACCACGATGACCGTCGTGTTGTCCTGACGCGGCATCCGCGCGTCCTGCACGGCCTTCAGCAGCGCATCGACACATTCCTTGGCCGAGGCGCCTTTCTCCAGATGCGACGCGAGTTTGCCGTGACTGAGGGTGTCGAGGCCGTCGCTGGCAATGACGATGCGATCGCCGGCCTGCAGTTCGAGCGCCGTGTCCGGGCAATCGATATCGGCGATTTCGTCGCCCGTCAGCGCACTCATCAGCATGTTGCGCGAGAAACCGGCTTCGGGCTCGATCGGCTTGCCCTGTTCGGCCATGCGCGCGAGGAACCCGCCGTAACTGTGGTCGGCGTTCTTCTTGTGGACCTTGCCGTCGCGGATCAGGTACAGATGGCTGTCGCCGACGCTGACCCAGCGCAGTTCGTGGTCGTCGATCACGGTGGCCACGAGCGTGCAGCCCATGCCTTTGAGCGCCGCCGTTTCGCGCACGGTTTCGGTGATCGAGTTGTTGGCCTGAAGCACCGCTTCGCGCAGCACCGTGGACATCGCATCGGACGGAAAGCTGCTTGTCAGATGCTTGTTGAAGGTCTGCACCGCCATGTTGCTGGCGACGTTGCCGGCCGCGTGACCCCCCATGCCGTCGGCGACGATGACGAGGGACGCGCTGCGCTCTCCCGACGAATTGCTCAGGCGAGTGATCAGGAAAGCGTCTTCCTGATAGTCTCGCGCGCCGTCGATTTGTGCACCGGCGATGTCGAAAGTTAGCATTCGAGCCTCGTGATCATTCGATAAAGGCCGGTAACACAGTGAGTTAGATGACGAGCTTACCAGTGAGTCTTAAAAAAATAAATGGAAGCGCAGGCGCCAGGCATGGCCGCTGAGCGCTGGCAGGCCACGCTGCTGCTGCTGCTGGGGCCGTGCCTGGGACTGCTCGCCTTCGTGCTGGTGCCCACCCACTACAGCGGCGGCGGGGCGGCGAGCTTTGAGCTCGACTTCGCCGCGCGTGCGGTGCTCGGCATCATGGTGTGGATGGCGAGCTGGTGGCTCAGCGAGGCCGTGCCCCTGCCGGTGACCTCACTGCTGCCGGCGCTGCTGTTCCCGCTGCTCGGTATCACCGATATGACGGGGGCGCTGGCGCCCTATGCCGATCCGCTGATCTTCCTGTTTCTCGGCGGCTTTCTGCTGTCGATCGCCGTGCAGAAATGGGACCTGCACCGGCTTTTCGCCTACCGCCTGCTCGCCGTCACCGGCCACAGTGCGGGCCGTCTGGTCGCGGCGATGATGATCGCGACCGCGTTCATCTCGATGTGGCTGTCGAACACCGCGACGGCGGTGCTGATGCTGCCCGTGGCACTGAGCCTCAGCGAGCGGTCGGGCGTCGACCCCAACCTGCGCAAGTGCCTGCTGCTCGGGGTCGCCTACAGCGCGACGATCGGTGGCATCGGCACGTTGATCGGCACGCCCCCCAACCTGTTCGTGGCCTCGTTCCTGGCCCAGCATCACCACCTCGAACTCGATTTCCTGCGCTGGGCCGCGATCGGCATGCCGGTCGTGCTCGCGATGCTGCCCGTGACCTGGCTGGTGTTGACGCGCTGGTGCTTTCCGCTCGCCCGGGTCGCGGGCATTGCGGTCGAGGCGGGCGCCTTTGCCAGCACACCGCTCGGCAGTGCCGCGCGCCGCACCCTGGTCATTTTCCTGATGGCGGCCGGCTGCTGGATGTTTCGCGTGCTGCTGATCGATCTCGACATCGCCGGCACGCGCCCGCTGGCCGGCCTCACCGACACCGGCATTGCGCTCGCCGCCGCACTCGCGCTCTTCCTGGGCCGGGCCGGCTCGCAGGCGCCCGACTCGATGCTGCTCGCCTGGGACGATGCGAAGCAGGTGCCGTGGGGCACGCTGCTGTTGTTCGGCGGCGGCCTGAGCCTCGCGGCGGCGATTTCCGCGACCGGTGTCGATCGCGCCCTCGGCGCACTGGTGGCCGGCGTGCCCGCGCTGCCGCCGTGGATGGTGATCGCCCTGATTGCGACCACGGTCATCTTCGTGTCCGAGATCGCGAGCAACATCGCGACCGCGGCGGCGATGACGCCGCTGCTCGTGGCGGCGGCGCCAGCCCTGGGCCTGAGTGCGACCAGCTGCGCGATTGTCACTGCGCTGGCGGCGAGTTCGGCCTACATGATGCCCGTGGGCACCGCGGCCAATGCACTCGTCTATGGCACCGGGGCGCTGCGCACGCGCGACATGGCCCGTGCAGGCTTCGCGCTGAACCTTGCGTCGATCGCACTGATCACGGCGGTCGGCGCGTGGTTGATTCCGCTGGTCCTGCCGTGAGCGTGGCGTCCGCGTCCGGTACGCCGCGCTCGACGGTGGAGGCCTGGCTCGCCCGCAGCCAGCTGAAGGATCGCCCCGCGCTCGAAGGGCAGTGGCGCCGCTGGCAGCGCGAAGCCGGCGAGGGCGCTGCCGCCTCGAAAATCTGGCACGCACTGGAGCGCCAGGCCCAGGCCTCGGCAGCGATCACCGTCGCGCGCGAAATGCCGCTGCCGCCGGGCGCGCTCGAACTGCCCGCGACGCTGCCGATCGCGGCCTGTCGCGAGGCCTTGATGCAGGCGCTCGAGCAGGAGCAGGTCACGATCGTCTGCGGCAGCACGGGGTCCGGCAAATCGACGCAGTTGCCGAAGCTGGCGCTGGCGCTGGGGCGGGGCGTTTTCGGGCGTATCGGCGTCACGCAGCCACGGCGCCTGGCGGCGCGAGCAATCGCGACGCGGCTCGCCGCGGAATTGGGCACCGAACCTGGCACGGTGGTCGGCTTTCAGACGCGCTTCGAGCAGCAATTGACGGCGGCCAGCCGCGTCAAGGTCATGACCGATGGCATCCTGCTGCAGGAACTCGGCCATGACCGCCAGCTGCTCGCCTACGACACGCTGATCATCGACGAAGTGCACGAGCGCAGCATCAACATTGATTTCCTGCTCGGCTATTTGCGCAAGCTTCTGAGCCGACGGCGCGATCTGAAACTCGTGCTCACCTCCGCCACGCTCGAGGCGGAACGCTGCGCCGACTTCTTCGGCGGGGCCACGATCGTGCACGTGCCCGGGCGCAGTTTCCCGGTGGAAATCCGGCATCGTGCCCCCGCGGGCGGGCAGGACAGTGACACCGCGCAGGAGATCATCGGCGCGATCGCCGAACTCGACGCCGAGGACTATGGCGACATCCTGGTGTTCCTGCCGGGCGAGCGCGAGATTGCCGAGACGGGCGACGCGCTGTCGAAGGCGGGACTGCGCAATACCGCCGTGCTGCCGCTGTTCGCGCGACTGACGGCGCGCGAACAGCAGCGCGTGTTCGCGCCACATCAGCAACGCCACATCATCCTGTCGACGAACGTCGCGGAAACCTCGCTGACAGTGCCCGGCGTACGGCACGTGATTGACAGCGGTCTCGTGCGGCTCGCGGCGTACAGCCCGCGCAGCCGCCTGCAGCGCCTGCCGACGGTGCCCAACTCGCAGGCCAGCGCGGCCCAGCGGGCCGGGCGTTGCGGCCGCGAGCGGCCGGGCATCTGTATCCGTCTGTACGGGGAGGACGATCATGCCGCGCGGCCGGCACATACGCCGCCGGAACTGCAGCGCTCGAATCTCGCCGGCGTGATGCTGCGGCTGGCGGAACTTGGGCTGGGTCAGATCGAATCCTTCAGCTTTCTCGATCCGCCCGATCCGCGTGCCATCAATGACGGCTACACGCTGCTGCGCGAACTCGGCGCTTTCGATGCGGACAACCGGCTGACGCGGCGCGGCGCGCGCCTCGCGCGTCTGCCGCTCGATCCGAGACTCGGTGCCGCGCTGCTCGCCGCCGTCGATGAAGGTGCGTTGCGCGAACTGCTCGTGATCGTCGCTGCCCTCAGCGTCGGGGACGTGCGCGACTGGCCGCGCGATCAGCGCGCGGCAGCCGATGCGGCGCATGCGGTCGGTGCCGATCGGCGCTCGGAATTCTGGTGGTTCCTCGGCGCGTGGGAGTCCCTGCAGACGGCCTTCAAGGGGGCCTCGCGCCGTCAACAGATGGCGTGGTGTCGCGAGCGCTTCTGGTCGTTCCGCCGCGCCCGTGAATGGATGGCCGTGCACGGACAGTTGCTCGCGGCGATGCGTGCGATCGACTGCGAGCCCAACACGGCGCCGGCCACTTACCGTGCCGTGCACACCGCGCTGCTCGCCGGTTTCGCGACGCGCAGCGGCCGCCTCGGCGAGGACCAGCGCTACCTCGGTACCCGCGGCAGCCGCTTCAGGCTGCACCCGACGTCGAGTCTGCGCGCTGCGCCGCCGAAGTGGGTGATGGCGGCGGAGCTGACGGAGACGACCGCGGCCTACGCGCGGATCGCGGGGCGCGTCGAAGCGGCGTGGATCGCGCGCGCGGCGTCGGCGCTGGTCCGTCGCACCTACGACGCCCCGGTCTGGGACGCAGCGCAGGGGCGCGTGCTCGCGCGCGAGGAAGTCACGCTGCAGGGCCTCGTGCTGAGTGCCGACGGCATGGCCGACTATGCGCGCGTCGACCCCGCCGCCGCGCACGCCCTGTTCGTCGAGACGGCGCTCGTCAACGGCGAACTCGGCGCAGTGCCGCCGTTTCTTGCACACAACCTGGCGCTCGTCGAGCGGATACGCGAGTGGGAGGCGCGCGTGCGCCGGCACGATCTGCTCGCCGAACCCGCCCGCCTCGCGGCGTTCTATCTCACCCGTCTGCCGGGCGACATCAGCAGCCGCCGCCAGCTGCTCGCCTGGCTGCGCGAACAGACGGCGCGCGATGCCGGGCTGCGCATGACGGAAGCCGACGTCACGCAGGCTCAGTGGACTTCGCTGGGCCGGCACCTGTTTCCGGAGCATCTCGACGTCGCCGGGCTGACGCTGCGGCTGGGCTATCGTTTCGAGCCCGGCGCCGATGACGACGGCGTCACGGTCGACATTCCTGCCGCCGTGCTGCACCAGGTCGAGCCGGCGCACTTCGAGCGGCTGGTGCCGGGCTTGCTGCGGGATCGCATCCACGCGCTGCTGAAGTCGCTGCCGAAGGCGCAACGGCGCGTGGTGTCACCGTTGAATGCGTTTGCCGCGACACTGACAGCGGCGATCGAAGGCAGCGTCGGCCCGCTGCATGAGTCCCTCGTGCGCGAGATCGCGCGAATGACCGGTCATCGCCTCGATGTCGGCGACTTCCATCCCGAAGAACTGCCGGACCACCTGCGCATGCGTTACCGGATCCTCGGCGTCGACGGCGCGGCGCTGGCGGCCGGCCGGGACCTGCCGACACTGGCGCGCGAGCACGCGCGGGCGGCGCAGGCGGCGTTCGCCGAAGCGCGCTGGGAGCAGGGCGTGCGCAGCGCCGGCGAGTGGTTGTTCGGCGAGCTGCCGGAGAGTGTCAGCACCGAAGCGCATGGGCATGTGGTGCTCGGTTACCCGGCGCTGCGCGATCTCGGCGACGCCGTCAGTCTCGTCGTGCTGTCCGATGAAGAGGCGGCCCGCGAGGCGCATCGCAGAGGCGTGATCGCCTTGCTGATGCTGAGTTCGGCGCGCGAACTCAAGGCGCTGCGCCGGCGCGCTGCGGATTTCGGGCGCGTCGCGCTGCAGACGCGCGCACTCGGCTGGCAGGTGTCGTTCACCGACTGGCTGCTGCACGGCGCCTTCGATGCCTGCGTCAGCGCGTCGCCGCCACGCGATGCGGCGTCGTTCGAAGCCCTGCTCGATCAGACGCGGCGGACGGTGACCGCGCAGTTCGAAACCACGGCTCAGCGCGCGGCCGAACGCTGCGCCGCTGCCAGTGCGATTGCAGAGGCCATCGAGCGCGTCAGCGCGCGCCTGCGGCCGGTCGTCGCCGACGATCTCCGCGCGCAACTGCGAGCGCTGACGAGCCCCGAGGGACTCAACGACCCGCTGCTGGTGCCCCATGCCGGCCGCTATCTGCGGGCGATGCAGGCGCGAATCGGGCGCCTCGCACTCGATCCCGACAAGGACTGGCGCAAGTTCGCCTTGCTCGCACCTCTGCTCGGCCGCATCGATGCCGTCGTCCCGACCTTGCTGCATGCACAGCGTGACCGACTGTGTTATCTGTTGCAGGAACTGCGGGTCGCGACGTTTGCGCCCGAACTGCGCACCGCGGAACCGGTATCGCTGAAACGGATGGAGAACATGCTCGACGAGTATGCGACGACGGCCCATGACCGACGCTAACGTCGTGTCTGCCGTGTTCGTCGTCTTCACCGGTGCGGCGGTGCTGGCGACGGCGGCGCTGTTCGCACGCCAGGCCATGATCGTCGCCTATATCGCCGTCGGCGCCATCGCCGGGCCCAGCGGTTTCGCGCTGGTCGAAGATGCCGCCTGGCTCGAAGGCGTGTCCGAGATTGGCATCATGTTCCTGCTCTACCTGCTGGGCCTGAACATGGTGCCCGCACAGCTGTGGCGAATGTTCCGCGAAGCGTTCAATGTCACGCTGCTCAGCTCGCTGATCTTCCTTGCGCTCGGGGCGGGCCTCGGGCTTGCACTCGGTTTCGCGCCGCGCGAGGCGGCGGTGGCCGGTTGCGCACTGATGTTCTCGAGCACGATCATCGGGCTCAAGCTGCTGCCGACGACGGCGCTTCACCATCAGCACATGGGACAGGTCATCATCAGCATCCTGCTGCTGCAGGACCTGATCGCGATCGTCGTGCTGCTGTTGTTGCAGGGGGCGGCCGGCGTCGAAGAGGGCTACTGGCCGCTGCTGCGCCAGGTGCTCGGTCTGCCGGTGCTGATCGGCGTCGCCTACGTGGCCGAACACTGGGTGATCGAACCGCTGCTGCGGCGTTTCGAACAAATCCAGGAATACATGTTCCTGCTCGTCATCGCCTGGTGCCTTGCTCTGGCAGAGTTGGCGAAGGCCTGCGGGCTGTCGCACGAAATCGGTGCCTTCGTCGCCGGCGTCGTGCTCGCCACCTGCCCGGCGGCCCTGTTCATCGCCGATGCGCTGCGTCCGTTGCGCGACTTCTTCCTGGTCATGTTCTTCTTCACGCTCGGCGCGCATCTCGATCCCGATCTGATCGGATCCGCCCTGCTGCCGGCGGGCGTGCTGGCAGCGGCCGCACTGCTGGCCAAGCCGGTGGTGTTCAGCTGGCTGCTGCGGCGGGCCGGGGAGGCCGACCGGCTGGCGCGGGAGACCGGCGCGCGACTGGGGCAGATCAGCGAATTCAGCCTGCTGATCGTCGTGCTCGCGCTCGACACGCAGTTCATCGGACTGCACGCATCGAATGTGATCCAGTTGGCAACGGTGCTCACCTTCATCGTCTCCAGCTATCTGATCGTCCTGCGCTATCCAACTCCGATTGCCGTTCGTGATACGCTGCGGCAGGATTGATGGCCAGGCGCCCGGCGCGCCAGGGGCGGCTTCCAGACCCTGTCCGGAACAAGAAAGTGATTGACGCCCGGGCCGTAGCCCAGGCTTGCCGAACATGCAGTCCTTCGAAAATCTAATCCAGGCATCGGCCAACGGGCTTTCGGCCATCTTTTCGCCGTTGCGCGGCAAGCTGAAGGGCGACGGCGAGCCCCGGCGCGGGCAGATCGCGCAGATGCTGGGGCTCAATCTGGCGCAGCTGGTCTGCGGCGTCGGCTTCAACGCTGAACTGGAACGGATCCCCGACCTGCCGAAGTTCATGGGGTTTGCCTCGCGCGACGCCCTGCTGACGGAACGCAATTACCTGTTCATCCACGACCGCTATCGCGCGCTCAGCGTGAACAACATCCTCGAGATCTACCTCGCGATCGGCAAGCTGCCGGGCGGCGCCGCCGAATGGTCGGATGTCGTGATGAGCCGGCTCAACAACATCGAAGGCCAGCTCGAGGAAACGATCAACCCCGTGCTGATCGGCGGCTACAAGCTCGAGGTGCGCGCGGTCTACGAAAACCGCCTTGCAGGTCCGGGGCTGATCCAGGCGCGGCTGGACGCCAACTATGCCGTGCTGCGCGACATCACGAACGAGAGCATGATCATGCTCGAGATCAACGCGATTGCGCCCGAGGCCTTCCTGCGCCATCCCGGCGTGACCGTCGAAGAAAAGGCACGCGGCCTGTTTCAGAACCTGATCCCGCGCAACGCACTCGTGACTTACCTCGCCGAACAACCCGACGCCGACCCCGAACGCAAACTGCAGTCAGCACTGCAGGGCAACTGAGTCCGCGCCGCACTCACGCGTTCAGCACGCGCGCATGAACGCCTCGACGCAGGCGTGCAGCTGCTGTCGGTGTTCGCCGCTCAGGCCCACCGCGCCGAAGCGCTCCGCGTAATAGAGTTCAATCAACGTGTCCAGGCGGTAGCCAGCCACGGCAGGCGGCAGGTGACGTCGCAGAAAGCGGGCGGTCGTTTCGCCTGGCGCCGGCAGGCTGCCGCGGCGGGCCAGGCGCTCGAGCAGTCGGGCGATCGCCGGACCGCCCGCTGGTGGCGTCTGCGGCCCGGTGAGATCGACTGGCCGGGCGCGGCGCAAGCGGGCGCGCTGGCGCCACAGCAGCAGCGCCGCGAGCAGCACTGCGAGCCCCATCAATGCGAGGCGCAGGCGTGGCGCTTCGCCGGCCTGCAGGCTGCGCCATACGTAGGCGAGCCATGACATGGCATCGAACCAGCCTTGCCACGGCGATGCGCGCGCGTCCTCGAGCGTCGACCAGCGCGCCGGCGTGGTGTCGACTACTTCCCAGCGTCCGTCGACATAGGCCTGCGCCCAGGCGTGCGCATCGCGCGCGCGGGCGAGCCAGGCGCGCTCGAAGTCACTGTATTCGTCGACGGCATAGCCGACGGCGTAACGCGCAGGGACGCCTTCGGCACGCAGCAGGAGCACCGTGGCGGAAGCGAAGTACTCGCAGTGTCCGCGACGCGTGCGCGTGAGGAAGTCCTTCAGCGGCGCGCGCCACGGGCCCGACGTCGGTTGCACCAGTGCATAACTGAAAGCTTGCGCGAAATGCGCGCGCACCGCGTCGACACTCGCGCGCGCCGACCGCGGGCCCGGGGGCAGCGCGGCCGCCACCTCCTGCAGCAAGGCCCGATACCCGGGTGGCACGGCGAGATCGGCGTCGGTCGGGGGCGAGGGCGGGGCCGCCTCGAGCGCCGTCGTCACGGCATACGTGACCAGGCCGGGCGGCGCTTCGAGGCGCAGCGCGCCCTGCGCATGGCGTTGGACTTCGAGCACCTGCGCACCGGCGAGCGTGGCCGCGCCGGGCGGCAGCGGCACGATGCCGAGTTCGCGCTCGCGCGTCAGTGCGATGGTCAGCCGCGGACCCTGGGTCGCAGCGCTCGCCCCGGCGCTCGTCAGGCGCCACGCGCGCGCGCCGGGCGCGGCATCGATGACCTCGAACGAGGCATCGCGATTGGACCAGGTGCCGAACCGGAAATCGGTGTAGGTGGCCTCGGTCAGCAGCAGCGGCAATGCGGGCGCCGGGTCGCCGCGCACGCGCAGGTAGATCTGATCGGAGAGCTTGAGCTGACGCAGGCTGCCGATGGCGGTGCTGGTGCGCTCGGCATTGGCCGGCGACAACTGCATGTCGCGGAACCACTGCTGCGCGAGATCGCCGATTGCCATGTGCAGGCGCAGGAAACCCGCCTGCAGCGCGACCGTCAGCGTGACGGTGAGCGCGACGGCGAACAGCCAGCGAGCCTGTCGATGTCGATGCGGGCGACGCGCCCACAGGAGCCAGCCGAGCAGCACCGCGACGCCCGCCGCGTAATGTTCGCGGGGTATCTCACCGGCACTGGCGGAGACGAGGGCGCTCAGTCCGAGGGCCAGGCGCAAATCGATGCGGCCGCGGTCGCCGGCGCTGCGCAGCGAATAGACGAGCGCGCTGAGGGGCACCGTCGCCGCGGTACCGTAGACCTGCATGATCGTCAGCGGTACGAGACACCACGGCATCAGCGCCAGGATGGCGTAAATCCCGTAGAGGCCATGCACGTTGAACTGGTAGACCGCGACCGCGGCGAAACACACACTGCTCGCGTCGGCGCAGCGTTCGTACTGGCGCGATTCGAAGTCCCACCGCAGGCGCGCGGAGGGCGCCACTTCCAGCAGCACGGCGACGGCCGCGAGCAGCGGTTGCTGCAGCGAGTAGCCCCACAACAACAGCGCGGCGCCTGTCCACAGTCGCGGCATCACGCGCGGCGCATCCGTGGCATGTCCAGGCCCAGGCTGTCGGCGAGCAGCGGCAGTTCGCTCGCCGGCGCGGTGATCAGCGTCACGTGCGCCTGTCCGCGCGCCGCGCTGTCGGTGGTCAGCGTCAGGGCCGACGGATGGGATTGCGAGAGGTCACGGGCCGCATCCGCGCGCGTTGCGTCCCAACGCGGGCTCAGCACGCAGACCGCGCGCTCGCGTGCTTGCCGTGCGATGAAAGCAGCGCAGGCAGCCGCGCGATCGTCGCCCGCGGGCGTGACGATCGCGAGGCTGTCGAGCGCCTCGTCGAGCGTGCTCGTTTCGACGATGTCGTCGCCGTCGCGCACGAGGGCAAGCGCCGCGGTGACGCCGCCCTGCGCACAGGCCATCAGCAGCGAACCGGCAATGGTGACCAGTGCTTCGAAGTCGGCGGCGTGGCGCGCGGCGCTGCCGTCGAACACGAGCAGCGGCGGACTGAGGGCCGCGGTCGCGTACTGGCGCACGATCAGGTGCCGGCGCTTCGCGTAGCTGCGCCAGTCGATATGCTTGGGTGGATCGCCGGGCCGATACTCGCGCAGCGCGAAGAATTCGAGCCCGTCGCCGCGCTGCCGCGCGACGCCAGGATCCGGCGCCCGCGGCGTCGAGGCGGGCATACGCCAGGGCGGCATCGGCACGATCGCCGGTCGGCTCAGCACGCGCTCGGCGACTGGCAGGGTCAGCACCGCATGGCACAGGCCCAGCGGTTCGGGCATCAGCAGGCGCACGGCATCGAACTCGAGCCAGCCGCGCCGCAGCGGCAGCAGCGTCGACTGCACGCGCAGACCGGCGCCCGGCGGCAGCTCCGCCACGCCGACGGTCGCGATTACCGCGCCTTGCAGGCGTTGCCGCAGGCGCTGCCAGCGCAGAAAGCCTACCCGCCTGTCGAACCAGTTGTCATCGGTCGCCGCGGCCGCTTCGGCATCGAATTCCGCGCGTGTGGGATAGCGCAGCCGCAGCCGATCGGCGACGCGCAGTTCGTGCAGCGTGCGTCGGCCGTTGTTGCGCAGGACGAGTTCGTAGGCGCCGTACTCGCCGGCGCGCAGACACGCCGGCAGCACGCGATGCACCGTCAGCCGCGGCCGCCACAGCAGGCTCCAGACGAAGGCGACGAGCAGCAGGGCGGTGCTGGCGGCGAACAGCAGGTAGGCATGGGTGCGGCTGGGGTCGGCGCTGAAGATGCCGGCAATCGCGGCCGTCGCCAGCAGCCATTTGCCCAGCGGCGTGAAGCGTTCGCCGAAGACGCGGCCGGCGCGTGTGGCCAGTGGAAACCAGCGCAGCAGCCAGCCGCGCATCAGCGGGGGACCGGCACCGTCTCCAGCGCGCGCCCGACGAGCCGCACGGCATCGATACCCGCATGGCGCGATGCCGGTTTCAGCAGCAGCCGATGAGCCAGGACCGCTATGGCGAGTTCCTGCAGGTGCTCGGGCAGCACGTGCGCGATGCCATCCGTGCAGGCGAGCACCTGTGCACAGCGCAGGAGCGTCAGGGTCGCGCGCGGGCTCGCACCGACGTGCAGTTCGGGCATGTGACGCGTGGCGCCACACAGGTCGACCGCATAGCGCAGCAGTTCGTCGCTGACACCGATCCGCCGCGCCTGCGCGCGCACGGCGAGCACCTGATCGACGCCGATGCGGGCACTCAGCGCCGTCAGCGGATCGTTGACGGCGCGTGCCTTCAGCATGGCGACCTCGTGCTCGGGCGCAAGATAGCCGAGCGACAACCGCAACGCGAAGCGGTCGAGCTGCGCTTCGGGCAGCGGATAAGTGCCTTCGAATTCGACCGGGTTCTGCGTCGCGATCACGAAGAACGCGGGTGGCAGCGCGTGCGTCGCGCCGTCGAGACTGATCTGAGCTTCGGCCATCGCCTCGAGCAGCGCCGACTGCGTGCGCGGCGAGGCCCGGTTGATTTCGTCGGCGAGCAGGATTTCAGTGAACAGCGGTCCGCGGTGCACTTCGAAGCGGTGGGTCTGCGGGTTGAAGATCGACACCCCGAGGATGTCCGCCGGCAGCAGATCGGGCGTGCACTGGATGCGGTTGAACTGGAGCCCGACCGAGGCAGCGAGCGCCTTGGCGAGGGTCGTCTTGCCGGTGCCTGGAAAATCCTCCAGCAGCACGTGGCCGCCGGCAAAGAACGCGGCCAGCAGGTGGCGAATCGTCGCCCCGTCGCTGGCGACGACTTGCGCGAGATTGTCGGCCACGGCGCCGATGGTCGCGACGGCGTCTGTCGGGGAGGGGATCACGTCGATGTTCGTTGTGCTCAGTCTTCGGCCCAGTTGCCGCGTTTGAAGGCTTCGCGATCGCGGCGGTCTTTTTTCGACAGCTTGCCGCCGCGGCTGTCTTCGATGACCGCCGACAGGCGCAGCTGCTCGCGCAGCTTTTCGCGGTTGGCGAGACTGTCGGCCGACTCCGCGTAGAGCTTGCGCGCCTCGGGAGCACCGACGCGCTGCCTGGCGACGCCGAGCACCTGCACCGTCCACTCGTATGGCGGCAGGCGCAGGACCAGCGTGTCGCCGACGCCTACCGACTTCGACGGTTTGGCCACCTGGCCGTTGACGGCGACACGGCCGGCCTTGATCGCGTCCACCGCGAGCGCGCGCGTCTTGTAGAAGCGCGAGCACCACAGCCACTTGTCGATCCGTTGGTCGTCCATGCGCGACCATCTTAGAATCTAAGGCGCCCCGAGACCATCCGCCCGGTGGTCGCAGGTCACCGCAGCCCCAACGACAGGAAGCCCGCCATGAATCCGGACCGCGCCTTCATCCCATTGCCCATCGCCGTGTTGACCATTTCCGACAGTCGCACCGAGGCCGACGATCGCTCCGGCAATCTGCTCGTGCAACGTCTGACCGATGCAGGGCACCGCGTCCACGCCCGGCAAATAGTGCCCGACGACATCTATCGCATCCGGGCGGTCGTCTCCGCCTGGATCGCCGATCCCCAATGCAGCGTCGTCCTGACCACCGGTGGGACCGGCGTCACCGGGCGGGATGGCACGCCGGAAGCCATCGCGCCCCTGCTGGACAAGACGATCGATGGCTTCGGCGAAATGTTTCGGGTGTTGTCCTACGATCAAATCAAGACGTCGACGCTGCAGTCGCGCGCCATCGCGGGCGTAGCGAACGGCACTTACCTTTTTTGCCTGCCCGGATCGCCGAGCGCCTGCGCCACCGGCTGGGATGCCCTGATCAGCGCGCAGCTCGACTACCGCACGCGCCCCTGCAATCTCGTCGAGCTGATGCCACGCCTGCTCGAGCGTTGAACCGCGACACCCGGCGCAGCTCTGGCGCGAAAGAGGCGTGCGGCACGCAGGGTGTCACGGGGCACGTTCCTCGCGGATTTCGAACAGGATCAGCAGCGAGCGCTGCAACGGACTCTCGTTGTCGTCGCTGACGACGAAGAAACGCTGTCCGCGGTAATGCGCCACCGCTTCGAAATTGTCGACCGGCCAGCCGCGCGCCGAACTGAAGCTCGCGAGACGACGGATGCGCAGGGCGTCGCCGTCCGGTGTCAGCACGCTCAAGGTACACACCACCGGCAGCCACGGATTCGCATAGCGCCGTTCGATCGCGAGCAGGCTGCCGTCCGGCAGCGTGTCGAGGCCCGTGATGCTCTGCGTCGCGATGTCTTCGACCGGATAAGGCCAGCGCCGGCCATCCCCGGCGTACAGCATGATGGCCCGCCGCGAGTCACCCCGCAGGGGCTTTTCGGGCGCCGTCACGAGGCCGTGCAGCGGATGCCAGGCCAGGGCTTCGAGGCCGTGATTGCGGCCCTCGTAGCGCGCGAGGTCGTTCAGTGCGTCGGGCAGTGGCAGCGTGATCCGGCGTCGGCCGTCAGGCGCGTGCTCGGCGACGACCGGCTCGCCCTCGAACGAGATCAGCAGCCGCGTGTTGCCGGCGACGCCGTCTGCGGCATCGCGCAGTGCCAGTCCTTCGGCATCGGCGTCGCGCCGCGCGAGCGGTTGCCCCCGTGAATCCGACAGCCGATGGGTCGCGACCAGCCGCACGCCCTGCAGCGTATCGCCCGCAAGGCGCGGTTCGAGATGCAGCAGCCAGCCGGCATCCGACACCGCGTAGAGCAGTCCGTCATCCTCGCTCCACGCCAGACCGGACAGCTCGCGCGGCACCGGCCGGCCGGCCAGGGTCGAACGCAGGGCCAAGGCACCGAGCACGCGCACGCCTGCTGCATCAGCGGCCTGGGCGGGATCGTGCGGCGCGAAGCTGAACGTGAGCCCGAGCTCGTCCGGCGACGCGGCCGCCAGCGGGGCAACGACGCCGAGCAGCAGGATCCCAATCCGGCGACGGGCGCGATGGCGTACAGCAAGCATGGCGTCAGCCGTTATAATGCAGTGCATGAAGAACTGGATCCTGTTGGTCGGAGGCTTCGGTGGCGCCAGTGGCGTGATCGCGGGGGCGCTCGGATCCCATGCGCTGGCGCTCGATCCGGCGAGCCCGGCCGGGCACAGTTTCGGGTTGGCCGTCACCTACCTGCTGTTGCACAGCGTGGCCCTGCTGGCCATCGCGCTGTATCGCGCGCGCGGGCCGCACATCGGCGTCGCCTTGCACCTGGCAGCAGGTCTGTTCACGACCGGCATGATCCTGTTCAGTGGCAGTCTCATCGTCGCCACGATGGCGGAGCTGCCGCAGCTCAAGGCATTGGCCCCCTACGGCGGCTCGGCGATGATTGCGGGCTGGCTTGCAGTGTCGCTCGCTGCCTGGCAGACAGTGCCGGCGCAGGCTTGAGCCTACGATACCAAACGAGGAAGTGACGATGTCGAAGAAGCAGACGAGACGGCACGCATGGGTGGCGGCACTGGGCATGGCGCTGTGCGCTGTCGGCGCCGCGGACGCCCGCACGTATGCGATGCAGGGCGATGTCATCGGCGAACTCGCGCTGACGACGACGGTGCGCGAGGACACGATTGCGGACATCGCGCGAACCTACAGCCAGGGCTACAAGGAAATGCGGCTGGCCAATCCGACGGTCGACCCGTGGCTGACTGGCGAAGACACGGAAGTCGTGATTCCGAGCCAGTACGTGCTGCCGAATGCGCCGCGCAACGGCATCGTGATCAATGTCGCCGAAATGCGGATCTACCACTTCCAGCCTCGCGGCAAGGGGCAGGCGGCCGAGGTCGCGACCTATCCGGTCAGCATCGGTCGCCAGGACTGGGTGACGCCGCATGGCGCGACGAAGATCGTCAGCAAGATCAAGGATCCGACCTGGACGCCGCCGGCCTCGATCCGGCGTGAACACGCGGCCGAGGGCGATATCCTGCCCGCCGTGGTGCCAGCCGGCCCGAACAATCCGCTCGGGCAGTTCGCCTTGCGGCTGGGCTTTGCGGGCTATCTGATTCACGGCACCGACAAACCGTTCGGCATCGGCATGCGCGTCACGCACGGTTGCATGCGCCTGTACCCGGAAGACATCGAGCGCGTCTTCCACTCGGTGCCGGTGGGCACCTCGGTGCGTATCGTCAATCAGCCGTACAAGGTCGGCATCAGCGGTTCACGGCTGCTCGTCGAAGTGCATCCGGCGCTCGAGGAAGATGTGGATTCCGGCAAATATGCCGAGGAGTTCTCGCACGTGATGGCGCAAATCGTGCCGCTTTCGGTCAAGCACGACATCAGTATCGACTGGGATGTGTTGCGCGGGGCGATCTACCGCAAGGATGGCGTGCCGGTGGTCGTCGGCAACATCGCGCCCCGGATGGCGGGCAACGCCGGCGCTCCGCTCGCACAATCCGACCCCTGAAAAAAGGAAACCCCGCTTACGCGGGGTTTCCTCACAACGTCGTGTGAACGACGTTTACTTGCGCATCGCCTTCTCGAACATGGCGTCGAGGCGCGACTTGTTGTCGTTGCAGCAAGCCTGCGCGGCATCGGCGGACGCCTGGGCAGCCTTGGCGGCTTCAGCGGCCATCGAGGCGGTCTTCATCGCTTCCGACGCAGTCGTCGACGCAGAGTTGGCCTTGGACAGCGCTTCGCTGGCCTTGGCTTCAACAGCGGACAGCTGTTCCGGGGTGACATTCGAGCAACCGGCGACCAGGCCCAGGGCGCCAACAACCATCGCGGCGCGAACCGCCAGATTCAGGGATTTAAGCATGAGTTATCTCCTATCGACTTGAACGAACATTCCTAGTGAGGAATTCTTTTGTATTAACAGTCAAATAATGAACGATTTTAAGGCGCGACGCAATTAGCTGCCGCGCTGCGCCGACAGCCAAGGTGCCTGACGCCGGCTCAGTCGTTCCTGCAGGCTGACGATCATCTGCGCCGTCGCGCCCCAGATGCGATAGCGGCCGAACCAGATTTCGAAATAGGGCCGGCGGCGACCCTCGTACTCGTATTCGCGCACTTCCCAGCGTTGCTCGTCGAGCAGGAAGGACAGTGGCGCGTGAAAGATTTCCGCGACCTCGTCGTCGGCGAGACGGTAGGGGTAGCCGGCGGGGACCAGGCCCAGCACCGGCACGACGCTGTAGCCGGTGCCGGTCAGGTAGGGCGCCAGCGAGCCCAGGACGCGGATGTCGCCGGGTTCGATGCCGACTTCCTCGTAGGTTTCGCGCAGCGCAGTCGACGCCACGTCGGTATCCACCGGGTCGACGCGGCCGCCGGGAAAACTGATCTGGCCCGGATGGCTGCGCAGGGCGCTGTGCCGCACTGTCAGCAGCACCTCCGGTTCGCCATGCCCAATGACGATCGGCACCAGCACGGCCGCGGCCGTCGGACGCGGCTGGTCGTCGCCCGGTGTGTCATCGAGCAGCAGTGGATGCGGGCCGATTGGATCGGCAATCGCGCGCAGCGTCGCCTCGAGAGCCGCCTGCGCCGGGACGCCGGGAATCGCCGCCGTCATTGCGCCGGCGCGGCCCGGCCCCAGGCGGTGCCGGCCGGGGTGTCACGCGTGGCGGTCAGCCTGGATGCCGCGCTCGAAGCTGTCGATCGGGTTTTTCGCACAGAACTCCCGGATGGCCGCCAGGTTGTCCGTCATCGTACGGTTGCCCGTCGCCTGGTAGACGTCCCGGGCGATCGCATTGTAGGCCGTGAGGTAGCCCGCGACATACGACCTGTAATCGGCGAGCGCGTCGGCCTCGAAGGCCTTCGAGAACTGGTGGCAGGAGGCCTGTCCGAGGCCCCACACCGCGTAGTTGCCGTCGGCATCGATGGCGCTGGCGGTCCCCGCCGCGAGCGAAGTCAGCAGGGTCACGGCCAGCAGGCGCCGCAGGAACGACGTGGAACGTACGCGTGGAGTCATGAATGCCTCGTGCTGGTCGGCGCCGGCGCGTCAGCGCCGTTGCGTCAGTTCAATTGATGATGAGGGCGGGATCGAAGCCCAGCAGACGCGCCTTCGATTTGAACTGCGCGCGCAGAAAGTCCATCTGGTCGGACAGGATGCGCCGGTTCGACAGCGCGAGGAACTCGGCCCAGTTCGGCACGTACGGGATCGCCAGCAGTGGCATGTTCGCCTGTTCGGGCCGGCGACCTCCCTTGCGCGTGTTGCAGCCACGGCAGGCCGCCACGACATTCGACCAGACATCGAGACCGCCCCGCGACAATGGTTCGACGTGATCCCGCGTGAGCTGGTTTTCATGGCACTGGTTGCCGCAATACATGCACATGTAGCCATCGCGGCGGAACAGTTCGTGATTGTTGAGCGGCGGAATGGTTCGCTGCACGAGCAGGCGCTGACCGGAGCGCTTGACCGCGACGATGCTGTGGACGACCACGCTCGAGCGCAGGCCCGTGTTGCGTGCGATGCCGCCGTGAATCACGAATTCGTGATCGCCGGCCGTCCATGCAACGAGGCCCCGGCTGTACAGGGAAACCGCGTCCTGCCACGGCATCCAGCGCACCGGAGCACCCGTGATGTCGAGGCGAAGTATCAGTGGCACAGCGGCCATAGTGGACTGAGCGCCTTCTAGTCGTCGTTGAAGAGCCGTCTGCTTCGGATTGTCACCAGATTTCGGAGCAGCGATCAAGCCTCTGGGACCTGCAGGCCGGTACCAAAGTTCGATCGAAGCCATTAGAGTCCGGCCATGGCGACGCCGATCGAAGCACTTCTGGAGCTGATGCAGCGGCTGCGCGATCCGCAGGCGGGCTGTCCCTGGGATCGCCAGCAGACGCCGGACTCACTCGTCAGGCACACGCTCGAAGAAGCCTACGAAGTGGCCGACTGCATCGAGCGACAGGACTGGCCTGCGCTGCCGGGCGAACTCGGCGACCTGTTGTTCCAGGTCGTGTTCTACGCGCAGATCGGCGCGGAGCGGGGCGAGTTCGATTTCAACGACGTCGTGGCCGGCATCGTCGCCAAACTGACCCGCCGTCATCCCCATGTGTTCGGCTCGGCGCCCGTGCTCGACGCCGCGGCCCAGTCCGCGCGCTGGGAACAGATCAAGGCCGCTGAACGCAGCGCGCGCGGCGGCGAGGCTGTGTCGATCTTCGACGACGTGCCGCGCAGTCTGCCGGCGCTCAGCCGCGCGGCCAAACTGCAGGGCCGCGCCGCGCGCGTCGGCTTCGACTGGCCGGATGTGGCGCCCGTCGTCGACAAGCTGCGCGAGGAACTGGGCGAGCTCGAAGGAGCGCTGGCCGGTGTGGACGGGGAAGCGGTCGAGCACGAACTCGGCGACCTGATGTTCACGTGCGTGAATCTGGCCCGTCATCTCGGGCTCGATGCGGAAGCGACGCTGCGCCGGGCGACGCAGCGCTTCGTCAGCCGCTTTGCCGGCATCGAAGCGGCGGCACGGGTTCAGGGGCGTGCGCTCGAGTCGCTGGGCGCGGCCGAGATGGAGGCATTGTGGGACGCGGCAAAGGAGCAGGAGGCGGCGCAGAAAAAGAAACGGGTGCCGTAGCACCCGTCAAGGACCAAAGGGAGGAGGCAACCACGCCGAAGCGCTGTTGCTGTTCCCGATAATGCAAAGCGGGTGCCAACCCGTGCGGCTCGCGGCGGCGAGCATTTCCCGGCGAACGATCGCCACAGACGGGCGATTTCGCGGTCTGCGGCGCGTCGCACGTCGGCTTGCCGACGCGCCGGCGCGAGTCTGGCGTCAAGAGTCCGACGGTGCGATCAGCGGTCGCGACCGACGATGTAGCGCGCGAGATCCCGCAGTCCGTCAGCGCCGGGGCCGAAGTCGGCGAGCGACTCGACCGCTTCGTCACACAGTCGCCGCGCGGTGGCCTTGGCTTCGGCCATGCCGAGCAGGTTCGGATAGGTCGGTTTGTCGCGGTCGATGTCCGAGCCCTGTGGTTTGCCGATCACCTCGGTGGCGCCTTCGACATCCAGGATGTCGTCGTGCACCTGGAACGCCAGCCCGATGCTGCGTGAATAGATGTCGAGCTGACGCTCGGCGCCTGCATCCACCCCGCCGGCGGCCATGAAGCCGAGCCTCACGCTGGCGCGGATCAGCGCGCCCGTCTTGTGGAGATGCATGTTTTCGAGCTGTTCGAGCGTGAGCTTGCGGCCCACCGCCTCGAGGTCGATTGCCTGGCCGCCGGCCATGCCGAGCGACCCGCTCGCCTCGGCCAGCAGCGCGATCATCTCGATGCGTCGCAGCGGTGGCACCGGCAGTCGTTCGTCGTGCGCCAGCGCGTGGAAGGCGAGGGCCTGCAGCGCGTCCCCGGCCAGGATTGCGGTGGCTTCGTCGTATGCGCGGTGGCAGGTCGGTCGGCCGCGGCGCAGGTCATCGTCGTCCATCGCGGGCAGGTCGTCATGCACCAGCGAATAGGCATGAATGAATTCAACGGCGGCCGCGCTGCTGTCGAGGTGGTCCAGTTCGGCGGCCAGCGCCTGACCCGTTGCGTACACGAGCACCGGCCGCACGCGCTTGCCGGGGCCGAGCACCGCGTAGCGCATCGCCTCGTGCAGCCGGGCCGGCGCCCGCGTGGCGGCAGGCAGCCAGCGATCGAGCGCCGCTTCGGCGCGAGCCTGGTGCGCCTTCAAGTGATCTTCAAACTTCATCCTCGTCCGGGGCCTCGTCGTCACTGTCTGGGAATGCCGATGGCAGTGGGGTCAGCGTTTCGCCGGCAGGGCCCTGGCTGAGCTGCTGCACTTTCTGTTCGGCGTCGCGCAGGGCCTGCTGGCAGGATCTGGCGAGCGCAACGCCGCGCTCGAAGGTACCGATGGCCTCTTCGAGCGTCAGGTCGCCGCGCTCCATGCGCGCGACGAGCTGCTCGAGTTCGGCGAGATCGGCTTCGAAATTGGGGGCAGGGCGCTTCTTCACTGGCTTGGTTTGGCCCGACGGAACTGGGCGGGCGCCGGCACTGTACAGAGCTGGCGCAGGCTGGGCAATCTCGGGGGATCGGGCGCTTGCAATCGATTAACCCG
>LNFM01001621.1_pt1 | contig 50171 bp, 48 predicted proteins | sample 596031 | NCBI WGS metagenome assembly LNFM01 (sample SAMN04254537, study PRJNA301005) | activated carbon metagenome | isolation source: dual media filters at the Ann Arbor, Michigan drinking water treatment plant | place: USA: Ann Arbor | reverse complement strand
CATTTCAGGAAATCTTCGACCGTTGCCGCGTCGCCGTCGTGACGCCTGAAATAAAGGTCCATGCCCTTGCGGAAGCCGGGTGCGCCGAGAAGCGTCTTCAGCATTCTGACGACTTCCGCGCCTTTCTCGTACACCGTGACCGTGTAGAAGTTGTTGATCTCGCGATAGGTGTCGGGCCGCACCGGATGCGCGAGCGGGCCGGCATCTTCCGCGAACTGGTAACTCTTGAACCGGCGCACGTCGCCGATCCGCTCCACGGGGCGCGAGCGTTCGTCCGAGGAAAATTCCTGATCGCGGAAAACGGTAAGGCCTTCCTTCAGACAAAGCTGGAACCAGTCGCGGCAGGTAATGCGGTCGCCGGTCCAGTTGTGGAAATACTCGTGCGCGATGATCGCTTCGATATTTTCGTAATCGATGTCGGTCGCGGTCTCGGGGGAGGCGAGAACGTATTTGTCGTTGAAGATGTTGAGGCCCTTGTTCTCCATCGCGCCCATATTGAAATCGGAAACGGCAACGATGTGGAAAACGTCGAGATCGTATTCGCAGCCGAAAACTTTCTCGTCCCAGCGCATCGAGCGCTGAAGCGCGTCCATCGCGTAGCCCGCGAGTTGCGTCTTGCCGCATTCGACGAAGATACGCAGCATCACGTGCTTGCCGGACGCTGTGATGAACGAGTCCTCGATGTAGTCGAGTTTTCCGCCGACCAGCGCGAACAGATAAGACGGCTTCGGAAACGGGTCGTGCCAGATCGCGTAGTGGCGGTTGGTGCCCTTGATGCCGAAAGCCTCGACCGGGTTGCCGTTGGAAAGCAGGAACGGCGCTTCGTCGCGGTCGGCTTCGATGCGGACCGTATAGACGGAAAGCACGTCAGGCCGGTCGGGGAAATAAGTGATGCGGCGAAAACCCTCCGCCTCGCATTGCGTGCAGTAGATCGCGTTCGAGCGAAACAGCCCCATCAGCTTGGTGTTGGCCGACGGATTGATGATGGTTTCGATCTCGAGGTCTAGCTTGCCGCGCGGCGGCGTCTTCACGGTTAGCGAAGAAGCAGTCGCTTCATATTCGTCGGCGCGCAATTCGCGGCCGTTCAGTTTGATCGAGGTAAGCGAAAGCTCGTCGCCGTCGAGCACGATCGGCGCACCTTTGCGGCCTTTCGGGTTTGGGCGCATCGCAAGTTTTGCGCGCACGCGCGTTGCCTTCGGGTCGAGTTGAAAATCCAGCTCGACCGTATCGACCAGCCAGTCATAGGGCCGGTATTCGCTGAGGCGAACGGCTGTAGCATCGGCTTCGCGCATCATCATGCTGTCTCCTTGGAAACAGCATTAGTCCCAAGGCGTGGCCGGGGAAAGCGTGAATTAAGCCGCAGCCGGAACCGCGAAATGTGACGATCAGGCGCTTTCGGCGAGCCGTACGGTGTCGCGCAGTTCGCGCTTCAACACCTTGCCGATCGCGCTGCGCGGCAGGCTCGGCAGAATCTGCACCAGCGCGAGCCGTTGCGTCTTGCCGACGCGCCCATTGGTCCATTGCTGGATTTCGTTGGCGCTAGCCGTCTCGCCTTGTTTCAACACGACGAAGGCGACGGGCGTCTCGCCCCATTTGATCGAGGGCACGCCGACGACGGCTGCTTCCAGCACCGCTGGGTGCTGCACCATCACGGCTTCCATGTCGCTCGGGTAAATGTTGAAGCCGCCGGAGATGATCATGTCTTTCTTGCGGTCCATCAGCGTGAGGAAACCGTCTTCATCGAAGCGGCCGACGTCGCCGGTGCGGATGAAACGCTTTCCGGTTTTGTCGAACCACTCGGCCTCGCGGCTCTTCTCGGGGTTGTTGTGATAGCCGTTCATCATAATCGGCGAGTTGCCGACAACTTCGCCGATTTCGCCGGGTCCGACTTCCTCGCCGTTCTCGTCGATCAGCCGCATATCGTGGCCGGGAAGCGGCTGGCCGACGGTATGCAGCTTGTTTGGATAGACATCTGCAGCGAGCATACAGGTGCCGCCGCCTTCGGTTAGGCCGTAATATTCGCGCAGGCCTCCGGGCCAGCGCTTCACGACATCGCCTTTTACATCGGCTGCGAACGGCGCGCTGGTCGAAAACTTCATCCCGTTTTTGTACGCGGAGAGATCGAATGTATCGAAGGTGGGATGCGCCATGATGCGGCGATACTGCACCGGCACCAGCATGGCGTGGCTTGCTCGATATTTTTCAGAAAGCTGGAGAAATTTCTCGACGTCGAACTTGTTCATCATGACGAGCGAGCCGCCCATCGCGAGCGTCGGAAACACGCTGACCAGCGTCGTATTCGAGTAAAGCGGGGTCGATACCATCGTGACCGCGTCCGGCGTGTAGCCGATCACGCCTGCGCGCTGTACCTGTCCCCAGCGCATTGCGTGCGACTGCACGATGCCTTTCGGCGTGCCGGTGGTGCCGGACGAGTAAATGATGTTGAAGGCCGATAACGGCTCGACATCGGTATGCGCGGGTTTCGCGCCCTCGGCGGCAAGCCATTTCGAGAACGGCTCGCCCGCTTCTGAGTCATCAAGCGAAATCCGCCGCGCCTTGATCGAGCCTTCCACCTTCTTCAGCTCGTCGGCGACCGCCTTGTCGAGAAAGAAAATCTTCGAACTCGAATCCGCGATCATGCTCGCGATAGTTTCGGGCAAGGAGGATGGCGCGAGCGGCGCGACAGCGATACCCGCGCGCAAGGCCGCCAGGAATACCGCCAGATACTCGATCGAGGTAAAGGCGCAGATCGCGATCGCGTCCTTCGCCTTCAGTCCGTCGCGCTGAAGCGTCGCCGCGATGCGGTCTATGGTGCGGTCGAGCGCGGCGTAATCGAGTTTACGATCTTCCTGCACGACCGCGAGATGGGACGCACGCTCTTTCGCGTGATCGCGAATGAGGTCCGAGAGCGTGAGAAAGGGAATATCGAGCCAGGCTTCAGGCTTCATTACACTACTCATCTTACTGGGCGGCGATTGCCGCGCGTTCGTCCGCGAGTTCTTCGATGGCCTCGCGATATTCCTTGATCAGCCGCGCACAAAGCTCGGCGGTCGAGGGTACGTCGTCGATGGAGCCGACGCCCTGGCCCGCGGACCAGACATCCTTCCAGGCGCGGCCTTCGTGCTCGATACTGATTTTATGCGAGGAACTGAGGTCGATCTCCTTGCCGGTCGCGGCAATCGACGGCATCAGGAAGTTACCGTGCACGCCGGAAATCGCCGCCGTATAGACGATGTCGGAGGCAGTGGTGTCCACGATCATCTTCTTGAAGCGATCGTCTGCCATGCTTTCCTTGGTCGAGATGAAGCGCGTGCCGAGATAAGCGAGATCGGCGCCGATCAGTCTCGCCGCCGCGACATGGCGGCCGGTGGACATGACGCCGGAAAGCAAAACCGTCTTCGGGAAGAATTTGCGGATTTCAGGGATGAGCGCAAAGGGGCTCATAAGGCCCGCGTGGCCGCCGGCGCCCGCGCAGACGCCGATCAGGCCATCGACATTTGCTTCCGCCGCCTTCCGCGCATGGCGCAGATTGATCACGTCATGGAACACTAGCCCGCCATAGCCCTGCACCGCGCCGACCAGTTCCTTCACAGCACCCAGCGAGGTGATGATGAGCGGCACTTTATGCTTGCGCGAGATCTCCAAGTCCGCTTCGACGCGCGGATTGCTCTTGTGGACGATGAAATTGACGCCGTATGGAGCGCATTTTCTCCCAGTGTCGCGCTCGTGCTTCTCGATCCGCTCCTTGATTTCGACCAGCCACTCTTCGTAACCGGCGCTGGTGCGCTGGTTCAGAGAAGGGAAGGTGCCGACGATGCCGGCCTTGCAGGTTTCCACCACGAGGTCCGGGTTCGAGACCAGGAACATGGGTGCTGCGACCGCGGGGATCGTAAGACGGCCTTGAAACTGAAGCGGAATGGGCACTGGCGTTTCCTTTCCTGCCGCTTGGCCGCGGCTTTGGAAACGACATTTTCCCGCTATTGCGGATGCGTCAAGGGTGGCTTTGGCAAGCCACCCTTGTTCCGCTTAGTGGGCTTGCAGCAGCGCTTGCCTGTTGGCCGCGAAGAACTGCTTGAGCGTCGCCGGCGTCCGCCCGGTGAGTTTTTGCACCGCATCTGTCGCGAATGCCACGTTCCCGGCGCGCGTATTGGTGTCGAAACTTGCAAAGACCGGCGCGAGAAAGTCCGGCATACCTGCGGCGATCATGCCCTGCTTCAACTGCTCGTCGGTCACGTTCACGATCTCGATCGGTTTGCCGGTCGCCTCTGACGCGAGCTTTGCGATTTCACGCGTCGTAAGCGGCTCCGAACCGGTGATGTCGTAGCGCGCGTTTCCGTTCGGCGTAGCTGCGAGCGCGGCAGCGGCCGCATAAGCTGCGTCTTCGCGCGAGATATGCGCGACCTTGCCGTCGCCTGCCGCCGAGAACCATTTTCCGGAAGCGAGCACTTGGGGGAGCGAGTGGAAAAGATTTTCCTGGTACCAGGAGTTTCTAAGCACGGTCCAGCCCAGACCGCTCTCAGTGAGCGCCTGCTCGGTGCCGTAGTGATCCGGCGCAAACGGGATCGGCGACCCCGGCTCCGGCTTCGGCATCGACGTATAGACGATGTGCGAGACACCGGCTTTTTTCGCAGCCGTAATCGCTGCCTTGTGTTGTGCGAGACGGCGGCCCGGCTTGTCGAGCGCGTCGGTGGAGATCAGCAGAAGACGATCTACGCCCTTAAGCGCATCGGCAAGCGCCGGATCGTCGAAATCGACTTTACGGACTTCGACGCCCTTTGCTGCAAGATCAGCGAGCTTCGATGGATCGCGCGTACCGGCGATGATTTTGCCGGCCTTGGCTTCGAGGAGGAGTTCGGTGACGCGGCGGCCGAGATTGCCGCTCGCGCCGGTGACGAGGAGGGTGGGCTGGTTTGCCATTGTCGTGCTTCCCATATACAAGTTAGCTGGTTGGTCTCTTTTTGAGACCATAGCTACATGAGAGATCGACAAGCTCCCGTAAAGAAGGCACTTCATCGGGCGCTGGTTACTTCGCAGGAACCACCAAGAGGACCGACAAGAGAACCATCATGAAACGGCCGATTAAATCCTCGCGCAAAATTCAGGACGTACTCAAAGCGCAGAAAATCTCCGGAGACAGCCTGGACAATTGCCCGGTGCGGGGTGTGCTGGACCAGATCGGCGACAAGTGGAGTACGTTGATGTTGATCGCGCTATCGGAGAAGCCTTATCGCTTCGGCGAACTGCGCCGTCTCATACCGGATATCTCGCAACGTATGCTGACCCAGACGCTACGCGACCTGCAACGCAACGGCCTGATCACGCGCACGGTGTTTCCGACGCAACCGCCGAGCGTCGAATACCGCATGACGCCGCTTGGGGCCTCGCTGATGGAGTCTATCGGCGCGCTGGTTCGCTGGGCTGAAACCCACTATGGAAGAATTATCACCGCGCGCGAGCATTTCGACCGCAAGGCGGATGCTGCGTAACAGGCATTAGAAATTGAGTAAGCGCTCGCAATATCTTTTCTCCGTCGCGCCGATGATGGAATGGACCGACCGGCATTGCCGGTTCTTCCATCGGCTGTTGTCGCGCCGCGCGCGCCTTTACACGGAAATGATTACGACCGGCGCGGTACTGCATGGCGACCGCGCGCGGCTGCTTGGCTTCAACCCGGAAGAACATCCGGTCGCAATCCAGCTCGGCGGTTCGGATGCGAAGGACTTGGCTGCGAGCGCAAGGATCGCCGAAGACCTCGGCTATGACGAAGTGAACCTCAACTGCGGCTGTCCTTCGGACCGTGTGAAGAGCGGACACTTCGGCGCCTGCCTGATGGCGGAGCCCGCGCGCGTTGCCGATGGTGTGAGCGCGATGAAGGCGGCGGTGAGAATTCCCGTGACCGTGAAGTGCCGCATTGGCATCGACGATCAGGACGAGGAAGAAGCGCTCGACACTTTTGCGAACGCGATGATCGCGGCGGGCAGTGACGCGCTGGTCGTTCATGCGCGCAAGGCCTGGCTGCAGGGCTTAAGCCCGCGCGAGAACCGCGAAGTGCCGCCGCTGAATTACGACCGCGTGTTCCGGTTAAAGAAGCGCCTTGGCGATTATCCCGTGATCCTGAACGGCGGTATCGCGTCCCTCGCAACTGCGAAAGAGCATCTCGCATCCGTCGATGGCGTGATGCTGGGGCGCGCGGCGTATGATTCTCCCGAGCTTCTGCTCGGCGTCGATCCGGAGTTTTTCGGAGAAGCCGCACCGGCAGCAAACCTCGAAGAGGCGTTCGAAAAGCTCATTCCCTATATCGAGCGGGAGCTTTCGAAGGGTGAGCGGCTGCACGACATTACGAAGCACCTCCTCGGCGCATTCCGTGGCAAGCCGGGCGCGCGCGCATACCGCCGGCATCTTGCTACCGAAGCGGTAAAACCCGGCGCGAATGCATGGGTGTTGCGCGAGGCGCTCGCTTTCATTTCTCCGGAAATGCCTGCACAAAGCGCCGCATGACAATTCTCGGAATACCCGCGAGCGAATTCGCGGTTCTGGTCGGCGCCATCCTCATCGCAGGCACACTCACCGGAATCTTCGCAGGTCTCCTCGGCATCGGGGGTGCGGCGATCTCAGTACCCGTCATGTACGAGGTGTTCCGGGTATTGGGTGTCGCCGATGAGGTGCGTATGCAGCTCTGCGTCGGCACCGCGCTTGCGCTGATCGTGCCGACTTCGATCCGTTCTTATTACGCGCACAAAGCCAAAGGCGCAGTGGACGAAGGCGTGTTGAAGATCTGGGCGCTTCCGATTATCGGCGGTGTCGGCATCGGCTCATTCATCGCCTATTTTGCAAGCTCCACGGTCTTCAAACTCTTGTTCGTCGTATTCGCGACCTTGATGGCCTTGAAGCTGATCTTTGGCCGCGAGAACTGGCGCATCGCCGATCAGCTTCCGGGCACGTTGACGATTGCTATCGTCGGCGTTGCGATCGGCGTCATCTCAGCGCTGATGGGCATTGGCGGCGGCGCTTACTCCGCTTTGTTTCTCACTCTCTACGGCGTTTCCATTCACCGCGCGGTGGCGACCTCTTCCGGGGTTGGCGTTCTGATCTCATTGCCCGGCGTGATCGGCTACATGATCGCCGGCTGGCCGCAGCAGGCGCTGATGCCGCCGCTTTCGGTTGGCTACGTTTCTTTTCTTGCCGTTGCGCTGTTCGCGCCGACGAGCGTCTTGGCCGCGCCCTATGGCGCGAAGCTCGCGCATTCCTGGCCGCGCCGAAGGCTGGAAGTCGCCTTCGCGATCTTCCTGCTCATCGTTGCGTTCCGCTTCTTCGCAAGCCTGATGGGCTGGTTCTAAAGGCGCGTGATCCCGAAAAGTGGGCACCGGTTTTCGGACAAGATCACGCGCAAAAAAGTTTTAGTTGTTGCCGTCTTCTAATGCGACCGCTTCACGCTTTCTGCGAAGCTGCGGAATGAGCGGCATCAGCAGCATTATCGCTGCAATCGTAAGACACACTGCCGAGATCGGCTTCTTGAAGAATGTCGTGAGGTCGCCCGCAGAGATGATCAGCGCGGTGCGCAGTTTGTTTTCCATGATCGCGCCGAGCACGAATGCGAGCACCAAGGGTGCCGCTTCGTAGCCGAGCTTGCGCGTGAGATAGCCGATCAACCCGAACGCAAGCATCACATAAAGATCGAACACGTTGTTGCTACTCGCGAACACGCCGATGACGGTGAAGAGCAAAATCATCGGGAATAAGATGTTGTAAGGCAGGCGCAACAGCTGCACCCACATTCCGATCAAGGGCAGGTTCAGGACGAGCAGCATCACGTTGCCGATATACATACTCGTGATCACGCCCCAGAACAGGTCGGGGCGCTGCACCATCAGAAGCGGGCCGGGCTGGATGTTGTGAATGACGAATGCGCCAAGCAACAGCGCCATCACCACATTCGGCGGAATGCCGAGCGTGAGTAGCGGAATGAACGCGCCGCCCGCCGCCGAATTGTTCGCCGCCTCCGGCCCCGCGACACCTTCGATCGCGCCTTTGCCGAAACGCTCTGGCGTTTTCGAGATACGCTTTTCGAGAGCATAAGAGGCGAACGCCGCGATCACCGCACCGCCGCCGGGAATGATGCCGAGAAAAAATCCCAGCACGGTGCCGCGTCCGATCGGCCCCGCGCTGCGTTGCCAGTCTTCTTTGTTCGGAAGCAGGTTGCTGATCTTTGTGCTGGTGATCGTGCGCTTCACGCCCTGTTCGATATTCGAAAGCACCTCGGCGACGCCGAACAGGCCCATCACGACCGGGACGAGGCCGATGCCGTCGTAAAGTTCGATGCGGTCGAAGGTGAGACGGGGCTGCGCGGTAATGCTGTCGAGACCGATAAGCCCGAGCACCACGCCCGCGCTTGCCATCAGCAACGACTTCAGCATCGAACCTTGCGTGAGGAAGGTCACGATCACGAGGCCGAGGATCATGAGGCTGAACATTTCGGCCGGGCCGAAGGCGACCGCGAAGCCCGCTAGAAACGGCGCGATCACCATGAGCCCGACAACCGCTACTGTTCCCGCAATGAAAGAACCGAAGGCCGCGATACCGAGCGCAGGTCCGGCGCGGCCCTGCTTCGCCATCTGATGTCCGTCGAGACAGGTGACGACGGAGGTCGCTTCGCCGGGAATGTTGACGAGGATCGACGTGGTCGAGCCGCCATACATCGAGCCGTAATAGATGCCGGCCATCATGATGATGCCGGACTCCGGCGTGCCCGAAAGCGTAACTGGCAACAAGAGCGACATTGCCGAAATCGGACCGATGCCCGGCAATACGCCGACCAGCGTGCCGATGAATACGCCTATGAAACAATACAGAAGATTGATCGGTGTCAGCGCGACCGCGAACCCGTTGGCGACTTGTCCGAGCAGATCCATTCTCTATCCGATCTCGAACACGCCGTTGGGGAGCTGAATCTGAAGCAGCGTTTTCAGTATCCACCAGATCAGGATCGGCGCGCCGAACGCGAGCGGTATCGCGATCGTCCAGCGCACCGGATCGATCGCGCGTAACAGCACGAGCATCAAAGGAATGGTGGAGAGAAGAAATCCGAGACTGGTGAACGCAAAACCATAAAGACCGAAGGTGACGATCACGATCAGCGTCTTCACCCACCGCGTTTCAGCCCATAAGGCGCGAACCGACGGGCCTTCGCTCCTGATCGCCTGTACGGCGACACCGAGCGAAAGCGCTGCCATCACGATGCCGATCCAGAACATCATGAAGCCCATGCCCGGCGCGTTCACAGAGCCGAGCCCGAGCTTCTGGCCCTGATCGAGCACGAACAGGCTGACCGCAAACCAGATCGCACCGCCCCACAATTCGGCGTTGTTAATCCGGAGGCCGGAGCTTTTCATGAGACGATCGTTGTTCAGAAGTGAAATGGCTCCGCTGCGATCAGCGGAGCCATCGACCTTGCGTTAGTCTTTTTTCTTGAGGCCGAGCATCTCGACGACCTTGCTCTCGGTTGCGGTCACTTCCTTCACGAACTTCACATAGTCGGCGGTGTTCTTGTAGTTCACGACCATGTCGTATTTCGCGAGCGTGGCCTGCACCTGCGGGTCATCGACCGCCTTCTTGAAAGCGTCGTGGATGGTAGCCACGATCTTCGGGTCCATGCCTTTCGGGCCTGCGATGCCGAACGGCGAGTCGAACACGAAGGGATAGCCGAGCTGCCGCAGCGTCGGCACGTTCGGATAGTTCGGCGACGGGTTCGCAGTCCAGATCATCAAGAGGCGAAGCTGGCCGGAGTCGACCAGCGCCTTCCAGCCGCTCGATTCGACTTGCAGCATGGTGTGGCCGCCGAGCACGGCGGCGTTGGTTTCGGCGCCGCCCTTGAACGGCACCTGCGTTACCTTGATGCCGTCGCGGGCCGCGATCTGCTCCATGCCGATATGCAGCGAAGTACCGGCGCCCGGCGTTGCATAGGTCACCTTGCCGGGGTTCGCCTTGGCGAACTTTACGACGTCGGCCCAGGTCTTGAACTCGGAGTCGGCGCGCACCGTGACACCGAAGGTGTAGCCGGTGAGATGCGCGATGTAGGTAAAGTCCTTGTCAGCATCCCAGGTCGTCTTCTGCATCAGCGGCAGACGGAAAATCGTGATCGGAATCTGCGCGATGGTGTAGCCGTCGGGCTTCGCCGTTGCCGCCATTTGCGCGGGGCCGACCGTGCCCGAACCGCCTGCGCGGTTATCGACGATGACTGGCTGGCCGAGATGCTTGCTCGCGGCTTCCGCAATCGCGCGCATCGCGATGTCGGTGGAGCCGCCTGCGGGCCACGGCACGATCAGGTTGATCGGTTTGGTTGGAAAGTTTTGCGCCGAAGCCGGTACGGCGATTGCCGCGAAGATTGCGGCTGAAAGTAGTGCGAGCGCGGTGCGCTTCATTTTGTTTTCTCCCCATGGTTTCGTCGTTCTTGCCAGCAGCATTGCGCTGCAAATCGTCGTTCCGATTTTCCGCGAATGCTTTTGCCTCGCGGAGGAAAATCCACTGCAACACTCAAGGGACGTAACGTCAACCGTGCGGAATGAAATTCCGCCTCGCGGAACGATTAGTTCCGCGATGTGAAATCGATTTGCAGTGCGAAATTGCTCAGCGGCGTCCGCGAAGTACCATCTGCTTGCCGCGCAGCTCGAAAGACTCGAGCCGTTGCAGGAAGCTCATGCCCAAGAGGCTCATGCGCAGATCGCCCTGACGCACGATCAGCGCGGGCACGCGCCGCTCGACGATGCTGCCGATGCGGATTTGGTCGAGCACGACTGCGGCCGCGAAGTTGCGGCCTTTCGCGGTTTCGATCGTGACGTCGTACTTCAGGAGATCGACCGGGATGCCGGCGGCGCGCGCGGCTTCGACCGTCAGCACGACACTGGAAGCGCCGGTGTCGATCAGCATCGGAAACTGCGCGCCGTTCACTTGAACCCGCACATTGAAGTCGCCCGACTGCGAGCGTTCGACTCGGACGCTGTTCGGAATGCTCGCGGTGATGTCCTGATCCGGCGAGACTACGGTAAAGATGCGATCGACCACGCGCACGACTTCGCTGCGATAGTGATAGCCGGCTGCAAGTAGCGCCACGATCAACAGCCAAAGGCCGATCGATTTCAGTTTCTCCTGAAAGCGGCCATAGAACACCGAATAGAAACCGCCGCCGACCAGTAGCAGGAGCGCGGAGAAATAGACGAGGCTCGCGAATGCGTTCGTATCCATCGGGCCGACCGTGCCTTCGTCGTGGCGCGAAATCAGCACGATCACCGCGAGCACGAGGCCTACGATGACGAGCCAGAGAAATTTGTCGTTGCGGAACATTTTTTACGGGGTTCTTACGAGGGCCAATACGGCGAGGAGGGTTGCGACTTCCGCGGCTTTGCCTGCCGTGGCCGCGCAATCAGGCACGTCGTCTTTGTTCTGGTTTCGCGCAACCGCGACGACGATGACGAAAGCCGCGAGGGAAGCAACCAAAGCCCCAGCCGTCGGCCCGATACGGAACACGGGAAGCAAAAGCGCGGTTCCGATCACAATCGTAACCAACATCAATCCTTGCAGCGCCGCGCCCTGCGACGGCCGCGCGGCGTCTCCGATGTCTTCGAGCGGACGCGCGGGCTGAGTCAGGCGAAACGCAATCGAAGCGGTCGAGCTGAAAATCACGGCGGCAATGATGACGAGTGCGGCACTTGGCGCGTGATAGAAAATCAGACCTTCGATCGCCGCGACTTCAACGAGAAGCAGCAGCGCGAGTGCCGCGGTCCCCGTACCGCTTGCACCGGCAAGGCGGTCGCCCGCGCGCACGGTGCCGCTCTCCAGGCGAGCGCCACGCAGTGCCGAAAGCGTGAGTACGGTCGCCGCGGCAATCGCGAATGGCGGCAGCCACATATTCCAGAACAGCAGGAGTGCGCCGCCCGCGATGACGCCCGTGATCGCGGCAGCGACCGGCGCGGCGTAAGCCCCGGCACCAGGGTTGGATATGAGCGGTTCGCCGTCTTCGTTGACGTGCTGCGCCGCGCCGAACGGCAGCACCGCTTCGTCGCGTAGCCATTTCAGCGTGTCATTCACGAAGGGCGGTAACATCGTGGCTTTCCGGTGCGGCGATCCGTGCCGCGATTCGATGACAGCAGAATTTATCACGCGCGGACAGGGGCAATCTGTGTGGAGGTCTGGGGCTGCTTCGGTTGCAGCGGGCCTGCGTCGGCTACCGGCGCAAGCGCCGCCATGACGCGCTCAGGGGGCAGGGTGACGATCACTTCGGTGCCTGCGCGGAGTTTCGAGCGCAGCGTAAAGGTGCCGCCGTGAAGGTCGATCAGGCCCTTTACGATCGGCAGGCCGAGGCCTGCGCCTTGCTCGGCAGTCTTGATCGCATTCGAACCTTGCCCGAAGGAGGCCATGACAATCGGGATTTCGTCTTCGGGAATACCGGGGCCGGTATCGCGCACGGAGAGGTATTGCCCGCCGGAAGCGGTCCAGCCGACCTTGGTGAAAACCTCGCCGCCTTGGGGCGTGAACTTGATCGCGTTAGACAAGAGATTGAGCGTGACTTGACGCACCGCGCGCTCGTCGGCCCAGATTTTCGGAAGACCGGATTCGAACAGGGTATGCAGCGTGATGCCGCGATTGGTCGCGCGCATCTTCATCAGATACGAGCAGTCGTCGGCGATCCCGACCAGGCTGACAGGCTCTTCGTTGAGTTCGTAACGGCCGGCTTCGATGCGCGAGAGATCGAGAATCTCGTTGATGAGGTTCAAAAGGTGCCCGCCGGACTCGTGAATGTCGCCCGCATATTCCTTATATGCAGGTACAAGGTGGCCGCCGAGCACTTCGTTCTTCATGACTTCCGAGAAGCCGAGGATCGCGTTCAATGGCGTGCGCAACTCATGCGACATCTGCGCGAGAAAACGGGACTTGGCCAAGTTCGCGGCTTCCGCGCGGCGTGCGGCTTCGTCCGACTTTGCTTTCGACTGTTCCAGCTCGCCGATCAGCGTGTCGAGTTGCGCGCGTGCTTCCAGCGCCGACACCGCAGCAATGTGCAGGCGCCCCGCGACCATGACGAAATAGGCTTCCGCGCCGACGGTCAGAATTGCCAAGACCACGTCCTGCGGCGTGCCACGCAGGAGGTAGTGCAGGGTAACGACGCCGGCGACAGGAACAGTCGCGGCATAAACCGCACTCGGAATGCTCGCCGCCAGCATCGAGAACACGGCGACTACGAGCAGCATCGCAAACAGCGAGAAGTCGCCGGCACCCTGTGCGCCGAGGCCGACCAGCACGTTGACGATCAAGACCCAGCTCACGCCGAAGATCAGGTCGAACATCGTGAACAGCACGCGATAGCGCTGCATCAGCGCCGGGCTCGCGGGGGCGGTCAGAAAGCGGCGGCAGGCGGCGACGTTCAGCGAATGTATCGTGAGCGCGATCATGGTCCAGATGATCGCGCCGAAGCCGCCGGTCCACAGCGAAGAAGCGATACCGACCAGCGAGATCAGCATGAAGAGCGCTACCGACGCGCCGATGCGGTGCTCCGCGTAGAGCCGCAGGAGTTCGTAGTCGAAAGCGGGCTTTACGCCGGACGTGGAAGTGAGAATGTCGCGCGCGTCGCGGACGCTGCGATTGAGCATGAGGCGCCGCTCGTGTGCGGCGCGGGCGGCATCGGCCGCTGACTCGTCCCCGCGAGCGCTATAGCTCATCATTACGCAATACCGTTATCCGACCGCCGCCATTGCCCTGCGCTCATACTCAAAAGCGCAAGCCGGCCACGAACGCCCCGATATGCCCCGCGCCAGCCATCTCTACCATTGCGCGCGGGTGGTTAATGCCGGGCTGATTCTTATGGTTAAGAGATGGTAAATCGTTCCGCTTGGCGGCGAATACCTTAGTCATTTCTACGGCTTGATAGGTTCCCGCGCTCATGTTCGGATAGCGGACGAAGGCGGATCGAATGAAATTGTACGATATGGGCCGTGCGCCCAACCCGCGCCGCGTGCGCGTTTTTCTTGCCGAGAAGGGCATCGACATTCCGAAGCAGGAAGTCGATCTCGGAGGGCTGGAGCAATACGGCGAAACCTTTACCGCGATGAACCCGATGCAACGGGTTCCGGTGCTCGTGCTTGACGACGGCACCGTGATTTCGGAGTCGGTGGCGATCTGTCTTTATTTCGAGAAGCTCCATCCCGAGCCGAACCTGTTCGGCAAGGACGCGCTGGAAAGCGCTCAGGTCGAAATGTGGAACCGCCGGCTTGAATTGCACTTCTACGGTCCGGTTTCGCAATCTTTCCGGCACAGCAGCCCCGCAATGGCGAAGCGCGAGACGCCGCAAGTGCCCGATTGGGGCAATGCCTGCCGTGACAAGGCAGCGGACTTCGTCGGATTTCTCGAGAAAGAACTCGGCACGCGGGAATATGTGGCGGGCAACCGTTTCACGATCGCCGACATCACTGCGCTCTGCACCGTCGATTTCATGCGCGTGATCAAACTCTCACTGACACCGGAGATGAAAAATTTGACCCGCTGGCACGCCGCTGTGTCGGCCCGTCCAAGCGCGAAGGCATAAAGATGAAATACGAGAATATACGGCTGGAGGTTGCAGGTTCGGTGGCGACGCTCGCACTCGCGCGGCCCGATCGCCTGAATGCGATCAACGCCGCGACCCATCCTGAGTTGCGCGACGCGCTCGAAAAGGTAGAAGGCGACAAGAACGTGCGTTGCCTGGTGCTGACCGGCGAGGGGCGTGCGTTTTGCTCAGGACAGGATTTAAGCGAGCGCGTTATCGCCGATGGCGCAAAGCTCGATCTCGGCTCTTCGCTTGATGCAAATTATAATCCGCTCGTGCGGCGTCTCGCCTCGTTTCATATCCCCACGATTGCGGCAGTAAACGGACCGGCCGCGGGCGCAGGCGCGAACATCGCGCTCGCCTGCGACATTATCCTGATGGCGCGTTCCGCCTACTTGCAGCAGGCTTTCGCGCGGATCGGACTTGTGCCCGACGCCGGCGGCACCTGGTTCCTGCCGCGGCTTGTCGGCCTGAAGCGTGCGCTCGCGATGTCGCTTTTCGCCGACCGTATCCCTGCAGAGGATTGCGAGAGTATGGGCATCGCCTGGAAAGTTTTCGACGACGACATTTTCGCAAGCGAAGTCGCGAAGCACGCGGCGATCCTCGCCGCGGGGCCGACGCTGGCCTATCAGTTGGCCAAGCGTGCCCTGATGGCGAGCGGCGAGAACGATCTTTCGACGCAACTCGACCTTGAGCGCGACAGCCAGCGCGAAGCAGGCCGCTCGAAGGATTTTATCGAAGGCGTGATGGCCTTCCGCGAAAAGCGCCTCCCGCGTTTCAAGGGCGAATAGCCGCGAGGCGATTTCCGCCGGAAATGCTATTGTCCAGGCGGGAGATAACAAGAATGACCGCCACCTCCGCGACCGTTACCGAAGCCCTTAAATCCGTCAAAGGCCCCGACGGCAAAGACATCGTCACCTCCGGCAAGCTTTCCGGTGTCGTCGTCACCGGCGGCAAAGTGTTCTGCTCGCTGACCGTAGACGCCGCCGAAGCGCAGGTTTGGGAAAGCGTTCGCAAGCAGGCGGAAGAAGTGATCAAATCCGTTCCCGGCGTTGCATCCGTACTGATCGCGCTCACCGCCGAAAAGAAACCGGGTAGTTCGGCGCCTGCGCCGGGTCCGGCTCCGCAAACCGGAGGCCGCGCCGTGCAGGGCGTTGCGGGTGTCAAAGCGATCATCGCGGTTGCATCCGGCAAAGGCGGTGTCGGCAAATCGACGACCGCGGTCAATCTCGCGCTGGGACTGCAATCGCTCGGCCTGAAAGTCGGCGTGCTGGATGCGGATATTTACGGCCCATCGATGCCGCGGTTGCTTGCGCTCAAAGGCAAACCGGAATTGATCGGCGGCCGCACGCTGAAGCCAATGGAAGCCTTCGGCCTCAAGGTGATGTCGATCGGTTTTCTGGTCGACGAAGATACGCCGATGATCTGGCGCGGACCGATGGTGCAGTCGGCGATCACGCAGATGTTGCGCGAAGTCGCTTGGGCGCCGCTTGACGTGATTGTCGTCGATATGCCGCCGGGCACCGGCGACGCGCAGCTGACGCTCGCGCAGCAGGTACCGCTCGCAGGCGCGGTGATCGTTTCCACTCCGCAAGATCTCGCGCTGATCGACGCGCGGCGCGGGATTGCGATGTTCAAGCGCGTGGACGTTCCCGTGCTCGGACTGATCGAGAATATGAGTTACTTCCTGTGCCCGCATTGCGGCGAGCGCTCGGATATTTTCAGCCACGGCGGCGCGCGGCACGAAGCGGACCGCTGGAGCGTGCCGTTTCTCGGCGAAGTGCCGCTTGAGTTGAAAATCCGGGAGATGTCCGACGCCGGCACACCGATCGTGGCCAGCGAACCGGACGGGTCCAACGCAAAAATCTACAAGGAGATCGCCGCGAAGGTGCGCGGCGCATTGGAAGGTTCCGCGGGAAAACGCGCAGCACCGAAGATCGTGATTGAGTCTTAAGCCTCACCGAATACGGCTTCGACAGCTACACGATCCGCGCCCGCCGTCAGGCCGGCTAGTTTCGGCTGAAACTACGCAGTTTCATTATGCTGCATAGCAATGTAAGCCGCCTTCTGGATTTTCGCGGCCCGCTCGGTCATTCTCCCTTCAGATGACCGGCCCAGAGGGTTGGGAATCCAACAAACCAAAACTCCACGCTCCCAAGGGGGGAATATTCATGCAACGTCGTAAGTTCCTAAAAGTCGGCGCAGGCGCAGTCGCTGCCAGCGCTATAGCGGCTCCCGCGATCGCCCAGTCGGCGCCGGAAATTAAGTGGCGTCTGACGTCGAGCTTCCCGAAAGCGCTCGACACCATCTACGGGGCAGCCGAAGTCCTGGCCAAAACCGTCAGCGACGCAACCGACGGCAAGTTCCAGATCCAGGTTTTCGCGGCCGGCGAAATCGTGCCGGGCCTGCAGGCGCTGGACGCTGTGTCGAACGGCACCGTCGAAATGTGCCACACCGCCAACTACTACTACGTAGGCAAAGACCCGACATTCGCGTTTGCGACTGCGGTTCCGTTCGGTCTCAACCAGCGCATGATGGACGCTTGGTGTCTCTACGGCGGCGGCAACGACCTGCTGAATACCTTCTTTGCCAAGCACAACGCCATCGGCTTCATGGCCGGCAACACCGGCGCGCAAATGGGCGGCTGGTTCCGCAAGGAAATCAAGACGCTTGAAGACCTCAAGGGCCTGAAGATGCGTATCGGCGGTTTCGCCGGTCAGGTGCTGTCGAAACTCGGCGTTGTCCCGCAGCAGATCGCGGGCGGCGAAATCTACCAGTCGCTTGAGCGCGGCACGATCGATGCTGCCGAGTGGGTTGGCCCGTATGACGACGAGAAGCTTGGCTTCAACAAGGTCGCACCGTTCTACTACTATCCCGGTTGGTGGGAAGGCGGCCCGATGCTCCACGCGATGGTCAACCTTCCTAAGTATAACGAGCTGCCGAAGAGCTATAAGGCGATCCTCGAAGCGGCATCGCAAACCGCGAACACGCACATGATGGCAAAGTACGATGCGGGTAATCCCGCCGCGCTCCGCCGTCTGATCGCCGGCGGCGCCAAGCTCCAGCCGTTCTCGACGGCGATCATGGAAGCCTGCTTGAAGGCCGCGAACGAAGTCTATGCCGAAACCTCGGCGAAGAACGCGGATTTCAAGAAGGTCCATGACTCCTACATGGCGTTCCGTAACGACCAGTATCTCTGGTGGCAGGTTTCGGAATACACCTTCGACGGTTTCCAGATCCGCTCGCGCCGCGCCTGATCTGAACGCTCGACAAGTAAGAAAAACCCCGGAGCTTTTGCTCCGGGGTTTTTTGTTTATGCCAAGCTGCTGCGTCAGACCTCAGTCGAATTTGAGCGGACCGAGTTCTTCCTGTTGCTGAATCTCGATCTTGACCTTGCTCGGATCGATCCCGGTGCCGGTGCCTTTGTAATGCATCACCATCTGCGGGAACATGATGACCAAGACGACCATTATGCACTGGATCACGACGAAGGGTACCGCGCCCCAATAAATCTGCCCGGTTGTTACGCCTGCGGTCACTTGCCCGCTGACTTTATCGACATAGGATTCCTTCGGTGCGACCGACCGCAAATAGAACAGTGCGAAGCCGAACGGCGGGTGCATGAACGAGGTTTGCATATTTACCGCGAGGATCACGCCGAACCAGATCAGGTCGATTCCTAGGCGCTCCGCCGCCGGGCCGAGCAAAGGTACGATGATGAAGGCAAGCTCGAAGAAGTCGAGGAAAAACGCGAGGACGAAAACCAGAGCATTGATGAAGAGCAGAAAGCCGATCTGTCCGCCCGGTAGCGAAACGAGGAGTTCCTCAACCCATTTGTGTCCGTCCACGCCGTAGAAGGTGAGGGAGAACACGCGTGCGCCGAGCAGGATGAAAAGCACGAATGCCGATAGTTTCGCCGTCGACTCGGTTGCCTGCTTGACCAGCGAAAAATTGAGCCGGCCCTTCATAATGGCGAGAATGACCGCGCCCGCCGCACCCATAGCGCCGCCTTCGGTCGGTGTCGCAAGGCCGATGAAGATCGTGCCCAGCACGAGAAAGATAAGCGCGAGCGGCGGCACCATGACTGCCGTCACCTGACGCGACATTTCGGAGAGCAGCGGCTCGCGCAGGAAAGCCACTGAGCCGAACAAGATCGATATTGCGTAGAAGGCGGCTGCCGCGGCAACTACCGCCGCGGTCAGCCGGAACAGCGGCTCGAAGGAAGCGAGGGTCCCTGTCGCGATCGGCAACGGATGAAGAATATAGACGTAGGCGGCGACGGCCATTGCCGCGATCGCGCCGATCACGCCTGCAAATCCGCGATAACGGTCGCCGACCGAAACGAGGAAGGCGAAGATGATGCCGACGAACATCGCGAGCACGACGAAGTCCGCGCCCTTGTATGTCGTCTGCCGCAACACCAGAAATCCGACCAGACCGCTGATCAGGACCAGCAAGGTGAGGTTGGCATGGGGCCGCGAAGAGAATTCACGCGACCGCACACCGAGATAAAGCGCATAGAGCGCGCCCGCCGCCGCCACGGCCTCAATGCCGTAATCTTTCACGGTTTGCGGCAGGCCCAGCGTGCTGTTGCCGGCGATACCGCCCACCAGAATAAATACTATGCTGAGTGCGACGCTGACGAGAAGAAATGTGACGAGAGGAATTGCTGCGACGACACCCACGAAGTTCGTGAAGGTCCGCAATGGCCGCTTCTCGCCGTCTTCTTTCAGCGTTTGTGCCTCCGGCGGAAGTCCCGGCGCCCGGTTCGGGAAAATGAGCGTCACCAGCATCACGTAGCCGGCATAGAGCGCAGAAAGGATGAGGCCGGGAACGAAGGCGCCTTCATACATATCGCCGACCGAGCGGCCGAGCTGGTCGGCCATGACGATCAGCACGAGCGAAGGCGGAATGATTTGAGCGAGGGTTCCGGAGGCCGCGATCACGCCGCTCGCAAGCCTGCGGTCGTAGCCGTAGCGCAGCATGATCGGCAGCGAGATCAGACCCATCGAGATCACGGACGCCGCGACGACGCCGGTGGTCGCTGCAAGCAGTGCGCCGACGAAAATCACCGCATAGGCGAGTCCGCCGCGGACCGGACCGAACACTTGCCCGATCGTGTCGAGCAAATCTTCCGCCATTCCGCTTCGTTCTAGCACCAGTCCCATAAACGTGAAAAACGGGATCGCGAGCAGCGTATCGTTGTTCATCGTGCCGTAAACGCGCTCCGGCAAAGCTTGCAGGAAGTTCGGGGCGAATAATCCGAGTTCGATGCCGACGATGCCGTAAACCAGGCCGACGAACGCGAGCGTGAAAGCGGCCGGGTAGCCGATCAGCAAGCAAATTACCAAGCTTGCGAACATGATCGGCGCCATGTTGTGAATGATGAAGGCGGTCATCTCTTTTGCTCCAGGCGCACTCTAACTCAGGACTTTTTCTCGATTGCCTGAAGCAATCTTTCGGCTTCGGCTTCTGCGGCATGCACCTGCGGGCCGTCATACGGATCGGGGATCGCTCCTTGCATGATCGCGGCACGTTTGATGATTTCCGAGAACGCTTGAACGAGTAAAATCGTAAAAGCGATCGGGATCAGAAGTTTTGCCGGCCATTGCGGCAGACCGCCCGCGCTGAACGAACGCTCGCCAAGGCGATACGAAGTGAGGAAAAACGGAATCGAAGTCCAGATCATCACCACGCAAAACGGAATGAGCGCGAACATATGCCCGACCATGTCGATCCAGAGCCGCACGCGCCGCGAAAAAGAATTGTTGATGATGTCGATGCGGATATGTTCGTTCGCGATCAGGGTCCATGCCGCGCAGAACAGAAATACCGCGCCGAACAGATACCACTGAAGCTCGAGCCAGGCGTTGGACGATTGATTGAATAACTTTCGAATAATCGCGTTGATCGTCGATACCGCGATCGCGAGCACAAGGAGCCACGCGACGGCTTTTCCGAGTTTGACGTTGACGAAGTCGATCGCTCGGCTGATTGCGAGAAGCGTACGCAAGTTGGTTCCCCCGGACACTGCGGGCAGTACCGGACCTTCCCGTCCGGCCAACCCCTTCGTTTCAGTGCACCATAGCCAATAAAACCGACCGATCAAGCCGCAGGACGAAACGGTTGGGCCGCTGACGGATGCGTGTGAAACCTAGTTGGATGCACGCGAAACCGTATCTTTTACGAAGGCTTTATTTGGTGCCCATTGTCGCATCGCGCGATCGCATCGCCTCGCGATGCAGCATATAAACGCCGGCGACAATCATGATCGTCATGCCTGCGAATGACCACAGGTCAGGAACTTCGCGGAAGAAGATGAAGCCGTACACGACGGCGAACAGCACGATCGAGTAACGAAAAGGCGCCACAGCCGAGAGCTCGGTCCCTCGATAGGCGAGCACAATGAAATACTGCGCCAGCACGAGAAAGATTCCGGAAGCGAGGCAGCCCGTAAGCGCGACCGCATCAGGCCATCGCCAAGGCTGAAAAAAAGAACCGGCGGCTCCAACTACGATGCCGGCAAGGATCGAGGCGAGCGCAACGATAAAGGCCGGAACGCGCGTGCCGATTGAGCGCGCGAGCATATCGCGCAACAGGATCGTGAATGTTGCAATCAGTGCAAACAGCGAGGCTGCATCGAAAGCGCCGGTCGCAGGCTTCACGACGAACAGCACGCCGGCAAATCCAGCCGTGACTGCGATCCAGCGGCGCCAGCCCACGCGCTCGCCTAGCGATGCAGCCGCGATAATCGTCATGATAAAGGGCACGAGCTGAATGATCGTGATCACGTTGCCGAGCGGGATCAGCGCAAGCGCGGAAATCAGCAGCACGCCGTTCATGGCCTCCGCGAAGCCGCGCAGACTTACCTGCCAGTCGAAAATTTTTGGCGTGTCGCGCAATTCGCCGCGCCACCACAGCACGAGCGCAAGAAAGATCAGCGCGAAGCCGCCGCGGAGGACCATGACTTCGGAAACCGGAATGACTTGCACCGCGAACTTCGTGCCTGCATCGTTCGCGGCGAACAGCGCCATGGCAAGCACCATGAAGATCATGCCGCGGCGGTTGGCGGCCCGTGTGTCGGTCATTGGCCTGCCGAAACTGCGGCGATAGCCGCCGCGTGTTTCGCGCGCAACCGCTCGCGGTGCAGAAGATAAATGCCGCCCGCGACGATCAGCGCCATGCCGAATAACGAAAGCAAATCGGGGTACTCCGAAAACACGATGGCGCCGCCGATCACGGCAAAGAACAGATAAAAGTACCGGAACGGCGACACCACCGACATATCCCCGGTACGGAAAGCGAGGAACGAAAACGTGTTGGCGAGCACCATGAGAACTCCCGCCAGGCAGCAAAGCAAAAAGGAATGCAGATCGGGCCAGAGCCACGGCCCCCATGCGCGTATCCCGAACGGCTGCATGATGGGCGTGAGCAGGAACGCAAGCATGGTTCCCGTCATCGTCGTTGCAAGCGAAACGACGAAAGGAGGAGCGGCGTTGCCGATCTTGCGGGATTGAATGTCGCGTCCGACGCCAACCGCCGCGATTGCCAGGACGACAAGCGCCATGGGCTGGAACGCATCACCTCCCGGCTTGATGATGAGCAACACGCCGAAGAAAGCGACGAAAGCCGCGCACCAGCGCCGCCAGCCGACCGATTCCTTGAAGAGATAGATCCCGGCGATCATGCCGAGGAAAGGGCCAACCTGCATCACCGCGGTGACCGTTGCGAGCGGCAGAAACGCATAGCAGGTGATGATCATGGGTCCGACCGAACCCTCGAACAGGCTTCTCCAGAATACATTCCGGTTCGCGATCGTCTTTAATTGCGAGATGCCATGAACGAAACACACGAGCACGAAGGCGAAGACAAAGGCAGTGCCGCCGCGGATCGCAATGATCTCGGGGGCGGGAAGATATTGAACCGCGATTTTGGTGCAGATGTCGTTCGAACTGAAACACGCCGACGCAAGCATCATAAAAAAGATACTCCGCAGATTTGCGGAAAGCGCGCCTGCAGCAGGTTTGGAATTCACCAGATACGACTTTGCAATAGGCGGCGTCAGCCGCCGGTGTGGCTCATGTGGCGGCCGACGGCGGGCTGCTTGGTGCGGCGGTCGATGACAAAGTCGTGGCCCTTCGGCTTGCGCGCGATTGCATTGTCCATCGCTGCATAAAGCAGATCGTTGGATTCCGAGGCGCGCATCGGACCGCGCAGGTCCGCGGCGTCTTCCTGACCGAGGCACATATAAAGCGTGCCGGTGCAGGTGAGGCGGACGCGGTTGCAGCCTTCGCAGAAGTTGTGCGTAAGCGGCGTGATGAAACCTAGCCTGCCGCCGGTTTCCTTGATCTGCACGTAGCGTGCAGGACCGCCGGTCCTGAAATCGATGTCTTCAAGAGTGTATTTCTCCGCGAGACAGGCGCGGACCAGCGAAAGCGGCAGATATTGATCGACGCGTTCGGTGCCGACATCGCCGAGCGGCATCACTTCGATCAGCGCGAGGTCCATGCTGCGGCCGTGCGCCCATTCCATGAGTGAAGCAATTTCGTCTTCGTTATCGCCCTTCAGCGCCACCGCGTTGATCTTGACGTGAATGCCGGCTTGCTGCGCGGCGTCGATACCCTCGAGAACCTTGGAAAGATCGCCCCAGCGCGTGAGCGCCTTGAACTTCACCGGGTCGAGCGTGTCGAGCGAGACGTTGATGCGCTTGATGCCATAGCTTGCGAGTTCTTTCGCGAAGCGGGTGAGCTGCGAGCCGTTCGTGGTCAGCGTCAATTCTTTGAGCACGCCGCTCTCGAGGTGACGCGAGAGCGAGCGGAACAGGGTCATGATGTCCCGGCGCACCAGCGGCTCGCCGCCGGTGATGCGGAGCTTCCGCACGCCGCGCGACACGAAAGCCGAGCAGATGCGGTCGAGTTCCTCGAGTGTGAGCAAGTCCGGTTTGGGGAGGAACGTCATGTGTTCGGACATACAATAGACGCAGCGGAAGTCGCAGCGGTCGGTGACCGACACGCGCAGATAGTCGATCTGCCTGCCGAACGGATCGACGAGAGTAGGCGAGACCGTGGAACTTCCGGAAATCGGACGAATGTGGTTCATCAAGTGGCTTTTTAAGCGGGCTTTCTTCTGATTTTGGCGCTTGCCCGCAGATTCCAAGGGACTCTGGCCAAGAAATACGTGCAGGTAAAGCCGCGCCGCCGCATGGCTTGTCCGAGGCCGCAAGATCGCTAGGTTTCCGGCTGGAGACGCAGATGAACCAAGAAAACACACCCTGGCCGACCGAGCTTAAAGTGCTCAACAACAGGAGCGCGATGGCCGTCACCTTCGATGACGGCACTTCGTTCATGCTGCCCGCCGAGTATCTGCGTGTCGAGAGCCCGAGCGCGGAAGTGCAGGGTCATTCGCCCGACGAGCGCAAGACCGTTCCGGGTAAGCGCAATGTAATGATCCTGGAAGTGCTTCCGGTCGGGAATTATGCCGTGCGCTTGGTATTCGATGATATGCATTCGACCGGCATCTATTCGTGGGATTATTTGCACGAACTCGGACGCGATCATGACAAGCGCTTTCAGCGCTATCTGGATGAACTCGAGGCCAAAGGGCTCTCGCGCGATGCTGCAGCTCGACACTAATAGCGGCGCACCGGCCAAACGGATCGGGCGATCCGCACGGCTCGCGTCATGACGGCCGGCACTGCCGCACACGGCCGCGAAAGCGTTCGCCAAAGGCTGTTTCTGATCGCGGCGATTTGGATCGTTTCCGACATCGGCTACTACTTCGCTCTCCCGCAACTCGGTGTGAAGGCAAGCTACAATGCCGGCTCTGTTGCGATCGCGCTCTACTATATCTTCTGGATCGGCATCGCGGTTATCACGTTCTGGGATCTCTACCGGGACTGGATCCGTTTCGATAATCGGATTGCCGCATACGCGGTTTGGCTCGTCGCTTTCGGCGGCTGCACGTTATTTGCCGCGTACGTTTTACCGCGATTACCTGCGGCACACTGGACGCAATCTTGGTCGCCTCCGGACGTCGTGCTCGCAAACCAGTGGTACTTTCTGCCGAAGTCCGTCGATATCCTCTTCCAGCAACTCTTGATCCTTGCAATGGTGCTTTCGCTGGCAGCCGGCCGGCTAGATCTTCGGCGCATGGCGATCTATTGCGCGTTGCTCTTCGGCTCTATCCACCTGCTGCTCTTGTTCGGCGGATTGCCGGTCGGCTACGTAGTCCGCTTCATGATCTTTGCGGCGGCTTTCGGGGCTATCTTTCCCATTCTCATTCTCCGCGTGCCGAACGGGATCGGTTACTCCTATATGCTGCACTGGCTGTATTATGCGATCACGGTACTGATGCCGCGCTTCTTCTCGACGCCGGTATCGTGACAAAGAATAAATACCGGCTTGACCGGACCTTTGTGGGCTGCCGACATTCTACTAGGTCTAGCTCAGTTGATGACGTAAACCGTGGCGCCGACCGCGACCTTCTCATAAAGGTCGATCACGTCCGAGTTGTGCATCCGGAAGCAGCCGGAGGAGTCGGCCTGGCCGATGGAGTCCGGATCGTTCGAGCCGTGGATGCGATAGAGCGTCGAGCCGAGATAGATCGCACGCGCACCGAGCGGATTATTCTCGCCGCCTTCCATGCGCTTCGGCAAACCTTTCTGCCGTGCGTGCATTTCGGCGGGCGGGATCCAGACCGGCCATTCTTTCTTTGCCGTCACCTTATGTGTGCCGGACCAGGTAAAGCCCACGCGCCCAATGCCGATATTATATTCGATCGCGGTACCCGGACCCGTTACGTAGAAAAGTTTCCGCTGCTTCGTGATGATCACGATACTGCCCGGCGCATATTTGGAATCGATCGAAGTCGATCCGCTGAAGAGCCCGAGAAACCCGGTGTTGCGCGGCGGCTTGGAATTCGGGTTCGTGCCTTTGCCCGAGATGTTCTGGCCCGTGATCGGGTCGCGCATATCCTGCGCCATCGCTCCAGGAGCGAGGATCATCGCCACGAGCGCGGCGAGAATGAGTGCCTTCAGTCGCATCTTTTTACCCTTCATTTCGGTTCTGTTGGCCGTCGAGCCAGCAGGCGTTGAACGCCATATATTCCTGCTGGCAGCAAGCACGCAAATCGGCACAGCGTAATCCTACGCAGTGCAGCATGGCGCCCCGCCTGGGCCAAGGATTCTCGTTATAATCCGATTGCTTCAGGCGGATGACGGGCGGATATTCCGGCCCTTGCCGCGCTGATCGCGGACGGTATTTGCATGAGTGCAGACAAGAATACGTTGCGTATTGCATTGATCGGCTTCGGCGAAGTGGGCCGCCGCTTCGCAGACGATTTGCAGGGCAATCCGGCGCTCGTGCTCTCGACCTACGATATTCTCCGCGAAGACGAGGCCAAGCGCGCGGGCTACGAGCGCGCCGCTTCTGAGCGGAATGTATCGGCAAAGGAAAACGCCAAAGCGGCCTGCGAAGGCGCGCATCTAGTTTTCTCCGCGGTAACGGCTGCGGCAACGGAAAAGGTCGCAGCCGAAGCGGCGGGATTTCTGAAAGGCGGCCAGATTTTCTTCGACATCAATTCGGCGGCCCCCGGCACCAAGCAGCGCGCGAGCGCGCATCTGGCGAATGCAGGCGCGGACTATGTCGAGGGCGCGGTGATGGCGCCAGTGAAGCAGCCCGGCATCCGCGTGAACATTCTCGCGGGCGGCACGCGCGCCGAAGAAACTGCGGAGCGCCTGAACCCGCTTGGCTTCAACATCAAAGCGGTCTCGAAGGAGATCGGCCATGCATCCGCGACCAAACTTTGCCGCAGCATCATCATCAAGGGGCTGGAGGTGCTGCTGGTAGATTGCGCAAAGGCTTCCGATCATGCGGGCGTACAGGAAGACGTGTTTGCGTCGCTGAAGGAAACGTTTCCCTCGATCGACTGGTCCGCGCTCGCCGAAGACATGAAAGAGCGCGTCGCAACCCACGGCATCCGCCGCTCGGAAGAAATGCGCGAAGCAGGCGAGATGCTTTCCGATTTCGGGTTCGACGCGGAGCTGGCGCTTGCAGTCGCAAACGCACAGGCGCGGGGAGCGAAGCGCCGTGGCTGATCGTGGCATCGACTGCATGATGTTTCGCGGCGGCACTTCGAAAGGTGCCTACTTTCTCGCAAAAGATTTGCCTTCGGATGTTGCCGGGCGCGATCGCGTTCTGTTGTCGGTCATGGGCTCGCCCGATCCGCGTCAGGTCGATGGTCTTGGCGGCGCGCATCCGCTGACCAGTAAAGTCGCGATCGTCTCGAAATCCAAAGACAAGGATTGCGACATCGATTTTCTCTTTTGTCAGGTCGGCATCGACAAACCGATGGTCGATACCACGCCGAACTGCGGCAACATTCTTTCGGGTGTCGCACCTTTCGCGATCGAGCGCGGACTGATCAAGGCGAAGGACGGCGTGACAAGCGTAAAGGTTCGGACCGTCAACACCGGGACGATTGCCGAACTCTTGATTGAAACACCGGGTGGCATCGTGAACTATGAGGGTGACGCCCGGATCGACGGCGTGCCGGGAACCGCCGCGCCCGTCGTCATCAATTTTCTCGATGCCGAAGGTTCGGTCTGCGGTTCGCTACTGCCGACCGGCAATGTGAAAGACAAAGTCGCGGGCATAGACGTGACCTTGATCGACAACGGTATGCCAGTCGTCGTGCTGCGCGCCAGTGACGTTGGAAGAACAGGCCACGAGCCGCGCGATCAACTCGATAAAGATGTAGCGCTAAAAAAACGCCTTGAGGAAATCCGCATTCCCGCTGGCAAGCTGATGAATCTCGGCGACGTCACGAATAAAGTAGTGCCGAAGATGATCCTGATTGCCGCGCCGAAAGCCGGTGGCCATGTAGCCACGCGCTCCTTCATCCCGCACGAATGCCACGCCTCGATCGGCGTGTTCGCGGCGGTAACGGTGGCGACAGCCTGCGTGCTGCCGGGCTCGGTTGCGGAAGGCATCGCAGTCGTGCCTGCGGGCCGCGACAAGACCATGTCGGTCGAACACCCGACCGGTGAGTTCACCGTTAACCTCACGGTCGGCGGTACAAAAGAGAAGCCTGTGATCGAACGCGCCGGGCTGCTGCGCACCGCGCGAAAACTATTCGAAGGAAAAGCATTTGCGCATGAGAGCGCGCGAGCCACCACAACGAGACAAGCTGCAGAGTAATTAAAAGAGTAAGTGAGAGAATAATGGCTTCAGCAAAAACCGGACTTGTCGTGACCGCCCATCCTGGCGACTTCGTTTGGCGTGCCGGCGGCGCAATCGCGCTGCACGCCGACAAGGGGTATCGGATCAAAATCCTCTGCCTTTCTTTCGGCGAGCGCGGCGAGAGCCAGTTCGCGTGGAGGAGTGCGGGCGTGAAGCTGGAAGAAGTGAAAGCGCAGCGCAACGACGAAGCCTCGCGTGCCGCTGAAATCCTCGGCGCGGAAATCGAGTATTTCGACGCCGGCGATTATCCGCTGCGCACGACCGATAAGATGATGGAGCGCGCGATCGATGTGTTCCGCGAGCTGAACCCGTCTTTCGTGCTCACGCACTCGCTGGAGGATCCCTATAACGTCGATCATCCTGAGGCGACGCGCTTTGCCCAGGAAGCGCGCATAGTCGCGCAGGCCGCCGGCCACAAGCCCGATCCGTCGCGCGCTTACGCAGCACCTCCCGTGTTTCTGTTCGAGCCGCACCAGCCCGAAATGTGCAACTTCAAGCCGAACGTGATTTTGAACATCGACTCGGTGTGGGAGCGCAAAAAGAAAGCGTTCGAGATTCTCGCAGCCCAGAAACACCTCTGGGAATATTACACCCGTGTTGCGCTCAATCGCGGTATGCAGGGCGGACGCAACTCCGGAAAACCGATGACCTATGGCGAGGCGTACCAGCGCCTGTTCCCCGATGTCGTGGAGACGCTCGCATGACGTTTCAGTCCGTAGTCGTTCGCAAGGTCGAGCGTGCATCGAAGTCGACTGTCGAAGCGCTCGGCAAGCTTGGCGTTTCCACTGTGCATGAAGCCATGGGCCGGGTGGGGTTGACCAAAAACTATATGCGTCCCGTCTGGCAGGGCGCGGAAGCGTCGGGCTCCGCGATCACCGTGCTCTCGCAGCCCGGCGACAACTGGATGATCCATGTCGCGGCCGAGCAGTGCCAGCCTGGCGACATGATGGTGGTGGCCTGCACCGCGGACAACGAAGACGGTATGTTCGGCGAACTGCTGGCTACCTCGTTGAAAGCGCGCGGCGTCAGCGGTCTCATCATCGATGCCGGTTGCCGCGATGTGCGTGCGCTGCGCGAAATGAAGTTTCCGGTCTGGTCGCGCGCGATCTCCGCCAAAGGCACCGTGAAGGCGACGCTGGGTGCCGTGAATATTCCGGTGGTCTGCGCCGGTGCCGCGGTCAATCCCGGTGATGTCGTCGTGGCCGACGAAGACGGCGTTGTCTTCGTGCCGCGCGCGGATGCCGAAAAGGTCTTGAAGGCCGCGCAGATGCGTCTCGCCAATGAAGAAGAGAAGCGCACGCGCCTCGACAAAGGCGAACTCGGCCTCGATATGTATAAAATGCGCGAGGGCCTGGAGAAGGCCGGTCTCAAGTATATCGACAGCCTCGACGATCTGAAGAAGTGAGAGAACAAGAATGAACGCCGAACCTTGCTTCGACATTGCGCATCTCGGTCATATCGAGCTGCTGACAAACAAGCCGCAGGAGAGTCTCGATTTCTTCGTGAACATCCTCGGCCTCACCGAAAGCGGCCGCGAAGGCGACAGCATTTATCTGCGCGCCTATGACGATTACGAGTTTCATTCGCTGAAGCTGACGGCTTCAAAGACGACCGGCATCGCCCATGTCGGCTATCGCGCATCGAGCGAGCAGGGGCTGAACCGCCGTGTCACCGCGATCGAGAAGATGAACTGCGGCATCGGCTGGACCGAAGGCGATCTCGGCCACGGCAAATCTTATCGGTTCAACGATCCGGACGGGCACATCTTCGAAATCTATTTCGACACGAAGAAGTATCAGGCGCCGGAAGCCGAAAAGCCTTCGCTGAAAAATCAGGCGCAGCGCTATCACGGGCGCGGGGTCGGCGTGCGCCGGATCGATCACTATAATCTGCTCGCACAGGATGTCGGAAAAATCCGCGAATTTCTGCCCGCGGCGCTCGGCAGCCGCGTCACCGAGGAAATCAAACTCAACGACGGTTCTTACGGCGGCTGCTGGTTCACGGTGAACAATAAAAGCTATGACGTTGCCTATACGCGCGACCACACCAAAGAGCGCGGGCGCTTCCATCACGTTACCTATGCCGTCGATCAGCGCGAATACGTGCTGCGTGCAGCGGATGTGTTTCTCGAGAACGGTGTCTTCATCGAAACCGGCCCGCACAAGCACGCGATCCAGCAGACATTCTTCCTGTATGTCTACGAGCCGGCGGGCAATCGTGTGGAAGTCGCCAATGCCGGTGCGCGGCTGATCCTCGATCCGGACTGGAAGACCGTCACCTGGACCGAAGACGAGCGCAAAAAAGGCCAGGCGTGGGGGTTGAAGACGATCGAAAGTTTCCACACGCACGGCACGCCACCGGTCGAAAGCCGTTAAAATTTTCGGTAATTTTCTTCCGCGATTAGCGTTTTCCGACCGCGCCGGTAACCGTACAATTTAAGCGCTTGTTAGCGGCCTGCCTGCTAATCCCGTTACATGAAGTTTACCCTGGCACTGATGTCGGAGCTCGAAGACGCGCTGCAAAGCGGCGCGCCGGAGCGCCGGGTCGCCATGCTTCGGCGTATCACCGATCTTTTCCTGTCCGATGCCAACCGTCTCAACGAACAGCAGGTCGGCGTGTTCGACGAAATTCTCGTGCATCTCGCGCATCGCATCGAAGAGCGCGTGCTCTCGCAGATCAGCCTCAAATTCGCGCCGGTGAAAAACGCGCCGAAGAACATGATCTCGCTGCTCGCGCATGACGACAACATCGCGGTGGCGGGTCCGGTGCTCTCGCAGTCCGATCGCCTGGCCGAGAAGGATCTGATCGATATCGCGAAATCCAAAAGCCAGACCCATCTGCTTGCGATTGCAATCCGCGAGCAGCTAAGCGAATCGATAACCGACATTCTGATTGAGCGCGGCGACAACCGCGTCGTTGGCAAGCTTGCAAAGAATACTGGCGCCCGCTTCTCGCGCGGGGGGTATGAGACTATCGTCAACCGTGCCGAAGGCGATGACGAGATGACGGAAAGCCTCGGCCTGCGTATCGACATTCCGCTTTCGCTCTTGAAACAGCTCCTGATGAGCGCAACCAATCTCGTGCGCTCGCGCTTGCTTGCGACCGCCGACGCCGAGAAGCAGAAGCACATTCAAGAAGCGATGATGGCGGTCGCCGAAGAGCTTGGCCTCGGCGCATTCGGCTATCGCGATCTCGCAGCCGCCGAAGGCGTGGTGAAACGGCTGAACCGCGAAGGCAAGTTGAACGAGCGTGTCCTGCTTGGCTTCGCGCAGCAACGGAAGTTCGACGAGGTTTCAGCGACGCTTTCGCTGTTCTGCGTCGTGCCGGCCGAGTTCGTCGCGAACCTTTTGCAGGACGACCATCACGTCGGTCTGCTTGTTGCCTGCAAGGCCGCAAGACTGGGCTGGCCGACCGTAGTGGCAATTCTTGCGGCGGGATTCTCGAACCATGGCCTGTCGGGCAAGCCGCTCGAAGCGGCCGAGAAATCCTATCTTCTGTTCTCGGAGCTCTCCGCGCAGCGCAAGCTGCAAGTCATGCTCTCGCGCGTGACCGAGAAGCAGGCGAGCTGACACTTCCAAAACTGGATTGAATGGTGGGCGCGACAGGGATTGAACCTGTGACCCCTCCCGTGTGAAGGGAGTGCTCTACCGCTGAGCTACGCGCCCGATAAGCCGGTGTGTAAGGAACGCCCCGATAGCGTGTCAAGCAAGCTCTCTAGCTGCCCAGCAAATCCATCACCGCCGCGGGCAAATCTTCATATTTGTGGATCAACCGGTCTGCGCCGAGCGCGGCCGGCGGAATGTCCGTGTAGCCGAACGAAACGGCGATCACCGGAATCTCGGCCGCCTTCGCGGTAATCACGTCGGTCTCGGAATCTCCGACCAGTACTGCGCGCTCCGGGTTGCCGCCCGCGCGGGCGATCGTCTCGGTGAGATGGCGCGGGTCGGGCTTCTTGAACGCGAAGGTGTCGCTGCCCGCGATGAAAGCAAAACGTTCGGCGAGCTTTAACGCTTCCAGGAGCTTCACCGCATAGCGCTCCATCTTGTTCGTGCATACGGCGAGGATAGCGCCTTCGTCCGCGAGCCTTGCCAGCGCCTGTTCGACCCCGGGAAAAGGACGTGAGTGGTCTGCGATGTGATCCTCGTAATGGAGCAGGAACTGCCGGAACATCGCGTCGACTTTTTCTTTCCCGAATTTTACTTGGGAATGCGCGAGCGCCCGCTCGATCATAGCGCGCGCGCCGCTGCCGATGAAATTGCGCGCCTCGTGATCGTCCGGCGGATTCAGACCTTCTTTCTCGAGCGCAAAGTCGAGCGCCCGCAAGAGATCGGGCGCGGTATCGACGAGCGTGCCGTCCAGGTCGAAGACGATGGTTGGGCGCATGGAAAGCTGGGTAGCGTAAAGCGCGGCCAGTGGCGAGTGCAGCTTAGCGCGTGCTACAACGCGGGTAATCTTTTCCAAAGACGAGACTTTATATGAATGCCGAAGCGCTGAAGCGCGAGTCCGCCCGCCGCGCGCTCGAATATGTGAAGCCCGGCATGAAGCTCGGTCTCGGCACCGGATCGACCGCGGCCCATTTCGTCGATCTGCTGGCCGAGAAGATGCGGGGCGGGCTTTCCATCGTCGGCGTGCCGACTTCGGAAGCGACCCGGAAGCAGGCCGAGGCTCTGGGCATCCCGCTGACCACGCTCGACGAGACGCCGGAGCTCGATCTCACGGTCGATGGCGCCGACGAACTGGATTCATCATTAAGTCTCATCAAGGGAGGCGGGGGGGCGCTGCTGCGCGAGAAAATCGTAGCCAGCGCCTCGCGCGAAATGATCGTGGTCGCCGACGAAAGCAAGGCCGTGGCAGCGCTTGGCCGCTTTCCGCTGCCGGTCGAGGTGGTCGATTTCGGGCTGGAGGCGACCCGGCGCGCGATTGCTGCGGTTTCAGGCGCCTCCGGCTGCCGGGGCGACCTGATATTGCGCAAGAAGGCCGACGGCCATGTTTTCGTCACGGATCAGGGACACGTGATCCTGGACGCACATTTCGGCCGAATCCCGGATGCTGCGGTGCTTGCCAAGGGACTTGCGCAAGTACCCGGCGTCGTGGAACACGGCCTGTTTATCGGACTGGCGACAAGGGCCATCCTCGCGGGAGCAGAGGGTATCCGTGTCATAGAACGGTCCTAAGAATTCACGGGAAGGAGTTTTGAGATGTTTACTTTGGCAATCCGCGCCGCGAGGGCGGGCGCAATCCTCGTTGCCCTGTTCGGCTTCGCGGCAGTGGCGCAGGCCCAGGCCCCGAGCGCTGCTCAGCAGAAGCTTGCGCGGCAGGTGGTCGATATGTCGGGCATCGTCCGCGGCTTCGAGGGCGCCGTGCCGCAGGTCTTCAATCAGGTCTATCAGACCTACATCCAGCAGAACCCTGATCTCTCGAAGGAGATCGCGACGATCCTGCAGGATCTGATCCCCGAATACGACAAGCGCAAGGATGAGATCGCCGCGATCATCGCGCGGGTCTATGCCGAGAAGTTTACCGAAGCCGAGTTGAACGACATCGTGACTTTCTACAACACGACAACCGGCAAGAAATTCGTCGGTACTACCGGCGACATCGGCCGCGACTCGCTCGCCAAGATTCAGGAGTGGAGCGTGCAGATGAACAAACAGCTCACTGACCGCCTGAAGGCGGAGATGAAGAAGAAGGGCCATACCATTTAAGCGGTATTGAACTTCTCGTGAATTCCTGGCCGGGCGGACACTGTTCCGCCCGGCTTTTTTTGTCGCTACAAGACAAAGCGGACTGAAGGAGTAGCGGGCTTGGCGGATTTCGACCTTGATCTTTTCGTGATCGGTGGCGGCTCGGGCGGCGTGCGGGCCGCGCGTATCGCAGCCAACCTTGGCGCACGTGTCGCCATTGCCGAAGAATACCGCATGGGCGGCACCTGCGTGATCCGCGGCTGCGTGCCGAAGAAGCTCTTGGTTTACGCCAGCCGCTTCGCGCATGAGTTCGAGGATGCTGCGGGCTTCGGCTGGACCGTCGAAGGCGCGAAGTTCGACTGGCCGACGCTAATTGCGAACAAGGATAAAGAGATTGCGCGGCTCGAGGCGGCGTACCGGAAGAATGTAAGCGGCGCGGGGGCGGAGATCATCGACAGCCGCGTCGTTATCGAAGACGCGCATACGGTCCGTGTGCTCAAGACCGGTGTGAGGCTGCGCGCGAAATATATTCTGGTCGCGACAGGCGGACATCCGTCGTCGCTCAATATTCCGGGCGAGGAACTCAGCATCACCTCGAACGAGGCATTTCATCTCGAAGAACTGCCGCGCCGTATCGTGATTCAGGGCGGCGGCTATATCGCGGTCGAGTTTGCGTGCCTGTTTTCGGCGCTTGGCAGCAAAGTGACGCTCGTGCATCGCGGTGACGAGATTTTGCGCGGCTTCGATGACGACATTCGCGCCCATGTCCGCGGCGAAATGGTCGCCCGCGGCATCGATGTGCGATTGAACGACACGATCAAGAAAATAGAAGCACATAAGACGCATCGCTGCGCCTTTCTCTCCGATGGCGCTGCGATCGAGGCAGATCAGGTGATGCTCGCGGTCGGCCGCACGCCGAACACGAAGAACATTGGCCTTGAAGCGGCCGGCGTGAAACTGAATGCATCAGGTGCGATCGCGGTCGATGAAACGTCGCGCTCGAGCGTTCCTTCGATCTACGCGATCGGCGACGTCACCGCGCGGTTGCCGCTGACCCCGGTCGCGATCCGTGAGGGGCACGCGGTGGCAGATAGTCTGTTCGGGAATAACCCATGGCACCTCGACCACACCAACGTGCCGAGCGCGGTGTTTTCCGAGCCTGAGATCGGCACGGTGGGCTTCAGCGAGGCCGCGGCAAAGGCCGCCGGTAAGCCGCTCGACATTTATCGCACGCGCTTCAAGCCGATGAAGGCGACGTTATCTGGCCGCGACACGGCAATCTTGATGAAACTTGTTGTCGAACAGAAAACCGAAAAGGTGCTCGGCGTTCACATCGTCGGCGAAGGTGCCGCCGAGATGGTGCAGATGGCCGCGATTGCCGTGAAGATGGGCGCGACAAAACGAGATTTCGACAATACCGTTGCGCTGCATCCGACCGCGGCGGAAGAACTCGTCACGTTGCGAAATAAAGTGAAAAGCTAAAAGACTTCGGGGGAGACTATGGATTTTCGTAATCCGACACGGCGCGAAATTCTTGCCGGGCTTGGTGCGACCGCGTTCACGCCTTTCACGAATAGCCTCGCGATTGCACAAAGCATCCCAGCTAATCCGGATGTCGCGATCATCGGCTCCGGTCCCGCCGGATTGTCCGCGGCGCGCACGCTGGCGGCAGCCGGAAAAACTTTCGTGGTGCTGGAGGCCGACGAGCGCAGGGGCGGCCGCGCGAATACCGACACCACGACCTTCCCCGGCATTGCCTTCGATCGCGGCTGCGCCTGGATTCATTCGGCCGACCGCAATCCGATGTTGCCGGTCGCGAAAGCGAACGGCTTCACCTTGCAGCAGCACGACGACGGCCTGGATCACGTCTGGTACGGCCGCGAAAAATTCTCGAACGCACAAACGCAGAGCATCAAGAAAATCACCAAGGAAATCGTCGAGGCGAATTCCAAGGCCGCAAAAGTGCGCGACGGTGCCGTCTCCGAAATCCGCCCGATCCGCTCGAAGGAAGAGCAGGCGACCGCGACTGCGATGGGTCCGATGGATATGGCGGTCGACTTCAACGACCTTTCGATCCGCGATTACGACGATCAGGCCGAGCTTGAGCCGAATTATCTGGTGAAGGAAGGCTTTGGCGCAGTGGTCGCGAAGTTCGGCGAGCGCGTTCCGGTTTCGCTGGAGACGCCCGTCAACAAGATCAAATATAGCGGGCAGGGCGTGCAGTTGGAGACGCCGAAGGGCACTGTCGCCGCGAAATATGCGATCGTGACGTGCTCAACCGGCGCGTTGCAATCGGGCTACATCAAATGGGATCCGGTTTTGCCTGAGTGGAAAGAAACCGCGATCCACAATATCCCGATGGCGTTGCTCGCGAAGATTCCGCTTCTGCTCGACGGCGAGCGCTTCGGCCTGAAGCCCTTTGAAGACATCCTGCTGGAGATGCCCGGTAAGCAGGACATCTATTTCATCTGCCATCCGTTCGAATTTCCGATGATGATCGGCTTTGTCGGCGGCGACTTCGCGTGGAATCTGACGGCGCAGGGCCGCGACGCGGCGGTGGATTTTGCGACCACGTCGCTCCAGCGGGTGTTCGGCGAAAAAGCAAGCAAGCACATTTTGAAAGCCGACTTCACGCAATGGCCGCGCAACCCGTGGGTACGTGGCGCTTACTCTGCGGCTGCACCCGGACACTTTGCGGCACGCGCCGCGCTGAAGCGTCCGCTCGCGGATAAAGTTTACTTTGCGGGCGAGGCAGTCGCGGGCGAATTCGCGCAGACTTGCGGCGGCGCGGCACTGGTCGGCGCGGAAGTCGCGAACGCGATTATCAAACGGCTGAAGTAAACTCAGCTACGACCCAGCCACTCCGCTGCTTCGCGCCATAACGGTTCGCGCGATGGCTCGCGGAAATAGCCGAAATGGCCGATCTTTTTCACGCCCGCGGATTGCGGTGTGACCGTGATGTGTTCAGGCTTAGTCCCGGTGTAGCCCGCGAGCAATCCTGCGACCGTCACCGGCGGCGCCCAATCGTCATCGCTCATGCCGATCGCGCGCAACGCACCCTTGTAGTTCGGAAAATACTTGCGCGCGTCCAGCGTCTCGTCGTCATAGAGATAGCGCGGCTTCATGCACCACGAAGCCCATTCCTTGAAAACGCCCTTCGGCAAATCTTCGCCCATGCCGAGCTTGCCCGGCACGTAACCGAAGAGCGTGTAGGCAAGCGGCCCCAGAACGCGCAGCGAGAACCAGACGCGATATTTTTCCGGCACGGGAAAAAGTTTCCAATAGCCGATCTGAGAAGCGGCGAAGAGCGCGCGGCTTACTTTGTGATTATTCGGAAGCTGGCCGAGCGCTTGTCCGCCGAACGAGTGGCCAACATAAAGCAGCGGCTTGCCGTTCGCGAGATTGCTCGCGTAATCGACGGCAGCCACGAGATCGAGCGCCGCCCAGTCGCGCATCTTTGCAGGAAAGCCGCGCAGACCGCCCTTCGGTTTCGAGCCGCCGATGCCGCGATAGTCGAAGGTGATAACCTTGAAACCCTGTCCGGAAAGATAGCGCGCGAACTTCGAATAGTAGCCGCGCGGCACCGCGGTCGCAGCCGCGATCAGCACGACCGCGCGAAACGGCTGCGGCGGTTCGAAGACTGTTGCCGCCAGCGGGTAGCCGTCGGCGGCGGTAAATTCGGTGCGGGATTCGGGTGCAGGCGCGTCCATGGCGCGGCATTCTCCACGCGAAACAGGGGTCTTCAAGCGCGTTAACGCCGACGCTACGGGCCGCTACGTAAGTAGAAGACGCCGGAAACCGGGGGCTTGTGGAAAACTGGCATGAACCAGCGACCCCCGCTATAACCCCCGGCCTTAAGCGGGCGAGCCCGCAAGTGGAGTGCGTGTGATGAAAGAGCGTTGGAGCCCGGATTCCTGGCGCAAAAAGCCGGTGGTTCAGGTCCCGGATTACCCGGACCAGAAGGCCCTCGAACAGGTCGAGAAGCAGTTGGCTTCTTTTCCGCCGCTGGTTTTTGCAGGCGAGGCGCGGGCGCTGAAGCGCGCGCTTGGCACCGTTGCATCCGGAGACGCTTTTCTCTTGCAGGGCGGCGATTGCGCCGAGAGTTTCGCCGAGCATCGCGCGGATAACATCCGCGACTTCTTCCGCGTCTTCTTGCAGATGTCGGTGGTGCTGACCTTCGCTGCCGCGTCTCCCGTGGTGAAAGTCGGCCGCGTCGCAGGCCAGTTCGCGAAGCCGCGTTCGTCTCCGATGGAGAAGCAGGACGGTAAGGAATTGCCGAGCTATCGCGGCGACATCGTCAACGGTCCCGAGTTCACCGAAGAAGCGCGTATTCCCGATCCGAAGCGCCAGCTTGAAGCGTATCGCCAGTCGGCGGCAACGCTGAACTTGCTGCGTGCATTCTCGACCGGCGGCTACGCCAACATTTCGAACGCGCATCAGTGGATGCTCGGCTTCGTCAAAGACAGCCCGCAGTCGGAGCGCTACGAAGCGCTGGCTTCGCGTCTGACCGAAACGCTCGAATTCATGCGCGCCTGCGGTATCGATCCGGAAGTGCATCCGGAAATGCGCACGACCGATTTCTACACGTCGCACGAAGCGCTGCTGCTCGGCTACGAGCAGGCGATGACGCGCGTCGATTCCACTTCCGGCGACTGGTACGACACCTCCGGTCACATGGTCTGGATCGGTGACCGCACGCGCCAGCCCGATCACGCTCATGTCGAGTTCTGCCGCGGCATCAAGAATCCGATCGGCATCAAGGCCGGCCCTTCGACGACGCCGGAAGGCTTGCTGAAGCTTCTCGAAATTCTCGATCCCGAGCGCGAAGCGGGCCGCATCACACTGATCGCGCGCTTTGGTGCCGGCAAAGTGAACGAGCATCTGCCTCGTCTTGTACGCGCGGTGAAAGCAGATGGCCGCAAGGTTGTCTGGTCCTGCGATCCGATGCACGGCAACACGGTCAGCGCCGGCGGATACAAGACGCGTCCGTTCGAGCTAATCATGCAGGAAGTGCGCGAGTTCTTCGCCGTGCACGCGGCGGAAGGCACCCATGCCGGCGGTATCCATCTCGAGATGACCGGCCAGAACGTGACCGAGTGCACTGGCGGCGCGCGTGCAATTTCCGACACCGATCTGAAAGACCGCTATCACACACATTGCGATCCGCGCTTGAATGCGGAGCAGGCGATCGAGATGGCTTTCCTGGTTGCGGACTTGCTCAAGAAGGAACGCGTCGAACGCGCGAGACCCATCTCCGCGGTCGCGGGCTTCTGATAAAAAATGGCCGGGATTTCCCGGCCATTTTTATTTCTGGGGGGTAGTTACTCCGGCTTCGGCCGGAATGCGAGCGCGTAGCCGATCAATCCGGCGACACCCGCCTGCCAGATCACAAAGAGCGGGCCTAGTCCGTGTATAGGCCCGCCGCCTTCCATGAAATAGAGCAGCGTTCCCGCGACAGCTCCGAACAGCACCGTTTTCACGATGCTGAGATTCGCGCGGAAATCCTCGCTCGCTATCCAGAGCGCGACGGAAGTGATTAGCGCGCCGACGAAACCTGAAACTGCGCCGATCCAGATCAGCGCCATCTTGTTTTTCTCATCGTGCAGCGTCACTGCGAGCCGGAACGCACACCACCAGGCGATCACCACACCGGCAAAAACGATCAGCATCGGGATAGGATTGTGGGATTCCCAAGAATAGATGCCGAGCGCGATCACGATGCCGAAGAAGAGTGCCGGAAGCATTGGCACGCCGAACAGTTCGGTGCCGTCGAGCGTCACGTAATTTGAGAGCAGCCCCGAAATGACCCCGCAGACAGCGAGGATAATGCCCGCTTCCTTCTGGGTCTGGTATTTGCGTTTCGCCATGGCTGCCGCCTCCTTGATTTGCGCTTATTCTACCGCAACCCGGCCCCGACGGAAGCCAGCATTGCCGCCTGTTCCGCGCGGCGCTAGACCCATGACATGAGTGTGAAAGACCGCCTCGTTCTTGCGATTGCGCAGCTTAATCCCGCCGTCGGCGACATCGCCGGCAACGCGGCGAAGGCGCGTGCGGCGCGTGCGGAGGCCGCGAAAGGCGCCGCCGATCTTCTCGTGCTGCCCGAACTTTTCATCGCGGGCTATCCGCCGGAAGACCTCGTGCTGAAGCCGGCCTTTCAGGCGGCTTGCCGCTCCGAAGTCGAAGCGCTCGCGCGCGAAACCGCGGACGGCGGTCCGGCGGTATTGATCGGCACGCCATGGGTGGAAGACCGTAAACTCTATAACGCTGTTTGCTTGCTTGATGGCGGCAAGATTTCCGCCGTGCGCTTCAAGGTCGATCTCCCGAACTACGGCGTGTTCGACGAGAAGCGCGTGTTCGTTCCGGGCCCGATGCCGGGGCCGATGGATTTTCGCGGCGTCCGCATCGGCGCGCCTGTTTGCGAAGACATCTGGTCGCCGGATGTGATCGAGTGCCTGACCGAAACCGGCGCGGAAATCCTCATCGTGCCGAACGGCTCGCCTTACGACCGCACGAAACAAGACGTGCGTCTGTCACACGCGGTCGCGCGCGTCACCGAAAGCGGATTGCCGTTCATCTACGTCAATCAGATTTGCGGGCAGGACGAGCTGGTCTTCGATGGTGCGTCGTTTGCGCTGCACGCCGATCGTTCGCTCGCGTTCCAGTTGCCTGAGTTCCAGGAATGCGTGGTCGTGACCACGTGGAAGCGGGAAGGCGGAACGTGGCGCTGCGAGAATGGCCCGGTCACGCCCGATATCGAAGGTGACGCTGCCGACTATGCGGCCTGCGTGCTGGGCCTACGCGATTACGTAAACAAGAACGGCTTCAAAGACGTAGTGCTCGGGCTTTCCGGCGGTATCGACTCCGCGTTGTGTGCCGCGATGGCGGTCGATGCCTTGGGCGCGGATCGCGTTCACTGCATGATGCTGCCTTATCGCTACACGTCGGAAGATTCGCTGAAAGACGCCGCCGATTGCGCGAAAGCGCTTGGCGTTCGCTACGACGTGTTGCCGATTCTCGAAGCGGTCGAAGGCTTGCAAAAGTCGCTCGCCGAAATGTTCAAGGGCACCAACCGCGACATTACCGAAGAAAACCTTCAGTCGCGCGCGCGCGGCACGATCCTGATGTCGATCTCCAACAAGTTCGGGCCGATGGTGGTGACGACCGGCAACAAGTCGGAAATGTCGGTGGGCTACGCCACGCTCTATGGCGACATGAACGGCGGCTATAATCCGGTGAAAGATCTCTACAAGACCGAAGTGTTCCGGATCGCAGAGCTTCGCAATCGCTGGAAGCCTGTGGATGCGAAAGGGCCGGACGGCGTTGTGATCCCGAAGAACATCATCACCAAGCCGCCATCAGCGGAGCTTCGCGAGAACCAGAAGGATCAGGATTCGCTGCCGCCCTACGATATTCTCGACGGCATTCTGGAGCGCTTGGTCGAGCGTGAAGATTCGGTCGCGGCGATTGTCGAGGCGGGCTTTGAGAAGGAGACCGTGCTGAAGGTCGCGCGTTTGCTCGACATTGCCGAATACAAGCGCCGTCAGGCAGCACCCGGCGTGAAGGTCACGCTGCGTTCGTTTGGCCGCGACCGCCGTTACCCGATCACCAACCGTTTCCGCGATCCGGGCACCAAGCCCGCCGAGCCGGACAAGTCTTTGTCTAAGGGTGCGGTGGCCGCGCGGACGGAAGTGATCGACTTCTAATTAACGTACTAAAGCCGCGCCGTCGCAGCGCACGCCGTTTACCCAGACATCCGCTTCGCCAAGGCCGATGCCGACCGTCTTCAGGACATTGTTGAGCACGCCGTCGATCGTCGGCGCCACCGGCGTCAGGATCGCGCGGATCAGCGCCGTAATAATCGCGGTCGGCGTCAGGCTGAGCAGACCGGAGAGACTGACGTTCAACGTAAGGCTGCCGAGCAAACTTGCCGTCAATGACTGCGTGAAGTTTACGGTCCGCACGTTCTTCGCAGTAAGGCTCGTGATGTCGGCATAGCGGAACACGACATTGGTGTCGGTCATGTTCGTAATTTCCGCGTTCGCCCTGCCGGTTGCCGTGATCAGCCCTGCCACGTTCGCAATCGATGCATTTGCCATGGTTGGCGGGCTGCCGAGCGTCTTCCAGCCCGCGAGTGTAACCGGCTCCGCGATCCACGCATTCACGAGCGAAGGACGAACGCTCAGCGTGACACGCATATCGGCTACAGGATTTGCGCCGCATGAAATATCGGCGAGCCGGGCGCGCGCGGCGGCGATATCGATATAGACCGGCACGCGTAATGTTACGGCGGAGAGGAGGCCCGTACCCGCGACCTGCGCGATCAGCCGGATACGCGTCTGCGCCGTATAAACTTCGATGCCGGTGTTGCCGAAACGAATCCAGGGCGAAGACTGCGGCCGTTCGCCGACCGTAATTCCGAGCTGCGTGCTCAGCAGACCCGGAACGGTGAGGTTGGAAGTTATGTCCACCTGATTATGACCGTTTGCGACTTCCGCGACCGCCTGAATGATGGAGATCGCGGTCGCCTTCGCTTGCAGCGCCGCAGCACCCTGTCCGAGGTTCAGCGATGCGCTCTGTCCGAAGTCGAACAGCTTGTTCACGTAAAGCTGGACGTTGTTTGCGTTGGAATAGTTTTTCAGTTGCTTCAGCGCGAAATCGACCTGCGCGCCACCGGCGTTCGCTTGCGCGACACTGATCATCGCGTCGAGAATTTGCCCGGCGGAAACACGCGTTGCCGCCAACTGCTCATAAGTGCCGGCCTGACCCACGACGGAAGTGCCGAGCGTATTCGAGAATTTGAAGAGATCGACGTTGTATCCGGCAAGCGCGTTGTAATCCATCACCGTCAGCGAAACGTTGCCGCCGAGCAGCCCACCGAGAAACGCATTCAGGATTCCGCCGTCGAGCGAAAGCAGCCGCGAGCCGACGGTGAAGGCCGCTTGCGCGGTCGAAACCGCTGTGGCGCGGGTGGCTACATTCATGGTGCCTTCGGGGAGGAAGCCTTTTCCGAAATAGGCCTGCGCCTTCGAGTCAAGTTCGACCATCACCGCGTTCACGGGTGAGCCGTTCGGCACGAAGCGCATATTCACCGGGATCGCAGGATTCGCAGCATAGCTACCCTTGGTGATGCGGATGTCGCGAACGCCGAAGACGCCGTTGTCGTTCACGGTCGCGGTCGCGGCGGCCAGCGCCTTGTCGGGATCGCGGGCGGCGGCGATCGCCGCGAGATCGACAGCGCTTTGCGCTTTTCTGCGCTCTACGAAGATGGATGCGACATCGACGCCGATCGCAAGCGCGCCGACCGCACAGATCGCGAATGCCGCGCCTATGATCGCGATGCCGCCGCGCTCGTCGCGCAGAAATACGCGGGCATAGTTCCGGCGGGGCATTGTCAGTAACCGCCCCGCCGGACGACGGCACTGCGCGCGATCGTTTTCGGAGGCATGGGGATCAAGCCTTCGAACGCAAACACGATCGAGCGCGAGGCGTCGTAGCTGATCGAAACGTTGAAAAGATTGGCGTCGCCCGGCGAAGTCGCTGCCGAAACGGTGAGATAGTTCGGGTCGATCAACGGGTAGCTGCCGACGATGCTGGTGACCTGGTTCTTTGCGAGTGCGGCGCGTTCGGCCTCGGTCAGACCCTGGACAGTCGCGCGGGCGGCTTCAGCTGCGATCTGTTGCACCGAATGCACTGTGCCGAAATAGATTGCGAAGATCAGTACGCCCAACAGCACGATGAAAAAGAGCGGCCCGACGATGGCGAACTCGATGGCAGCGAGCCCTGAGCGGTCGCGCATCCAGCGAGGCAGCTTCCGCCGCAGCAGGCGCCATGTCGGGATCCGCCAAGGCTGGGCAGAGACCGTCTTGAAAGGCTCGTGCATATTCTGCACCCAAAGAACGAGTAAAGAACAAGCGCTACCTTAGCGAGTAAATATAACGCATAGGTTAAATAATATATTTATTTCTACTTATAGTTGTATCAGCTGCTCCGCAGAGTTCGCAGCGCTTTTCGTTGGCTATACCGGCCCTTGCTGGCTTAGAGCTTCGGCTGGAAAGCGATTCCGAAAGCACCCTGTATGTCCGGCCCCGTCGTCCGCTTTGCGCCGTCTCCCACCGGCCTGATCCACATCGGCAACGCGCGCACAGCGCTCTTGAACGCGCTCTATGCGCGGAAGCTCGGCGGAACTTTCATCCTTCGGCTCGACGACACCGACCGTGCCCGCTCCGAGGAGCGCTTTGCGGATGCGATCAAGCAGGATCTCGACTGGCTCGGCATTCCACCGGACCAAATCGAAACCCAATCCTCGCGCATGAGCCGCTACGAAGACGCACTGGCGAAGCTGCGCGCCGTGGGCCGCGTTTACGCCTGCTACGAGACGGAAGACGAGTTGGAGCGCAAGCGTAAGCGCCAGCTCGGCCGCGGCCTGCCGCCGGTTTACGACCGCGCATCGCTTGCGATGAGCGGCGAAGACCGCGCGAAGTTTGAAAGCGAAGGCCGCAAGCCTTATTGGCGCTTCAAGCTCGATCACCGCGTGATCAAGTGGGACGATCTGGTGCGCGGCGAAATCGCGATCGACACCGCGTCGCTTTCCGACCCGGTGGTCCGCCGCGCCGACGGCACCTGGCTCTATTCGCTGGCGTCCGTCGTCGACGACATCGACATGAAGGTCACGCACATCATTCGCGGCGAAGATCACATCACGAACACGGCAGCACAGCTCGATATGTTCGCGGCCCTCGGAGGTGACGCGCGGACTTTCGCGCATCACAATTTGCTGACCCTGCCGGGAGGTGAGGGGCTTTCCAAGCGCTTCGGGTCGCTGTCGATCCAGTCGCTTCGCGAAGCGGGGCAGGAAGCGCTCGCAATCGCAGCCGCAGCGGTGCTGACCGGAACCTCGCTCGCAGTCGAGCCAGTGGAAACGCTCGGCGCGCTCGCGGAAAAAATCGACTTCAAGAAAATATCGCACGGTCCTGCGCGCTTCGATCCCGCCGATCTCGATGCACTGACGGCGAAGACGCTGCACGCCGCGTCTTTCGCTTCGGTGGAAGATCGCCTGAAGGTGCTGGATGTAGGCGGCGGAGAAAAATTCTGGCTCGCAGTGCGCGGCAATCTCGCGCGCCTGAGCGAAGCAAAGGAATGGTGGGAAGTCGTCTCTGCGCCAATGGCGTCGAAGATCGCAGATAGCGACCGTGACTTCTGCAAGCTCGCGGAAACGCTTTTGCCGGCCGAACCCTGGAGCGAGAAAATCTGGGACGAGTGGCTGGCTGCGATCAAGCCGGTGGCGAACCGCAAGGGCCGCGAACTCTTTCACCCGTTACGGATTGCGCTGACGGCCCGCGAAAACGGACCGGAATTGCGGGCACTTCTGCCCTTGATAGGCCGCGCCCGCGCCTCCGCGCGGCTACGCGGCGAAAAGGCTTAGTTTACCGGATTGACCGGACGAACCGGATAGAACTGCGGGCCGACTACGCGCACCTTGCGCTTGCCGTCCGGCTTTTCCGGCGGCAGCGTTTCGTTGGCGGTAGGTGTCGGTGTCGGCGGTTCGAACAAGGGGTTGTTCGGATTCTTCGTCTGCTGCGGCTGCTGCTGCGGGTTTGCAAGCGGCCCGATCTTTGGCTGCGAGAGTTGCTTCGAGCGCTGTTCGGTTACGATGATGTCGCCGCGCTGGATCGTCTGGTCCTGTCCGAGCGCTTCGGACCAGCTTTGGCCCGGCCCGCGGCACGAACAGCCCGGATTATATTCGGTGCGATATTTAAAAGCGTTCGGCAGCGCCGAGTAAAGCTGGCCCGAGCTCGACACCGCCTGCTGAATGTCCTGTCCCGGATTGTTGTAGAAATAGAGACTGACTTCCGCCGCCGGACATTGACGCTTGCAGAGCGCCTCGTCTTCGCCGAAGCGCGACTGCACGGTCGCAAAGCTGATCGGGAAGAACGCGCCGTCGCACATACGCACGCAGACTGTCCGGAAACCCTGACCTTCCATCGGAATATCGTTCGGCGCGACATCCGGATTTTCGTCGGTGTTGCCGAACAGGCGGTCTAGGAAACCGCGCGGACGCGGCGGCGGTACAGCGGCATTCCGATATTGCGGACCGCAATTATTCTGGTTCAGCGAGACGAGAATCTGCCGGCGTTGCAGGTCGCGCGTGTAATTCCCGTCGGCGTTGCCGCCACGGATCTGCGTTAGTTCCTGCTGCATACGGTCGAGGTTCGCGCGCATACGATCGATCTGCGGCTCCAGCGTGTTGCACTGTTCCGGCCGCTGGCTGCCGCCGAAAATAAAAAAGCCGCGGCGGTCGCAGCCGAGACGCCGGGCCGTTCCCATCGCCTGATCGAGTTCCTGCCGCTGCTTGAAGATCGCGTCTTCGTAGCGGGATACCTGCTCGTTGCTGGCACCGGCGGGGCCGCGATTGACTTCGGCGAGCGCCGCTTCGAGGCGCTGGCAGACCGCGCCGGTATTGGTCTGCTGCTGCGGAAACTGCTGGGGACGGGGCTGCTGTTGCGGGAAGGGTTGCGGCTGATTGTTTGCCGGCGGCGGCGGAGCGTTCGGAATATTCGCCGGCGGCAAGGGCTGCGCGGCCGCGGCGCCCATAAGCGCCACGAGAGTCGCGATAGCCAGGCTGTTACGCCGCTCGAGAGCCATGAATCACGCCGCTTTTACAAAGGATTCGCCGCTAAAACACAGAATAACGTGACCGAATGATGGTGACTATTCCGCGTCCGGCTGCGCGGCGGGTGCTGCGGCCGCAAACGCCGGGTGCCTTTGGCAGGCCTCGTCCACGGCCACGATCTTCGGGAACTTCGCCATATCCACCTTATAGCGCCGGGCATTGAAGACCTGCGGGATCAGGCAGATGTCGGCAAGCGTCGGCTCAGCGCCGAATGCGTAGGGCGCGGGCGCGATCATGCGCTCGACCGCGCTGAAGCCGTCCTCAATCCAATGCCGCGTCCACGCATCGACTGTTTCGAGATCGAGATTGAGTTTTTTGAGGAGGTAATTACGCGGGCCGGTGTTACCGAGCGGATGCACATCCATCGCAATGATGTGCGTCACGGCACGGACGCGGGCACGCAATAGCGGGTCGGCGGGCAGAAGCGGCGGTTGCGGTTGGATCTCGTCCAGATAATCGATGATCGCGAGCGACTGGATCAGCACATCGTCGCTGTCGAGTTTCAGAGCCGGTACCCGCGTTTGCGGGTTCACGGAAATGAAGGGCTCTTCCTTGTGTTTGCCCTTCACGAGATGGATCCCGATGGTCTGGTACGAGAGCCCCTTTAGCGCGAGCGCGATGCGTACGCGATAACTCGCGGATGAGCGGAAGTAAGAATAAAGCTGCATACCGGCTTCATCGCTAAAACCGGCGCGAGATTCAAGCGCTCCCGTGATTCATCCGCAGCACGGCATATTGTGCATAGCCGCGAAACGGCCGGGCGAAGTGGAGTTCGGCGCCGCGATAATCCGCGAGCGCGCGTAACTGGACTTCGAGGTCACCGCGCGGGGTCACGTGAAAGAGCGTAAGCCAGCGCTGCAACGCACGGGCGAAGAAACCGGGCAGTCCGCGCTGATCTCCGAAATCGACGATATGCAGTTCGCCATTCGGCGCCAGCATCGGCATTGCGTGGGCCAGAACCGCGCGCCAGACCGGAATCATCGAAAGACTGTACGAAATAAAAATCCGCTCGAAGCGCTCGACGCCGAATAGCGCTTTTGGGTCGAAGCTTGTTGCGTCCGCCTGCGCCACTTCGATTGCGTCGTCGAGCTTTTCGCGTGCGATGTTGGCGCGCGCCGTGATCAGCATTTCATCCGAGATATCGATGCCGAAGAAATCCGCATCGGGAAAATACTTCGCGGCCAAGATCAGGTTCCGCGCGGTGCCGCAGCCGATCTCCAGGATATGCGTATCCGGTGCGGGCTTGAGCCCGCGGATCATGCCGTCGCGGCCGAGCAGATAGAATTTTCTCGTGAGATCGTAGAAGCGCCGCTGGTGCCGGTACATCCGGTCCATTTTTTTCGCGGCGATGGCCGTGTCGTCGCGTGTCAGCATTTCACTTGAGGACATACAGATGAAAGCCGCCGTAAATCGCCGAGCGGTCGCGCGAGGTGAAGGCGAGCGACTCCGCTTCGCGGTAATCCCACTGATCGAGAATCTCCGGCGCAACGCGGCCGGGCAGGAGCGAAGGCTTCGCAGCGGTACGGAAGATCACGCGCGCACCCGGTTTCGCGGTGCGGGTGATTTCCTTCCAGAGCGCATTCAGCTGCGCGTCGTTCATCCAGTCTTGCGCGTCGAGCAGAATGTAGCGGTCGCGGGAGCGATCTTGCTGCGCTTCGAGATATTCGGTGAAGGAGCGGTTCAAGACTTCGACGCGATCCGCCCGCGTCTTGATCGTTTCGAAGTTGTCGCGCCGGAGATAAGGCGGCAGCGGCCCTTGTGCATCCTGTGCGTAGCCACGCCCGAACGCCTGCCAGGCGAAGTAGTTATCTTCGATACGGAAGCCGCAGGAGAGCCGTTCCAGCCGCTCGTATACGACCGCCGCCATGTTGCCGTTTCCGGCGCCCGCAAGCGCTTCATACTGAGCCGGCGGAATACCGAGACCGAACAGCGAAAACTGCCGTGCCAATGCCCAGCGGATAAGCCTGCGGTCGAACAGCGGTGCGAGCGCGGTGGCGAAGTAGTTCTTTTGTTCTTCGAGTGAACGCGCCCGCAATAGATCGCGCGGGTTCACACCATAGGCCCGCGCCACGAAATGGCCGAAGCCGATGCAGCGGCCCAAGAGGCCATGGCGGTAAAAATTGTGCGCGAAGATTCCGATGCGCCGCTCGCCGAGACCGAAGCGGCGGTGCTCCCAATAAGCGCGCGTCTTCTCGTCGAGCTGTGCGGAAAGCCAGCGGTCATAGGCGGCGATGTTTGCCTGCTCGTTTGCAACGCCGAAGAGACGGTAGAACTCGTTCCATGACGGAAGCCGTGCTGCCGCCGCGAGCTTGAGCTTGTTCAGCGCGATATGTGTTGGATTGAGGTCGAGCGCGGTCACGCGCGCCGGGTTCGCGGTGAGATAGGAAAGTATGTTGCAGCCGCCCGATGCAATCGCGACGACATGGCTGTCGGCCGTGATCGCGAGCGCCTCCATATCCACTTCCGGGTCTTCCCAGATTTGCGGATAGACGAGTCCCTTGAAGAGCGATGCGAACACCGCGTTCAGAAGATTCGCTGGCGCAAGCGAGCGGCCATAGCCGACCGCGTTCCGCAGCCGTGCGGAAACAGTGATCTCGGACAAGACAGGTCCCTCAACGGAATCGAATTCTTATTTTGTTTCCGTTTAGCGGACGGCCAATGTCAGTTTGACGACAGCTTATCGAGACGCGTCTGCATCTGATCGGCGACTTCACGGTCGGCCGCGCGAGGCGAGGGCATGAGACCGTTCACGACGCCTTCCTGATCGGCAGCGCTGCGATTTTGATTGAGTTTAGCCTTGCCTTCGATGCTTTCGATATGAAGCCGCACGCCGACGATGCCCTTGATCTGGCGTTCGATGAAATCTTCCGGCGCGTCTGAGACCTGCCAGGGCTTTTCGAAAGCGGTTTCGAATCGCCTTGTGAGCGTCTCAACTTGCGCGCGCAACATATCGGCGTCCTCGAAGATTTCGAGCCGCCCACGCGCGGCGATCATCGAGTAATTCCAGGTTGGCACGACTTTGCCGTGCTCCTGCTTCGACGGGTAATAAGACGGCGACACGTAAGCATCCGCGCCCATGAACAGCGCAAGCGCGGGCTTGGAAAGATCGCTCTCGTGCCATTGCGGGTTTGCGCGCGCGAGATGGCCGGCAATCATTCCGTATGGTCCGGCGCCCGCATCGAAGATGATCGGCAGATTGCTGACAATCGGTCCCTGCGCGCCGACCGAGATCAGCGTCGTCAATCCCGATGCCGCGATCTGCGTTTGCAGGGCAGGGAGATCGCTCTCGCGGAATGCGGGCGGGATATAGATCATCACCTAGTCCGGCAACTCAGCGGAAGTATCGGCCAGTGCTGCCGCGCGCGCAGTCACCGTATCGAGCACGCGCTCGAATGCTGCGCGATCTTCACTCGAGACTTCGCCGAACATTCGTTGCGAAAGCGCCTGCGCTGCCGGCGCTATCGACTCGTAGATTTCGAGACCGATAGGGCTCAGCGACAAGAACGCTTCGCGTTTGTCGTCGCGGTTCGCTCGTTTCGCCAGCATCTTTTTGCGCGTAAGCGTCGCGACCGCGCGCGATACCTTGGTTTTGTGCATATGGCTGCGCTCGCCGATCTGCTTCGCCGTCATGGTGCCGAACTCGCCTAGCTGCGCGATCACACGCCATTCCGCGATACCGATGCCGTATTTGGTAGAATAGGTCCGCGCGGTGGCCTGACTGACGAGGCTTGCCGCCACTACCAGCCGGTAAGGCAGGAAGTCCTCGAGCCGCAGCACGAAACCTTCGTTATTTGACATTGGTTTCATTTGTAACTACTTTGCACAACTAGCAGCGCGCGGCAACTATTGATCCGCGCGACAATAATCGAAAGCGAAAGGCGAGCAATCGCCGAAGAAATCGATAAGGGAGAACGCCATGGCGAGCGACCGCAGAAGCGCACCCGTCGAGTCCCGCAGGCCCGCCGACATCGAAAGCGCGATCATCCCCGGATATATGTCGGGTTTCGGCA
>LNFM01001619.1_pt1 | contig 50176 bp, 70 predicted proteins | sample 596031 | NCBI WGS metagenome assembly LNFM01 (sample SAMN04254537, study PRJNA301005) | activated carbon metagenome | isolation source: dual media filters at the Ann Arbor, Michigan drinking water treatment plant | place: USA: Ann Arbor | reverse complement strand
TCGAGGCTGGCCTTGCTGTCTTCCAGGAAGGCGGCGTAGCCGAGTGTTGGTAGGGTGAGGCTGGCGCCTAGGGTGGCAATTGCCACAGCCTGGGCGAGGGGAGTCTTGCTCATTATTATTGTCTCCACGTTTTTATAGTCAGGCCGGGTGTGACCGGCCGGTTACGGCACCGTGAACTTAAGCATGCAGCAGGCGCGTCGGCTTTTAGACTTTAGTATTTTCAGGCGTAGCTAAGTGTGTCTACCCAGATACCGTGCCTCTTCGTCGTTCTGACCGTCGGTCGGGTAGTGGCGTGTGGTCTCTAAACTTCATGCAGTTGCGGCCGTCAACCTCGCGAACCTCCACTTTCGGGTGCCTTGCCATGAATACTCTGACTCCTTTGCTGTCATCGCCGGCGCGTACGGCCGCGCTAGCCCAGGCAACGTCGCGCGCCGCCGATGCGCAAACGACGCTGGCCAACCGGCTGGCTGAGCGCTTGGGCATGGAGCCAGGTACGTTGGCGGGTAACCGAAATGACTACACGCCGGAAAAGGTCGCCGGGCGGATCATTGATTTTATCGGTCAGCGCCTTGAGGCTGAGGCGGCCGGTGGTGCTGCCCCTGAGCGGCTCAAGGCGCTGATGGGGCAGGCCCGCGAGGGTGTCGAGAAAGGCTTTGCCGAAGCCCGCAAGATTCTTGACGGTATTGGTGCGCTCAATGGGCAGGTGGCCACTGATGTCGACGACACCTATCAGCGCATTCAGAGCGGCCTAGCCGGCCTGGACCAGCGCTTTGGCACTGCGGGTACCGCAGCTCCGTCCGCCGATGGTGTATCGCTGTCGGCGTTCCGTGAGCGTTTTGCGGCCCAGGCGGAAACCTTCGAGCTGAACGTCACCACGCGTGACGGTGATCGGCTGCGCGTGTCGATTGCTCAGGCTTCTGCCAACTGGTCGCAAAGTAGCGCGCGTGTCAGCGACGATGACAGCGGGACGCAGATGTCGGCCAGCCAAAGTTCTGGCAGCGTGCGTATTGGCGCCTGGCAAGTCGAAGTCGAAGGCGAGCTGGACGAGGCCGAGCGTGCGTCTTTGGAGAAACTCTTCGGGCAGGTTCAGGACCTGTCCAGTCGTTTCTATGCCGGTGACCTGAGCGGCGCGTTTGATCGCGCGCTTGCGCTGGACCTTGATGGCGACCAGCTGGCCTCTATGTCCCTGCGCCTTACCCAAACCAGCGTGCGCTCTGCCACCGATGCTTACAGCACAGTGGCTGGGCAGGCGGGGCAGGCGGCGGATGCGGTCAACCGTACACTGGCTGATTATGCGCAGGGGCTGTTGGATTCACTGCGCACGGCCAGCTCGCTGGTAGAGGAGGCACCTAAAAATCTGTTGGACCTGCTGAAAGGTGGCTTCTCCCTGGACGAGCGCTTTGATGCAGGGCGCCTGGACAAGGCTGATCGTCTGAACAGCCGCCTGCTTGAAGGGCTGCAGTCAGTTGTCGATGCAACCGCCCCAGCTAACCCACCGGCAGCGGACGCCTGAAGCGGTGGTAGACTGCGCGCCGAATAAGTAGGGAGGCGTCATGCCACCAGAATGCCAACTATTCGGAACCTTGGGCTGCCACCTGTGTGAGCTTGCCGAGGCGCTGTTGATGCCATTTGTTGAACACGGGCTATTGGTCGAGTTGATCGATATTGCGGATCGAGTGGACGCTGTCGAGCATTACGGTTTGCGCATCCCCGTATTGCGCCGTTGCGACACCGGGGCTGAGCTGGATTGGCCGTTTGATACCGCGCAGGTGGTCACTTTTCTCGGTCAGTAGGTTTGCGTCGAGGTGATGGGCTCATGCTGTTACGCTTGGCGGCTGATTATGCCGTTGTGATTGCCGCCAAGGAGGTGCAATGAGTTCCGACCCCGAAGACAACCTTTCGCTGCTGCTATTCCGTTTGCACAGTGGACGTTTGCTGGGCATTAACCTGCTCAAGGTCAACGAGGTCATACCCTGCCCAACCCTGACCCGTATCCCGAGTCACCACCCGCATGTCCGCGGCGTTGCCTCGCTGCGGGGCGAGACGCTGGCGGTGATTGATCTGGCCCGGGCCATTGGTGAGGCGGGCGGGCAAGACACCCGCGAAGGTTGCTTGATCGTCACCCAGGTCAGCCGCTCGCGCCAAGGGTTGCATGTGCATCAGGTCGAGCGGATCGTGCATTGCTCCGCGCGTGATGTGATGCGCCCACCTGCCGGCACCGGCAAAAGCGCATTTATCACCGGTGTGACGCGTATCGACGGAGATATTGTGCAGATCCTCGATATCGAGCGAGTGCTGCATGACCTGGCGCCTCCAGTACCGGTACCGCCCGGTGCGGCCCTGTTATCGCCCCGTGAGCAGCTGTTGTTGCAGGGACGCCGCGTGTTGGTGGTGGATGACTCCCAGGTTGCTCTGCAACTGAGCCTCAATACCTTGCGTCACCTCGGCGTGGATTGCCAAGCGGTACGCAGCGCCGCTGAGGCCTTGGCGACGTTGCGCGCCCATCATGAGCAAGGGCAGCCCATTGAGGTGTTGGTATCAGACATCGAAATGCCGGAGATGGACGGCTATAACCTGGTTCAGGCCCTGCGTCGCGAGCCGGGGATCGGCAGCACCTATGTGCTCCTACACACCTCGTTGGACAGCACCATGAACACAGAGCGCGCCCGAGCCGTTGGCGCGAATGATGTTCTGACCAAATTTTCCAGCAGCGACTTGAGTCGCGCACTGGTGCGCGCCTTCGAAGCGTTGGTCTGAGCCTGGCCCGGCAGATCCACTTCAATCTGCCGATTTACAGACGACAAAAACACAAAAACCCGCACTAGGCGGGTTTTTGCATGGGATTTGGTCGGAGAGACAGGATTCTAACTGTTCTCGTAAGGTGCTGATTTATATAGCTGTTATTGCTGGTTATAAAATTCTGGCATACCTATCGGCATACCATCTTGCTTCTGGTTGTGATCCGCGCCGCTGCGGTGATGGTGATCCCGAGCCGTATCGCTTCCTGCCGCTCACGTAACGAGCCGCGCGACTCCGACCAGCCTGGCAGCAGCGCGATTGTGTCACAGGTCCGTACTTGCGGTATGCACACCTCCATGTAGGCCTCCCAGGTTGTCTGGGGTGGGTTCTCTGCCGGATTCACCACCACATAGCCAAGCCCACGCAGGCGCTTCGCCTCGGCATTGAACGCCGGGTAGTTGTAATCGGGGAGGCCAGTCATCGGCCCGCTCAGGTAGATCCGCGTGATTGCCCGGGGCGGCGCCTGCATCTTCTCGGTGGCCTGGACGAACTCGGTGCAGATCACGACGGCGTCATTGCCATCACGGCGATGCACCGGCATTTCGTGGAAGGGCAGTGCTCGGCAGTCCTCCCACAGTTTGGTGCACGCCCGGCAGCGGACGCCTTTGGGGTGGTAGTCGATCATTTTTCGTAACCCTCCATGCCCTTTGTATAGTTGCTGCTGATGCGATCAGCTATGCCTTCCAGGCGCTCGGCCATCCCCCACATGGCGTTGTTGTCGCGGCGCGATACGACTGCGCTACGCGTGCAGTTGCGGTTCATGAGGATGGCGGCGGCACGGCGGACAAGCCATGCCTCCAGCTTTCGGCGGATGAAACCAGAATGAGGGATCAGCTTCACCGGCCTGCCTCCTTTTCCTTCCGGCGTAACGCTTGGCGCAGCTTCGAGCACTTCTTATGCCCGCCAGCGCTGCGCGCGCGGTTGCAGATGTCGCATTTGACGGCCCACTCATAGAAGCCGCCGACGGTGTGGGTGGGCTCGGTCATGGCTGAGCCTGCAGGATCTGTTTTTCGACCCACTCACGCATACGCTTCCAGCGATGTTCCGCAGTTTCAGGGCTCCACTTACCATCAGGTCCGTAAATGCCTGGGTACTCGTCGTTTTCGTAGACGATTTCCCTGACCATCGCTGTGGCTATGCCGAATTTCTCTGCCACGCCTTCCGGATCGTCAGGCGCCAGAGTTTCCAATGGCATCCCGCGCGCGGCACCAAGGGCGCCTAGAGTACAGAACTGGCCATCAGCCGATACCAGGGAATCAGCCGCCAGTTCCTTCACTGGCATGGCGTCCAGGGCGTCGAGTATCTCGCGCAGGGCAGCCTGGCCGCGCTTGCCCTTGAGCGCTGAATTAACTGCGCCACGCCAGCAGATCAGGGGCCAGCCGCTGCAGTCATCGTCGTATCCACTACGGCTCATGGCTGCTGCTCCTGCTGCTTTGCTTGTTCGGCACGATCCAGGCGCTCTATCTCTGCCAGGATCAGGGCGCCGGCCTTGATCAAGTTGCGGCGTGGAGTGCTTGGCTTCCACCATTTCAGCGACCACGGCCAGCGATCTCGCGCCGAATAGTTGTTCCAGCCGGCTGCGGCATGCGCATAGCAACCTGCTGCGTCGGCCATCTGGCCTTCGACGTGCTCGTCATCGTGCCCTAGCGCCCAGCCCTCAGCAGTGATCTGCCGCTGGCGCTCGGCCAGAACATCGCTGGCGGCATTAGTAAGCTGCTGGCTTACAACTGGACCGGATACCTGGCCCGCGGCTTCAATGGCGCGTACGCATTGCTCGCGCATGCGCAGCGCAGCGTTGTAGCCATCCATCCAGCTATCGTCGATCGCGTCTTCTGGCTCATCTGGCATGACGGGCATCGGCAGGGTGATTGCCAGGGGCATGGCCACTGCAGGTGGTGGGAATGGTTGGGCGGCCTGCGCTGGCACCCGGTAAGCCACGACGTCATCGCCATGTTTATCGTGCTCGTACCAGAACCAAGATGTGTTGCAGGCCAGAGTGTCCAGCACCTCCGTTCCATCGCGCAGGCGGATATCTACCCGAGACGTGTAGGGGCTGGCGAATGGGCATGGCTTGCTTGGGCCATGATCGATCCACGGTGACTGTTCTTTCATTACGCACCTCGTAGGTGTGGGATACTGGTGTCTACCGGCCTGACCGGCGGCATCGGGCAGGGAAGTCCGGCCAGGTCGGTATCTGTTTTCAGCGGTTCTGGCGCAGGTCTGCGAGCTTGCGCGTCAGATCCATCGAAGCGCGGCGCAGTGCACCGGCTTCGATCGGCACACGCTTGCCGCTTGCTTTCTTCCTTGCAGAGCGCAGCGCCCGGGCGGCGCGCAGGCACTTGGCGAGTTCCAAAATGGTCAGGTCGAGGGTGTGAGCGCGCACGGCGATACCTCCCGTTGGCGTGTGTCGTTGGCTGGAATGGGGGTGTTTTGGGAATGTGCTAAAATAGTGTTTCCAAAACTATGAGATTTGTGATATGCAAAATGAAGAGCTGCAATACTCCGTACGTGCTTATGGGAATGAAGTGGGCTTTTCCATTTCCGGGCGTTCTGATGATGGGAGACCGCGCGAGGGATCGCTCTTTCTCCACATGGATAACCCTCGTTGCGCGGGTATTCACTACAGCCAGAAAGGCGACTGGAAGAGCGATCAAGAGGCGCACGATGACCTCCTGATGCATGCAAGAAGGATTGCGTCGCAGCACCCTGTCTTGTAGCTCTCAATAACAGCGTTGCTTGGCTCATGCCTTTGCCACCTGATGGGCCTGCGCTTCTTCCGGAGTGACAGGCTCAAAATGAGGGTGGTGCTTTCCGTCTTCGGTGATCACCTCCAGTTCGTGCATCCGGAAGAGGCCGCCCAGTGTCCAGTTGCAGCCCTTGCCGGGTGGGGTGCCTTTGACGTGGCCACCTACCTTGGTAAAGCGGCCGATACAGGAAAAACCCAAGTAGCTCTGCACCGCCTCAAAGTCGGCGCCTGCGCCGGCGGCGATCAGGTCCTCGCCACTTTGGATGGTCGAGCAAATGGGGCAGCGGAATGCGTAGTGCTCGCGCGGCACGCCCTGGGCTTTTAGGGTTTCCCGAAACTCTTCAAGGCTCATGGTCTTCATTGCTTCTTGTCCTTTTCGACGGGCTTACATTTCGGGCAGGTGCATACACCGATGCGGCGGCCGGTTGCCTTGCAGTAGGTAGGGGCGTTTAGGGCTTGACGTTTGGCTGGTCGTGATGGGTTTTCAGAATCGGAAACCACGCTGAAATTGTGGTTTTTCGCCCTGGAACAATGGTCTGGAAAATTCCCAAGAGGACGCTGTTCAAGTCGTGACAGCAGAATTTGGGTGTGACCAACCCCGAGGGCCAAGCCGCCATGAAAGACTTTTTCCGCCGTCTGCTTATCGCTGTACTGGGCCGAGTGATCGGCAATCTGCTTGCCGACCTGATACGCCGAGCACTTGATTGGCCGTATGACTTTGACCTGAAGAGCTGGCTGGATAAGTTTTGAGCCTGGCAGCGCTTGTATGCGGTTCATGCAACCCCCCTCGCCGGCCAGGCGTTAACGGCGTCGAAGATCCGCGCAGCCTGTTCCTCGTCCAGGGAAACGCCGCACGGATTGGCGATCCAGCCGGAGCCAACAAGGTGAGTCGGGTTGCACTCGGCAAGCAGCGCCCGGTAGTGATCCTCGATCACGTCATCCAGGTGCTTGGAGAGGTAAATGCCCTGCGGTGCTATCTCCACCGCCTTGATGTAACGGCTGCCGAACTGGTCGATGCACAGCGCACCGAAGTAAACGCACCACCGGTGAGGCATGTCGCATACGGCATCTACTACCTGGCGGGACATGATCTTCTTGCCGCTCTTCCAATTGATCATGAACTGCAGGCCTGCAGGGTCCAGGCTGACCACGGCGACATGGTTGGTGCTGAGCAGTGCCCGGCATGCACGCTCAAGGCGTGCGCGGGAGTTGTTGGGCTTGCGCTTGCTCATGCGACCGAGTCCTTAGCCTGGGCCTCGCACAGGTTCGCGCGCACCAGGGCGGCGGCCACCGGAGGGCAAACGCTGTTGCCGCACATACGAACCTGAGACGCTTTGCTGAGCTTCTTGCCAGTGGCAGTGCGATCGTGGATGTAGTCGGCAGGGAAACCCTGGGCAGCGAAGAGTTCGTGAGGCTCGAGCATTCGCATGCCGATATCGACGATCTGGTAGGGCTCGCCTTTAACCATCACCAGGCCGATGCGGTCTTTGGTGGTGATGGTGTGGAGCGGTTCGGTCAGTGTTTGCCCTACCGCGGTGTCGTAGTACTTGAGCAGGAAGGCGCGCACCTCGCCGAGGTGAGTGCCAGACGCTGTGATGGTATGCAGCGGCTCGGTGACTGGCTGGCCGTCGCGGCTGGTGCCACGCAGCTTGATCAGGCTGCTGGCGACCAGTGCTGCTTTTCCGCCACCGCCTGCGGTGATTGTGCCGAGTGGTTCAGTCGCAGGGTGGCCGATGCTGTTGCCGTAGTCGCGCTGGATGTGGGCCAGTACCAGGGCGTTATGGTCCACGGTGGTGACGGTGGATAGCGGGTCGCGCAGGTCATTACCAGGGCCCGTGTAGTTTCCGCCGTAGTGTTTGGCCAGGAAGGCTGCGACCAGCGCATGCTTGCCGCCGCCGGCCACAATTGTGCCCAGCGGTTTGTCCAAGCCTGGCGCGCGTGGTGCCTGGCCCTCGCGTTCTCCATAGCCAACCTGCACCAGGGTTGGCGCGATTACGGCGTGCTGGCCCCCAGTGGTTAGCGTCCGAACGGGATCGTCCAAGCGGGCGCCAGGATGCCCTGATGTGTTGACCATCATGAAAGGCGCCAGTTGCGGCACTACCAGAGCGCTACCGAGCTTGCTGGTGATGGTTTGCAGGGGCTCGCCCAAGCTTTGCCCGCGGAAGTAGTCGTAGCCGTGGTTAACCTTGACGATGAATGGCTCGGCCGCGTCGATGACATAGCGATGAATGCCGCGGGCAATGCGGCGCAGGGTCGCTTCTGCCAGTGGCTTCTTGCGGGTGAAAATCGACGGGCAGGGCAGTGACCAATCGACAATGTCTGCTGCCAGACGCTGGGGCTTGGCCCGCTTGTTCTTTACGTCTGGGCTCAGCCGCGGAGCGTGGGACATTTCCGGCCAAACGATGGGCAGGCCGTCACAGCGCGCGACCAGAAACAGGCGCTTGCGAATGGTGGCGGTGCCGTAAGCGTTGGCGCGCAGCTCTTTCCATTCAACCTGGTAGCCGTGGCGGCGCAGCGCGTTAACGAAGCTATTGAAGGTGCGGCCTTTGTTTTTTGGGCATGGGCGGCCGTCGACGGTGATGGGGCCCCAGGTCACAAACTCTTCGACGTTCTCCAGCATGATGACGCGCGGGCGCACGGTAGCGGCGTAGCGGATGGCAACCCAGGCCAGGCCGCGTATTTCTTTCTTCACCGGTTTGCCGCCCTTGGCCTTGGAGAAGTGCTTGCAGTCAGGACTAAACCAGCACAGGTCGACCGGTCGGCCGCCAGTGATTTCGCGCGGGTCTACCTCCCACACCGATTCGCAATAATGCTTCGTGTGCGGGTGGTTGATTTCGTGCATGGCGATGGCTTCGGGGTCGTGGTTGATAGCGATATCAACCGGGCGGCCGAGGGCCATTTCGATTCCAGTGGAAGCACCGCCGCCGCCGGCGAAGTTGTCGATCACCAGGCCGCCAAAGTTGAAGCTCGGCTGGGGGTGAATGCGGAACTTACTGTTCGCTTCGAGTTGTGGCTTATTCATGGAAGTCATGCCGCACCTTCCTGCTGCTCGGCCTGCTCAGCTTCAAGCAGGTCAAATAGGCCCGGCATGTTCTGTTCTTCGTCGGCGGCCTTGCAGTAGCCGGCGCCGTCGAGGAAATAGCGGGGGTTGAGTTCGGAGGCGATCGCTTTGCGCTTGAGCTTCATGGCGCAGTAGGGGACGGTCATGATCCCGCCGAAGGGATCGAAGACGGTTTCGCCTTCCATGGAGTACTGGACGATGGCCCGGTCGACGATGTCGAACTGCAGGGGGCAGAGGTGCATTTCCTGGCCCTTGCTGTACTGCTCGGCGTTCAGCGTGCGCATGCGTGCGATATCGGTCCACACGTCGGGGTGCCAGGACTGTGGTGGCAGCAGCATGAAGCCGGTGGGCAGCTTGCCGGAGACTTCCAGGGCTTCGCCGATGCGGACGTGGTGCTCGAAGTCGTAAACGTTGGCCAGGCTGTATTCGCGGTAGAGCTTGAACATCACGTCATGCGGGATGCCTTCGAAGTCGGCTTCGGTCAGCGGGCGGTCGCCGTTGCTGCGGGTAAAGCCATGGGCATCGAACTGCCAGCGCGCCCGGCTGTAGCCGTTGCCGCGGGTGATGGTCAGCTTCTTGTCCATGTTGAAGGGCACAATCTGGCCGTCTTCGTCGATGCACAGGGGCTTGGCCTTGACCACGGGCACATCGCCGTAGGCATTGCTGGTGTCGGTCGGCGGCTTGCGGAAGATCAGCAGGTACTCGGGCATGCCGACGCCCATCTTGGTGCCGTCCTTACACTGCTCAGTCCAGCTGAGGCGGTAGGTCTGGGCGTTCTCGCGCACCACGTCGGTGACGATGGTTTTCATGCCCATGTAGCCCCAGCCGTGCTTGATGAAGTGGGCGACTACCTGCATGTGGAAGGGGTAAACGGTCTGGAAACCGAGGCCGGTCATGCCGCCAGGAATAATGCGATCTTTGACGTGGATGCAGGCCAGGCGGCCGGGGATGGTTGCCCGGAATAGTTCGGGGGTGAGGTAGTCCATCTGCTGGAAGAAGTGATCGTTGTCGTCGGTGTGGCCGAAGTCGGCGTAGTTCGGCGAGTACTCGTACTGCGTGCTGAAGGGGATGCTGGTAACGGTCAGGTGAATGCTGTTGTCTGGCAGGCGGCGGGCCTCGTCGACACAATCGTTGTTGGCGATGCGGTAGTTCTTACCGGTGATTTCCACGCGCTCAACGCCCAGCGAGCGGGTGAGCGTCTGCGCCATGGCGGCGGTTGAGAGGCCGTATTGCTTAATGATGTCGGTCATTTTCTGCACCATGGTGTTGTGCTGCGCCCACTTGCGCTCGAGCTGGCGACGAATGTCGCGCTCGGCTTCGGTGTAAATCAGGTCGATGCGTACCGGCCTGGTTTGCAGGAAGCGCTGGATGCGGTGGACGGACTGAATGAAGTCGTTAAATTTGAAGCCGATACCCAGGTAGATGGCCCAGGCGCAGTGGCGCTGGAAGTTGCAGCCAGAACCGGCGATGACCGGCTTGGCCGACAGTTCCTGAAACTCGCCGTCGCTGAACTGAACAATGGCGCGCTCGCGCTCATCCAGATCCTGGCTGCCGTACACGCTGATTGCGGATGGGATGGCTGCCTCGATCGCGTGGCGCTCGGCCTCGAGGTCGTGCCAGATGATCCGGTGGGCGTCTGGATCCTCGGCGCGAATCTCCAGCAGCTTGCCGATGCGCACGCTCAGGCTTTCGCGCTTCTCAGCAGCAGCGTCCTGCACGCCGATCGCGGTGTTGCGCAGCAGGCGGCCCTGGCCGTTGCGCTCATTGCCGGCGTGCGAGTGGTCCGACGGCACCTCATGCCAGCGGATATCAAGGGCCGGCAGTTCGTAGCCTTCGTCGCTGAAACCCAGGTCACTCGGGCGCTGGACAAAGATCGCCCAGGACGAAACCCACATCCAGAACTCGGCTTCTTTGTGCGGGTGGATGGTGAGCTGGTCGGCCTTCTCGCTGTTGCGCTTGAAGAAGCGGGTCTTGGCCTGGCCAACATCCATCACGCCCAGGAATGCGGCGTAGGCGAGCAGTTCGATGTATTCGTTCGGGCTCGGGGTGGCCGTGGCCACGTACCGGTACCGGACGCCTTCACCCTTGATGCCGTTGGCCCGGTCGTCGCCAGCGAACAGCGCCATGAACTCGCGGAAGGTCTTCGACCCACCGAAACCGCGCAGACAACTGGCCTCGTCCAGGCTGGCCACGCTGAACAGGCGAGGATCAAGCTTGCCGTCGCGCACGGTCTCGTAGTTGGTGAGGTAGATGGTCTGCTCGTCCTCAACCTCTTCAAACCGGCGGATGAACTTCACCTTGATGCCCAGCTTGGCGGCGTCGGCGTAAAACTCCTGGCGCACGCCCAGCGGGATGGTGATCAGGGCATAGCCCCCGCACAGGTCACGGGTAACCCGCACCACCTCCAGTTGCATAAACGACTTGCCCAGGCCGAAGGCGGCAAAGCATGCCGCCCGGCCCTGACGCACCAACCAGACCGCGATAGCGATCTGGTGTGGCTTCAGCATCGGGTTGAAGACGGATGGGTCCACCTCGAAGCCTTGCGGCTCTGCCAGACGCACTTTCTTGCGCAGGAAGTCGTGGTAGGCGGTCATGCCGAGGCCTCCATCGAATGCCCCAGGCAGTAACCGAGTGCGTCGCGGTTATCGCAGCCTGGCGTCATAACCTCGAAGCCCTGTTCGGCCTCATCACGGGCAAGCGCGATCAGGTCTTCGCCTGGAATAGGGCGACCGGTTTTGGCATCCTTGAACAGGCCGTCGAGCGAGCGAGGGTTGCGAGCGTGGCGGATGATGCCGTTGCCGATATCGATCGAGCAGTGGTGCATGGTCATGGCTGCACTCCCATGCGCTCGGTCGCCTGCTGCAGGGCATCCAGCAGCAGTTCCTGGCGCACGCCGCGGGCCAGCTTTTCCTCGATCGCCTGAACTACGAAAGTGTTCATGCTGACGTGATCAAGCTCAGCTGCTGCCTCGATGCGCGGACGTACGCCATCAGGAAGCCGCGCATTGAATTTGTCTGCGGTGCGAGAGTTACCCATGGCGGATCACCTCGCGGCGGCCATGGCTGTCAATGCTGGTGACCACGCCGCGCTGTTCCATGGTTTCAATCAGGCGGGCGGCTCGGTTGTAGCCAATCAGAAGCTTGCGCTGGACGGCAGAAATGCTGGCTCGTTGGCTTTTGCGGACGAATGCCACTGCCTCGGCATAGAGCGGGTCGGCTTCGTCGTCAGCGTGACTCTGCTGGGTGACCGGAAGGTGCAGGGTGGCGGTTATTCCGTCCTTCATGCCGAGCAGATTGGTGACGTCGATGCCGCCGTCGGTACCAGGGCGAGCGTCGTCACCCAATCCTTGCGGGATGTCCTCGCCACCCAGGGCGGTGAGCAGTTCCGGTACGAACTCGCGGAAGGTGCTCATCATCAGAAAGAAGCTGGCGGACTGCTGGGAGAGGTCGTCATCGCCCCCGTCCTGTATGGCTTGGTCCTGCAGCAGATCGGTGAAGCGCAAGCGCTTGAGCTGCAGCTTGTCGTCGAGGTCGAAGGTCAGCTTGTCCTGCCAGCCCAGGGCCAATTGGGATACCTGCTTGCCGGTGGCCAGGTGGACCTGAATCTCTTCGCTGGTCAGGTCTTGGTGCTTGGCCGCGATGCTCCCGCCTTCTGCGTGGGTGTCGCGCAGCAGGGTCTGGTCGAGGACGTGGAAGCCTTCGGCTGCCTGCTGATTTTTCAGCCAGTCGGTGAGGGTGGCGGTGGGGGCGATCTTTACGGTGACCGGGCGAACCGGCAGCGAGCCGATGCACTCGCGCATGGTGGAAAGCAGATCTTCGGCGCGCTTCGGTGAGCTGGCGTCGATGTAGATCAGGCCTGCCGTCGTGTCGATGCCGGCAAAGGTCGCCGACTTACGGATAAAAGCGCGCGGCAGGAGGGCCTGCACGATTTCGTCTTTGAGCTGGTCGCGCTCCTTTTTGTAGACCTTGCGCAATTGCTCGGCCTCGATCGCGTCGACCTTCTCTTTGAGCGCGTCACGCACTACGTAGCCGGGCAGAACGCGTTCTTCTTTGCGGGCGGTGATCAGCAGCATGTTTTCCACGTTGTGCACCAACGGGGCGTCTTCGCCTTTACCGAACGGGGCGGTGAAGCCGTAGGTGCTCAGCTCCTGGCTTTCGCACGGGCGAGCGGGCTTGGTTGCCAGGGCTGTCTCCAGCGCCTCTGCGACCAGATCGATGGTTTGGGTGATGCGGTAGATCAACAGATGGCGAAACCACATGGCTGAGTCCTCAGGATGCTTTAGGGGATTTGGTGAACTGGGTGATGCCGTGCTTCTCGGCGATCCGCTCAAGGCGAGCGGTGCCGATTTCAAGCCGGCGGGATGCGGCGAATTTGGAAATGCCCAGGCCAGCCATGGCGCGGGCGCGCTCGACCAGCGCCGGGCTGTCTTCAACGACAGACCCGACCGGCCGGCCAGACTTGCGGCAGGCCTTTGCGGCCTGCTCATGGCGGCGAGCTTCGGTGATGATGGTCATGTCACCGCCCGTCCACTGCTTGCTGGCATACGGGCGGGTGACGATGGGGGACTCGATTACCTGCACACCCTCAGCCTGGGCCAGCATGTTTGCCAGCCACTGGCGATCGCGGTCCTTTGATGAAAGGGTGGGCAGGTCGAGTGTTGTTAAGTGGTGCATGGCGGCTCCCTCAATCCTTGTTGCAGTCGTGGTCTTCGTTGCTGAACAGGTGGGCGTCGGCGAACTCACCACCTCCGTGTCCATCGCTCTCTTGTCGCGCCAGGCGGGCTGCGTTCTGCCCAGTGCGCTTTTCCTGCTTGATGGCCTTGCACGACTTGCTGCAGAACAGGCCCCAGCCGCGCTTTACGTCCGAGGCGCGGGCTAGGAATGGGCGCTTGCAGCCTTTGCAGTTGCGGTCGACCATCTGCGGCATTGGCTTACGCATGGGTGCTCTCCAGGTACTGCTCGCACAGCTCGCGCGCCCGATCACAAAGGTCGATGTCGAACATGCCGAAGTGGCACTGGGCTACCGGGATACCGAGCTGCTTTGCCAGCCAGGCGTAGGCTTCGGTGCGAGTCATGTAGTCACGCCAGATCATTTCGAATGGCGCTTTGCTGACCTTTCGGGCGTCGCGCAGGCGCTTGTCAGCCAGGGTGCCAAGCGGCAGGTCGGTGTCTGGGTGAAGGCCCACGTATGCGCCGCAAGAGCGGCACAGGTAGGCGTATGGCCAGTCACCGAACGAGCGGCCGTTGTAGATTTCGGAGTTCTCGACAAGCTCAACCGGCGCGCTGCAGCAGTTGCAGGCGGTGGGTTTTGGCAGTGCATCCTTGATCCGCTTCAGGGCCTTTCTGCTGACGTGAGGAAGCGGATGCGGTGCATCGAGTTTCTTGGTGCTCAGGGCGCGCAAATCGATCATGGCGACAGATCCCCGTTATCAGGCCGCGACCGGCACGGGCGGCATGGCCACGCCTTGCAGGGCGAAGTACACGCGGGCGCAGGCAAGGGCGTCGGGCATTGCGCGGTGGGCTTCCACCAGGTCTTCACCGGTGAAGTGCTTGTAGGCCTCGGCCAGGGTCGGCAGCTTTTTCAGGCCGACTGGGCCACGCGAGCTGTTGCAGGTGCAGAACTTCTCGGTCGACTCTTTGAATGCGTCGGCCAGGTCTTTGCCGTGGTAGCGGGCAATGGCGATGCGGGCGATACGATCGTCAAAGTTGGCGTTGTGGGCGGCGCGGATAGAGGCGCGAGCGTGGATGGCCAGGAAGCCGTCGAGGGCTTCAATTTCTGGAATACCCTCATCCATGGCCTGCTCTTGGCTGATGCCGTGAATGGCGACCATTTCCGGGCTGATTTCCCAGCCGTTCGGGCGGACGATCGCCTGGTAGCGGTCGATGATGTTGCCGGCCGCGTCGCACAGCAGGGCTGCGACCTCGACGATATGAGGCTGGTGGCCGGCTTCGCTGGGCTGTTTCCAGTCAGGAATGCCAGTGGTTTCAAAGTCGAAAACGTTGATCAAATTGCTCATTTCGGTGACCTCTGGGTATAGGAGCCCCAACCCACGCCGGATGGGCCGGCGCGGCTGGTGATAGGTGGTTAGGGGGTTAGGCTGCTTGGCTGGCCGGCACTGGCTCAGCGACCACGCCGGGCAGCTCCAGGGCTTTGCGCTTGTCGTTTGCCAGGCTGTCCAGGGCGGCTTGGTCGATGATCAGCAGATCCTCGGTGCCGTAGCCGGCGGCGATGGCGGCGATCAGTGCGGACTTGTCCAGCACCACGGCGCGCCACTGGCGGTTGTCGACCTTGCTGTTCGGCTTGGCCGCGGCAGGGGCCGGCGCAGTTACTGGCTGCTCGGACACAGTTGCTACAACCGGTGCAGGCTGTTCGATTGGCGCAGGGGCTACAGCTTCCGCCACTGGCGCCGGCTGTTGCAGCTGCACCTGGGCGCGCTCAAGCGCTTCACGCTGCTGGCGCATTTCTTCTTGCTGGCGCTGGATTTCCTGCTGTTGGCGGCGCAGCTCTTCTTGCTGGCGCTGCAGCTCGGCTTGCTGCTCTGCCTGCTTGCGGCGCAGCTCGGCGTTTTGCGCTTCTACCCGCTGGCGTTCTTCCTCTGCCGCCTCGAAAGCCATACGGTCACTGAGCATCTGCGCCAGTTCATCCAGAGCGACCTGGCGCGCTGCCACCGCTTCCTTGGTCAGGTCGTAGTAGTCGTGCATGGCGTCGATTTCACCGACACGGTCGATCATGTCGGCGATTTCCTGGCTCGGCTTGCCACGAACTTGGCCAGGCATGGCTTTGATGGCGTCGACCTTCACCTGCAGGCGGGCGATACGCTCTTGGCGAATGCGCTCGAGACGATCGTCAACCTCCTTTTTCGCGGCCTTCATCGGGTCTTCCAGCTTCACCAGTTCGGCGGTAATGCGCTTGGCTTCGGCGTCGATGATTTTGCCGGCTTGCAGATAGGGGTCTTTCACACGCTTACGGGCGTCCTCAAGGCTGGTGCGCAGGGTAGTCAGCTCTTTGATGCCGGACTTGACCAGGGCGTAGCCTTCATCGGTGTTTACGTCCGGCACAACTGCGTACTTCACGCGCAGCATGGCCAGGGCCGCGTCGGTTTGGGTGTACTCGGCGACCTCTACGGTGCCTTTCTCAAGGTCTACTTTTTCAATGGTCATGACGTTTATTCCTCACCAACTTTTCTAAGGGGGCGGTTGTGGGTGGGCGGGTTATCGATCAGGTATTGCTTTTGTTTCTCAACGGCCTCGGAGATACGGGACTCGACAGTGGCCGGATCGAAATTCACGACTTTGGCTTTCTCGCGGGCTTGATCGGCGAGGTTCTTCGCCAGCAGATCAAGGGCGCGTGCATTCGGTGACCGGACGATTGCGGCGATCTGGCGATCAAGCCACTCGCGGAACTCGATGCGGGCGTCCTTCATGGCTTCGGTCTTACCGTCTTCGCCGGCCTCGTCCAGGCGCTGTTTCAGCTCAAGCGCATAGGTGTAGTTCGGGTCTTCAAACATCCCGAGGTGCACGTCAGCGCAGAAGCCGAGCAAGCTCAGGCACTTCTTGACTGCATCGGTGAGGCTCTTTTTCGGGGCGTCGAAGTCGGTGTAGGCACCCCATTGGCTGCTGCGAACAAACGGGGTGTGGCCGAACTGGATAACGTGATGGCGCTTACCAGCTCGCACATACCAAAGCTTGAGTTGGATGGTGTGCATCTGTTCATGGGCGATCACTTCGCCAGACTTCTTGTCCCTGATCGGGGCTCCCTGGTCGAAGCGGTCAGCCAGAATCTCGTAGCCCCAGCCTTTGCCAATCGGGCCGAAAGTTTCGGTAGCGCGCTGAACGACATACATGCCGTTGATACTGGTTACCTGACGGCCTTCCAGATCCTGGGTTTTGGTGTGGTCGCGGTCAGTGGTCTTGACCGAGTCCCACAGCGCCATGTTGGCGTTGGGTTTATCCGAAGTTGCCATGTGTGCAGGCTCCTACTCGTTGCCGCTGCTGTTTGCGGCAGCGCGGCTGTTGATGCGTGACTTGATCCAGGTCTCGACTTCCTCGAGCACGAACGCGACAGGCGACTGACGGGTGCCGGTGTCGGTGAGCTGGACCTTGGCCGGAAAGGCCTTGTTCTTTTCGTAACGGTCGATGGTGCTGCGCGACAGGCCTGTCATTTCCTGCACCTTGCGCATGTCGATCAGCGTTGCTGTCGGTGTTGCCGTCTGTGTTGTGGGCATGTCGTCACCCGTGAGTGATGCGGTCGGCAATGCCGAGCGCGAGGATGAAAGCGGTGAGCAGCAGCAGGGCGGTAGCCAGGCCGCGCAGGTATACAAATCGTTTGGCGCGCTGGTAGCGGCTCATGCGGATACCACCCAGGTGATGAACCACTCGCCGTGACGGCGGACGGCTTGCTTGATTTGCTGGGGACTCTTGAGGCCGGCTGCCATGGCTTGAGCGACTGCCTCAGAGAAGCCGCGGTGCGTAACCTGGCTATCCATGGGCCACCTCCGGCTCGTCAGCAGCGGTCACTTCACGGCGGAACTGATCGTGTTCGTGATCGCGGATCAGTCCTTCGGCGTAGGCGATTTCGATCATTCCGGTCGCGTAGGCTGAGTTGATTGCGCGAGTCATCTGGCCGGCGGTGCGGGACCGAGCCAGGTCGGCGATCGCACGGCGAATCAGGCGGCGAGATACCTCAGACATGGGCCTGCTCCCGGCGCGCTATGGCTTCTGCCAGTGCAGCCTCGCCAGCGGCTTCGATGCGGCGATCGACCTCGGCAGCCACGAACGGGGCCTGGCACTTGTCGACGTGCGCACGCAGCTCGGCCAGCGCCTGAACTTGCAGGCCTTCATCGCCGTGGATGCGCGACAGGCACAGGGCCAGGGTCACTTCGCCGCTCAGGTGCTCGCTGCAGTAGTCAGCGAATGCGCTGCATACCTGCGGTTCGCCCTGCTGAATTTCGTTGATGACCAGCATTTGCATGGTCTGCATGGCGCGCTCACGAACATCGGCGCGCTCGACGGCGCTCAGATGAGTGGCGGTGCCGGCGGCGGCAGTGCTGATCAGGTGGGTGTGTACGCTCAATTTCTATCCCTCCGCGTAGTGGCCTTTCGGCTTGCGTTGGGTGGAATATAAGCAGGCTTATCTGTTGAGTCAATAAGGGTGCTTATATTTTTATTCGGGCGCGATAACGCAGGAGTGTCGATTAGGTCGGCAGATACGAGAAGCCCGGCACTAGGCCGGGCTTACGTTGGGGGTGGTATGAGGTGGTAGGTGATCAGCATGAAGATGGCGACAAGTGCTACCCATGCAAGCAGCGCTCGTATTGCTCGTTTATCGCCACGGCCGAGAGCGTCGAAGAATCTGAGCCAGTTCATGGCCGATCAAAAGATAGGCGGGAGTTTCCCATCTACCACCTGGCCAATGATCTGCACGTTGTCGGTGATCTGTAACACAGGAAACGCGCTGTTCAGTGGCTGAAGGAAGCCCAGGCCACCATCACGGATGTATTGCTTGAAGGTGGTTTCGCCAGTGCTCAGCAGCTTAGCGATGTAGAACTTGCCGCTGATGAGGTCGAACCCCTCCGGACGCACCAATATGCGCATGCCCTCGGTGAAGAGAGGCAGCATTGACGGGCCTTTGACCTCAAGCCAGTAGCCGTGTGGGCCTGCTGATACGTCAGTGAAAAGCCATTCGTCTGCGTCGCCCGGCTGGAAATTGTCGCACGACTCATGCCAGCGTCCTGCTGCTACCCAACTGATCAATGGGTACTCCTGTGGTTTCCGGTGAGGCTGCTTGGTCTGCTCAACGTTGGAGTGCCACGACTCTTGTTGATCGGTGCCGAGCATTTCGCCGATGCCTTCCGACAGCCAAAGTGGATTCACCCCGCACGCGTGGGCAATTTTGGCTATGTGAGCGCTCTTCAAGGTTGAGCCAGTCTCAATCTGAGAGATAAGGGGCTGCTCAACCTTTGCCAGCGCAGCAAGGGCCTTCTGGGTGAGCCCTGCATGCTTGCGGGCTCGCTTGAGTCTTAGAGGTAATTCCATAAATCGACTCTATAAGCGCGCTTATGCGCTTGCAAATAAGACTGCTTATTCCTAATCTATAAGCACCCTTATATTGGGAGAGGGTTAATGAGCACTGAAAAAGAAGCGGTAAAGCGGCTAGTCGAGCACTTCAAAGGCCAGACAAGTACGGCCAAGGCGCTGGGGGTTTCTCAGCCTGCGGTTTCGCAGTGGCTTTCTGGCGCATGCCAGGTGAGTCCTGCAAATGCATTTGTTGCCGAGGAGCGCTGTGGCGGGGTCGTGAAGGCATGGGAGCTGTGTAGCCAGATTCCCAAGCCGGAGCCTCAGCAAATGGCCTCCTGATTAATGAGGAAGGTTCCATGTTTGTGCCGGTGAAAGAGAACGAAATAAAAGCGCGTTTCGACGACGAAACCCTTGAGCTGATCTTGGCCCAGTGCCGCAAGCACAAGCTGCGGCGGGCCGAGTTGGTTCGAAAAATCGTCGTTGATTGGCTCGATGAAATTGAGCGTAACGCAACCAGCAACGCGGCTTGAAGGCCCTCAGGAGGCCCTTATGGGCAACACAACACAGCAACAGGTCGACGACCTAGTTCGGCAATCGTTGGCGGAAATGTCGACGGTGCAGCGAACACGGCTTGAGCACTACGCGCGCAGCAAGGGCCTGACGCCTGAGCAGGCCATGGTGCAAATCGTGACGACGTGCCTGGCTGCCGAGGGTGCTGATGATAGCCAGTGATCTGCCGGCGCCGCTGGTGCCCGCTGACGTTGATCTGCGCGGTATGCCGTTTATGCCGCTGGACGTTGCGCGGTTGCGTGACAGCGATCTGGCCATTGAGGCGAGTGGTGACGAGTTTCGCGCCGCGGTGCTGCTGTGGTGCGCGAGCTGGAACCAAGTGCCGGCCGGATCACTGCCGAACGCTGAGCAGGCCCTGGCAGCGTATGCGGGCTTTGGTCGAGACGTGAAGGGCTGGCGGAAGGTGCGTGTCGGTGCGCTGCGCGGGTTTGTCGAGTGCGCCGATGGGCGCCTCTACCACCCGGTTGTAGCCGAGAAAGCGCTGGATGCCTGGGCGCAGCGTGTTGAGCACAGGACCGCGAAGGCCAACGAAACAGACCGCAAGCGCAAAGAGCGCGAGGACCGTTCTCGCATGTTCGAAGCGCTGCGAGAGGCCGGCCAGGTGCTGGCATGGGACACACCGACAAAGGTGCTGCGCGAGGCGTTCGCAGAGTTGGAAAGCGCAGGACAAGGCGTGACAGGTCACGCGCCTGTCACGGTGACAGGTCACGCACCCGACACGGCTAAGAGAGGGACAGGGAAGGGAGAGGGACAGGGACAGGGAATAGAACCCCCTGTAGTCCCCCTTGACCCGTCACCGGGCAAGCCAGCGGGGAAAGTAGCGGCGAAGCCTGAGCGGGCCAAGCCGAAGAAGCCTCTGCCACTGCCGTTCTTGGTCACGACGGAAATGCAGGCCTGGGCGAAGGAGAAGGCGCCCGACGTGAATCTGGATTGGGAGCTGGAGCAGTTCCTCGATTACTGGAAGGGCAACGGCAGACCGATGGCCGACTGGAAGGCCACCTGGCAACGCTGGATGCGCACCTCTCAAGCCCGAATAGCACAGGCAGGCCCGCGGCGTGCCGGCGGGGTAGTGAACCGGCAACAGCAGCTTGAGGACGCGAACAACGAGGTGGTTCGCCAACTACAGCGGCAGCAGGGCGGCGGCGCTGGGCAGGGAGAATTCCTGCCTGACGACCCGATCATCGAAGGGGATTACGTCCGTGAGAACTGAAGACAAGGTAGCGCTTGGCGCCATGCTGGCCAAGGTCATGAGCGTCTACGGCAAGCAGATCACCACCGGGTTCGTCGACGTGTTTTTCGATGCCCTGGCGGGCTACGACATTGAGTCGGTGCGCCGCGGCCTGAATGCCCATGTGCAGAACCCGGACAGCGGTCAGTTTGCGCCCAAGCCGGCAGATGTGGTGCGGCTGATCGATGGCACTAGCCAGGACCAAGGCATGCAGGCCTGGAGTCGCGTGGACAAGGCCGTGCGCCGCGTAGGGCCGTACCAGTCAGTGGTTTTCGATGACCCGATTGTGCACCGGGTGCTGGATGACATGGGGGGCTGGGTGAAGCTCTGCAACACCGGCTCCGAAGACGATTACAAGTTCCAGGGCCTGGAGTTTGCGCGGAGGTACCGGGCTTGCGTGATCGCTGGCGGGGTGGGCGACAACTACCCGCATTACTTGATCGGCACGACCGAGACCGACAACAGCAGCCGCGGCTTGCGCGTCCCTGAACCGCTGCTGATCGGTGACCGGACTGCGTGTCTGGCCGTGCTGAGCAATGGCGCCGGCGGTCGGCTGAGCATCACCCATGCGGGCAAGTCCGTTGGGCAGTTGATCGTTGAATCCAAACGGCTATCGCCAACCAAGCGAGGTGTAACCCATGAATCTTGAACGTCGCCTGCAGAGCGATCTGCGCAGCAGCGTCGACTGGCTGATCAGGCGCGGCTACCTGCTTTGCCGGGAAAGCGATCTGCTGATTTTGGTCCGTGGCGATCGGCGAGTGCTGGTTGCTGATGGGCGTTTGGCCGTGATCGGCAAGGCGGGTGCGCAATGAACATGCTCGCCCAGCAAGCCCTGGCCCGGGCAAAAGCCAAAGGCGCGAAGCCGGTACCGGTTGCCGCCGTGCTGCCGGCCGCACCGGTTGCCCAAGTAACAGAGGCCGCGCCTGTGCCGCTGGAGACAGGCGGGCACTTTGACCGTGTCGGATACCTCGAAGGCCGGCGCCACGCGCTCGACATTGTGCGTGACAACAGCCTGATGCTCGACCTGCAGGGTGGCCCTGCTCAGATCATCAACCGTCTGCGCCAGTGCATGCAGAGCAAGCCAGAAAGCTTCGCCCGTGGCGTTGCCGAGGTTATCCACCTGGTGGAGCAGGGGGTGGCCCATGGCTGAGTTCGATAATGCAGCGCTACGCGCGATGGTCGACGCGCTCAGAGAGGATGCAGGTATCTGCGCTGGGTCTGGCCTTGAGTATGACCTTACCGACAAAGCTGCTGATGCCATCCAGTACCTGCTGGATGAGTGCGAGACGCTGCGCAAGGATGCCAAGCGGTACTGCTGGCTGCGCGACAAGAGCGAGTCCTTGCACAGCTTTTATCTGAGCACCCCGATATGGATGACGGGTGTCCGCTTTCGCCAAGAAGACGTTGACCGCTCTATCGACGCGGCCATGACCGAGGGTGGCGCCCATGGCTGACACAGCGACAGCAACGAAACCGCAGGCAGCGAAAGCCAAGACTGCCGCCAAGAAGCGCGCCGGCCGCCCGATTTACATGGTCTGGCGCAGGGTCATCGACGAGCAGACAGGCGAAGTGCGCATGGCCCTGTGCGCCGACAGCAGCATCGACCAGTTCCTGTGCCGTGAGCGCGAGTACCGTACCGGCGATCAGGTGCGCTGCGAAATCAAGAAGGCTCGCAACGTCAAGTTTCACCGCCTGGTCCACGGCCTGGGCCGTGTGGTCAGCGAGCAGATCGACCAGTTCCAGGGCCTCGACGCCCACACCACGATCAAGAAGCTGCAGCTCGACGCCAGCGTCTGCTGCACCTACGAGGCGTTCGACATTCCCGACCTTGGCCGGGTGATGCGCCTTATCCCCGAGTCAATCAGCTTCGACTACATGACCGAAGAGCGCTTTCGCGAGTTCTGGCGCGGCATCTGCCAGCACCTGATCGAGAAGTACTGGCCGACGCTCACAGAAGAAGCGATCGAGAACATGACCGGGCTGATGCCTGGGGAGCGTGCGCAGTGACAGGCAACGTTCGCGAGCTTCCAAGTAAGCAAGACGATATCAAGGGTGCAGTAGAGGCGTTGCGCAGGAATTTGCCCGCCTTGATCGAGCACTACGAGCTAATGGCAGTGGTTCATCGGGCCACGTACTTGGCGTACGTCAAACAGGGTTTTACAGAAGAGCAAGCGCTGGGTCTTGTTAAGGCGGCGATGTTCGGGATGGTGGCGTCGTGAAGCGCACCGAACTGAAGCGAAAGACGCCACTCATGGCCAAGGCCAGCGGCATTGCCGAGCGCAAGCCACGCCAGCGCACATGCGCCAACCCAGCCTGTGACGTGAAATTCACGCCGAAGATCGGCCAGAAGGTCTGCTGCTGGGAGTGCGGCCTGGCGATCGCTGATCAGCCTGCAAACCAGAAAAAGGCGCGCATGGCGATCGACCAGCGGGAGCGCCGTGAAATCAAGGTGCGTAAAGAGAAGCTGAAGAAGTATGGCGACCACGTCGAAGACGCCACCAAAGCGAAACAGGCATACCGGCGTGTTTTCGAACTATCGATCGGCAGCGGGTGTATGAGCTGTGGCAAGAGCCAGGAGCAGGTGCAGGCCGAGCAAGGATGGAAGCCAGGCGGTGCATGGGATGGGGGGCACTACCTGGGCAAGGGTGCTCGACCTGAGCTTCGCCTTGAAGACATCAACATCTGGTTGCAGTGCAAAGGCTGCAACGGCGGGTCGGCCAAGTACGCACGCAAGGGCGAGTCGGTTCGCAACGGTTTCCGTGCAGGCCTGATTGAGCGCATCGGCCTGCAGGCTGTGGAAGAGCTGGAAGCCGATCACCGCCCCCGCAAATACACCATCGAAGAGCTCAAGCAGATCACGGCCGAGTACCGGCGGAAGCTGCGCGACCTGAAAAAGCAACAGGAGAACGCGCTGTGAGGCAGCACCACTACCGGCGCCAGAGCGCGCCAGGTTTCGGCGCCTGGATGCAGTGCGACCACTGCGGCGCCACCCAGCACAGTGGTCACTACTGGCTGGCCGGCTTCAAGAGTAAATCAGAGCCACCGTGCTTCGAGGGCGACATGCAGGTCTTCGGCAGCGAGTGGGCAAACAGCGCAGAGCGCGACCCAGTGGAGAATTGGAATGACTGATCAAGTTGAATGCAACTGCGCGTGGAACCCTGACAGCCACGCCGAGACGTGCCCGGTTTACATGCAGCAGCAGATCCATGCGCTGCGTCAGCACAAGACCGACTACATGGAGTCGGCAGAGGCAACGCGCAGGGCGCTGGAGGCCGATATCGCAAGGCTGAAGGGGATGTTGGGGGCGGCGCAGGATCATGCTGTAAGCGCTCAGCACCACGCTCTTGATATGGGGCAGCGAGCGCTACGCGCAGCGCTGCATTCGTGCGCCAAGGCTTCATCTGCTGCAGAGGTCGGCTTGATCGTCGACGAGGCGCTGGCCGCCCAGGTGAACCGCATTCCCGCGCTCGACGAGCACCTGCGCTACATCCTCGGCCGCCCTAACTTCTGGTGTCACCACCTGGCCAATGCCCTGCGTGCTATGGGGCATGAGATTGCGCGCAAAGCAGAGGAAGAGCAGGCCGCGGTGATCCACTGGCTACTGAATGCCTACTTCGAGCACGGGCCAGGATGGCGGGAAGCCGTCGAGAAGATCCTGGCGGCCGAGCGTGAGAAGGAACTGGCCAAGGGTGGAGAGTCGCCAACTTGCGATTCTGCGCAAGTTAGCAAGGTTGCCGAGAAGGCTGGCCAGTGAAAGACCAAGTATTCCAGGCCTGGCTGGCCGAGCAGTGGCGCATCCTGCGCGAGCAGGGGTTGATTGAGTGAGCGACATCGGGAGCATGAAGATGACGAAGCGATCATCGACGCAAGTGGTATTAGAAGCGCTGCAGGATCTGCATCGGCTGGAGCAGATTGTCACGCGGGAGGCGGTTGCGGGGCTTACAGGGCTGAAGCCGGCGGTGGTGGATGATCGCCTTAAGGCGTTGGTGGATGAAGGCCTGGCGGCTCGCATACAGCGGGGCATCTATGTCCCAGTCGAGCAGCACCCGCCAGCCAGGCACATCAGCAAGACCCTGCTGCCTGATGGAACGGTGAAGATCGACATCGGCGACCAGGTGCTGACGCTGACACCACGCGAGGACCGGATGCTGGCGAATTTGTTCGCAGGCGTTACCCTGCAGACATCGGCAATCGAGCTTGGGCACAATGCAGCGCTGATGGCGGCAACGTTGAGCGCGCGGATGAACAAACTGGAACGACTGATGACGCGTGCAGTAGGAGAAATCCCAGGCGGTGATGGCGATTCTGTATCGGGGCAAAATCAGCTTGAACTGTGATGCGTTGGGGCAAAAACTAGGTGCTGATCAGAACTCAGGAATCAGCACATGAAAAAAAAGCCCGAAATGTATGAAGTTAATGGCTACGACGTTATCCAGGGAGAGGATTTCAAGTGGCGTGTTTGGGACAGTGACGGTCCCGTAGGCGCGCCACATGAGCTTCTTACTGAGGCGATTCGGGCGGCTGAGAGCCTGCCGCCAAAAGGTGGGCGCCGCTGACCCCCTCTAAGGTTTGAGCCAGCACCCTGCAGGTAGAACACTCGGGCTTCCAAGTCACAAACCCTGATGAGGCGCCCGAAGATGAAGAAATTCCTGCTGTCTGTATTCGCCATCCTGTATCTGTCCTGTGGCATCGCGCTGGCGGCGCCGGTGCCGGCCGATCACGCTGTGGTGCAGGCCTACGCCGAGCATCAGGTGGCAGCCGCTGCCCAGCACGGCCTGGCCGAGGTGATGCAACTGCGTAGCATGGAGAGCTACCAAAGCCCCCTGTTACGCAGCGACATGCGCATTGCCAGTGCCGGCATGGTGTTCAACCGAACGAATGACCAGGTGCTGCACTGGGCGCGATCGAGTGCCTGAACCGATGATGTGAGAGAAGCCCGCCTAGTGCGGGCTTTTTGCTTGAAGTGGCAATATGATCGCACTACCAAACCAGTAAGGGGATCGTCATGTCATTGTTCAACAGGGATACAGTTGCTCTGCTAAAGCAGGATGGAAGCAAAGTTGATGGCATCAAGGCGACTGTGTCTGGAAGCAACATCATTGTCATTTCTGTACGTCAGCAACATTTGTCTGACCTGATACGAATCGATCCAAACGATCTATTGATCAGAACCACATCCGTTGGGGAAGAGACATACAGGGTCATGGACCCGCGTTTCTACGAGCAGAGTGTTGCCGGAAGTGGACCACACTATCAGTGCCAGGTGAAAAAGCTCGGGCTGCCTGAGGCCAGCGCTGCAATGCAGAGCATCACTTACAACGTCAGTGGTGTGAATGCCCGGGTAAATGTGAACTCAACCGATAACTCTACCAACATTGCCAATATCAACTCTCAGGCAACTCAACATATCGACACTCTGCGGCATGAGATTGAGCACTCGGGACTTACTGCTGAACAAGTGCAGGAGGCCCTAGAAATTGTGGATGTGGTACAGCAGCAGTTTGATTCTGGGAAGGCCAAGAAGTCGGTAGTCATGGCGCTGCTCGAGTCCATTCCGCCCATTGCCCGAGCTGCAGTTTCGATCGCCGGTTTAATTGCGCTGCTGTAGCAGGCTGCTGCCAATTTTAGCCGGCGGTTTGTTGTAGGCCTGACGCTCTGGCCATGATCCAGAGCCACCCCCTGTAGGGTTCGACACCCACCCTCCTGCCCGAAACACTCCGGGCATGAAGACAGAATCTCCAGGCGCTAAGCCCACTCCCAAGAAGACAGCCAAGAAGCCGGTAGCCAAGAAGGCAGCCGGCTCGACTGCGCGTGCTCGCAATACGGTGAAGGTGCAGAAGGCCGAGGTAGCGATTACAGCCCTGCAGGTCAGATTCGTCGATGAGTACCTGGTGGACTTGAATGGCACGCAGGCAGCTATTCGGGCTGGGTACAGCGAGAAGACTGCGCGACAAGCTGCTGCTGAGAACCTGTCAAAACCTGTCATCCAGGCTGCAATCGCTGAAGCCCGGGCGAAACAGCAACAGCGAACCGAGATAACCGCTGACCGAGTACTGCGCGAGGCCTGGAATCAGGTCACAGCCGATGCTCGCGAACTGACCGAGCTGATCGTCGTGTGCTGCCGTCATTGCTACGGCGAAGGCCACATGCGGCAGCGCACCCAGATCGAACGGGACTACGCCTTCAGCCTGTGGATCGAAGAGGGTGAAGACCCTGAGGATTTCCCAGAGGAAGGTGGCGTCGGCTTCGATCCGAACCGCGAGCCTTTCGAGAACTGCCCAGACTGTGGTGGTCACGGCTACCCGCGCGTGGTGATGAAGGACACCCGCAAGCTGTCGCCAGGTGCTGCGTCGCTGTATGCCGGCGTGAAGCAGACGAAGTACGGCATCGAGGTGATGACGCACTCGAAAGATGCGGCCATGGAAAAGCTGTTTAAGCACCTGGGCCTGTACGAGAAGGACAACCAGCAGCGCATCGACCCGCTGGCCAGCCTGCTGCACTCGATCGCCAACGGGAATTCGAACGGCTTCAAGCCTGTGGCGAAAGATCCCGAACATGGTGAGGACTGAGCATGGCCATGCGGGTGATCCACGACGAGCCGCTGCAGCCTCTGCCGACCAACGCAGAGGAACTGGCGCGCTGTCTGGCTGACCCTGAATGGCGCCTGTTCTCCGGGTGCCTGTACAAGATCATGGTGAAGGGCGACGACAAGGTCGACGACCTCGGCAACATCGTCGAGGAAGGTGAATCCTTTGTGATGCCGTTCAAGCCGAATCGGGCGCAGAAGCGATTCCTGAAGCGGCTGTGGCATCGCAACCTGATCCTGAAAGCGAGACAGCTCGGCTTTACAACGCTGATTGCCGTCCTGTGGCTGGATCACGCCCTGTTCAACGCCAACCAGCGCTGCGGCATCATCGCCCAGGATCGTGAGGCGGCCGAGACGATATTCCGCGACAAGGTGAAATTCGCCTACGAGAACCTGCCTGACGAGATTCGTGAGCGCTTTCCGCTGGCCAGGGATAGCGCAGTCGAGCTGCTTTTCGCGCACAACAACAGTTCGGTGCGTGTGGCGACCTCGATGCGTTCGGGCACGATCCACCGCCTGCACGTCTCAGAGTTTGGGAAGATCTGCGCCAAGTATCCGGACAAGGCGCAGGAAGTGGTCACCGGGTCGATCCCGGCCGTGCCAACGAATGGCGTACTGGTGATCGAGAGCACGGCAGAAGGGCGCGAAGGCGAGTTCTTCAACATGGTGCAGATCGCCCAGAAGAACTACCGGGACAAGAAGCCGCTCACGCCCAAAGATTACCGCTTCCACTTTTACGCCTGGTGGCAGGAGCCGAACTACCGGCTGCCGATGCAGACGGTGCCGATCGAGCGCGGCCAGCACGCCTACTTCGACAAGCTCGAAGCGCTCATGGATTGCAAGATCGATCCTGACCAGCGCGCCTGGTACATCGCCACCAAGCAGGCCGACTTCGCGGGCAAAGAAGAACGGATGTGGCAGGAATACCCTGGTACGCCCGATGAGGCCTTCCAGATCAGCACCGAAGGCAACTACTACGCCGAGGACATGCAGGCGGTGCGCAAGCGTGGCGGCATAACGCGGGTGCCGGTGCTGGATGTGCCGGTCAATACCTTCTGGGATATCGGCAACAGCGACGGCTGCGCTGTGTGGTTCCAGCAGGAACTGCGCGGCGAAGATCGATTCGTCGACTACTACGAAGAGCACGGCAAGGATCTGCGCCACTACGCCATGGCGTTGAAAGAGCGCGGCTACCTATACGGCGTGCACTACCTGCCGCATGACGCTGCCCACAAACGCCTGGGCGACTACAACCGCAGCGTGCTGGAAATGCTGCAGGACCTGCTGCCAGGGCACACGTTCGTCATCGTGCCGCGCATCACTGAGCTGATCACCGGCATCCAGCAAACCCGTAAGCACATGAAGGGCTGCTTCATCGACGAGATTGCCTGTGCTGACGGTATCAATCGGCTCGACAACTACCGCAAGAAGTTCAGCCGCTCTGAAAACCGGTTTCTGGACAACGCCCCGAACAAGGCCAACGGCTGCAGCGAGGGCGCCGACGCCTTCCGTCAGTGGGCGCAGGCCAAAGAACTGGACATGCTGGGTCGACAAGGCCAGCCGTCATACACAGAAGCCCCTGCGCCTGACTGGCGCGTTTGAGGAAACATCAGATGGACGCCACCGCACTCAAGCACCCCGAGCACGACGGTGAACAGCCGAAAGACCCGCTTGCGCTGAGCCTCGACGAATACTGCGAGATCATGCGCGAGATCGAGGAACAGCCGAACTGGCGCAGTACTGCCGATAAGGAAATGGACTATGCCGACGGCAACCAGCTCGACAGTGAGCTGCTGGCCCGTCAGCGTGCCCTGGGCATTCCGCCGGCGGTCGAGGATCTGATCGGGCCGGCTCTTCTGTCGATCCAGGGTTACGAGAGCACCACCCGCACCGACTGGCGTGTCACGGCCGATGGCGACGTGGGCGGCCAGGACGTTGCTGATGCGCTGAACTACAAGCTGAATCAGGCTGAGCGTCACAGCAAGGCAGACGACGCCTGCAGCGGTGCATTCCGCACGCAGATCGGCGTGGGCATCGGCTGGGTCGAGGTAAAGCGGGAAAGTGACCCGTTCAAGTTCCCGTATCGCTGCAACGTCGTGAGTCGAAGCGAAATCCACTGGGACTGGACGGCGAAAGAGAAAGACCTGACCGACGCCAATTGGCTGCGCCGTCAGCGCTGGTTGCGTCCGGAGCGCATCGCGGGCGCTTTCCCTGAGCATCGCGAACTGATCATGGCCATCGGGCGCCACGGGTCCACCTGGTGGTCAGACGATCCTATCGGCAGCTATGACGGTGGTGAGTCGACCGGCCTGCATAACGCCTGGGCAGATGCTCGAGCGTGGACCGTGCAGGAAGAGCGCTGGTACAACCCGACCTCGAAAGAGATCTGCCTGGCAGAGGTCTGGTACCGGCGCTGGGTCGATGTAGGCGTGATCCGCACACCCGATGGCCGTGTCGTTGAGTACGACGAGAACAACCTGGCGCATGCCGTGGCCATCACCAGCGGGCGCGCGCAGTTCAGTCGTGCTGTCGTTGCCCGGGTGCGCCGCAGCTACTGGCTGGGTCCGCACTGCCTGCACGATGGGCCGAGCCCCTACACCCACCGGCATTTCGGCTACGTGCCGTTCTGGGGCTTCCGTGAGGACAGTACTGACGTTCCCTATGGCTATGTGCGCGGCATGATCTACTCGCAAGACTCGCTCAACAGCGGCATCAGCAAGCTGCGCTGGGGTTTGTCGTCGGTGCGCGTGACCCGTACCAAGGGCGCTGTTGCAATGAGTGACGCGCAGTTGCGCAACACAATTGCACGCGTCGATGCGGATATCGTGCTGAATGCAGATCATATGAATACCCCGGGTGCCAGGTTTGAAGTCGACCGTGACTTTCAGCTCAACGCACAGCAATTCCAGATGCTGCAGGACAACCGCTCAGCCATTCAGCGTGTATCGGCCGTCACGACCGGATTCATGGGCAAGGAAGGCACAGCGACGAGCGGCCGGCAGGAGCAGATGCAGATCGAGCAGAGCAACCAGAGCCTGGGCGTCATCATGGACAACTTCCGCGCAGCACGGACCATGGTCGGTGAATTGCTTATCTCGATGATCATCGACGACCTGGGCGACCAGCAGCACACGATCATCATCGAAGGCGATGCAGTGCGTGACGATCGCACCGTGGTGATCAACAAGCCCGAGACTGATCCGGTTGGCGGCTACGCCTATCTGTCCAACGACTTGCAGCGCACTCGCCTGAAGGTTGCCCTTGAGGACGTGCCGAGCAGCAGCAGCTATCGCAGTCAGCAGCTCAACGCCATGTCGGAAGCGGTCAAGAGCCTGCCGCCGGAGTATCAAGCGGCCATGCTGCCGTTCATGGTCAGCCTCATGGATATCCCGTTCAAGCGCGACGTGGTCGAGGCAATCCGCGCCGCCAGCGATCAGCAGTCGCCCGAGCAGATCGAGCAACGTATCCAGCAGGCCGTGCAGGATGCGTTGGCCAAGTCTGGTGCCGAACTCAAGATGCGCGAACTGGCCATCAAAGAGGGCAGGTCAGAGGCTGAAATCGAGAAGATCACCGCCCAGGCGGTGCAGATTGGTGTGCAGACCGCATACAGCGCATTGCAGGCCGGCGCCCAGGTGGCAACCATGCCGATGATTGCGCCGGTCGCTGACGAAATCATGAAGGGTTCCGGATGGAAGGCTAAGCCAGGCGACGATCCTAACTTCCCGCAGGCTGGCCAGACCGCGGCGATGAATATCCAGTCGCCTTATATCCAAGGCGAAGGTTCGGAGGTAGAAATGCCGGCTGTTCGCGAGAACACCAGCCCTGCATATCCGCCCGTGCCGCAAGATAGTCCTTCGCCAATGAGCGGCATCGAAACGCCTCAGGTCAGCGACAACATCGCCTGAGTTCTCCAGCACCACACCGAAACCCTACATGGCTGACCCCCTGTAGGGTTTTTTGTTTTCTCCCCCCTTCGGGACACTCGTCTGCAAGCCGAGCGATCGGCGATGAGCGGGGCGGCGACGCCTCGTAAAAGCTGAACCCAAGCGGCCACGGCGATATGTGGCGGGACAGGCATGAGACCCGAAGACTTTACCCAGCAGTACGCACCCAACGGCGAATTGACCGCACAACAGGCCGCTCAGCTCTTGGAGCTGGTCGATCAGGGCGATACCGGCACTTTGCCGGAAGAAGGCAGCGCGCCCGACGCTGCCCCTGCAGTGAATCAAGACGCGGCGGCTGCGGATGCTGCCACTGAAGTGAACACCGATGTCGCTGACCCCGGCGCCGATCAGGAAGTGGACCCGGCTAAGGCCGTGATCCTCGCCAAGGACGGCATACACACCATCAGCTACGACAAGCTGGTGGAGGCGCGGGAAGGTCGGCGAACTGCAGAGACGCAGGCGCAAGAAGCGCTGGCGAGGCTGCAGGAGGCTCAGACGGAACTGAGCGCGCTCAAGGAACAGGCACAGCAACGGGCGGACGCCGGGATGGCGGCCACCAGCACTGACAAGAACATCGCGGCTGCTGAGGCTGCGATTGATGCCGGTGTGGACCCTGAACTGTTCGGGGATTTCTCCGAAGAGGCGCTGGCCAAGGGCGTGCGCAAGCTGATCAGCATGGATTTGCCGACTTTGGTCGAGCAGCTGGTCGAGAAGAAGCTTGCGCCATTGCAGCAGAAGCAGGCGTTGAGTGAGCAGGACGCTCACGCAAACGCGGTTCTCGCAGCACACCCGGATATCGAGTCGGTTATCGGTAGCCGGGAGCTGGATGCGTGGATCGACGCGCAGCCGAAGTTTGCGCAGCCAGGTTATCGGGCTGTGTTGAGCAACGGCACTTCTGAAGCAGTCATCGAGCTGATGGACACCTTCAAGGCAGCGACTGGGAAAGCTCAGGCGGCTGCGCCATCCGAACAGGACGTGCGCACTGCCGCAAAGAAAGCCATCGAAGCGGTCAAGGCGCCGGTACCGGTCAGCCTCTCGGACATTCCGGGCGGGCGACCAGGTGCCAGCACCGTAGCCGAGGCAATGGCAAATCTGAACGCGATTGATCGAGCTGAGGCCATGCAGAACTGGACCCCAGAGCAGATCGAAGCATACCTGAACCGGTCTGCATAACAGGCCGGGTCCTGCTGAACAAGGAGAAGGACCGTGACTGACAAAACCCATATGGCCTACGGTGACCCGAAGGCGATGGTCGACCAGGCTGTTGGCCTGTTCGCCGTACACACCCAGCGCAACACCACCATGGCGCGCCTGACCGGCAAGATGCCGAAAGGCACTGCAGGTGCTGAAGCCACCCTGCGCAAGCAGACCACCCAGCACATGCCCATCGTGCGCTGTCAGGACCTTGGCAAGGGCCGCGGCGATGAAGTTACCTTTCACCTGCTGAACCCCACCGGCGGCTACCCGATCATGGGCAGCGCATACGCCGAGGGTCGCGGTGTGGGCATGAAGCTGTCGGAAGATAAGCTGCGCGTGAACCAGGCGCGCTTCCCGATCGACCTCGGCGACACCATGACCACCATCCGCAGCCCGGCCGACTTCCGTCGTCTGGGTCGCCCTGTGGCGCAAGCCAAGATGGACGCCTACGTCGACCAGAGCCTGCTGGTGCACCTGGCTGGTGCTCGCGGCTTCCACAACAACGTGGAATGGGCCATCCCCACCGAAAGCCATGCTCAGTTCGCTGACATCATGGTCAACCGTGTTAAAGCCCCGACCAAGAACCGCCACTTCATCGCTGACGGCGGCAACGGCATCAAGCCGTTCGCTGCGAACGCCGGCGAAGTCGACCTGGCCACCACTGACCTGTTGAAGATGGATACCGTTGACGGCGTCCGCACCTTCATCGACCAGGTGGCGCTGCCGCCGCCTCCGGTGATCTTCGAAGGTGACGCTGCTGCGAACGACTCGCCGCTGCGCGTGATGCTGGTTTCGGCCGCGCAGTACAACCTGTTCGCCGCTGATCCCAACTTCCGCCAACTGCAGGCCAGTGCAATGGCTCGCGCCCAGCAGGCGAAGGGTCACCCGCTGTTCCTGGGTGAAGTCGGCCTGTGGAATGGCGTGCTCATCGTGAAGATGCCGAAGCCGATCCGCTTCTACGCCGGCGACACCATTCGCTACTGCGCTGCAAGCGATAGCGAGGCGGAAAGCACCTGCATCGTGCCTGCCGGTTTCGGCACCACTCACGCGATCGACCGCGCCATCCTGCTGGGTGGCCAGGCCGTAGCTGAGGCGATGGCGGCCAGCGAGAAGTCGAAGATCCCGTTCTTCTGGAGCGAGAAAGAGCTGGACCACGGCGACAAGGTCGAGCTGCTGCTGGGTGCCATCCGTGGTGTGTCGAAGATCCGCTTTGCGGTCGACACCGGCGAGGGCGTTGATTTCACCGACTACGGCGCTACTGCGATCGACACTGCTGTGCCGATCATCGGCGCTCGCAAGTGATGGGTCGGGCCGGGTAACACCGGCCCACCTTCTGAAACCCTTATGTAGGAGAGCCCATCATGGCCAAAGTAACCCTGAACCAGTTCGGCACCCGCCAGTTCGGCGGCGCGGCCGGCGCTTACGGCAACACCACCACCCTGTGCTTCAAGCTTGAAACCGGCGCTAACGGTGCCGCGCTCAATGCCAACTCCGCGGCTGCGATCGCTGCAGCCGATGTTGTCGACCTCGGTCCACTGCCGGAAGGCATGCGCCTGGACGATTGTTCGATCCTGATCAGCACTGGCATGACCGCCACCATCACCGGTTCGCTGGGCTTTGCCTACGAAGATGGTGTGGATAGCACCGTTGTGCCTCAGGACGCAGCCTACTTCGGTACCGGCCTGAACCTGGCAACTGCTGCACGGCTGCGTGCGAGCGCCGCCAAGGCCCTGGTCACTCTGCCCAAGCCGGCACGACTGATCCTGACCACCGCCGTGGCTGCGAATGCCAAGGCCAGCAAGATCGAAGTGCTGGTGATCGGCGAGCTGAAAGGCAACCGCTGATCGTCGCTTTGGGAGGGGCTTCGGCCCCTTTCTTTTTCCTCAAGGTAGGACATGACCATGAAAGTCATAGTAATTGCTGGAGCCGCTCACGGGCTTCTTGCGTCGCTTGGCCAGTTGTTCGGCGAGACCGCAATCGCCTGGGAAGATGCCAGTGAAGGCTATAAGCAAGGCATCGTCGCTGGTGTTACCGCCTATTTAGAGAATCTGGAGCTGACCCCAGAGCAAGAGCACCAGAAGTGGCTCGATGCCAAATTGGCTGACGGCTGGGTGCACGGCGAGGCGATCGACACGACCCCGAAGACTCACCCGCTGTTGTTGCCCTTCGCTGAGCTGCCGTTAGAGCATCGTGTGAAGGCAACCATCCTTTACGCTGCCGTGCACGCGCTCAAGGATCTGCCTGATGTCGACGAGGCGGTCGCTGCTGCCGTTGCCGAGGCGCTGGCAAAGGTTCCATCCGGCCAGCCTGCCGTGGCGCTGCCTGCTGCATCGTTGCTGGCTGGCCAGGTCGCCGTTCAGTACATCGGCCGCAAGCCCGTCTACGCCGACCACCTCTACGGTACCGGTCTGAACTTTGAGCATGGCCAGGTGCGCAACCTGCCGGCCAATGTCGCGCAAAAGTTCCTGCGCCATGGCGATATGTTCGCAGAGGCGGAACTGTCGGAAGTGGCAACCACGGCCGAAGCGCCGAGTGATCAGCAAGACGACACCGACCAGCAGCTTGAAGAAGCCCGGCGCCGTGAAGCACTGGAGCAGGAGAAGCAGAATCGGCTGCATGACCTGCGTCAGCAGATCGGGAACATGAACAAAGACGCACTCGCTGAATACGCCATGAACAACTACCGCCAGTCCCTGGACAAGCGCGCCTCTGTTGGAACGCTGCGTCAGCAAGTGATCGGCATGGTCGACCAGTACGGCCAGGTGTAAGCCATGACCCTCGATGAGCTGACCAAAGATTTCAGGACCACTGCTCAGGATCAGGTAGAGCCGTTCCTGTTCCTGCAGCCTGACGTTGCCCGTTGGCTGATCGAGGCTGAGCAGGAGGCCTGCATACGTGGGCGCCTGCTGCATGAGTCCGTGAGCGAAAGCGTCTGCGTGATCAGCGTTTCTGCAGGTGAGCCGGTATACCCGCTTAACCCGGTGATTTACGAGATTGACCACCTGGGCCTGCTGGAGCCTGGCGCAATGGAGCGGCGCCAGGTGAAGCTGGTTTCGCGCGAATGGCTGGATGAGAACTACCGGGGCTGGCGCGATCAGTCAGGGCTGCCACGCTTCGCCATCCAGACCGACACCAGCATTCGCCTGGTGCCATCGCCCAGCACTGATGCCGTGCTCAAGCTTGAGTGCTACCGGCTGCCATTGCGTGGATTGACCTCGGACAAGTCGTCAAAACCCGAGATTCACCAAGCCCACCACCGGCACCTGGTGAACTGGGCGCTGCACCGGGCATTCAGCGTGCCCGACAGCGAGACGCTGGACCTGGGCCGAGCTGACGTTGCCCTGGCAGCGTTCACTGCCTACTTCGGCGAGCGCCCTGATAGCGACCTGCGCCGTATCACCCGCCAAGACGTTGAGCACCACACCAAAGCGTGGATCTAGCCACGCTGACCCCCTGTAAGGTTCGCCCGCTGACGTCCACCTGCATAGCCTTGCCTCATACCGAAACGAGGGATCACCCCTCACTGACAGGATCAGCGTATGAGCGACAAGGTCATGAGTGGAGCCAGCTACGCCGGTGCGGGCTTATCGGTAGCGTCAGGGTTGACGCTTACTGAATGGGGCATCGTCGTCGGTATCGTCACTGCGCTGCTGACCTTCGCCGCGAATTTGCTCTACCAATACCGCAAGGATCGCCGCGAGCAGCGTCTGCATGACCTCGAAGTGCAGTATGTCTACAAGGCTCGCCGCGAGGCGCAGGACGATCAGTGCGCTATCACTGAAGGAACTCCGCAGTGAATCGCGCCCGAGTCCTTGTTGGTGCCCTGGCGCTCAGCGCTGCAGGCTTTGCCGGTTGGATCGCCAGCGAGGGCCAGAGCCCAGTGGTGAAGCAGGGTGGCGTCGAGCTGCTTGCACCCCACATTCCAACCCAGGGCGACGTACCCACCATCGGCCACGGCTCAACCCGCTACGAAGACGGCACCCGCGTAACCCTGGCAGACAAGCCCATTACCCGCCAGCGCGCCGAGCAACTGGCCAGGGTGCTGCACAGCGAGGAAGAGCGTCGATTCAAGGCCTCTCTGCCAGGCGTGAAGCTGTATCAAGAGGAATACGACCTCTACATCGACTTCACCGGCCAATACGGAATTGGCAACTGGCGATCGTCATCGATGCGCCGCCATCTGCTAGCCGGCGAGTACGTGCAGGCGTGTGACGCGCTGCTGGCCTGGCGCAAGGCAGCCGGTTACGACTGCTCGACCGTTGTGAACGGCAAGCCCAACCAGCGTTGCTGGGGCGTTTGGACCCGCCAGCTTGAGCGCCATGCGCAGTGCCGAGGTGCCCAGTGATCCGCATCCTTCTTGCCGCTTGCGCGGCGCTTGTCCTGTGTCTGGTCCTGGCGCTTTGGCGTGTCGACTCCGTGACAGGTGAGCGTGACAGGGCTGTGACAGCAGCAGATCAAAGCGCCGCCCGGGCCGATTCATTACGCGACACCCTGCGCCTGCAGCGCGAACTGGCCGCTGATCAGGCTGCCGTCGAATCCACATACATCGAGGACAAGCAACGTGCGGAAGATTATGCCGAGTATTGGCGCGAGTGCCTTGCTGCTGGCACTTGCGGGCTGCGGGTCGCAGCAACTTGCCCCAGCGTGCGAGTGGACAGCACCGGGACCGCTGCCAGCGAGCCTGATGCAGGAGCCCCAGAACTTACAGCCGCTGCTCGACGAGCTTATCCAACCCTCGTTGCCGGCCTCAAAACCCAGCGAGCGCAAATAGCCGGGCTGCAAAAGCAGCTCATCAGCCTGCACAGCAAGTGCAAGATCATCGGAGAGCCACAATGACCGACACAGCCATCGAGCAGGAAATTCAGGCCAAGGGCCTGACCGCGCCGCGCATCACGCCGGCCGACATCGAGGCGAACATTGCCAGCGAGCACTACTTCACCGCAGAGCATGGCGTTATCGGTGCGGCAGGAGTAGCAAAAGGCGGCGGTTGCGACAGCGAGCGCATGGCAATAGTGGAGTATCACCCAGGGAAAACGCAGCACCTCTCCCTGCTGACCTTCTGCGTTCTGGTGCTGCGCAACGGCTTCACCGTTACCGGTGAATCTGCGTGTGCCAGCCCTGAGAACTTCGACGCCGAGATTGGCCGCAAGATCGCACGCGAGAACGCTATCCAGAAGATCTGGCCTCTGATGGGCTACGAGCTGCGCACCCGGCTGCATGAGTGCTCCACCGCCTGCACCTGCGGCCCTAAGGCAGGCTGCACCAACTGCCCAGACCAGCAGGCTGGCAAGTAAGGAGAGCGGCATGTCGGCGCCTGAAATCCCCATCACCATCTACCGTGGCAAGACCTTTGAGTTCGGCTTTCTGTATGCCGAGGATGAGCCGCGTCAAGTTCTTATAACCGGCATGCCGAGCCAGGTGCCGTTGCGACTGACCGTTGCGGGACATGGGCTGCCAGAAGGCTGGCCGTTTTGGGTTTCGTGCGTGAAGTCGCCGGCCGAGCTGAATAGCGGTGTGCAGTCTGATGACGCCAATGAGGTAATGAGCGCCGATCCGTACTACGTGAAAGTGGTCGATGCGGACACCATCGAAGTGCCTGGCGTGATCGCGTCGTGCTGGAGGTCCTTTTCGGGGCCTGGCGTACTGCTGACCCAGCCGCCCGTTGACCTGACTGGCTGGCACTGCCGTGGCCAGGTTCGTGACCGGGTGGGCGGTAACGTGCTGTTTAGCTGGCACAGCGACCCTGCAGAAAATCCTGATGGTGTGGCCACTGTTGACGTGGCGCTCGGGCAGTTTGTGCTGACCATGGAAGCTGAAGTGGCTGCTGCGCTCGAGTGGAAGCGCGGCGTCTATGACCTTGAAGCTGTCGCGCCAGGTGGCGAGGTTTACCCGCTGACCGCTATCAGCAGCATTGTTGTGGAAGAAGAAGTAACCACAGCATGAGCCGCTTGATACTGATTCGCCCAGAGCACCGTAGGGCCGTTATTGCTGCTGGCCCCCTCGGTACGAGAGGCCGGCCGGGCGACGCCGGTCGAGGGATCGAATCAGTATCTGTTGGGGCGGATGGACACCTGACTGTTACGTACAGCGATGAAACCACTGAGGACGCAGGGGCTATACCAGGGCCAAGGCCTCCCGAAACCGATCCTGAGTTTACCTACACAGATGGTCGGGTCAGCCGGATCGACTACGCCAGCGGTGCATACAAAACGTTCACCTACACCGAGGGCAGGCTGACCCGCCTGGATTATGTGGTGAGCAGCACAACACTGCGCAAAACGTTCACCTACAGCGTAGACGGCACACTGGCTGCGATCACACAGGAGGAGGTATGACCGTTTACTTGAACGCAGTGTCCGTGCAGAGCGCTATCCCTGGCACCCCTACTGCTCCGCTGATCGAGGGCAGTGCGGCAGCAGTTCTTGAGACATCAAACCAGAACTTCGTAAACAGCACCTATTTCAACTTCGGCTCCGACCTAATCGGGCGCTACGGTATGCGAGTAGCACTGCCAACAGCGCTGGACTTCACCGGGCACACGTTCGTTACGTTCGCGGTGGGCAACACTCAGTACAGCCCCGGCGGCGATTTGGACGCGGTAGCCAATGGCGGCATGCGTATCTATTTCGTAGACGGCGCTGGCAGCTACGCGGGTTTCAACATCTATGGCGCCCTGCCGCTGTACAACGCAGAGGGCGCCATTGACGGCTTCCTTGCCAGTTACAACAGCAACAATATCGTGTTTTCCATAGCACTAGCGCGGACGCCCGACGTGTCCGGTGGGTCCGTTGATTGGTCTGACATAACGCACATCGAAGTGACGGCGAAAACGGTCGCAAACTCGCGCAAGGACTGCCACCTGTCGCGGCTCGTCAAGCGTTCTGTGCCGTACTTTACTGGCACCGAGACCCTTCAGTCGCTGAACGACGCAGGCTATGCCGTCAGGTTTTCTTCGATTGGCGATCCGATGCTCATGCGCGCTGCGCCGATGTACCTTAAAGCCGCGGCGCAGACCAACTTTAACCTCCGCCTCGGTTTGCAAGTCGGCGACGGCTCCACGACGACCGCGTTCTCTGAGTCGAACTTCGCTATCGGTTTTGAAAACCTGTACGAATATTCCCCGGGCGCCCCGAGCCATGGGCCTTGGGTGCAGTTGGATGACGCACAGACCCGCCCGATGGCAATCGTGCAGAGCGCAAGCGACGTGCTCACCCTGACTGATGGGTCAATCTCATCCGCTGGCGGCTGGCAGTGGGAGTTGTCCGGGAGCGGTGTGGCGACATGCACCCGTGTGCAATTCTGGCGGTTCAATGGATTCCGCGCCGCCCACGGCAGCTACATCGACTGCGCGTGGAACGAAGGCGAATCCGGCGTAGAAGTCACCCTGAACAGTACGGTTTCCGGTGGGCTGGTCCGTGGTTCTACCGCAACGGCGCTGAAAATCATCGACGGGGCTGGCGACTATTCGGGCCTGCAGCTTGAGATCGACAGCCCGGATGCGACCTACGACATCGAGCTGGGGGCGGGCGGGGCGGGCACTTACGAGTTGCCCAACATCACTGTGCCGGCCGGCTACACGCTGCGTGTGCGCAACGACTCGGCCACCAATGCTGTTGTGGTTCAGCTGCCCCTAGGTCTCGCGTACACGACCAGCACTGCTGGCGGCCCGATCACCGTTGAAGTCCCCGAGGTAAGCGTGACGATCGAGGCGCCTGCGCTGATCGAGGGGTCGCGCGTGCAGCTGTACAACGTGACGGACGGTTTTGAGATGCTCAATACCGAGCTGCCTGGTGCCGGCCTGAGCTACTCGGTGCTCTACAGTGCCAGCAAGGTGATCCGCCTACGCGCTGATCATGCGACAAAGCTGCCGCTGGAGACTGCTGGCGTTCTGACAGCCTCTGGCCTCACGTTCCTTGACGTCCAGGTTGAGGACGAGGTGTACCTAGCCTACGGGATCGACGGCTCAACTGTCACTGAGTTCTCCCCTGATGGCGTGAATCTGGAAGTGGATATCGACGACCCGGACGGAGTCACGCACATTGACCGCATTTACGCCTGGCTGCAGTGGTACATGACAACAGAGGTTGGCGTTGCCAGCGCGTTTTTTGGTGCGGTCACCGCCATCGATAGCGCCAACATTCAGATCGATCAGGCCAAGGCTGACATCAAGCTTGACAACGTGTCGGCAATGCCTGTGCGGGTGATCGGCGGCAACCTAACTCGGCGCGACGGCTCTACTGTGATTGCCGCGACATCTGGCAGCATCCAGATGGACCCCGGCAAGGCCTATATCGTCGAGACTGGAGTCAGCGGCCTGACAACTGACGAGAGCGACAAGCTCAACCGTGTCAGCCTGCTGGCCCTGGAGACAACCGCCACGGTTGCCGCGACTGCTGCCAGCGTGGCGGCGGATAACACGATTGCTCTGCTCGACCAGCCCGTGCCCACTGCTGGCGCGGTAGCTGCCGCCGTATGGGCCGACCCTGCTGCTGATGGCCTGGCACTCGAAAGCACCGCCCAGGAAGCCCTGGCTCAAGCAACGATCGCGGCCGGTAACGTAGCGCCGAGCGCATCAACGATCACTGCTGCAGTGTGGGCAGACCCTGCAGCCTCAGCGCTCGCCCTGGAAGTGACAGCCCAGCTTGCGGCTGATTCGTCGGCATTGGCAGCAGAGCGTGCAGGCGAGCTGCTTGGCAGGGATCTGCCACCAACCGCTGAAGAAGTTAAAACGGCAGTTTGGTCTGATCCATCAGCATTGGCCCTGGCAAAAGAGACTACCGCGCAAGAAGCAGTTAATCAGGCCGCCCTGGCCGTTGCGGTGAGTGCCTGATGAATATTGGAGTGCTGGCATGAATCGAGTCATCGTAGTCAAGAAGGGCTTTCCCCGCGCCGTTATAGCTGCCGGACTGCGTGGTGCGCCTGGCACTGGTGGCAGTGGTGGTGCAGGTGTAAGCAGCTTCAATGCTCGCACAGGCCCAGTGACACTGACCGGCAGCGACGTGACCGAAGCGCTAGGTTACACGCCACAAGATCCAGCCAGCCTGGCAGTCGTGGCCAGCAGCGGCCAATACGCGGATCTGCTCGGGCTACCTAGCATCCCGGCAACACCTGGCGACATCGGCGCGGCCACGGCTGCCCAGGGCGCGCTGGCCGACACGGCGGTACAGCCCGCGGCGCTCACGGCAGGCCTGAACCTCAAGGTCGACAAGGTGGCGGGGTACGGCCTGAGCCAGGCTGACTTCACCACGGCCGAGAAGGCGAAGTTGGCCGGGCTGGAGAGCTCGCACTACCGGGGTACGTTCATCAACCTGAGCGCGCTCAATGCCGCGCTGCCGGATGCGAGCCCGGGTGACTACGCCGACGTGGACGCAGGTACTGGCTCGCCGGTGCTGCGGTACATCTGGGATGGCAACGACGCTGAGTGGGTGGCTCAGGCCGGCAGTGCTGATCCGATCACTGCGGCGCAGGTCAAGACCCTGTACGAGAGCAACCCAGATACGAACGCATTCACCGACGCCCGGCTGAGCAAGCTCAACGGGATCGCGGTCGGGGCCACGGCGAACGCAAGCACCGATAGCCTGACCGAGGGGGCGACGAACCTTTACCACACCTCCGCGCGCGTGCTGGCTACGCTGCTGAGCGGCTTGAGCCTGGTGGTCGGCACAGCGGTCGTGAACACGGACAGCGTGCTGGTGGCGATCGGGAAACTGCAAAAGCAGATCACGGACCTGGCCGCGTCGGTTACCACCGGGCTTGCCGGAAAGCAGGCCACGCTGGTCAGCGGCACGAACATCAAGAGCATCAACGGGACCAGCCTGCTCGGCAGTGGAGACCTGACGGTAAGTGGCGGCGGGGGCAGCAGCGCTTGGGGCGCGATCACGGGCACGCTCGCGTCCCAGGCTGACCTGCAGGCAGCCCTCGATGCTAAGGTCGCGCTCGCGGGTCTGCCAGGCCGGGGCGTCACTACCAGCGGCGCGATCACGCCTTCGGACGTGGGCCGCTGGATCGTCTGCACGAACACCACCGCGATCACGCTGACGATCGGCGCCGAAGCCACAGCCGCTTGGCCCTCTACGGAGTTCCCTGTCGTGAACATTTTGCGACTGGGCTCCGGTGCGGTGACAGTAACTGGGGACGGGTTCAGCGTCAGTGTCCACAGCACCGACACGAATGCGCTCGACGGCGCGGTGTCTGCGGCCACTGCGGTGCGCAGCGCAGCGAACACATGGGCACTGATCGGTAGGCTGGTGGCTGCATGATCCCGGGTATTTTGGCGCAGCGCCGTCGCGCGGGCGGGATCGTAATTGGCGACCCTTACTGGGACTCAGTAGTCTTGCTTGCGCGGATGAACGGAAGCCCCGCCAACCTGAAGACCATGCAGTTTTCCAACGCAGGAACAGTGGCTTGGGCGGCTGGCAAGTTCGGCCAGGCCATGAGCCTTTCGACCGGTGATAGCGGCGCGGTCGCAAACGCCAGCACACTGGACTTCGCGCTGCCTGGTGACTTCACCATCGAACTGTTTGTAAAGCCGACTTCCCGCGTAGACGGGGCACTTATCTCCCACTTTGACCTGGGCGGAGCGTCACCCGGGTGGCAGGTGTACTACACGACGAGCGGCAAGATCGAATTTTACCGGTATGCCGGCAGCGGCTCTTATCCGGCTAGAGGGAACGTAGTGCTGGCTTTGGGCGTGTTCAGCCACATCGCCGTGGTTCGCTCAGCTGGTGTAGTGTCGATCTATGTCAACGGCGTCCTCGACGCTACTGGAACCGATGCAGCGGCGTACGGCAATAATTTGCTGACTATGTCTATCGGCTATCAGTTGCAGGGGGGAGCCCGCTACCCTTTCCGCGGGGAAATCGACGAAGTCCGCATCACGAAAAACGTTGCGCGCTACACCGGTGCGTTTGCGCCGCCGTCGGCCGAGTTCCCTGCAGTATCGGGAGGTATCAACCCGGACGTAGGAGTGGTCTGGACAGCGAGGACCGCGCCGCTTCGGCTTTGGGGCGGTGTGGCCTGGTCGCCAGAAAGGTCTGTATACGCAGCGGTAGCGTACTCCGGCACAGCGACGAGCCGAGCCATGTCCAGCGCGGATGGGGTGACCTGGGCTTCGAGAACGACCCCGGGCGATGCGGGGTGGATTTCGGTGTGCTGGGCGCCCGCCCTCAACCTGTTTGTAGCGGTGGCTTTCTCCGGCACAGCAAGCGCGCGGGCGATGACCAGCCCCGATGGCGTCAACTGGACAGCGAGAACCACGCCGCTCGACCGCTATTGGTACTCAGTCTGCTGGTCGCCTGAACTGTCGCTGCTAGTCGCTGTGGCGTACGGCGGCACCACTGCAGGCAGCCGAGTAATGACCAGCCCCAACGGGGTGACCTGGACTGCCCGAACTACGCCGGCCGACATACTTTGGAGCGGCGTTTGCTGGGCGGCAGGACTGGGGTTATTCGTAGCGGTGGCAGGAACTGGGACAGGCTCGCGGGTGATGACCAGCCCCGACGGGATAAATTGGACGCTGCGCAGCTCGCCCGAACAGTCGTGGACGCGCGTAGCATGGTCTCAAGACAGAGGGAGGCTAGTTGCAGTTGGGTCTGACGGGTCGGTTATGTCAAGCCCAGACGGCACTAACTGGACACTGGGCACCACCCCACTGACAGGCGGCGCTGGAGTTACGTGGGCACAAGACCGCGGACTGTTTGTAGCTGCAGCGCCGGCAGGCGATGTCCGCTTAGCTACAAGCCCAGACGGTATCAACTGGACTGGGAGAGCGGTGCCGGATTCGTCCTGGCGAGACGTTACCTGGTCCCCGGCGCAGCTAAAGTTCGTAGCTATAAGCGCTTCTGGCACCGGTGAAGTTGTACTGACGAGCCTATAGGAGGCGCCCATGAACGTATTCAACATGCAGCGAGACATGCAGGCCCTCGGTCTGTACGACGGCAACATCGATTGGGCCTGGGGGCGCTGATTCGGTCTGTTTCGCAAGCACAAATCGTCAAGTAGCCCTAACAGAAGTGAGGGTGCGCAGTTACACACCCGACAATCTACTGGCCAGGCTCATCGAGGATGACGAGTTCTACTGTGATGCGGTCATTAAGTCTGCAGCGAGGCCAGAGAAGTATTCGTAAATCTGGCGGAACAGATCGTAGAATTCGGCAGGGTAGGCGAGGTATGCAGATCCAACGAATGCCATGGTCGCGCTGACAATCACGGTGCCCGCGCTTTCACCAAGAAGTTTTGGAAGAGTAACTTCCTCATGGTACTCCAGTCGGGCTAAACAAATGTCAACCCGATAGTTGGTCATAGCAATCAGACTTCGCCATGTTTTCTCGTCTTGAACGGCCACGTTTCTCAGTTCTTGGATCTGTTGTTGCATGGTTACCAAGTTATCGCGCTGACTGACTCCCATCACTCCAGCAACGAACTTAAACATTTTCGACTCCCCCGCTTCGGTGGTAGGCGCTTGATACTCAATTTTTGCCGCACGCCACGCTTTCAGTGCACCGCTTGATGCTGAGGCGATGGAGGCAAACGAAGAGGCCATGACGATAAAAAGTCCTAAGCCAAGAAAGTTGTTCCTGTCTAGGCTTCCGGCCCAGAGTGAGCAGGCTGTTATCAATGCAATAGCTATCAGAAATTTGGCGGTGGTTTTCAACGGTCTGGCTCCTTCATCCCAGGCTGCGATGATAACGCCTTAGGTCTGACCCCCTGTAAGGTTTAGGGCTTACCCCGCCTGTCAGTGAGACTTGCCCCATGTATCCCGGTGTTTGGGATTGATTGGGGCGGGTTATGGACCGGAAAACCACAGCAAGCTGGGCGCTCGGGGCGAATAACATCGCCGCGCGTGATCGCTTGCCTGAGGGTCACTATCGCCAGGCAGTGAACCTTGACCCGACTGTTGGCGGAAAGCTGGAGCTGCGTTGCGGCTTTGAGCGTGTCGCCGAGTGCCAGGCTGGTCGTGGCGCCTTTGCAGTGGGTGGCCATGTGGTTTTCGCTGACGGCGATCAACTGCAGGCTTTCGACGTTGATTCGGGCGGCTTGTTTGCGCTCGGTACGATAAGTGCTGCAGGCTCGCTGGCCGGTGCTGAGCTGAATGGTCAGCTCTATCTCTCAACTCAAGAAGACAGCCTGCGCCTCGAGCGCGGCCAGTTGAAGCCCTGGGCAATCGCTGCACCTGCGTTCGACCTGCAGGTGGTGGCGGGTAATCTGCCTGCTGGGCTTTACCGCGTGGCTGTTACCGCCGTCGGCGGTGATGGTGAAGAGTCTGGCTGCATTCCTGAGATCGTCAGGCTGGATGGTGCTCAGGCACTGCGCGTTACGTCGGCAGATCCTCGATCGCTCAAGTTGTACGCGAGCCCTGTAAATTCCGAGACGCTCTACAGCCAAGGCCGCTTGTATGGCCCGACCGCTATCACTGGCGTGGCTGACGATACCGAAACCCTGCTGACTGCCCACCTGGTACCCATGCCTCACTGCGATCAGATGGTCGCCTATCGAGGCGTGCTGATTGGTCGCGTGGGTCGGCACGTCTACATCACAGAGCCCTATCGGCCGCACCTGGTCGATCCCTTGCGCGGATTTTTCCAGTACGGCAGTGACGTGACCATGCTGGCCGCCACCGACGGCGGGGTCTACATCGCCGCCGACAAGACCTGGTTCCTTATTGACCCCCAGACCGAAACACCGAGCCAGCGGGTTGTGCTGGACGTTGGCGCCGTGGCCGGTGCTGCGCTGACGCTGCCTGACGGGCGTGCAGCGTGGTTCACCCGTTATGGCCAGGCGATCGGCGATTCCGCCGGCGGCGTGCTGCTACCCAATCGTGACAAATACGCGCCATCAGTCGCAGCGGCAGGTGCTGCCGGGCTGCTGGAGCACAACGGCAACCAGATGGTGGTCACCACCATGCGTGGCCAGACCAAGGAAAACCGGCTGGCCGCCGGCGACTTCTGCGAAGTGGAGATTACTGATGAGCGCTGACGGTATTCGTTACAACGGCTTTCGATATGGGTTTGAGCTGACCGACGCCGATGGTGCTGTGGTCGAGTCCTGGGAGCAGTGCAACCTGATCCCTCAAGAGGGGCTGGACTTTCTCATCCTGGCGCCTTTCGGTGATACGCCGACTATCCCGGCTTGGTATGTCGGACTGTTCCGCAATCCATACCTGCCTACCTCGGCAACGCGCGCAAGCGACATCCCATCCGGTCTGGGTGAGTTCGTGAACTACAGCGAAGCCACTCGACCGCTGTGGGAGCGTGAATACGACAACGTGGCCAAGCTGGCAAACGAAGGTTCGCGAGCACGGTTCACGTTCACTCAGGACCAGAACATCTACGGCGCATTCATCGTATCGAGCAGCGCGAAGGGCAGCGGCAGTGGCCGCCTGCTCTCAGTTGTTCGTTTCGCGTCCCCGCGTCCGATCACCAATGGGCTGACGCTGAACGTCACGTCTGGCCTGACCTACATCCCGACCAACATCGTTTAACGGAGGCGTCATGAGCGCTAAATACAGCGTAGGGCTGCGTAACGGCTTGGCCGTCACCGGCTCAATGAAATCACTGCTGGATGGCTGCTTTATCCGGCTTTACGCGGGCACCCCCCCTGCATCGCCGAACGATGCAATTGGCGCTGCAACGTTGCTGAGTGAAATCAGCAATGGCGGGGTAGGCGGCACCTTTGAGGGCGTAGCCAGTGACGGCACCCTGGTGAAGAGTACTTCGGAGGTCTGGAGCGGCGTGAACGTCGCGAGCGGCACGGCCAGCTTCTTTCGCGTGGTGAAGGCTGGTGATGCTGGTGATTCAAGTACCAGTGCTGTTCGTGTTCAAGGCTCGGTTGGCGTTGCCGGCGCAGACATGAACATGACCAACCCCACCCTGGTCAGCGGCGCTCCGCAAAACTTCGATTACTTCTTCATCACCATGCCTGAGCAGTAACAGCAATGGCGAATTTGCTCCAGAAACAGGCGACTGTGGTTTTCGTTCCTGCGCGAGTTGGCGTGGTCGGCCGCGCAGCTTATTGCTACACCGAAACCAACGTCGTTAAGCAGGTGTATGGGGCAAATAAAGGTAGCGCCTTCGGGATGAGTGGGCTGATCGGAAGCTCAGGTAAGGGCTCTGCCGGAGGCATCGTGACGCTGCCCCCACTTCCCGCTGGTGCTGACGAGAACGATCCCAGGGCAGTACTCACCGGCTACACCCCGTCCTACGTTCTGAGTCTGGGTTCGCGCCAACAATCGGGTGCCAGCCTGCAAACACGGTATTCCACCGTGCAGGTGCAGAAGTGTTTGCCGGCAATTCCTTCGATACCGTCAATCCCTGCTGCGCAGACTGTTGATAACCACTTCGGGTGGAACGCTGGCGCGAGAAGCTTGGTGGGGCTAGATGACGACTTGTCGTTGTCATTTCGCCTTCCAGCGTCTCCCATTGGCGTTATCTGCGGATTGTCCGACGGCAGTCCTGGTCGCTCATATTCGAAAGCGACTCATGCGTTCATAAAGCTCAAGAACGTGGTTTCGATCATCGAAGCCGGTGTCGTTGTCGCCGATGCCGTGTATCTGGGGGAAGAAAGCGATATTCGCTTTGAGGTCCGACGGATAGACAACAGCGTCTCCTACTTGGTTGACGGCGAGCAGGTCTATACCAGTGAGAGGCTTTCGGGCGGTCGGGTTTATGCAGATGCCACGCTGTATTCACCAGGTGACTTTGTTGATGAGCCGGTATTCGAGGTTTTCAGCTCTGCCGGTATCGCGATCACCAATCGGCTGATTTTAACCGCGTCAGATTACCCGCTGAACGGGATCAGTATTCGTCTGCCTGCACCGCGGCTGAGCCTCAGTTCCAGGGCTGCGGTAGGTATCCGCTGCAGCGCGCCAGTACCTATCCTGACGGCATTCGATGCGCCATATTCCGGCGTGAAGATTGAGCTGCCTGTGCCGCGTATTTCTATCGGATCAAGTGGGCCAGTAATCGAGAGCGCTGGTATCGGCATCAAGCTGCCACAGCTCACCGTCGAGTCGCTGATCCTTGTGGGTAGCCTGGTGTCATTTGCTGGTGTGGTTCCCGCACCCAAAATGCTTGCGGCCGATCGCCCGTATGCTGCCATCGGCATTACCTGGCCGAAAGACGGGTATGAAACCGGTGTATGGGAGAACTTCGACGCGCCGAATGAAACCGGTCAGATGGATATCCTGCTAGCTGCCGACTCATGGATCACCGACTTTCCCTATGTGCTTGTGGCCATGGATTCGCTGGGCGTTGGCGACACGGCAGATATCGTGGTGTTTGCAGATGCCGAGGCGGTTGATTTCCTCGGGCTGAGCGACACAGTGTCGATCAGCGGCATCATGGAAATGCTGGTGAATAGCGGCCTGGCGGTCAATGACGACGTGAATAGCAACCGGCGCACCGCGCTGCAGTATGCGGTTAACGTGCTGACCGGCGCGCTGACCGAGTACGAGGGGTTCGACTTCACCAGCTTTGTGCGGTGCGGCGGTGAGACATACGGCTGCAGGGCGGACGGCCTTTATCGGCTGCGCGGCGAAACCGACGATGGTGAATACATCCGCGCATTGGTTGACCTGGGCACAACGGACTGGGGTGATCCACGCCTCAAGCGCATGGACACGGCCTATGTCGGGATCGCGACTGACGGTGAGGTTTACCTGCGTGTTGCTGCCGGTACCGGTGTTGAACGGACGTATCGCGTTGTAGGCCAGGACGGAATGCGCCGGGCTGTGATGGCGAAAGGGGTCTCTGCGCGCCAGTGGTCCGTGGGGTTGGAGGTTGTCGACGCTACCAGCGTCTCGCTGGACCTGATCGAGCTGCAGGTCGGTGTTTCTCAGCGGCAGTTCCGTGGTCGCCAGCCATGAACATCGCGTCTCGCGTGCTCACCCGCTCCGGGGCTTGGCTACGCCGGCGCGCTGTTGCCCTGGCTGAAGGGCTTATGGCTGAAACTCGGCGCTTTGCGACGCAGCGTGAGTTTTTCGACGGCTTCATGCTCGAGGCTAAGCGCTCGGGAAATGTGGGCAGCGCCACAGTGATGGACTTTGCCGCCTGGCTGATGCTGTCGGGACGGTTCTTCAATGGCACGCTTTCATCTGGCCCGCTGGAATCCCAGGTGCTGACCCTGGCCCGGGGGCGTGACACGTTTCTTGAGCCTCCGGGTGATTTGCCAGTAGACCCTGGTGAAACGGCACTGGTGGCTTCGCCGTTTGAGTTCACCCTGATCGGTGCAGAGCCGACACAGCCAAGCCTGTTGATCCTGCCGACCGGTGAAACAGCCAGCAAGGTCAAAGGGCTGGGCGTTCTGCGTGGATTTGACACGCTGTACGCAGATGGTCCCTATACGACTAACCCCATGGCGTTCGTGAGCCGGGCCGCATCAGTTGAGTACCGCGTCTGCCTGCTGGTGCCCCAGGCCTACAGGGGCGTGCTGAGCCCGTCTGGTCCGCGCCAGGATATCCCGGTGGAGCCAGGCCCTAAGGCGCGGCTGAGCCTGCTGGTCAGCGACTCACTCATGCGTGCCATGGGTGCTTTGCCATTCTGCATGCGGGTAGCGCCGCCACCGTACGATCCGTCAAGCACGCTGCCGACTGAATACAACGACTCCCAGGCGCCGTGGCACGACGCGGTAGCTGAGCTGCTGCCGGATGGCTTGCTCAGGGTCACCATGTGGGCGCATACGGTCTTTGACATGCTCAGTGACTCTGACCGGTATGGCGCACGTGGGTTGTGGATCGCCACGATTGTGGCCGGCGAGGTGGTTGGCCAAGTCATGATAGACCTGCGTGCTGCCCCGAATGTGAATCGGCGGCCTGAGGCGAACATCACTAGCTACCGCTACAACGCGCACCTGCGCGCCGGGGGCTGCTGCCTGGATTCTGGTCTGGTGATCATCGTTGATCCATTCGTCACTACAACGACCGCAACTGGTGGTGTTTCACGCCCTGAATTCAACACATAAGTGCAACGCTCACCCCTGCATAAACTTCGTACGGCGTCTTCCAGCCCAGGCGTTTTCGCGGGCGTAAATTGATC
>LNFM01006704.1_pt1 | contig 50188 bp, 53 predicted proteins | sample 596031 | NCBI WGS metagenome assembly LNFM01 (sample SAMN04254537, study PRJNA301005) | activated carbon metagenome | isolation source: dual media filters at the Ann Arbor, Michigan drinking water treatment plant | place: USA: Ann Arbor | reverse complement strand
TTCGCCCATTTCGAATGGCCTGCCATGACCCCTGAACTCCGGTCTAGAATTGATGGCGTCCTCTACACCAGCGCACCGCGTCCCCGCAACCCCGGCCCGAACCGTGCGCTAGTCGTCCGACAGATCAACCGGCGGCGGCGACACGAAGACCCGGTCAATCCCGGCCGGATCGGTGATCACCACTTCGGCCATCGGCGGCACCGCGCCCTCGGCACCCAGGGCCTCGGTCAAGGCTGTGAACAGTTGGCGCAGCACGTTCGGGTTTTCCACCACCCGCACCGCATAGCCGTATCCTGGCCCGCACGGCTCCAACCGCCCAGCGCCACCCGCCGCCGCCCAATCGGCGCGGCAGACCGTGCCATCCGACAGCGTCACCGTCAGCACATCGGCCGACAACCGCGCCGCCTGCGGCACGGTGTTGCCCACCGGCATCGCGCAGCCCGCCAGCAGCACCAGCCCCAGAAATCCGGCATGAACCTTGCGCATCCTCATCCCCTTCACAGCGGCCAGATCAACGGGATCAGCGCGCAAACCACCAGCATAACGACGATGTTCAGCGGCAACCCGATCCTCAGATAGTCCGAGAACTTGTAGCCGCCCGGTCCGTAGACCATCATGTTGGTCTGATACCCCACCGGGGTCGCAAAGGCGAGCGTGGCCGAAAACATCACCGCCACCACAAAGGGCCGCGGATCAAGGCCAAGCGTCTGCGCCAGTTCAATCGCGACCGGCGTGTAGATCACCGCCACGGCGTTGTTCGACAGGAACTCGGTCAGCACCAGCCCGAGGAAATACACCGCAAGTATCATGAAGAACGGGCTCAACCCCACCAGCAAGGGCGCCACCGCCGTCACGATCATCTCCACCGCGCCGGAATGTTCCAACCCCTGCCCGACCGCCAGCATCGCGAAGATCATCGCCAGAAGCCGCCCGTCGATAAAGGAAAACGCCTCGTCGCTGTCGACGCAATGGGTGATCAGGATCAACGCCACCGCGACGACCGCAAGCGGCAGGATCGGGGCCGCGTCCAACGCTGCGAGGATCACGATCAGCGCCAGCGCCGCCAGCGCGATCGGTGCCTTGGCCCGACGAAACGCCGCCACGCGCGGGCGGCTGATGTCAACCAGATCCATATCCGCCGCCAGCTTCTGGATATCCTCGATATTGCCTTCCAGCAGCAGCGTGTCGCCAACCCGAACGATCAGGTCATCCAACTGCCGCCCGATGTTCTGGTTGCGCCGATGCACCGCCAGCACATAGACCCCATAGCGCCGCCGCAGGCGCAATTCGCCCAGACTGCGCCCCTCCATTCGGCAGCCGGGGCCGATCAGAACCTCAACCGTCTCGGTCTTCACCGAACTCAGCTTGTCGACCAAAAGCACATCCGTGCGGTTCTGCATGCCCAGAAGCTCGGTCATCTCGGTGCGCAAGACCACCCGGTCGCCCGCCTGCAACACGACCGACGCCATATCGCGCCGCAAGCTTGCATCGCCGCGCAGGACGTCGATCACCCGCACCCCGTCGCGCTTGAACAGATCGACATCCGTCACCGCTTGTCCGATCAGCGTGCTGTCCTCCGGCACGGCGACCTCGGTAAAGAACTTCATCTTGCGCCGGTCGCTCAGCAGCGCGCCCATCGATTGACGCACCGGCAGCAGCCGGTCGGCAAAGAGCGCCAGATAGATCGCCCCGACAATCGACACCGCGATGCCCAGCGGCGCAATCTCGAACAGGCCGAAATGCTCCAGCCCCTGCTCGCGCGCCACGCCGTCGACCAGAATGTTGGTCGAGGTTCCGATCAGCGTGATCATGCCCCCCATCACGGTCAGATAACTCAGCGGGATCAAAAGCTTCGACGGCACGGTGCCAAGCTGGATCGACAGTTGGATCACGACCGGAATCATCACCGCCACCAAGGGCGTGTTGTTCATGAAGGCCGAGGCCACCGCCGTAAAGCCGAACAGCGCTGCAATCGTGGTGCGCGGCCGGTCACCGACATAGCGCCCCGCCGTCGCGATGATCATCTCGACCGCGCCGGTGCGCACCAGCCCGCCCATCACCAGAAACATCATCGCAATGGTCCAGGGTGCCGAGTTCGACAGAACCGAGGTCGCCTCCGAGATCGGCAGGATGCCCAAGACCAGCATCACCGCAGCACCGCCGATCGCCGTCACCTCGACGGGTGTGCGCTCCATCACGAACAGCACGAACATCACCACAAGGATGCCCAGCGCCACATAGGGTTGCGTCTCGACCGGGATCGCCAATCCGAACATGCTGCCTCCCGGTTTCAGGCCGTCTCGGTGACCCTGTTTCGCGGCTGCACCAATGCCACACCTGCCAGCATCACGACAAGCGCCACCCAGACGAGGGGCGAAAACCGCTCGCCCAGCAGCAGCATTGCCCAGAAAACGCCCGAAGCGGTCACCAGATAGGAACATTGCGAAGCGAAAACCGATCCGGCCTTCGCCGCCAGCCAGACGTAGCTGGCATAGACCAGCGCATGCACCACCGACGAGATCACCAGCGCCCATTCCGCGCGGCCCATCGGAAACGGATCGACCCACTGCCCCGTGCCCCAGGCAATCGGTGCGGCCAGCACCATGCCGACGACGCAGACACCGAACATCGCCTGCACCGCATCCATCCCCGCCGTCCCGCCCTTGGCGACGTAGTTCGCCTCCATCGCGTAGAACAGCGGCCCGATCATCGCCACCATCACCCAGGCAAGACTGACGCCCACGCCGCCACCCGGATTGGCGATCAAGGCCACCCCGGCAAGGCCCAGCAATAACCCGCCCAACCGCACCGCCGAAAACCGGTCCAGCCCCAAGGCCAGCGCCATCGGAAATGCGATCAACGGCACCGTGGAAATCAGGATCGACATGATCCCCGCCGGCAAATGAACCACCGCGGCATAGAACGTCGCGTTCGGGATAAGCGTGCCGATCACCGCCACGACGACGTAAAACATCATCGCGGCCTTGGTGAAGACCATCCCCTTGCGCCGCACCAGCGACACAAGGCCCAGCGCAATCGCGCCCACCACAAGTTGCCAGAAGATCAAGCCGAAGGGCTGATGCCCGGTCTCGGTCGCCATCTTGCCAAGGCTCTGCGTCGACCCCCAGCCCACGCCCAAAACGACCAGCACGGCCAGAAAGAACAACCGTTCCCGCGCAGCGCCTCCGGCCCCCGGCAGCGGCGGGGGTGACGGCAGCACTGCCCCAAGGGCCTGTGCGTCGCTCATGGGACCGCTTGCTCCAGCCGCCCGCCAACCCGGATCATCCGCACCTTCAACGCGCGCCCGGTCCGGTCATCGGTCTCGACATAAACCCCCGACAGCGTCGCCTCGCCGCCCGCAGGTTCAAACCGGCTCTTGGCCATCCCGGTGATGAAGCGACGCAACGGCTCCATCTTCTCCATCCCGATGACGCTGTCATAATCGCCGCACATGCCGGCATCCGACAGATAGGCCGTGCCTTTCGCCAGAATCTGCGCATCGCCCGTTGGCACATGCGTGTGCGTGCCAACCACCAGCGACGCCATCCCGTCGCACCAATGCCCCATCGCCATCTTCTCGGAGGTCGCCTCGGCATGCACATCGACAATCGCCGCCTGCACCGCGCCGCCCAGCGTATGGATCTTCAAGATTGTCTCAAGCGCGCTGAAAGGGTCGTCGAAGGGCCGCTTCATGAAGACCTGCCCCAGCGCCTGCGTCACCAGCACCTTGCGCCCCTGCGTCGCCTCGAACACCCGAAACCCCTTGCCCGGCGCGACCTTGGAAAAGTTCAAGGGCCGGATGATCCGCGGCTCGGTCTCGATGAAGCTCAGCATGTCCTTCTGGTCGAAGGCATGATCGCCCAAGGTCAGGCAATCCGCCCCCGCGGCCAGCAATGCCTTGGCATGATCGCCGGTCAACCCCGCCCCCTGGCTCGCGTTCTCGCCATTGACGACGACGAAATCGAGCCCCCAATCGGCGCGCAATCCCGGCAGCCGCTCCGCCACCGCCGTCCGGCCCGATCGGCCCATCACATCGCCAAGGAAAAGGAGTCTCATGGCGACTGGCTTAGTGCAAATCGCAGGAAAGAGGAAACCGGATTCGCAACGCTAGGGCAGCTTCCCCAGACCTGTCGCGCGCCTGCCCGAACAGCCACCGCACCCGATTCGGCCCGACATGGTAAACAGGCCGCCCTGCCAGCCCCCTGCCATACGCTTGCCATACGCATACCAGACTGATCGCCGCCACAGACTTTGATTGAAAATCAACACCTTACCTCAGCGCCCGCCCCATCCCGTTCCCCAACCCGCCGCCGCACCCTATCTTGCGCCAAATGACCGCCCTCCCCGCAGCCCTCGCCACATGGTTCGCCACCAAAGGCTGGACTCTCCACCCGCACCAGACGGAGATGCTGGCGCGTGCGGCCGACCCCGCCACCCTCCTCATCGCGCCCACCGGCGGCGGCAAGACCCTCGCCGGTTTCCTGCCCACCCTGGCCGAACTCGGCCTCAATCCCCCACCGGGCCTCCACACCCTCTACGTCTCGCCCCTCAAGGCCCTCACCGCCGACATCCGCCGCAACCTGCGCACCCCGATCGAAGGCGCGGGCCTCAACATCCGGGTCGAGGATCGCACCGGCGACACCACCTACACCCAGCGCCGCAAGCAGCGCGCCGATCCGCCGCACATCCTCCTGACCACCCCCGAAAGCCTTGCCCTCCTCCTCAGCTACGAAGACGCCCCCCGGATTTTCCAAGGCATCCAACGGGTTATCATCGACGAAATCCACGCCCTCGCCGAATCCAAGCGCGGCGACCAGCTCGTCCTCCAGATCGCCCGGCTGCAATCGCTGAACCCCGGCCTCCGCCGTATCGGCCTGTCCGCCACCGTTGAAAACCCGCCCGCCCTCGCACAATTCCTTGCCCCCTGCACCACCATCCTCGAAGCCGACCCCGGCCCCGACCCCGACATTTCCATGCTGGAAACCGATGCGCCGCCACCGTGGTCGGGCGGCGGCGGCCGCTACGCCATTCCGGCCGTCCTGAACGAGGTCGCCCGCCACCGCACCACCCTCATCTTCCACAACACCCGCGCGCAGGCCGAACTCTTCTTCCACGATCTCTGGCTCCAGAACACCGATGACCTCCCCATCGGCATCCACCACGGCTCCCTCTCCCGCGAACAGCGCGACCGCGTCGAACAGGCGATGACCGCAGGCGCCCTCCGCGCCGTCGTCTGCACCGGCTCCTTGGACCTCGGCATCGACTGGGGCGATGTCGATCTCGTCATCCAGGTCGGCGCGCCAAAGAACGTCAAACGCCTCGTCCAGCGCATCGGCCGCGCCAACCACCGCTACAACGCCCCCTCGAAGGCGCTCCTCGTCCCCGCCAACCGCTTCGAGGTTGTCGAATGTCAGGCCGCGCTCGACGCCGTCCGCGCCCATACCCTCGACGGTGAACCGCGCGGCCCCGGTCCCCGCGATGTCCTTTGCCAGCATATCCTCGCCACCGCCTGCGCCGGCCCCTTCGACGCCGACGATCTCTACCACGAGGTCATTACGGCCGGCCCCTATGCCTTTCTGACCAAACCGGAATTCGACGCCTGCCTCGATTTCGTCGCCACCGGCGGCTATGCGCTGAAAGCCTATGACCGCTGGCAGCGCCTCAAGCTGACGCAAGGAAAATGGCACCTGCGCGACCCCCGCACCGCCGCCGTTATCCGTCAGAACCTCGGCACCATCATCGACATCGACACCCTGAAGGTCCGCCTCAAGGGCCGCTTCGGTGGCACCCCCTTGGGCGAGGTCGAGGAGGGCTTCGCCTCCTCGCTCCTGCCCGGCGATACCTTCCTCATCGGCGGCGAGGTGGTGCGCTATGAAGGGCTCAAGGAGCTTACCGTCGAGGTCAGCCGCACCCCCGGCCGCGACCCCCGCGTCGCCGTGTTCAACGGCACCAAATTCGCCACTTCCACCCTCCTCGCCGACCGCATCCTTGAGATCTTTCAGCAGGAAACCTGGCCCGACCTTCCCACCCACACCGCCCAGTGGCTCGCCCTCCAGCGCGAGGTTTCCCGGCTGCCAGACCCCCACTCCCTTCTGTTGGAATCCTTCCCCCATGATGGCCGCGAACACCTCGTCGTTTACGGCTTCGCGGGTCGCAACGCCCAGCAGACGCTAGGGCTTCTCGTCACGAAACAGATGGAATCGCAAGGGCTTGCCCCCTTGGGTTTCGTCGCCACCGATTACGCCACCCTCATCTGGGGTATCGACCCTGTCACCGACGCCGCCCCCCTCTTCGACCTCGACACCCTGCGCGAAGGCTTGGAAACCTGGCTCTCCGGCAATGCCGTGATGAAGCGCACCTTCCGCTCCACCGCCATCATCGCGGGCGTTATCGAACGCTCGCATCAGGGCCGCCGCAAATCGGGTCGGCAGGCCACCTTTTCCTCCGACATCCTTTACGACACGCTGCGCCGCTTCGACCCCGACCATCTCCTCCTGCAAATCACCCGCGAAGAGGCGCTTCGCGGCCTGATCGACTTTTCCCGCATCGAACAGCTCATCGCCCGCGTCGGCCCGCGCATCCACCTTGTCCGCCGCCCCCGCGTCACCCCTCTCGCTGCGCCCCTCTTTTTTGAACCGGGCCGCATCCCCGTCCACGGTCAAGGCCGCGACCGCCTCGCCGCCGATGCCGCGCAAAAGCTGATGGAAGCCGCCGGTCTTTCGTGATCCGGCGCGCTACCGCCCTCCGCCCTTGCCAGCACCGCACCGCCGGGGCAAAAGGCACGCCCATGCACCATGCGCTCTTCTTTCACGGCCACAGCCTGCACCTCCTGCCCTCGGGCGCGCTCCACTGGCCCGCCGAGCGGCTGCTTGTCGTCTCCGACCTTCACTTCGGCAAATCCGAACGCCTCGCCCGTCGCGGCGGAACGCTCCTGCCACCCTACGAGACGCGCGCCACCCTCGCGAAGCTTGACGCCGACCTCGACACCACCAAGGCCGCCCAAGTCATTTGCCTCGGCGACAGTTTCGACGATGACGCCGCCGCCGATGGGCTGGACGAGGCCGACGCGCTCTGGCTCACCCGCCTGATGGCTGGCCGCGACTGGACGTGGATCACCGGCAACCACGATCCCGGCCCGGTCAGCATCGGCGGCAGCCACCGCGCTGAACGCGAGTTGCGCCCCTTCACCTTCCGCCACATCGCGGAAGCTGGCGGATTTGCTGAAATTTCAGGCCATTACCACCCGAAGGCGCGCCTTGCCGGGCAAAGCCGCCCCTGCTTTCTGGCCGACCGCGCCCGTATCGTGATGCCCGCCTACGGTGCCTACACCGGCGGGCTCTGGTGCCACGCGCCGGAACTGACCGCGCTCATGGCAAGCGATGCGCTGGCCATCCTGACCGGCAGCCGCGCGCTTGCAATCCCGATGCCGCGCTAGGCGGTCAGGCCCTTCGGCTCGGGAAGCCCGTTCGCCCGGCAGCAGGCCGTCAGCGTATTCGCCAAGAGGCAAGCAATCGTCATCGGCCCCACCCCGCCCGGCACCGGCGTGATCGCCCCCGCAACCGCCGCGGCGCTGGCGTAATGCACATCGCCCACCAGCTTCGTCTTGCCGTCCCGCTCGATCCGGTTGATGCCCACGTCGATCACGGTCGCGCCCGGCTTCACCATGTCGCCAGTGATCATCTCCGGCCGCCCGACCGCCGCCACAAGGATATCCGCCCCCCGGCACACCGCCGCGAGGTCCTTGGTCCGCGAATGCGCAATCGTCACCGTGCAGCTGTCGCCCAAAAGCAGCTGCGCCATCGGCTTGCCCACGATGTTCGACCGCCCGACCACAACCGCGTTCATCCCCGCCAGCTTGCCATGGTGATCGCGCAGCATCATCAGGCAGCCCAAGGGCGTGCAGGGCACCATGCTTTTCTGCCCGGTGCCCAGAAGCCCGACGTTCGATATGTGAAACCCGTCCGCATCCTTCGCCGGGTCGATCGCGTTGATCACCAGCTCCGAGTTCAGATGAGCCGGCAGCGGCAACTGCACCAGAATCCCATGCACTTTCGGGTCCGCGTTCAACCGGCCGATCAGCGCAAGCAAGTCCGCCTCCGAGGTTTCCGCCGGGAGCTTGTGTTCGAAAGAGGCCATTCCCACCTCGACGGTCTGCACGCCCTTGTTGCGCACATAGACCTCGGACGCCGGGTCTTCACCCACCAGCACCACCGCCAGCCCCGGCGTGATCCCGTGCGTCTCCTTCAGCGCCGCCACATGCGCCGCCACCTCGGCCCGCACCCGTCCCGCAAAGGCCTTGCCGTCGATCACCGTGGCCGTCATGTCGTCATCCCTTCCGCAAACTGTCCGGTCCAAGCCGGCTTTCTTCCCGCGCGATCGACCAGTCGATCAACCGCCGCCACAGCTTTTCCACCAGATCGGGCGGCAGGCCTTCGGCCACCGCGTGGCGGCGCACGTTGGCCACCACTTCCTCGACCCGCGCATCGATCCGCGCCGGCAGATCGACCTCGGCCTTGATCTCGGCGGCGCGGTCGATGAAACCCGCCCGCTCTGCGAACAGTTTGACCAAAGCCTCGTCCAGCCGGTCAATCTCGGCCCGGATCTGGGCCATGCTGGTGCAATCCTTCGCCTTCATCGGACACTCCTTCAACGGCTGCCCTGACATAATCGGGCAGCCGCGAAAGGGCAACGCGACCGGTTGGTCAGAACAGCCCCTCGACGTTGCCCGCATCGTTCAGCCGGATCACCTCGGCTGACGGCACCTTGGGCAAGCCCGGCATCGTCATGATCTCACCGCAGATCGCCACGATGAAGCCAGCACCTGCCGACAGCCGCACTTCGCGCACCGGAACCGTGTGCCCCGTGGGCGCACCGCGCACCGTCGGATCGGTGGTGAAGGAATACTGCGTCTTGGCCACGCAGATCGGCAGATGGCCATAGCCCGCCGCTTCCCATGTCTTCAGCTGGTCGCGGATCGCCTTGTCGGCAATTACCTCGTCGGCGTGGTAGATGCGCTTGGCGATGGTCTCCAGCTTCTGGAACAGCGGCATCTCGTCAGGGTAAAGCGGCGCAAAGTTCGACACGCCCGATTCCGCCAGACTGACCACCTTCTTCGCCAGCTCCTCGATCCCGGCCGAGCCATGCGCCCAGTGCTTGCAGAGGATCGCTTCCGCCCCCTGCTCGGCCACATAGGCCTGCACGGCGGCGATTTCGGCATCGGTGTCGCTGAAGAAGTGGTTGATCGCCACGACGACCGGCACCCCGAAGGATTTGACGTTGCCGATGTGGCGGCCAAGGTTCGGGCAGCCCTTCTTCACGGCCTCCACGTTCTCGGCACCAAGGTCGGCCTTCGCCACCCCGCCGTTCATCTTCATCGCGCGCACCGTCGCCACGATCACCGCGGCGGCAGGCTTCAACCCCGCCTTGCGGCACTTGATGTCGAAGAACTTCTCCGCCCCAAGGTCTGCGCCGAACCCGGCTTCGGTCACGACATACTCGCCCAGCTTCAGCGCGGTCTTGGTCGCGATGACCGAGTTGCAGCCATGCGCGATGTTGGCGAACGGCCCGCCATGCACGAAGGCCGGGTTGTTCTCCAGCGTCTGCACAAGGTTCGGCTGCATCGCGTCCTTCAAAAGCACCGTCATCGCGCCATCGGCCTTGATGTCACGGGCATAGACCGGCTTTTTCTCGCGGGTATAGGCCACGACGATATCGCCCAGACGCTTTTCCAGATCGGCGAGGTCTTTCGACAGGCACAGGATCGCCATGACTTCCGAAGCCACCGTGATGTCGAAGCCGGTCTGGCGCGGAAAGCCGTTCGACACGCCGCCCAGCGACACCACGATATCGCGCAGCGCCCGGTCGTTCATGTCCATCACCCGGCGCCACACGATGCGGCGCTCGTCGATATCAAGGCTGTTGCCCCAATAGATGTGGTTGTCGATCATCGCCGACAGCAGGTTGTGGGCGGATGTGATGGCGTGGAAGTCGCCGGTGAAGTGAAGGTTCATCTCCTCCATCGGCACGACTTGCGCATAGCCGCCACCCGCAGCGCCGCCCTTCATCCCGAAGTTCGGGCCAAGGCTCGCCTCGCGGATGCAGACCACCGCCTTCTTGCCGATCCGGTTCAGGCCGTCGCCCAGACCGACCGTCGTCGTCGTCTTGCCTTCACCCGCCGGCGTCGGGTTGATCGCCGTCACGAGGATCAGCTTACCATCCGGGCGGCTTTCCAGCGACTTGATGAACTCCTGACCGATCTTCGCCTTGTCGTGGCCATAGGGCAGCAGATGCTCTGCCGGAATGCCCAGCTTCGAGCCGATCTCCATGATCGGCTTCTTCTTGGCCTCGCGCGCAATCTCGATATCGGTCTTGAAGGCCATGTGCGTCTCCCAAAGGCTTGTTCCGTTTGCGACGTGATACAGCGCGCCGCAGCCTTGCCAAGGGCGGTTTCCGACCTATGGGCGCAGAATTCGTCAGCCCTGACGAAGTCGGCACAGAGATGACGTCAATTCCATCACCCGCGCCGGGGGGGCCGGGGCAAAGCGCTGCCTCAGGCCCTGACCGCCTCCAGATGCGCCCAAGCGCGCTGGTCCGGCACATGCAGCGTCAGCCGGTCGCCAAGCCGCAACACGCCCTCGCGTTCGACCCATGCCGTCACGCCGCGCTTGCCCTCGGCCACCGCCTTGAACCGCTTGCCGTAACCCGGCCGCGCCTTCTCGATCGTCACGGCGGGCTCCTGGCAAGGGCGGTTCTGCATGTCGATGACCAGCGTCACCCCATCCGGCCCCTGCAAACGGCTCGACGGCGGCAAGTGGCTGAAATCGGGGATGCCCTCCACCACCAAAGACGCCCCGACCCAGGCGTAATTCATCGCCTCCAACCCCAGCTTGCCCGCGACCTCCGCCATCTCCTCGGCGCTGACCACCGACAACTGACGCACATTTCGGATATCCGTGCCGCGCGGGTGCTGCGCCCTGACGCGGCTGCACGCGGGCCGCGTCAGCCCGGCGTGGCTTTCGTCCGCGTAGCCGGCATAGGTCAGCGGCATCACCTCCAGCGGCACGGCGGTAATCACCAGATTTTCCACCGGCGCGGGCTGGGTGCCCAGCCAGACTACGGTTCCAATGATCTCGGTCGGCATCAATGCGGCCATCAAGACTTCTCCAGCAGGAAGAACACGCGGGTGAAGGGAAAGACCACCCGCCCGTCTGGTTGAACGGGGTAAGCCGCCGCAAGGGCGGTGTCGTAGGCGGCCACGAAGGCCTGCTTTTCCTCGGCCGTCATCCCTTGCGCGAAAGGCCGCATCGCGGTCGCTTCGGTAAAGGCGCGCACCGGATGCCCCTCGGCCACCGGGTCAAGGAACTGCAGGTAATCCGTCGTCCAGTCCGTCACCCGGCCCAGCGGCACAAGCATGTCGGCATAGGCACCCGAGGGCAGAACGGGCGACGGCGGCACCTGAAAACGACCGGGAAACAGCGCCTCGGCCACCTTGGCCAGCAGCCGGTGCGACGGGGCTTCGAACTGCCGCGGCATTTGTACCGCCAGCACGCCGCCGGGCTTCAGCATCCCGGCCAGCCGGGGCATCAGTTGCGCATGCTCGGGCACCCAGTTCAGCGCGGCGTTGGAAAAGATCAGCGCAGCGGGCCGCTCGGCCTGCCACGTCGCAATATCGGCCAGCTCCAGCCGGGTATAAGCCCCCGTCGCCCGCGCGGCTTCCAGCATCGCCGTTGAAGCATCGACCCCGATCCGCGCCCGCCCCGGAAAGCGCGCCGCCAGCGCAGGGGCCACCGCGCCCTCGCCGCAACCAAGGTCGATCACGCAGCCTTCCGGCAGTGGCGGCAGCTTGGCCAGCAGATCCAAGGCAGGCCGCAGCCGCAGTTCGCGGAATGCGGCATAGCGGTCGGGGTCCCAGTCGGTCACAGCCACTTCTTGGCCCGGAAAATCGCCCATGGGATCACCGCCGATAGCAGCATCAGCCCCAGCGCCATCGGATAGCCCCAGACCCACTGCAATTCCGGCATGTGGACAAAGTTCATCCCGTAGACACTCGCGATCAGGGTCGGCGGCAGAAAGACGAAGGCCACCACCGAGAATATCTTGATGATATCTGCCTGCCTGATGTTGATCACCCCCAGCGTCGCATCCAGCTGAAACAGGATCTTGCGGCTTTGCACGCCTGCTGTCTCGCCCAAGGCGCGCACGTCACGCAACAGCACCTTCAGCCGCCCCTTGTCGATGCCCTTCACCGCCGCTTCGGCCGCATGACCCGTCGGAACGGACAGGAAGCCAAGCAGGCGCTGTATCGTCGACAGGCTCTCGGTGATCTTGCCGTTAAGATCCTCGGCCCGCCCGATGCGCTGCAGGATCACGCTCAGGGTCGCCGCCTTGCCATCTGGCCGATGCGCCTCGAAAATCGCGCGGGTCAGCGCATCAAGCTTGCGCGCTTCTCCTTCCAGCACATCCGCCAGCCGCTCCACCAGCGTTTCAAGCAGTGCCAGCAACGTCGCCTGACCGCTGCCGCATCCGGTCAGGGACCGGGTCGCCCGATCGGTGAACACCTTGAACGACCCAGGCGCGTGATAGCGTACCGTCACCAGCCGCCCGTTGGTCAGAACGAAGGTCACCGGCGCCAGCATCGGCTGCTGCCCTTCGCTGGAGGCCAGCACCTGCGCAGTCAGAAACAGCGCGCCGTCCTCGTCATAAAGCCGCGAGGAAACCTCGATCTCCTGCATGTCCTCGCGCGTCGGGATGTCGACGCCCAGCGCCGTTTCCACCAGCTTTTCCTCGTCCGCCCCGGGTTCCAGCATGTCGATCCACACGGCCGTTCCAAGATCGCCCGACCCGACGTCCGAAGCGATCAGACGCCCTGCCTCTGTCCGAAACACCCCGATCATCGCGCCACTCCCCGCCAAGACAAAAGGCCCCGCAAACACACGGGGCCTTTCTGCATCACTGCCTCGTTTCGGTCAAACCGCCGGTTCCGGCTCCGGCCCCGGTTTCGGAGCCTTGCCGCGCGTCTTGGGGATCGCCGCGATCGAGGTCACCCCGCCGCCAGAGGCCGGCTTGTCATCGCTGTCCGGCCCGTCCAGCGGCAGGCCAGCCACCACCTTGTGGATCTCGTCGCCGGTCAGCGTCTCGTATTCCAGCAGACCTTTGGCCAGACGCTCGAACTCCCCCGACTTCTCCAGAAGGATGCGCCGTGCCTCGGCATAGCCCTCGTCGATCAGCGTCTTAACCTCGGCTTCGATCAGCCGTCCTGATAGCCCTCATGCGCCTCGGCATAGTCGATGTTGCCGATCTTGTCCGACATGCCCCAGCGCATCACCATCGCCCGCGCCAGACCCGACGCTTGCTGGATGTCACCGACCGGGCCGGAGGACACGCCCTCCTCGCCATACTTGATGATCTCGGCGGCCTTGCCGGCCATCGTCATCGCGATGCGCTGCTTGGCCTCGTCCTTGTGCATCTGCAACCGGTCCATTTCCGGCAAGGACACCACCATCCCCAAGGCACCGCCCCGTGGAATGATCGTCGCCTTGTAGACCGGGTCGCACTTCGGCAGCGCCAGCCCGACGATGGCATGGCCCGCTTCGTGGTAGGCGGTCTTTTCCTTCTGGTCGTCGGTCAGAACCATGCTGCGGCGCTCGGCGCCCATCATGACCTTGTCCTTGGCCTGCTCGAAATCGACCATAGTCACGAACCGCCGCCCGACGCGCGCCGCCAGAAGTGCGGCCTCGTTGACGAGGTTCATCAGGTCAGCACCCGAAAAGCCGGGCGAACCACGGGCAATCGTGCGCAGGTCGACGTCCGGCCCCAGCGGCACCTTGCGGGCGTGGACGTTCAGGATCTTCTCGCGGCCCTTGATGTCGGGGTTCGGCACATGGATCGTGCGGTCGAAACGGCCGGGACGCAGCAATGCAGGGTCCAGCACGTCCTTGCGGTTGGTCGCGGCAACGATGATGACACCCTCGTTCGCCTCGAAGCCATCCATCTCCACCAGCAGCTGGTTCAGCGTCTGCTCGCGCTCGTCATTGCCGCCACCCATGCCGACGCCACGCGCCCGGCCCACGGCGTCAATCTCGTCGATAAAGACGATGCAAGGTGCGTTCTTCTTTGCCTGCTCGAACATGTCACGGACGCGGGACGCACCCACACCCACGAACATTTCCACAAAGTCAGAGCCCGAGATGGTGAAGAACGGCACACCCGCCTCGCCCGCAATCGCGCGGGCCAGCAGTGTCTTACCGGTGCCGGGCGGGCCGACCAGCAGCGCGCCTTTCGGGATCTTGCCGCCAAGCCGTGAGAACTTCTGCGGGTTGCGCAGGAATTCGACGATCTCTTCCAGTTCTTCCTTGGCCTCGTCGATGCCGGCCACGTCGTCAAAGGTGACACGGCCCTGCTTTTCGGTCAGCAGTTTCGCGCGAGACTTGCCAAAACCCATCGCGCCGCCACGGCCACCGCCCTGCATCCGGTTCATGAAGAAGAACCAGATTCCGATCAGGATGATGAAGGGCAGCCACAGCGACAACAGCGACATGAAGCCCGACTGTTGCTGCGCCTCGGCCTGAACCTCGACGCCCTTTTCGATCAGCCGGTCGGTGACGTTCTCGCCATCGGGCTTGATCGCGACATAGGTCTGGCCGTCCTTGGCGCGAATGATGACCCGCTCGCCGTCCAGCGTGACGCTGTTCACCTCACCTGCATCAACCCGCGAGATGAAGTCGGAATAGGACAGTGTCCGCGAGCTCATCGTCGACTGTCCGCCGGAAAACAGCTGGAACAGCGCCATGATCAAAACCAGCAGCACAACCCAGAATGCAATATTTCGTGCGTTACCCACGAAGTTTCTCCTGAATGATCCGCGCGACCCGGACGGGCGGCGGTCTTGTCGCTAAGATAGCTATTCGAGCCAAGGGTTCAATGCGATTGTCCGAAAAGGTCGAAAGGTGCGTCGATGCGCGCCGACCAGCCATTTTCAAGGCCGGCCAGCGGTGCTGCAACCAGTGTCTCATCGTGCCAGATTGCAGGCGTCACCGCCAGCACCTCGCGCGACAGCCCGATCGCGCGCCAATCCGCGCAGGCGCGCAGTCCGTCCACGCCAAGCGACCGGACGGCAAGCCCCGGTCGCCACGGCCCCTCGATCACCCAGCGCCCGTCCCAAAGCGCGCCCGCGCCCGCCCCGGTGGCCTTCGCCTCGCGCATCAAAACGCCCCTCCGTAACCGACAGCCCCAGAGCGTGGCATCCCGCCCCTCGCAGATCGCCGCGGCCAACCGTGCCACCGCATCGGCGCGCGGGGCATAGTCGGCCCGCGCGATCCAAGCCAGCGCCGCCACCACCAGCCGCCGGCGCAACTCCGCTGGCAAGGCGGAAAATCCCGCCGCGTCAAAGGCCAGCGCCCCGGCCGCCTCGGTCACCACCCGCGACGCGGCGTCCGCCGTGGCCGCCTCCAGCGCCTCGCGCGCTTCGGCCAGGTTACGCGCCACCGCAGCCAGACCAGACACGGAAATCCCCAAAGGCTCCAGCATCGCCACAGCCTTGCGCGCCTTCACGCGGGCGAAGCGGTCGTTCTCGTTTGTCGGATCGTCAACCCAGCCGATCGCCTTGGCAGCCAGCCACTCGCGCAACTCGGCGCGCCCTGCGTCCAGCAACGGCCGCACGAAGCGCACGCCGCCTTCCTCCCAAGCCGGGCGCATCCCCGCCAGCCCGTCGATCCCCGCCGCCCGCGCAAGACCCATCAGCAGCGTCTCGGCCTGATCGTCGCGCGTGTGGCCCAAGGCCACCACGCCGATCCCGCGCGCCACAGCCCAATCACGGATCAGCTCCATCCGCGCCCGCCGCGCCGCATCCATCAGGTTGCCGGGAACCGCGCCATGCTGCCAGACGCGCACCTCGTGGCGCACACCAAGCCGCGCGCAATCTGCCGCCACCGCCGCAGCCTCGGCCGCGCTGTCGGCGCGCAAGCCATGGTCGACGGTCACCGCCTCCACCCTCACACCCGCCGCCCGGCACAAATGCAAAAGGGCGACGGAATCCCCGCCGCCCGAAAGCGCAACCCCAATTGTCTGGTCCATCGGCAGGCCAGCGCGTACCAGCCCGACCAGCCGCGCCTCTACTGGCACCCGAACCCCTGCATCGCCACGCCCGACTGGGTCGCCGCGATGCTGCCCGGATAGCGCGTGCCGACCTCGGCCAGCGTCACGCACGCCTCCTGCATCTGCCCAAGCGCGCCCAAGGCCTCGCCCAGCTTCAACAGCGCATCCGGTGCGAACGGCCCCTCCGGGTTGCCGGAAAACGCCTCCAGATAGGACCGCGCCGCATTCGACGTCTCGCCAAGGCTGGTCAGCGCCTCGCCACGCAGGAAATGCGCCTCCTGGGTCAGCGGTCCGCCAGGATAGGATTGGGTAAAGGTCGCAAAGAGCGCTTCAGCTCCGCGAAAGTCACCGGTGCCGAGCACCTCCTTGGCCCGGTTGAAGTCTTCCTGTTCGCCCACCGCCATTTCGGCCCCGACAGCACCGGTATCGGTGCCAACGCCCGGATCGGTCGCCGGCAACGGCGCAGCCGCCGCCGTATCGCCGCCCAGAACCGAGGTTTCGCCCAGGGTCATCGGATCGCAGCCCTCGGTCGCTTCGCACAGGCGGAACTCGATGTCACCGATCCGGTTGGTCCCATCCGCCACCACCCGGTTCAGCTTCAACTCCACCGCCTCGGTCTGTGCGGTAAGTTGCGACAGCCGCGCTTCGATGGTGTCCATCCGGGTCAGCGCATCGCCGCCCGCAGCCCCGCTCGACGCGGCACCCGAAGACACCAGCTCCGCCTTCAGCGCGTTGAATTCGGCCGCCAGCGACGCCAGTTCAGCACGGATATCGGCCAACGTCTGGGCCCGGTCCAGAAGGCAAAGCCGCTTCACCTCAGACCCCCGCGCCCGCCGCCAGCACCGTCACGGCGCGGCGGTTCTTGGAATAGCAGTCCTCGGTCGAGCAAACTTCGATCGGCCGCTCCTTGCCGTAGGAAATCGTGCGCAGCCGGTTCGCCTGCACGCCCTGGCTGATCAGGAAGTTCTGCACGGCTGCGGCCCGCCGAGCGCCAAGCGCAAGGTTGTATTCCCGCGTGCCCTGCTCGTCGGCATGGCCTTCGATGATCGCGGCATAGCCTGCGTTCGTCATCAACCACTGCGCCTGCCCGGCCAGAACCTGACGGCCCTCGGGGGTCAGCGTCGACTGATCGACCGCAAACAGCACCCGGTCCCCGACCCGCTGGTTGAAGTAGGCGATCGACGCCGGATCGTTCGGATCGCCCAGACCCGTCGTGTCGATGCCGCCGGCCCCGCCGATGCCACCCGCGCCACCGGCACCGCCAGCACCATACCGGTCAGGATTGTTACAGGCGGCCAAGCCTAGCACGGCCACCAGCAGAAACGACTTCACTGCGATACTCATGGATTTCTTCCTTCTTATTGGCTCGATAGGCTTGATTTGCGGAGACTCTAGCAGTTTCGCGCCGCCAAGGGAATCGGCGGCGCGTCACAATCATGGCAAAAGCGGCGACCATGCCGGGTCCGATGCCGGGCCCTCGGTCGGGATCTGCTTCAGGTTCCGCCCGGTGATGTCCACCGACCACAGCGACGCCTGACCGCCCGCGCCGCTGGTCTCGCGGGTGAACATCAGAACGCGCCCGTTCGGCGCCCAGGTCGGGCCTTCGTCAAGGAACGAGGCCGTCAGCAAACGCTCTTCGCTGCCATCGGTGCGCATCACGCCAATGTGGAAACGGCCCGCATTCTGCTTGGTGAAGGCGATCAGGTCACCACGCGGCGACCAGACCGGGGTGCCATAGCGCCCCTGCCCGCCCGATATGCGCTGCCCTTCGCCACCCGACGCCGGCATCACATAAATCTGCGGCGTGCCGGTGCGGTCGCTTTCGAACACGATCTGGCTGCCGTCCGGGCTGAAGCTTGGCGCGGTCTCGATCGACGGCGCGTTGGTCAGTTGCGACAATCCGCCCGACGACACGTTCAGCGCATAGATGTCGGTATTGCCGCCTCGTTCAAGGCTGAACACGACCGTCCCGCCGTCCGGCGAAAAGCGCGGCGCAAAGGTCATCGTGCCGGGCTGTTCGTCCAACGAGCGGCGGTTCAGGCTGCCTACATCCATCAACGTGATCCGCGGAAAGCCGGACTCGTAGCTGGTGTAAAGGATTCGGTCGCCGGTGGGCGAAAAGCGCGGTGCCAGCACGATCGACGCAGAGTCGGTCAGGTACTGCACATTCGCGCCGTCATAATCCATCACGGCCAGCCGCTTCAGGCGTTGGTTCTTCGGCCCGCTCTCGCTGACGAACACGACGCGGCTGTCGAAGTAACCGCCCTCGCCGGTGATCTTGGAATAGACCACGTCGGCCACCTTGTGCGCCATCCGCCGCCAGCCTTGGGTTGTGCCGGCAAACTGCAAGGCCGCGCCTTCCAGCGTGGTGCCGTTGAACACGTCATGCGCGCGGAACTTCACCGTGATCCGGTCGCCCGACACGCTGACCGCGCCGGTCACCAGAACCTGCGCGTTGATCGCCTTCCAGTCCTCATAGGCGACCGTGCTGTCAAACGAGGTGACGCGGCTGATATGCGCGTTTTCCGGGATCGCGCGGAAAAAGCCGGTGCCCTCGAGGTCCGACTGCACGACGCGGCTGATTTCTCGTGCGTACTCACCCGCACCGCCCTCGTCGATGAACCCGGCAATCGCAATCGGCATTGGCTCGATCACGCCCGACCCGATGACGATGCGCGGCGGCGCGTTCTGCGCCAGCACCGGAGCCACATTGGCAAGCGCAAACCCGACCGCGAGGACAAGCCCCATCGTGATCGGCAAAACTGCGCGGAAAACTGATCTCATCGGCCTCATGCTCCGTTTTTCTTTTGGTTTAGCCCATCGGGGGCGCGGCGATTAAGGGGAAAGGCGTTCGTTTCTGCCCCTTGGTATAACGCATGACCTGTCATCTCAGTCTCATTCCATTGGGGTCAAAAACCAGATCAAGCACGCGCCAAGTGTCATATTTATCCGGCGGAAGCGGAATTCCGCCGTCTTGCGAGGCCCGAAGCACCGCCCGCCGCGCCGCGCTGAACGCGGCCGATGTGGCGGCCTCGGTCGGGCCGTCGGATTCCAGCAGGTCGATGGACGTCGGCTGTCCCTCTGGCGAAAACGCCACGCGCACCACAATCGTCGTGCGCAAGGCATCGGTAGAAGCCGATCCAAGGTTCCATTTGTTCCCGATGGCGCTACGGACGTCGCCCACCTCGCCCGCCGTCAAGGGCGGCCCCTGCGGCAGGTCCGATCCGCCGGTGTCGGCTTCGGGTTCGCTGATCTCCTCGGCCAAGGCCTCGGCCAGCGCGTCCGCCACGGCATCCTCGGTCGGTGCCTCCTCAACGGGTGCCTCCACCGGCTCCTCGGCAGGCGCTTCCGGCGTCTCGACCGCAGCCGCCACTTCCTCGGCCAGATCGGGCGCAGGTTCTTCCGGCGGGCGTTCCGGCCGGGCGCGCGGGCGCACCGACGCGGTCAGGCCCAAAGGCTCGTCCTGATCTTCGGTCGCCTCGGTCTCCAGCACCGTCCCGGTATCCTCGGCCACGGTTTCCTCGGTCACTTCCTGCTCGACCGTCGGCTCGTCGGTCGGCTGGTCGCTTACCGCAGGCGTCGGGGCATCCGAGGTTTCAGCTTCCTCAGGCACTTCGACAGGCACCGGTGCTACGATCTCGGCTGCATCCGGCACCGCCTGCTCCTCCTGGCTTGGCGAGGGCAGAAGCTGCTCTTCCGCCGCCGTCGGCAGATCTTCCGGCACAGGTTCCGGCTCGGGCACCGGTTCGGGTTCCGGCTCCGGTGTCGGTGCCGGTTCAGGCTCCGGCTCAGGTTCAGGCTCCGGCTCGGGTTCCGGCTCCACCACCGGCTCGGGCCTTGGTTGCGGGCGCGCGGCCGGCTCTTCCGACGGCGTCGGGGTCGAGGCCGCCGCCTGCAGCGCGTCGAACTCCGCGCTCGTCATCATCGAGACCTGGGTGACGATCACCTCGTCCGCCGGTGCGGGCGCAAACAGCCAATCCCCCAGGATCACCCAGAGGATCAGCCCGGCATGGCCAAGCCCGGAAACCAGCGTGCCGGTCTGCGCCCGCATCTGCACCCTGCGCCCTTAGTTGCCGCTGCCGAAGGTCGGTCCCTCGGCGTCTGTCACCAGACCGATCTCGTTGAAGCCGCCCGCGTTCAGCGCGCCCATGACCTGCGCCACCCGCTCATACGGGATCGACCCGTCGGCGCGCAGGAACACCTTGTTCGACGTCCGCTCCGCCGCGATGGCCTGCAACTTCGGGATCATCTCGCCGTCCGCCACCTCGGTGTTCTGGATCGACAGCCGACCCTCCGCCGTGATGCTGATGGTCAGCGGTTCCTCCTGCTCGGTCGGCAGGGCGCTTGCGGCGGTCTTCGGCAGTTCCACCGGCACGCCCACCGTCAGCATCGGTGCCGCCACCATGAAGATGATCAGCAACACCAGCATCACGTCCACGAAGGGCGTCACGTTGATCTCGCTCATCGCCGCCGCCTTGCCGCGACGCCGCCCCCGGCGCCCGCCACCGCCGCCGCCCTTGATGACCCCGGCGCCCATGGCTCAGGCGTCCAGCTGGCGCGACAGGATGGTCGCGAACTCGTCGGCGAAGCCTTCATAGCCGCCAAGGATGCGCTCACTGTCGGAATTCAGCTTGTTGTAGAACACCACCGCCGGAATGGCCGCGATCAGGCCGACACCCGTCGCCAAAAGCGCCTCGGCGATGCCGGGGGCCACGACGGCAAGGTTGGTGTTCTGGGAAATCGCGATCTGCTCGAAAGAGTGCTTGATCCCCCAGACCGTGCCGAACAACCCGATGAAGGGCGCGGTCGATCCGGTCGTCGCCAGAAACGACAGCCCGTTGTTCAACCGCTCGCTTTCGCGCGCAATCGCCACATCCATCGCCCGGTCGATCCGCGCCTGCGCGCCGGCGATCAAGCCGCCGTCCTGCTTGTGACTGCGCCGCCATTCCAGCATCCCGGCGGCAAAGATCTTTTCGCTCTGCCCCTGCGGGTCCGGCCCGATCTTCTCGAACAATTCGTCCAGCGGCTCGCCCGACCAGAACGCCCGGTCAAACACCGTCGCCTCGCCGCGCGCCTTTTTGAACATGATGTGCTTCTGGATGATGATCGCCCATGACCAGAATGACATGATCAGAAGCATCAGCATGACGATCTTAACCGTCAGGGTCGCGCGTGCAAAAAGGGCGAGCATGGAGAAATCAATCTCCTGCGCCATCGCAAGGGTGTCCGTTTCCATTACGCCTGCTCTTGTTGGTCGGGCCGTTTCTCGGCTCCGTTAGCGGTGATTCTACCAAGGTTACAGGGCGAATGCCAACACAACTCTGCGTGCGGCAGGTAATTGCCGCTCTGCAGCGTCTGACCAGCGCAAAACCCCGGTCCTGCGTCCTCAGTGCATCGGCCCCGACAGCCGCAGCCGAACCGCAGCGGGCAGCCGCACCGCAACGCCCGCCTCGCTCAGGCAGACCAGCGTCACCACCGCCTGAAACAGCCGCTCGCTGTCGCGGCTGACGGTCTGCTCCAGCACCAACCGCGCGCCGGTGGCAGCCAGAAGCTGCGTCTCGACCACAAGGTCGTCGCCAAACCTCGCGGGGCGCAGGTAATCCGCCTCCAGTCGCCTGACCGCAAAGACAATGCCCTCCGACGCCTTCAGCGCCATCTGGTCGATACCCAGCGAGGCCACCCATTCGGTGCGCGCCCGCTCGATGAATTTCAAGTAATTGGCATAATAGACGATCCCGGCCAGATCGGTGTCCTCATAATAGACACGCAGGGAAAACTGGTGGGCCAATGCCTTGCTCCGATTGGAAAACCGCCGCCCCAGCCTTAGCGCGGCACGGGCCGTGGCGTAAAGCCTGCCATGCCCGCCCTTGCGCGCAGCGGGCCAAGAGGCCACCTTCAACCCATCCCCGAACGAGGTTTTACCCATGCGCGCACTCCGCCTTGCCCTTCTGTCTTTCGCCCTTGCCACCCCCGCACTTGCCCCCGCCATGGCCGAAGAGGTCGGCCGCGTCGGTGTCGATTGGGTCGGCAATGACATCGTGATCGAATCCTTCCCCGATCCGGATGTTGAGGGCGTCACCTGCCACATCGCCTATTTCGACCGCTCGGTGTTCGACCGGCTGCAACAGGGCAACTGGTTCGAAGACCCGTCCTATTCCGCCGTCGATTGCGTGCAGACCGGCCCGATCACCCTCGGCGACATCGACCGTGACCCGGAAGGAGAGAACATCTTTTCCGAACGCCAGTCGCTGATCCTCAAGACGGTCCGTGTGACCCGTGTGTTCGACGAGGCGAACAACAGTCTCGTCTACCTCGCCCATGCCAGCGAGTTGACGCAAGGCTCGGGCAAGATGTCGCTCTCGGTGATCCCACTCGGCGCGCCGTAATCGTCGCCTTGAAAGATCAGGACGCGCGCCCGATCCGCGCGGCGAGCCGCAGGGCGTGGCTCGCGTCCTGCGCGGCAACCGGCAACACCGGGTCATAGGCCGCCCGGATCACTGCGCCGATCTCGGGCCGCAGGATCACCCTGTCACCGACCCGCCCCAGCGGCGAGGCGTCCATGAACGCGCGGTCCGACCACAAAAGCAGGGTATGCACCGCTTGCGTCAGCGCCAGCACATCTGCCGGAACCGCGCTCAGATGCGCATCCATCCGAAGAAAGACGAAAGCCGCCTTGATCGCGCCATCGGGGTCAAAGCGGAAAATCCGGTACTGGTTCGCATCCGCCGCCGCCAGCCTGTCGCACAGCGCCGCCAGTTCCGGCACCAGCCGGTCAAGGTCCGGCACCTGCGGCAGTTCGGCCCAGTCGCGCACGAAGAACACCATCAGGTTCGCCCCAAGTTCCGGGTCGGTCTCGGCCATCCTGTGGCCGGCCAGCGTCACCACCGCCTCGAACGCGCCTTTGATGACGGGCAGCGTCTCGGCCTCGACGCCGAATACCACCGGCACGATGGGCCGCCCCCAGCGCGCGAACAGATACTGCCCGTCGCGGCGCGTGAACAACGCCTGAACCGCCTCCGGCCCCATCGCTTCCATCTGCCATCCCCGCTGCAAACCCGGCGCAGCCATACCCCTGCAGCTTGCCCGAAATCAAGCCGCGCCACGCGCTACAGCAGTGCGAAAGGCTGGCGCAAAATCCGCCTGAACCCACCCTGCTGCGCGTTTCGGGCGGTCAAACTTCGGCTTGACGAGCCGCGGAATTCGTTAAGTCCACGTAAATTCGGCCCGCCAACCCATTGATTTCACTCAATCCGAAAATCCGCCCACCGTGGACACTCACGCCTCGAACAGGTCCGCCTGCCCCGGTTTCGCAGCATCAATACCCTTCGGCGGCTCCAGCCCCAGATGCCGCCAGGCCTTCATCCCCAGCATCCGCCCCCTCGGGGTCCGCAGGATCAGACCCTGTTGAAGAAGGTAAGGCTCGATCACCTCTTCGATCGCATCCCTCGGTTCGCTCAGAGCCGCCGCGATCGTCTCCACCCCGACCGGCCCGCCGCCATAGTTTTCGGCAAGCAGCGTCAGATACCGCCGGTCTGCCCCGTCCAGCCCCAACTGATCCACCCCCAGCCGCGTCAACGCCCGGTCAGCCAGGGCCCGGCTGATCCTGCCGCCCTCCTCGACCAGCGCGAAATCCACCACCCTTCGCAGCAACCGTCCCGCAATCCGCGGCGTTCCCCGCGCCCGGCGGGCAATCTCGCGGCACCCCTCGGCCTCCGCTTCAACGCCCATCAACCGCGCCCCCCGGCTGACGATCTCGAAAAGCTCCGCGTCGCTGTAAAACTCCAGCCGTGTCGGTATCCCGAACCGGTCCCGCAGTGGCGTCGTCAGCAACCCCAGCCGCGTCGTCGCCCCGACCAGCGTGAAGGGCTGCAGATCGATCCGCACCGTCCGCGCTGCGGGCCCCTCGCCGATCACCAGATCCAGCGCGAAATCCTCCAGCGCCGGATAGAGCACCTCCTCCACCACCGGACTCAACCGGTGGATCTCGTCGATGAACAGCACATCACGCGGCTCAAGATTGGTCAGGATCGCCGCCAGATCCCCCGGCTTGGCCAGCACCGGGCCCGAGGTCATGCGGAACCCCACCCCCAACTCCCGCGCCATGATCTGCGCCAGCGTCGTCTTGCCAAGCCCCGGCGGCCCGTGAAACAGGGTGTGGTCCATCGCCTCGCCCCGCATCCGGGCGGACTGGATGAACACCGCAAGGTTCGCCCGCGCCTCGGCCTGCCCGATGAACTCGGCAAGCATCTGCGGCCGCAAGGCGCGGTCCATGTCCTCGGGCAGCTTTTCAGGGCGAAGGGTGGGGTCAGATGTCAATGATTTCCCCCGCCCGTCGCGGCCATCGACATCTGGCGCTCAAGCCAGGCGTGCATGTCGACCGACTTGGCCAATCCCATTTGATAGTACGCCCACTCCGTCAGCATCGATCCCCTCAGCCAAGAGCGTTGCTCAGCGACCGGTATAACGAAGCGCCGGCTCACCCCAAGTATTGTGCGCAGGATCACAAGGTCGGATCCATCGCACTGCACAACATACCGCGCCGTAGAGGTGAACCAGAAGACCCAAGTGCAGAGGATCCAAAAGGCCACCGTCGCGAGCTTGAATGCAAGCGAGGTCGTGCTGCCTTCGCCAGGACCGGCAAACTCGAACACAAACCCCAAAAGGAAGAGGGACGAGGCCGCGAAAGCGATGCCTGACAGGACGCCCATTACGTTGCCTGCCGTGAACTGGACCGTCATGATCTCCCCTCGCTCAGTCGCTTCAATGCGAAGCGAGGGCTTCCGTCTGCGGGCCGTTCCCATAAGGTCACCTCGGTGCCAGCAGTTTCAACGCCGCCCGGATCACCGTCGCCGTATCAGCCTCCGGCTGCTCGCCCGCAATGGTCGCAACCGCCTGCGCCGCGTCGCCCTGACCGTAGCCAAGGTTCAACAGTGCCGACAGCGCATCCGCCGTGACCGCTGCCCGCGCCGCCCCGGCGGCAGGCCTGGGTGCGGCCCGCGCCGGCTCCGCCTCGATCACCACATCGTCTGCCCCGGCCACCGCCGCCAGCGATACACCCGCCGCCATCACGCCCGGTGCCTTCGCCTTCAGCTCAAGAATGACTCGCTGCGCCAGCTTCGGCCCCACGCCCGGCGCCGACTGGATCGCCCGCGCATCACCCAGCGTGATCGCCCGCGCCGCGCCCTCGGCCCCCAGCGTGCCAAGAATGGCCATCGCCGCCTTCGCCCCGACGCCCTGCACGGTCATCAGCAGCTTGTGCCATTCCTTCTCCAGCATCGTCGGAAACCCGAACAGCTGAAGCAGGTCCTCACGCACCAGAAGCTCGGTATACAGGCTTACCGCCTCGCCCAGACCCGGCATTCCGGCCAGCGTGCGGTCGCTGACATGCACGATGTAGCCCACGCCACGCACGTCGATCAGCACATGGTCGGCCCCGCGCCAGTCCAGCCGCCCCGAAATTCGCCCGATCACGAAAGATCCCTCATCCCGCCGCCCTCAACGCCGCCTGCAACCGGCCAGCCGATTGCAGGTGATGCGCGTGGCAGATCGCCACCGCCAGCGCATCTGCCGCATCCGGTCCGGCAATTGCAATGCCGGGAAACTGCAACCGCACCATGTGATCGACTTGAACCTTGGCGGCATGGCCAACGCCGACCACCGTCTTCTTCACCGCGTTCGGTGCATACTCCCCGACCGCCAGCCCGAACCGCGCCGGCACCAGAAGTGCGATACCCCGCGCCTGCCCCAGCTTCAGCGTCGCAACCGCATCCTTGTTGACGAAGGTATGTTCCACCGCCGCCGCCTCCGGCGCGTGGGCCTTCATGACTGCGGTCAACTGATCGAACAGGCTGAGCAGCCGTTGCGACAGGTCACCATCCTCACCTGCCGAATGACAGATCCCATTCGCGACATGGCTCAGCCGCGCCCCGGCCACGTCGATCACCCCCCAACCGAGGTTTCGAAGACCCGGATCAATCCCGATGACGCGCATCCCTGCCCTCTTTTCTTGCTCTTGCAGTCGAATTAGCACGAAAAGGGAACATCCGCCAATGGCTTTCGCCGGTGGCCGAGGGGCGACGCGCTTATTGTGCAGATGCAGAAAGCGACTGAGCGGCTCTGAAAAACGACAGAAACCGCAAGATCACTGAGAACATCCTGAAAAACATGACGAAATTGCGACGCGAGTCATGCAATGGCTGCAACCCGGCATTGCCATTTGCCTGCCTTGCTTTGCACATGCAGCACGACTATTTGGCACTGCATGGAGGAATAAGCCTCCGTATTGTGCAGTTCAAGAACAAAGGATACCCGCCATGGCCGCCGTCGATACGACCCGCCCGGCGCCATTCGGCGCCATCACCACCTACCGTGCCATCACCGGCATGACCCGCGCATTTGCCGCGATCAGCGCTTGGAACGATGCCCGCATCACGCGTCGCGCACTCGGCAAGCTGTCGGACCGCGAACTGGATGATATCGGCCTGTGCCGCGGTGACGTGGAGCTGATGGGCCGCTGATAGGCCCCCTCCACCGCCCGAACGAATGACAAAGGCCGCATCATGGATGCGGCCTTTTGCACTTCAGTTGATCGTGGAGGCGGTGCCTTGCGACACTGCCGCCGCGCCTCAGCGTGGCAACACTGCCCCGATCTGACCGGAAATCCACAGCGTGACCGGATCGGCCTGCATCAGCCAGCCGCCCACCGGATCGAAGCCCTGCCCGACGGCCAGCGCATCGACGCGCAGCTGATAGGTTTCGGCCCCGATGTAATAGTGGATGACGCCCTTCATGCCTGCGCCCGTCAGCAACACAAGTGCCAGCGGCTTGAGGAATTTCCAGCTGCGGGTCTTGCGGTTGCCCAGCGCCGAACGACCAAGCGTTCCGGGCGCTTCAAAGCCATAGCCCTTTGCGTGGGCTTTTTCGATCCGCGTAACGCGGGTGTAAAAATCGTTCAGGTTCGGGTCGACCCACATATCCAAATCCCCAGAAGGAAAACCAACTACGCTTAATTGATCGATCACATTTGCGGCGAAAATGGGGCAGGATACTTAACCCAGAATGAACTAGGGTTTCTTCAGCACCAATGCCGACCATTCGCCCAGATCGTCGCGGCTTTGTAAACGAAAGCCGACCGAAGTGTAGGCCGCAGTGACGGCCTCGGCCTGAACCACCAGCAAACCGGAGAGAATCGCCACCCCGCCCGCAGCAACCTGACGCGCCATGTCAGGTGCAAGTTCGATCAGCGGGCCCTTCAGGATATTGGCAAATACCAGATCGAACGGCCCGGCTTCGGCCAGACGCGGATGCTGAAAGCCCGCCGCTTCAAGACACTCCACCCGGCCCTTCAACCCGTTGATCGCGACATTGGCCTCGGCCACGTCCACCGCGACACGGTCGATGTCCGAAGCGATCACCTGCGCATCGGGCAGCGTTGCTGCCGCCGCCATCGCCAGAACTGCCGTGCCGCAGCCAATGTCGGCGACGCGGGCGAACCGGGCGCCGTCCGTCAAAAGCCGGTCATAGGCCAGAAGGCAACCAAGCGTGGTGCCGTGGTGCCCGGTTCCGAACGCAACGGTCGCCTCGATCTGCAAGGCGACCCGGCCTTCGGCCCGCGCCGCGGCGCCCGCCTCGGCATCATGTGACCCAAAGACATAGAACCGTCCGGCATCGACCGGGCTCAACTCGCGGCGGACCTTGGCGACCCAGTCGATCTCGGGGATTTCCGACACCGCGAAGGGCCGTGCGCCGAACGCCATTGCAAAGACTTCCAGCATCACCTGATCGGGCTTGTCGAGGAAATACCCGCCAACCTCCCACAGCCCCGATCCATCCTCGATCTCGAACACCCCGACACCGGTCGGTTCGGGGGTCATGCGCTCCATCGCTTCGGCAAGCGCCTGGGCTGCGTCCTCGCCGGGAAGAGTGGTCAGGGCGGAATAGCTGGGCATCGGTCAACCTTTCAGGGTGCGGGGGCCGGATAGCTCCCACCCCCGCTGCGGTCAAGCGGTGACGCCGGTCCCGATCGGGCAGGTCACGCCGGTGCCGCCGATCCCGCAGTAGCCGTTCGGGTTCTTCGCAAGGTACTGCTGATGGTAATCCTCGGCGAAATAGAAGGTTGGCACCGGCACGATCTCGGTGGTGATCGATCCACGGCCCGATGCCGTCAGCGCGGTCTGGTAGACCGCTTTCGATGCCACCGCGGCCGCCTCCTGCTCTGGCGAGTAGGTGTAGATGCCCGACCGGTAGGTGGACCCCACATCGTTGCCTTGCCGCATGCCTTGCGTCGGGTCGTGGTTTTCCCAGAACAGCTTCAGCAACTGCTCATAGCTGACCACGGCAGGGTCATAGATCACCCGCACAACCTCGTTATGGCCGGTCATCTGGGTGCAGGTTTCCTTGTAGGTCGGATTAGGCGTGTAGCCGCCCGCATAGCCGACCATCGTCAGCCAGACCCCCGGCACGGCCCAGAACTTGCGCTCCACGCCCCAGAAGCAGCCCATGCCGAACATCGCCTCGGCCATCCCCTCCGGCACCGGTGATTTCAGCGGTATGCCAGAGATGAAGTGCGTCTCGGCCGTTGGCAGCGGTGTGGGTCGGCCCGGCAGCGCATCTTCGGGACGCACCATCTCGGTCGCTTTGCGGGTGAAGAACATGGGAAAACCCTCCGTGGTTGGCACCGTCATATAGGGCGGCTGGCGCAGAAAGTCACTCTGCCGGCTGCGGAAGACCCCGCGCGAACACGGTCTCGTGTCCCGGCTCGGGGTGGCGCGGGATCAGCGCGATCAAACCCAGTGCCACCAGCGCCATACCGGCGCCAAGGAAGAACACATAGTCCGGCGCCATGGCCCAAAGGTAGCCCAGCGCCGCCGGCAGGAACACGGCCGCGATATGGTTGATGGTGAAGGCAACCGCCTGCGTCGGGGCAATGTCGCGCGGATCGGCGATCTTCTGGAAATAGGTCTTCAGGCTGAACGACAGCGCAAAGAACAACTGATCGAGGATGTACAGCCCCGCGGCCACGATCAGCCCCCAGCCGAACCAGTAAAGCCCGCCATAAGCCAGAAACACCAGCGTCAGCCCGATGTATTCAAACCCCATCACGTTGCGCTCGCCATATCGCCCCAGCGCGCGCCCCATCGCCGGGGCAATCGCCATGTTGATCACATAGTTCAGCATCAAAAGCGCGGTCATCTCGCTGACCTTCATGCCAAAGCGTTCGACCATCATGAATCCGGCAAAGACAACGAAGATCTGCCGCCGCGCGCCCGCCATGAACTGCAGCGCATAATAGAGCCAGTAGCGTTTGCGCAGCACCATGTGCTTGTGCTGCGGGTGCGGCGCCTCGAACTGCGGATAGGCAAAGGCCGCAAACAGCGCGATGGCCGCAGTCAGCGCGCCCGAGGCAAGATAGACCGTGTTGTAATCCAGCCCCAGCGCATCCCACAAAAGCACGATCGCCCCGTAGGCCACCAGCGACGCCCCCGCCCCCACCGCCACGATCCGCCCCAGAACCAGCGGAGCGCGGTCCTTCGGCGTCCACTGCAATTGCAGGGACTGGTTCACCGTTTCGAAATAGTGAAACCCGATCGACGACAGAAGCGTGGTGACCAGTAGGCCGCTGAAGCTTGGGAACCACGCCGTCACCGCCGAGGCCACGCCCAGAAGCACCAGCGCCACCACCGCCAGAACCTGCTCGCGAAAGACCAAAAGCAGGGCAATCACCCCGATTGCCAGAAAGCCGGGGATTTCGCGCACCGTGTGCAGCCAGCCGATCTCCTTGCCGGAGAACGCCGCGACCTCGATGACGAAGTTGTTCAAGAGCGCCGACCAGGTTGCGAAACTCAGCGGCATCGCGGCGGCCAGCAGATACAGCAGCGTCTCCGGCCGCTGCCATCTCGGCAGGCTTGCGGCGGCGGAAAGGGGGACGGTCGGGCGGGACATCCTTCCGGACTACACGCCACCACCGCCCGCGAAAAGCAAAAGCTTGTGCCCGTTACAAGCTCAGGACAGGATCAGGCCAAGCGAGGGAGTGCCCGATGTCCGACAAGATCACCGTCCAGAACGTCGGCCAACCCGGCAAGACCTACCGCGTCGACGCCGCCAAATACGCCGAGATGCACAAGGCCGTTCTCGCCGTCACGCCCTCTGCGGCTCCCGGCCTCACCCCGGCGCAGATCATCGAGGCGGTGAAACCCCACCTCTCCGACGCCCTGTTTCCGGGCGGCGAGACCGCAGGCTGGTGGGTCAAATGCGTGCAGCTTGATCTTGAGGCGAAGGGAGTGCTGAAGCGCGCGCCAAAAGCGCCGGTGCGGTTGTGGAAAGCCTAATAACACGATGCCCAAGCTTCCTTTCCTTGCCCGGAATCAAGGGCGAAGCCCGCCGGGCAGCGCCCGACCGCCCCCTCGGGCGGGCGCTTTTGCACCGTCAGCCTGCAGAACTACTGCGGGAGGGGTTGAGGGAAGAACTCATCTAAGAGTCAAAGATCATCTTCGACCTGTTTGATACGTTCTCCTGTTGCTTTCAAGAACGCTTCCCTAGGATTACTCAATTCAGAATTTGCCAAATGAACTGCAAAGCGATCAACTAATCCATCCATTCCCGTACTCGAGAAGTTCAACGGACCTCTACTTCCTCTAAGGACACCTGAAGCGATGCGCTGTATCGCGCTTACGTCCAGAGGCTCAATCTCCTTCCTTAGGTACTTGAATTTGACCTCAGGATCGACGGCCGAACCAACGTTCGTCCATCCCGCAGGGAAGCCTGCGGCTTCTTCTGCGTCTGACCAATCAAAGCCCAGCGTTTGCATTCCTTCTTCTGAGAGCGCACGCCACGGGCAGGCGCTAAAAGGCATTCCCTTAAACAACTCTAACAGTAGGTTTCCAAGTTTCACCAAATGAGCAGCACATGAGGCCCTGATATCAACTCCGACAACCTCCGACGGCAGGGAGAGTTGATCCTCAACGAACCGATAGGTGTAACCGCCGTCTAGTGTTGAGCCACCGACGTACGAAATAGGGCCTTGTTTCTGGGATACGTTTCGAAGCTCTAGAAAGAAGCGCATAGAAGCATCGGCGCGCATCTCAGCTTGCTTTTCTGCATACCATTCATTGAAACCACGGACCTTTGACATGGAGCTCTGCAAAACGAAGGAGACGTTTCGTGCAGCAGATAGAAAGGCGTTTAGTTCATACTGGAAATAAGGTCCGGACACCTCCATGGATCTCCCAAGGAAGTATTCCGCCTCCAACAACTTTTCAGTTGCGTAGTGGAGCGACGTAAAGACGTGAGCCATCTCTTCACCATTGCATTACGTAATCACTGTAGGAAGAGCTAAACTTAGTACACACAGCGAACGCTTCGTCCACTTGGTGGACGATCAAGTTGACCTGCCTACAGCGACCACCTCACTCACAAAAAACTCTGCGGATCGATATCCACCGCCAGCCGCAAATCCTTGGGCAGCTTGAACTGCGCCACCCATTCCGCCAGCGCCGCCTGCAACGGTGCGGCCTTGTCGGCCTTGACCAAAAGCCGTACCCGGTGCCGCCCGCGCACCCGGGCAATGGGGGCCGGGGCAGGCCCGTAGACCTCCGCCCCGATCCGCTTCAACGGGCCGTCGCGGCGGGCAAGCTCGGTGCCGAAATCGAACACCTGCGCCACGTCGGGCGACGACAGGATGATCCCCGCCATCCGCCCGTAAGGCGGCACGCCGGCAGCGCGGCGTTCGGCGGCTTCGGCGCGCCAGAACGCCTCCTCGTCGCCGCCAAGGATTGCGCGGATCACCGGGTGTTCGGGCTGGTGCGTCTGCAACCACGCCTCGCCGGTGCGTTCCGCCGTGCGTCCTGCCCGACCCGCCACCTGCCGCATCAACTGGAACGTCCGCTCCGCCGCGCGCAGGTCTGACCCTTGCAAGCCAAGGTCGGCATCGATCACGCCGACCAGCGTCAAAAGCGGGAAGTTGTGCCCCTTCGCCACGATCTGCGTGCCGATGATGATATCCGCGCCACCCTCGGCAATGACGCCGATCTGCTCTTTCAACGCCCGCGCCGAGCCGAACAGGTCCGACGACAGCACCGCCAGCCGCGCATCGGGGAACCGCGCCGCAACCTCTTCGGCGAGCCGCTCAACCCCCGGCCCGACCGCCGCCAGCCGGCCCTCCACCCCGCAGGACGGGCAGGCCAGCGGCACCGGCTTCGTCGCGCCGCACTGGTGGCAGACGAGGCGCTTCTGGAACCGATGCTCCACCATCCGCGCGTCGCAATGGTCGCAGCCGACCTGATGCCCGCAGGCCCGGCACAGCGTCACCGGGGCATAGCCGCGACGGTTCAGGAACAGGAGAGCCTGCTCACCCTTGGCCACCACCGCCCGCACCTTTGCGGCCAGGGCTTCCGATATCCAGCGGTCGCCCGCCAGCCGCTCGGCCCGCATGTCGATGGCCTGCATCTTCGGCATCTCCGCCGCCCCGAACCGGCTGCCGAGGTCGAGGCGCTGATACTTCCCCGCCTCGACGTTCGCCCAGCTTTCAAGGCTTGGCGTGGCGCTCGCCAGCACCACCGGGCAACCTACGATGGCCGCGCGCAGGACTGCCATGTCTCGGGCGTTATAAAGGACGCCGTCCTCCTGCTTGTAGGAACTGTCGTGTTCCTCATCGACGACGATCAGGCCAAGATGCTGAAACGGCAGGAACAAGGCCGAGCGCGCGCCCACCACAAGCCCCGCCTCGCCTTGGCCCACCATCCGCCACAGCCGGCGTCGTTCGGTCATCGTGACGCCGGAATGCCACTCGGCGGGCTTGGCACCGAAGCGCGCCTCGACGCGCGTCAGGAACTCCGAGGTCAGCGCGATCTCCGGCAACAGCACCAGCGCCTGCCGCCCCTGCCGCAGGGTTTCGGCCACAGCCTCCAGATAAACCTCGGTCTTGCCTGACCCGGTGACACCTTTCAGCAACGTCGCGGAATACCCGCCCATCGCCACTGCCGCGACCAAGGCATCGCCCGCCGCGACCTGATCACCCTCCAGATGCGCCATACGACCGGGCTTCAACACCGGATATGGCGTGTCCTTCGGCGCGTCCTCCTCCGCGACAACACCCAGCTTCACGAGGCCCTTGATCACCGACGCGCCACAGCCCGCCGCCTCGGCCAACTCGCCCAGCGTCACCGCCGCCCCGCCCCAGCCGCGCAGCGCCTCAACCACGCGGAACCGCGCATCGGTAAGGGAATTCGGCACCGCGCCGGTCAGCCGATACACCCGTCGGGTCGATGGCGGGTCGCCCAGACCCGGTGCGCGCGTTGCCAACCGCAGCATCGCTGGCACGGGGGTCAGCGTGTAATCGGCGGCTCGCGACAGGAATTGCCGCAGTTCCGCACGCATCGGCGGCGCATCCAGCACCCGGTTCACGGCACGGATCTTGGCCGGATCGAACCGCCCCTCGCCCGGCCCCCACACAACGCCCAGCACCCGGCGCGGGCCGAGCGGAACCTCGACGAAATCTCCCGTGCCGCAGCCCCCCTCCGGCGCGCGGTAATCCAGCGCACCAAGGCCCGAACGGCCAAGGGCCTCGGTCGTCACGACACCGACCAGATCGCCCTCGGCAAACACCCGATCCGTCAAGCCGCGACCTTTCCCTTGAGTTCGGTTTGGGGTAAACCCCGGACCAACCGCATACAACCCTTCCGAAGGACCGGCCCCATGAAATTCTTTGTCGACAGCGCCGACGTGCAGGCAATCGCCGAACTCAACGACCTCGGCATGGTCGATGGCGTCACCACCAACCCCTCGCTGATCCTGAAATCCGGTCGCGACATTCTGGAAGTGACCAAGGAAATCTGCGGCATCGTTTCCGGCCCGGTATCGGCCGAAGTCGTGGCGCTGAAGGCCGACGACATGATCGCCGAGGGCCGCAAACTGGCTGGCATCGCGCCAAACATCGCGGTCAAGGTGCCGCTGACCTGGGACGGCCTGAAGACCTGCAAGGTGCTGTCGTCGGAAGGCTTCATGGTCAACGTTACCCTTTGCTTCTCGGCCAATCAGGCACTGATCGCCGCAAAGGCCGGTGCCACCTTCATCTCGCCGTTCATCGGGCGGCTTGACGACATCAACCTCGACGGCCTCGACCTCATCGGCGACATCCGCACCATCTACGACAACTACGACTTCAAGACCCAGATCCTTGCCGCCTCGGTCCGCACCGCGAACCACGTCAAGGATTGCGCGCTGATCGGGGCCGATGTCGTGACTTGCCCGCCCGCCGTGATCAAGGCGCTGGCCAGCCATGTGCTGACCGACAAGGGGCTGGAACAGTTCATGGCCGACTGGGCCAAGACCGGTCAGAAGATTCTCTGACCTTTTCCCTCTCGCCTCGCCTTTTGGTTTCCCTGTATATTGCCCGGACAACTGCTGAACCTGTCCGGGCAAAACCAGAATGATCGAACAAGACCTGCGCGACCGCATCCTCGCAGAACCCGAGCGGTTTCTCGAAGATCGCGACGTGATGAACGCGCTTGTCGCGGCGAACGAACGCGCAATGGGTGCCAATATCGTCGATCTGCGCGGCATTGCGATGCAGCGGCTGGAATCGCGGCTTGACCGGCTGGAAGACACCCACCGTTCGGTGATTGCTGCGGCCTATGAAAACCTTGCCGGCACCAATCAGGTTCATCGCGCGATCTTGCAGATGCTGGACCCGATCAGCTTTGAAGACATGTTGAAGACGCTGGCAACCGAGGTGGCGCAAACGTTGCGCGTCGATTGCGTCCGGCTGGTGCTGGAAACCGTGCAGGAAGACGAAGAGCCCGCACTGCAACGGCTTGGCACGGTGCTGCGCGTCGCCGGACCGGGTTTTGTCGCCAGCTACATGGCCAACGGCCGCAACGTGCCGATGCGCCCGGTCGTGCTGCGTCAGGTCGGGCCGGGAACCGCCGCGATCTACGGCCAGCAGTCCGAGGATATCCGCTCCGAAGCCCTGATGCGGCTTGATTTCGGCACCGGAAGCCTGCCGGGGATGCTGGTGTTCGGCTCGGAAGACCCGCATCAGTTCAAACCCGTGCATGGCACTGACCTGCTTGCCTTCTTCGCCGGCGTCTTCGAACGCACGATGCGGCGATGGCTCAGCTGACCAGCCTTGCCCTGTCGCCCGGCTTGCGTGACGCGCTGTCGGGCTGGCTTGACCACATCAAGGCGCTTGATGGCGCTTCGGCCAACACGGTTGCGGCTTACGGGCGTGACGTGGCGCGCTACCTTGGTTTTCTGGCCAACCACCACGGCGATGCAATGGGCGTCGCTGCCGTGACGGCCTCAGATCACGGCGACCTGCGATCCTGGATGGCGGCGGAACGGGCGCGCGGCGTGTCAGCCCGGTCCCTCGCGCGCGAGCTTTCGGCGGTCAAGAACTTCACCGCATGGCTTGTCGGCGCGCGGACCGAAGTTTCGCCGCAAGCTGCCCCGCCCGCTGACCGAGGATGGCGCAAGCGAGCTTCTGGCCACGGTCGGCGACGATGCAAACGAAGACTGGATCGCCGCTCGCGACACTGCGGTCGTGACGCTCCTATACGGCTGCGGGCTGCGGATTTCCGAGGCTCTTGCCCTCAGCGGCGCCGACCACCCCTTGCCCGAGGTGCTGCGGGTGGCCGGCAAGGGCGGCAAGACCCGTCTGGTCCCGGTGCTGCCCGCCGCGCGCGCGGCGGTGGACCGCTATGTCGCCTTGGCTCCGTTCGACCTTGTCCGGGGCGACGCCCTCTTTCGCGGGGCGCGCGGTGGCCCGCTCAATCCGCGGCTCATTCAGTCCGCGATGGAACGCACCCGCCTGCGGCTTGGGTTGCCCGCGACCGCGACGCCACATGCGCTGCGGCACAGCTTTGCCACCCATCTTTTGTCTGCCGGCGGCGATTTGCGCGCCATTCAGGAACTTCTCGGCCACGCTTCGCTTTCTACTACGCAGGGGTATACGGCCGTCGACGCCGCCCGCTTGATGGAGGCCTATGAAAATGCGCATCCCCGCGCCTGACCGGAACCGCACATGTTGCACCGATTGCCGATTTGCGCGATGAACGGCATATGAACCTGCGGCTGAAGGCACTATCCGTTCATCTTCTGACAGCGACCGGTGCGGTCCTGTCGATGTTCGCCATGCTTGCGGCCGTCGAGGAAAACTGGAGCCTGATGTTCCTCTGGCTGGTCGTGGCGCTGATCGTCGATGGCATCGATGGGCCATTGGCGCGCCGATATGACGTCACGAAGAACTGGCCCACCTATGATGGCGTGTTGATGGACCTGATCATCGACTACATCACCTATGTGTTCATTCCGGCCTTCGCACTGTTCAAGTCCGGTCTATTGCCCGGCTGGACCGGCTGGCTAGCGATCATCGTGATCTGCTACGGATCGGTGGTCTATTTCGCCGACACCCGGATGAAAACGAAGGACAAGTCTTTTGCAGGCTTCCCCGCCTGCTGGAACATGGTGGTTCTGGTGCTGTTCGCCACGCAGCCCTCGCAGGCCGTGATCCTGGCGACGGTGATCCTGCTGACAGTCACCATGTTCACCAACCTCAAGTTCATCCACCCGGTCCGCACCACGCGCTGGTATCCGGTATCGCTGTCGATGTGTGTCCTGTGGATCGTCTTTGCCGGCTGGGCTGCGTGGACCGACTTTACCGAAGGCCCGTTTGCGATGTGGGGTCTGATCCTGACCTCGCTCTATCTCGTTCTCGCCGGCATCGTGCAGCAGTTCGTCCCCGAGCGCATCCGCCGCGTCCGCTAAAGCCGGGTCAGCATCACCCCCGCCACGATCACCGCGGCGGCCAGCGCCTTTTCCCCGGTCATCCGCTCGCCAAAGGCCAGCCAGCCGATCAGGACGGCGAACAGGATCGATGTCTCGCGCAGTGCCGCGACCACCGCAATCGGTGCCAGCGTCATCGCCCAGATCGACACCGCATAGGCCCCATAGCTTGCGGCCGAGGCGACCGATCCCATCCGCCAGGCCTGCCAATTGCGCGGGATAACATCCCAGCCCCGCAGCGCCACCATGCCCAGCGTGAAAAAGATCCCATCCGCCACAAAGACCCAAGCCACATAGGCAATCGGCGCGCCCGACACCCGCGCGCCCATCCCGTCGATCATCGTGTAGGTCGCCGTCGCCACCGCCGAGCCCAGTGCGAAGGGCAAAAGCTTGCGATCCTCGCCGCTGGTGAATACGCCCCGTGCCATCAGAAGGATGCCAGCCCCCAGCACCGCAATCGCCAGATACTCCAGCGGTGCCACCACATCGGCCAGAAGGAACGTCCCGCCCAGCGCCACGATCATCGGCGCCGCGCCCCGCGCAATCGGGTAGACGCGGCTGAGGTCGCCCCGCTCATAGGCATAGGTAAGAAAGAACTTGTAGGCGAAATGGGTGCAGCCCGCCGCGATCACCCAAGGGATCGCCGCAGGGTCAATCGGCGGCGCGAAGGCAATCACCGCCAACCCGATCGGCACTTCGACGATCGACAGGATCACCATTCCGCCAACCTTCGAGGTGCCAAGCTTGATCAGCGCATTCCACAAGGCATGCAGGAAGGCCGCACCAAGAACCGCCAGAAAGACGCCAAGGGTCAAGATGCACCTGCCAGAAACCGCTGCCTTCTGGCTAAGGCCCGCCAGCGCGTCGCACAAGCCACCGCGTAAGGCCAGCATGCCGCTTTCGGTAAGGTCAGATCAGCAACCCCGCCGCGCCCTCATGGCGCAACAGCGCCACCTTGGTCTCGACACCCCCCGGAGCCGAGAACCCGCCAAGGCCCGCCCGCCCCAGGATGCGATGACAGGGGATCAGAATCGGCACCGGGTTCGCCCCGCAGGCCTGCCCGACCGCCTGCGCCGGTGCGCCGACCGCGGCGGCAATTTCGCCGTAGGTCCGTGTCTCGCCGTAGGGAATTGCCGCCATCGCGCGGCGCACCTTTTCGTGCAGCCCCACGCCCCAGTCGAACGGCAGGTCGAACGCCGTCAGCCGCCCGTCGAAATAGGCGGCAAGCTGACGACCGGCCTCTTCCAGCAGCGGGCTGCCCTCACCCGGCGCATCGCGCCACTCCAACGCCGCGATCACCCCGCCCGCCTCCACCAGCGTCACCGGCCCGAAGGGCGTAACGACGCTGGCGGCAAACCGGCTCACCCCAAGGCGTCCGAACAGCGCGCGCAGGTATGGGCGTGCTTGTGGCTGCCCACGTCGGGCAACACCTTCCAGCAGCGCTGGCACTTCTCGCCCTTGGCAGGCTCGAACACCACCGCCACTTCCGGCACTTCCGCCAGTTTGAACGCCGTTTCGGGTGCAGGCTTAGTCGACAGCCAGATGCCGGACGTGATGCACAAGTCCTCGAACTTCACCGTCTCCAGCAAAGACATCATCGCGGGCGTCACGAACACCACCGGGGCCGCCTCAAGGCTGGACCCGATCACCTTCGCGGTGCGCTGCACCTCGAGGGCCCCGGTCACCACGCGGCGTACCTCGCGCACGGTTTCCCACTTCGCGGCCAGCGCATCGTCCCGCCATGCGGCCGGAGTTTCCGGGAAATCGACCAGATGAACGCTCGACGCCTCGCCGGGGAACCGCTCCAGCCAGACCTCCTCCATGGTGAACACCAGAACCGGCGCCAGCCACGTCGTCAGGCGGTGGAAAAGGATGTCCAGCACTGTCCGGCACGCCCGGCGCTGCAAGCTGCCGACCGGGTCGCAATAGAGGCTGTCCTTGCGGATGTCGAAATAGACCGCCGACAGATCGGTGGTCGCAAAGGTGAAAAGCTTCTGGAACACGCCCTGGAAGTCGTACTTCGCATAGCCCTCGCGAACTTCGACATCCAGCTCCGCCAGACGGTGCAGGATGAACCGCTCGCCCTCCGGCATGTCCTCGACCGCCACCTTCTCGGCGTCGGTAAAGCCCGCAAGGTTGCCCAGCAGGAATCGCATGGTGTTGCGCAGGCGGCGATAGCTGTCGGCCACGCCTTTCAGGATTTCCTTCCCGATGCGCAAGTCGGCGGTGTAGTCCGACTGCGCCACCCACAGCCGCAGGATATCGGCACCGTATTCCCCGATCACCTCTTTCGGCGCGGTGGTGTTGCCAAGCGATTTGGACATCTTCATGCCCTTCTCGTCCAGCGTGAAGCCATGCGTAAGCACGCCCCGGTAAGGCGCACGTCCCTTGGTGCCGCAAGCCTGCAACATACTGGAATGGAACCAGCCGCGATGCTGGTCTGTGCCTTCCAGGTAAAGGTCGGCAAGCCCGTTTGCCGTGCCATCAGGCCGGTCGCGCAGCACGAAGGCGTGGGTCGACCCGCTGTCGAACCACACGTCCAGCACGTCGTTCACTTGCACATAGTCTGCAGGATCGACGATCCCACCCAGCACCCGCTCCTTGAAACCATCCACAAACCAGACATCGGCGCTTTCGGCCTCGAAGGCCGCGATGATCCGCGCGTTGACGTCCGCGTTGCGCAAAAGGAAGTCCGGGTCGGTCGGCTTGGCCCCCTTCTTCACGAAAGCGGTCAGTGGCACGCCCCAGGCGCGCTGGCGCGACAGCACCCAGTCAGGCCGCGCCTCGATCATCGAATAAAGCCGGTTGCGCCCGGTTGAGGGGGTCCATTCGACAAGCTGGTTGATCGAGTTCAACGCCCGCGCCCGGATCGTGTCGCCATAGGTCGACATGCCGTCATCCAAGGGCTTGTCGATCGCGACGAACCACTGAGGCGTGTTACGATAGATCACCGGCGCTTTCGACCGCCACGAATGCGGGTAGGAATGCTTCAGCTTCGCCTTGGCAAAAAGCGCGCCAGCATAGGCCAATTGCTTGATGACGCTGACGTTCGCTGGACCTTCCTTGCCATCCGGCTGGATGATGTGCTGCCCGCCGAACAGCGGCAGGTCGGCGCGGTAGCTGCCGTCCGGTTCGACATTGTAGGTCATCGCCAGCCCGAACTTCAGGCCCATCTGATAGTCATCATCGCCGTGGCTCGGCGCTGTATGCACATAGCCTGTGCCCGCGTCGTCGGTGACATGGTCGCCCGGCAGCATCGGCACGTCGTAGTCCCACTCGCCCGCGCCGCCTTCCACGCCGCGGAACGGATGGGCCAGAACCAGCGCCCGCATCTCGGCCGGCTTCACGCCGCGCAGTCGCTGAAAACCGGTGACCTTGGCCGACGCCAGCACCGCCTCGGCCAGCTTGTCGGCAAGCAGCATCGCCTCACCCACCCGGCCCGACGATCCCTCCGCAACCTCCGTCACCTCGTAAAGCCCGTAGGCGATATCCGGGTTGTAGGACACCGCCCGGTTCTGCGGGATGGTCCAGGGCGTCGTCGTCCAGATCACCACCGAGGCTTGCAGCAGGTCGGTGACCATGCAGCCGTCCAACGCCTCGAACGCGTGCGCCGCCACCACCGGGAACCGCACCCAGACCTGATGGCTCGTATGGTCGTGATACTCGACCTCCGCCTCGGCCAGCGCGGTTTTCTCCACGGGCGACCACATCACCGGCTTCGAGCCTTGATAGAGGCTCCCATTCATCACGAACTTCATGAACTCGCCCGCGATCACCGCCTCGGCGTGGTAATCCATCGTGAGGTAAGGGTCGGCCCAGTTGCCGGTCACACCCAGCCGCTTGAACTCCTCGCGCTGGATGTCGATCCAGCCGCCGGCGAAGGCCCGGCACTCGCGGCGGAAATCCACCACGTTGACGTCGTCCTTGTTCAGCCCCTTGGCGCGGTATTGCTCCTCGATCTTCCACTCGATCGGCAGCCCGTGGCAGTCCCAGCCCGGCACATAACGGGCATCGCGGCCCATCATCTGCTGGCTGCGCACCACCATGTCCTTCAGCACCTTGTTCAAGGCGTGGCCGATGTGCAGATGCCCGTTGGCATAGGGCGGCCCGTCATGCAGCACGAAGGCCTCGCGCCCCGGCTTTTCGCGCAGACGGTCATAGACCCCGATCCGCTCCCACCGCGCCAGCCACTCCGGCTCGCGCTGCGGCAGGCCTGCGCGCATCGGAAAAGCGGTCTCGGGCAGGAATACCGTGTCGCGATAGTCGGGAACGGTCGTATCAGTCGTGTCGGAAGACATGGGGATCACTCGCGGAAAAAGGAAATTGGCCGTGCGCAGATAACCCGGCGGCTGGGTCAGCCCGCCGGGCCGCTAATTCGACGCGTGATCAGCCCGTTCAACATCGCCCGCGTTATAGGCGCAGCACCCGTTGCGGTAAAGGGGCGCACTACGCCCTTCATCTGTCCATGAATATCCCGGGTAGATGATTGGTTTTGCCAATCTTGGGGGTGGCGCCCCGGCGGCAAGCCCCAAGCCTCTCACCCGTTCAGATGCCGCCACACCTCGGATATGACCACCGCCCCCTCGCCCACCGCCGAGGCGACGCGCTTCACCGACCCCGACCGCACATCGCCCACCGCATAGATCCCCGGACAACTGGTCGCATAGCGCCCCCGTGTCAGCGCCGCCTCGCCCGCCTCCGTCCCGGTCAGCACGAACCCTTCGGCGTCCACCGCAACCCTTCCCGCGAGCCAGCCGGTGTTCGGTGCAGCCCCTACCATCACAAAGACTGCCGGCGTGTCCAACACCCGCTCGCCCTCCGGCCCCCGCACCCGGATCGCTGCAAGGCTTGCCTCGCCCTCCAGCGCCACCACCTCGGTCGCGAAGTGCAGCGTCACGTTTTCGGCCTGCTCCAGCCGCTCCACGAGGTAGGACGACATCATCTCGGCAAGGCTCTCCTCGCGCACCAGCACATGCACATGCCGCGCGGTGCGGCTGAGGAACATCGCCGCCTGCCCCGCCGAATTGCCGCCGCCAATCACCGCGACCTCGCTTTTCGTGCAATAGCGCGCCTCCACGTCAGTCGCGGCGTAATAGATTCCCACCCCCTCGAATTCTTCCAGCCGCGCCAAGGGCAGCCGTCGATACTCCACCCCCGTCGCCACGATCACCGATCGCGCCTTCACCGTGGCACCATTGTCGAGGCTCAGGCTCCACTCCCCGCCCTCTGGCGCAATCGCCGCCACACGGTGCGGAATGGCGAACCGGGTGCCGAATTTCATCGCCTGCACCTCGCCCCGAAAGCAGAGGTCCGCCCCCGATATCCCGGTCGGAAACCCCATGTAATTCTCGATCCGGCTTGATGTGCCGGCCTGCCCGCCTACCGCCAGATCCTCGATCACCAGCGCATGCAAGCCCTCCGCCCCGGCATAGACCGCCGCCGACACCCCCGAAGGGCCGCCCCCCACGATCACCACGTCAAAGGCCGTGTCGGTCGGCGTGTAGGCCACCCCGATCCGCTCCGCCAAAGCGAGGGGCGATGCCTCCAGCACCTCACCCGCGCCAAAGATCACCTTCGGCGCGTCGCCTTCAAACCCGCAGTCGCGGGCCAGTTCGCCGGCCTCCGCCGTCGCTGGCTCCACCAACCGCACCGGCAGCTTGTTGCGCGTGCAAAAGGCGACAACCGCGCGCACCGCCCGGTCGTCCGCCGAACCAACCACGGTGATCGCACTCGCCCACCGCTCCACCATCGCCCGCCGCCGCGCGCCAAAGACCGACACGATGATGTCCGACATTTCCGGCTCCGCCGCCATCAGCCGCAGCATCGGCTCGCGCGGCACCGCGACCACCCGTGACGGCGCGATGCTGCGCAGGGTGTAAAGACTGCCGCCCCCGGTCAGGAACGCGACCTCGCCGATGAACTGGCCGGGGCCAAGCGTATGAGGGCTCAGCGCCGCCTCCTGCACCTCGTCCCACAGCTGAAACCCGCCCTCCAGCACATAGACGAATTCATCCGACGGGTCGCCGCTGCGCAGGAATATCTCGCCCTCCGGTACTGTGCGCTCCTCGCCAATCTTCCGCAGTGCGGCAACCTGCCTGTCGCTGAACGGTCGGCGCTCTAATGTCGCAAGGTCTTCGGCAAGGCTTTCCATCCCACGTCCTTTCGGCGATCCTCAATCACGTTGGCCCCTTCCCCCTTGGCCAACCAAAACAGCGAGGCCACGATGAAGGAACCGTCAGTCAACGTTCTTGGCGGCGTTTTGGAGCCATGCTCCACCGATCCCGTCACCGGTTTTTTCCGCAACGGCTGCTGCGACACCGGCCCGATGGACCGAGGCGTCCACACCGTCTGCGCCACGATGACGGCGGAATTCCTCGCGCTGTCGAAATATCTCGGCAACGATCTCTCAACCCCGCGCCCCGAGTTTGGCTTTGCCGGCCTGAAACCCGGTGACCAGTGGTGCCTTTGCGCCGCCCGCTTTCTTCAAGCACACGAAGAAGGTGCGGCCCCCATGGTCCGTCTCGACGCCACCCATCAGGCGACACTCGACATTGTCCCGCTTGATATTCTTGAGCTTTACGCCCTGCCAAAATGATCCCGCCGCGCTTTCAGGTAACCGACACGGAAATCGCCGCCGTCGTTGCGGCGTTCTACGCCGCCGTCCGCCAGCATCCGGTCCTTGGCCCGGTCTTTGCGGCCCATGTCGAAGACTGGCCCTCGCATGAGGCGAAGATCACCCGTTTCTGGCGCAATGCGATCCTTCACGAACGCAGCTATGACGGCAACCCTCTCGCCGTCCACCGCGCCGCGGGCGATGTGAAAACGGCGATGTTCACCGATTGGCTGGCGCTGTTTGACCAGACCCTCGCGCGCGAATTGCCTGAAGATACTGCCGCCGCATGGTCGGCCCTTGCCCACCGCATCGGGCGCGGCCTTATCTTCGGGCTCGGCAATCAGGACGGCCCGCCCAGCTTGCGCTAGGCCGCGTCCTTCGACCCGTTCGCCGCCGCGCGCACCGTGCCGTCCTCACGCATCAGGTCGTCGATAAAGAGGCTCAGCAATTGCGGCCGTCCGGTGACGCCGGCCTTGCGATAGATCGCATTGGTTTGCGCCTTTACCGTGCCTTCGCTGGTTGACCGCAGGGTCGCAATCTCGGCCGTGGACATCCCCTTGATGGCAAACAGTGCCACGTCCCGTTCGGCGGTGGTCAGCCCCCATTCGGCAAAGCGTTCTTCCAAAAGGTCAAGGAAAGCCCCCGACGCCCGGCGCAGGCGTTCCTCGGCCACATTGCGCTGCTTCAACACGCGGCGAAGGACTATCGCGCCCAGAAATACCCCCAGCACCAGCCCGATTGCCGCGCCGATCTCAAGGAGTTCGCGCATTTCCCAACTGATCGGCGTCGTCCGGATGCCCAGCACCGAGGCGAGAATGTCGGAAACGAAGAAGAAGGCGCAGGCCGCCTGGATCAGAAAAACCGCAACGAAGGGAACCGCGCGCTTCACGTCCTCTCAGCCTGCAAGATCTTCAACTGTCATCGTCGTCATCACCGTCATCGCCGCCGCCATCGTCACCACCGTTGTCATCGTCGTCATCGTCATCGTCATCGTCATCGTCGTCGTCGTCGTCGTCATCGTCACGATCATCGCTGTCATCGTCCGACCGATCATCGCTCACGATCCGCGCGCGGCCGCCGCCACCTTCCGTCAGCCACAAGTCGCGGAGGATTTCGCCGGTGTTGGGATTGACGATGATCTCACGCTTTCCGTTCCGCCGCCGCGCCACGATGCGCGCTCGACCAAGAAGCGTGCGCGACGTCACGATGTCGCGATAACCCTGACGTTTCAGTTGTCCAACGATATCGGCCACCACGTCCTGCGCAAAAGCAGGAGAAGCCGCCGCGAAGGTCGCAGTGCCAAGCAATGAAAGGAATTGGCGTCTTTTCATGGTGGTCTCCCCGGGACCTCCCGGATGCTCGAAAAACTATGGTGCAAAGGGCAAGCCCCGGCAAGGCCGGGGCTCGCAAGGATCGCCGTTCAGCGATCAGTTGTCGTCGTCGTCATCATCGTCGTCGTCGTCGTCATCATCATCATCATCATCATCATCGTCGTCGTCATCGTCATGATCCGGGCCGTGATCATCATCATCGTCGTCATCATCGTCATCATCGTCGTCGTCATCATCGTCATCGTCATCATCATCGTCGCCGTCTTCGAAGTCGCGGGTCACGTCCTTGATCTGCACGCCGTTACGACCGATGTCGTCGCCATCGGCCCGCTCGGTTTCCTGCTTGATGATGTCTCCGGTCACGTTGTCGTAGATGACCTCGACCTTGACGTTCCCTTTGATCGCCTCGAGCTTGGTCTGCGTCGGGCCGCGCTTCACCTCGACGAAGTCATAGCCATCAGCGATATACCTGTCTGCCAGCGCCTTGGCGTCGATCGCCGCGAACGCCATGTTCGCCGAAAGCGCCGTCACTGCCGTAAACAGCATCAGTTTCGTTCTTAGTTTCATCGCATGTCCCCTCTCTTTGGGAGTGTGGTGTCTGCCGGTCCGCAACAACCGACGGTGATGCTAGCCAGATCACCCAAGCTCGAATCACCGCCGCACACCATTGAACAGGGGTTTAAACCGCCGCTCTAGACCGCCGGTTTGTGCCCATAAACGAAGGTTTATCCCGACCATCCCCGCAACGAAAAACGCCCCGCCGGTCTGGCGAGGCGTTTTGTCAAGCTTGCCGCGTTGGGTCAGACCTTCATGTCCTGACCCAGATGCTTGGCCACCGTGAAGATGTCCTTGTCGCCCCGGCCACACATGTTCATCACAATGATATGGTCGCGCGGCAGGCTTGGTGCGATCTTCATCACATGCGCCAACGCGTGGCTCGGCTCCAGCGCCGGGATTATACCCTCCAGCTTGCAGCACAACTGGAACGCTTCCAGCGCCTCGGTGTCGGTGATCGAGACATATTTCGCACGCCCGATGTCATGCAGCCAGGCATGCTCCGGCCCGATGCCGGGGTAGTCCAGACCCGCCGAGATCGAGAACCCTTCGAGGATCTGCCCGTCCGGGTCTTGCAACAGATAGGTCCGGTTGCCGTGCAGCACGCCCGGCCGCCCGCCCGTCAGGCTCGCGCAATGCTCCATCCGGTCGTCGACACCCTTGCCGCCCGCCTCGACGCCGATGATGTTCACCGAGGGGTCGTCAAGGAAGGGGTAGAACAGCCCCATCGCGTTCGACCCGCCACCGATCGCCGCGATGATGGTGTCGGGCAAGCGCCCCTCACCCTCTTGTTCCGCCATCTGCCAGCGCACTTCCTTGCCGATGATCGACTGGAAATCCCGCACCATCGCCGGATAGGGATGCGGCCCCGCCACCGTCCCGATGCAATAGAACGTGTCGCGCACGTTGGTCACCCAGTCGCGCAGCGCGTCGTTCATCGCGTCCTTCAGCGTGCCACGACCTGACGTTACCGGCACCACTTCCGCGCCCAAAAGCTTCATCCGGAACACGTTCGGTGCCTGCCGTTCCACGTCATGCGCGCCCATGTAGACCACACATTGCAGGCCGAACTTGGCGCAGACCGTCGCTGTCGCCACGCCATGCTGCCCGGCGCCGGTTTCCGCGATGATCCGCGTCTTGCCCATCCGACGGGCAAGGATGATCTGGCCCAGCACGTTGTTGATCTTGTGCGCGCCCGTGTGGTTCAGCTCGTCGCGCTTCATGTAGATCTTGGCGCCACCCAGATGCTCGGTCATCCGCTCCGCGAAATACAGCGGGCTCGGCCGGCCGACATAGTGCTTCCAAAGCCAGTCCATCTCTGCCCAGAACGTCGGGTCGGTCTTGGCGAACTCGTACCGCTCCTCAAGATCAAGGATCAGCGGCATCAGCGTCTCGCTGACGAACCGCCCGCCGAACAGGCCAAACCGCCCCTGCTCGTCCGGCCCGGTCATGAAGCTGTTGATTCCGTCCTCGGCCATGATCTTGTCCCTCGTGTTCCGTTGCCCCCGATGTAGCGCCCCTGCGAGGCTTCGGAAAGGGGCGTCACTCTGCTGCGACTGGTACGGGACGGAAGGTCCGGGCGATCGTCAGATAACCGAGCCCGCAAGCAAGAACGCCAATCGCCAGCGGCAGGTGGTAATCGAAGCCCATGTGCAACAGCGCCGCTGCCGCCAGACAGGACAGGCAGGTGCCAAGATCCCAGCCGCCTTCCGCAACGATGTGAAACCGCAAGGGACAGGGCGATTGCCGCGCCAGATTGTAGACCCGCGCATTGAACGCGGTCGCATAAAGCGGCCAGGCCAGCGCCGCGGCCGCATTCGCCGCCACCGCCAGAAGAGGCACCGGCCAACCGAACATGCGCGCCACCGCCGCCACCGTCAGCGCGGCGAAACCGATCTGCACCGCACCAAGCCCGCGGCCCAGATCAATCGCTCGCCCAAGAAGCAGACCGCCAACCGCGCCGGCAAGCCCGCTCAACGCCATCGCGCCGCCAAATGCCGCGTAGCTTGACCCAAGGGTGATAAAGAGCGCGATCAGCCAGGTGAAATGGAACGAACCGCTGCGCAATCCGTCAGCGAACAGGATCGCCCGTGCCGCCCGCCGCGCCTCGGTCGGCATTTCGGCCTTTTCAGCCACCGCAAGTTCCGGCCCAAGCAGCACCGGCACGGTCGACAGCGCCATCGCAAGCGCCACCGTGCCAAAGGCGACGATGGGCGAGAAGGCGGTCAGCAACAGCCCCGTCACGGCCGGAGCGACGATCCCCATGCCCATGCCGATCACCTCGACCGCGCTGGTCTGCTTGCCGCGCGCGTGGTTGTCGCCCATCAGGGCAACGTAGGAATGATAGGTGGTCCAGTAGAGACTGCTGCTGAACGCCCATAGCGCAAGATACCCGAACAGAAGCCAGCCGGTTCCTGTGATCTGCGACAGGATCGGGTAGGTCGCGGCCTCGGCCAGAATCGCCACCACCAGCGCACGGCGCAAGCCCACCCGGCGGACCAAAGGCAGCACGAGCTGACGAAAGATCATTCGGCTGCCGAACATCGCAGCAATGGCCAGAAGCACGACGGGTGCGGGAATCCCGGCCTTCAGCAGGTAGACAAACGCAAAAGCCTCACCACCATACGAGGCAAAGGCCTGCAATCCCGCATGAAAATAGACCAGATTGAAGCTGCGGTTGGAAAAATAGCTCATGATGCGGCAGTCAGCCCGCCGCCGCTACAAAGGCCGCGATCCGGCGCGCATCCTTCACCCCCGGCGCGCTTTCAACGCCAGACGATACGTCCACCTGCCGTGCCCCAGTCAGCCGCACCGCCTCCGCCACGTTGGCAGGCGTCAACCCGCCCGCCAGCATCCACGGCCGCAGCCAATTGCGCCCGACCAGCAGACGCCAATCGAACGCAAGACCGTTGCCACCGGGCAGATCGCCACCCTTCGGCGGCTTGGCGTCGATCAGCAACTGGTCAGCCGCAAGGCTCATCTCCATCAAGGCGGCAAGGTCGCCCTCGTCCGCCACGCCCATCGCCTTCATCACCGGCAGCCCATAGCGCGCGCGCACCGCCGCCACCCGCGCAGGCGTCTCATGGCCATGCAGTTGCAGCATGTCCAAAGGCACCTCCGCCACCAGCGCATCCAGCGCCGCATCGTCGGCGTCTACGGTCAGCGCCACCTTGGCAAGGCCCACCGGGGCCGCCACGGCCAGCCGCTTCGCCTCGGCCAACGTCAGGTTGCGCGGGCTTTTCGCAAAGAACACGAACCCCGCATAGGCAGCCCCCGCTGCGGCCACGGCCGCGACATCGGCCTCGGTCCGGAGGCCGCAGATCTTGACCCGAACCTCGGCCATCACCGTGACTTCGGCTGTTCCAGAAGCGCCAGCACATCGTCCTGCGGCACGGTGGTCGAATCGCGCAGCACGGCAAGTTCACGCTCCAGCCGTGCCACCTCGCGCGATTTGACGCTGGCGGTGGTGCGGTGCTTCATTTCGCGGAACCATTCCCAGACAAAGCCGATCAGCAAGCCTGCGACGATGCCGCCGAAGATGATCAGGAACAACGGCAGTTCGATCCCCCAGGTCAGTCCGGTCAGCGCCGCCAGGTCGTCGGGCAACAACCGCACCGCTACCGGCGCGCGGTTTGCCAGCGCCACCGTCAACAGGATCAGCGCCAGAGCAATCAGAAAGGCATAACGAAGATAACGGATCATCGGCAACGGCTCCCCTTCGGCACCCCGCCAATATCTGCCCGATCCGGGCCCGCTGCAAGCGACCTTAGCTTACTTGCCGTTCAAACGGTCGCGCAAAAGCTTGCCGGTCTTGAAGAACGGCACCTTCTTGTCATCGACCTTGACCGCCTCGCCGGTACGCGGGTTGCGCCCGACACGGGCATCACGCGCCTTGACGGAAAACGCGCCGAAGCCGCGCAGTTCCACCCGGTCGCCCTTCGCCAGCGCATCGATGATTTCCTCGAAGACCGTGTTGACGATACGCTCGACATGGCGCTGCGTCAGATGCGGATTTTCATCCGCGATCTTCTGGATCAATTCAGACCGGATCATCCCTATCGTCCCCCCTGTGGTTCGGCCCTTGGCAGCGGCCGCCACTATGTTCTTGTCTGCGGACTATAGGCAAAAATTGTCACCGCACAAATGAAAACAAGGGGGTGGCGGGCCAATGGAAAGGGCCTTGCCAACCGGCAAGGCCCTCTTTTCGTTGCAAACCTCGGTCGAGCCGTGGCTCAGGCCTTGTCGCCGCTCTTCAGCGCTGCGCCAAGGATGTCGCCCAAGGACGCGCCCGAATCGGACGAGCCATACTGTTCGACGGCCTCTTTCTCTTCCGCGATCTCGCGCGCCTTGATCGACAGACCCAGCTTGCGGGTCTTCGGGTCGATGTTGGTCACGCGCACGTCGATCTTGTCACCGACCTGGAAACGCTCGGGGCGCTGGTCTGCCCGGTCACGGGAAAGGTCGCTGCGGCGGATGAACGACTTGGCGCCGTTGTATTCCACCTCGATGCCACCCTCTTCGATCGCGGTCACTTCGACGGTGATGATCCCGCCCCGCTTCACGCCATCAACCGCGTCGGTGAAGTTGTCTTCGCCCAGCGCCTTGATGGAGAGCGAGATGCGCTCCTTCTCGACGTCCACTTCGGTGACAGCGGCATGCACCGTGTCGCCCTTGCGGTAGTTCTGGATCGCTTCTTCGCCGCGCTGGTCCCACGACAGGTCGGAAAGGTGGACCATGCCGTCGATGTCGTTGTCGAGGCCGACGAACAGACCGAATTCGGTGATGTTCTTGACTTCGCCTTCGATCTGGCTGCCCACGG